>Ga0307470_10000903_pt1 | contig 12345 bp, 17 predicted proteins | sample atmos_gasesAM3C__FD_204565 | JGI IMG/M metagenome (GOLD analysis project Ga0307470, IMG submission 204565) | Hardwood forest soil microbial communities from Morgan-Monroe State Forest, Indiana, United States - atmos_gasesAM3C_05 | ecosystem: Environmental > Terrestrial > Soil > Temperate forest... | reverse complement strand
CTACGCGCAAGGCAAGTTCGAGCGCATCACCGGCGCCAATCTTGCCGGTGATGCGCTCGAACTTGCCTTGCGCGTAGGGCGACGGGTTCATCACCGCGCCGGTCAGCGGGTCGATTTCGTAACTGCTTTGATCGGCGAGTGCGCCCATTGTTTCGTCGGTCACAGCCCGAACCCTCCACTCGGCGGCCGACGCTGCGCCTGCTGCTGCAGGCGCGCCTGTTGCGCGACGCGACGCTCCTCGGCGCGCGAGGCCATGTCGACCTGCTTGTTGCGCATTGCCTGCTGCGCCAACTCGCCCTTCTGCCGGTTGAGCGCCATGTCGGCCGAGACCTCGACCATGTTGGCCTGATGCTTCTCGCGCTCCTGCATCGCCTTCTGGTTCTGCGTGCCGATGCTGATGAAGTTCTCCTGCTGATCCTGCTTCAGCTTGGCCATGTCGTAGGCGCTGTCGGCGGCGAGCTTGGCCTTGGCGTGGTCGTCACGCATTTTCAGTTCGGCGGTCTTGAGATCGGTCTCGGCCTTGGTCTTCTCGCGCTCGCGCTGGTCCTTCATCTGCTCAATCTGGATCGCGGCCTTGCTCTGCGCGGTGGCCGGGTCATCGCCGCGCGGCGCGCTCGCCTTCTCCTTCATCTTGTCGACAAGGTCATCGATGGAGCTTGAGAGACTGCGGCCGGCGCGGAACGGCGCGGTGGCGAACTTGAGCACTTCACCGCAAAATTCCGCCGTGTCGGGCGCGACCTGGATCATCTGGGTGAGTTGCGGCAGCAGTTGCGCCAGCACGCCGATAAACTCGGAGCGGCGCTGCTTCTCGGCGTTCTCGTCCATCTGGATCGTGCTGTCGGTCTCGATGTCGAGCACGAACGAGCGGGCGCGATTGTTGCGCAAGAACGTGAGCACCTGCTCGACGGTCGGTTTTGCCATCACCTTGGCGATGGCTTCCTGTCCGTCCTGCATCACACCTTGCGCCTGTTGCAGCATCTGCCCGGCCTGCGGGTTCTGCTGCATCGCCTGCTGCGCTTGCGGGTTCTGCTGCAGCATCTGCATCATCTGCTGCTGCTGCGCGAGTTGCTGCTGCAGCATCGCGACCTGCTTCTGCTGCATCGCCTGCGTCGGCAGTTGCGTCTGGCTCATCTCGATGATGGTGACCGGGTCGAACTTCTCGGTGATGATTTCGGCGGTGATGCACACAAGATCCCGCGCCACGCGCTCCATCTCGGCCTGCTTGTCGTGAATGCGCGTCGAGCCGTACTGCGATTTAAGCTGCTGCGCGCCGAGCGTCTCGCGCGCGTCGGTCGCGCCGCGCATGATGTCGGACAGCCCCATGATTTGATAAATGTCATCGATCACCTGTTTGCGCAGTTGCACCAGCGTGGTGATGGTCTGCGCAATCATGTCGATGGGCAGCCAGATGATGACCTCTTTGGTGCCGCCGAACGCGGCCCAGTTCGAGATCGGCACCAGCATGCGGCCGCTCGTCTTGGTCTTGATCGCGGCCTGCACCGCGTCGCCCAGTTCGGCGCCGCCGGCCGGATAGAAGCCTTTCGCCTCCAGCGCATCCGAGAGTGCGTGAATGCGCCCGGTGAGCAGGTTCAACTCGTCGAGCTGGTCCTTGTACTGCATCACATCAGGCACCGGCACGAGCGAGTTGCGCTGCACGGTGCCGTAGGCCGGTTTCGGACACGGGAAATATTCCGACAGGTCGAGGTGCGGCTCGTCCTCATCGAGAATGTCCTCGCAGCCTTTCGCCACCCACACGACGCGCCGTTCTGACTTGCTCCAGATTTCCCAGAACTTCGCGCGCTCGCGATTGTCGGCGCCGCCCACTTGCTTGGTGTCGCGGTCGACCTTGTACTCGGCCTCCTGATAGGCGTTGCCCGAGTGCTTGTAGAAACGCGCGCGCGCTTCGGTGCGGGTCAGGAAGCTCGCGCCCGCCACCCACGTCACCTCGCGCCAGTTGCGGCTGATCGAATGGAGGAAGTCGCGCCGGTTCTTGAAATCGATGCAGACGCGTTCGCTGCTGTAGTAGCTCGCGCCGTCCTTGCCGCTCTCATAGCGGCACCACGGCACGCCGCGCCCGATCAGCACGACGTCATCGCGGATCAGCAGCATCAAATCCTGGATGCGCGTCAGGTCGAACGAGACCGTGCAGGTGCGCTCCAGCATCTCGGAGGCGGCGTCATACACCGGCCGGCGGTCCTTGAACTTCGGCACCACCACCGGCACGGGCGGGTTGGCGTAGATCGCGGGCTTTTCGACCTCGATGTTGGCCCAGAACATCTGAAACTCTTTATCGCGCGCGCGGTCGGCGAGCCGCTCCAGCGAGGCGTAGAGTTTTTCGAGGTTGTCGCAGTGCGTATTCCACTTCTCGAACGCGTCCTCGCTTTCCTGCAGCAGGTTGAGCCACGCCTTGGCTTTTTTCGGTTCGATGGCCGGGTTGAACTCGGTGTCATCGAAGCGGGCGTCGTCGTCGGTCGGTGCGTTTGAGCCGGGAGGCGTGTCAGCCATTGTCGTCCTCCGGTTCGGGGCGTTCGAGGAAGCGCACGCGCGGCAGCGTGATTGGGCGCATCGCGGCGGTGTCCGTCTTCTTGCGCCGCACGCCGAGCTTGCTCGCCTCGACGTGGGCGGCGTGATGCAGCAGCGCGCGGCGATGCGCGCTGTCGTCGTCGGTGCGGTGCCGTTTCACTGCTTGCGTCCCGAGCGCACGCGCGCCTGCTTCACCTGCAGATGGAGTTTTGCCGGCGTCGGCATTCCCTTGCGCGGGATGGTCGTGCGCGCGACGTGCTTCGGCGCCTTCTTGCGATGGAGCTTCATTGCAGCACTCCGCTGAACACGATCATCGCAATGACGGCGAACACGGCGAGCACCGTGAGCGTGATGGTGGTCTGATCCCAGAACCGGGTGTTCACAGCGACATCTCCTGTTGCCGGTCGCCGGGGACGAGCGCGGGCGCGTCGGCGACCATCGGCAGGTGTCCCCACTGCGCGGCGGCTGCTGCGGCAATCCCCGGATAGGTCGTGGCGCGCAGCGCCCAGCGGTCTTCGGTCGGCGAGAGGCGGTTCTGTCCGCTGTCGGTCTGGTTGGCCCAGCGCGGGCGGCCATCGACCATGCGCGGCGCGATGCGGCGCGATGCGGTCAGCGGCGGCAGGTTCTTGAGCCAGAGGCAGGTTGCCTTGCTGGCGTCGTCGCCGAACCACCACGGTTGAATGACCTGCGTCGGCTTGCCGAACCGGCGCGACAGGTGACCGACCGGGTTCTCGATGGCGATGCGCGGGATGGGCGCGGCCCAGAGCCGGCGCACGAACGCGACCGCCTCCTCGCGCGCGCTGCGCCGTGCGTGTCCGACCAGCGTGCCGGGCTTGATGCGCTGGTGGTAGGGGCCGTCGCCGTAGGCCCATGCGGCGCTGTTCGTCAGGTAGGTGCAGGTCGGGTGAAAAATCCCCATGTCCCAATCGTCATCGAGCAGGTCGCGGACATCGCACTGCAGATGGAAGCGGGTATCGCCATCGGTCGGCGGCAGCAGGTCGCACGAGAACGCCGCGTGTCCGAGCGCGCGGAACGCGCGCCGCATCGCCCCGGAGTGCTCGCATCCGACCAGCACCCTCACAGCACGATCCCCTGTTGGTAGCTCTCGCGCGGCGGCGGAATGATCCAGCCTTCGGGCTTCGGCTCGCGGGTGGTGCGTGCGGCGTTCGGGCGCCACGACAGCGCGAGGTAGCGGAAGCTGTCGGCCGGGTGGCTGGTCCAGTCGTGGACAGCGTTGGCGCGGAACGCCTTCTTTTCGTCGTCCCATTCGCGCCGGTACTGCTCCAGCGCATCAATGCCGCCGGTCTCGCAGCGCGGATGAAACACGCACAGCGGCAGCGTGCGCCGCACCGCGTTGCGGCCGTCCTCGATGGCGGCGTTGGGTACCAAGATCGGCTTGAGGCCGAGGCTGATCATGGTCTCGATGCGCGTGCGCCCGGTGCCCATCTCCTTCACTTTGGCGTCGTGCGGCACGTAGTCGGTGCCGTGCTGCCAGCCATGCTCGCGGTGCTTGGCGGCGATGATGTCGCGCCACTCCTCCAAGCTGATGCCGGATGTCGCGTGGTGATCGAGGATAAAAAGCTGTGCGCCGACGACCTGAAAAAACCAGATCGAGGTGTCGTCGGTCATGCCCAAGTCCCACGACCGGTGAACCGGGCGGTCGGGCAGCGCATCGACCTCGATGATGCGCCCTTCGTTGCGCACCCGGGCCATCTCGAACGCGTAGAAAGCGCCCAGAATGGCCGCGTTCCAGTCGCACATGTACTCCTGCTGGAACTGCGCCGAGCCGACGTCCTCGCCATAGAGCGCCTGATACTCGGCCAGCGCTTCGTCCAGCCGTTCCTGCGTCAGGGCGTGCGTGTCGAGGGCGGTGAGCCGCTCACTGAACCACGATGACGTCTGCTGCGCATGGTTGAACAGTGCATACGCGTGGTTCCGGCCGCGCGGCGTGGTGATGAACGCCGCCCAGCCGTCGTTCTCCTCCAGCATCGGCCGGTGGTAGGCCCACGCCGAGGGGTTCGCGAGAGCCCATTCGCTGTAGGTGATGCCGGCGACGCCCGCGCCAACGGTCGCGTCGTACCGGTCCGAGCCGATGATTTGCCACGTCGAGCCGTTGACGAAGCGAATGAACATCTCGTTGTCGTTGGTGCTCTCGCGGATATGCGGCGGAAAGGCCTCATCAATGCGCCTTTTACCGGTGTGGGCGTTAATCGCCGTCCAAATAGCTTTACGTCCCTGCAGGAACTCGGGCAGGCAATGCCAGTAATTCCCCGTCCGCTTAAAAGCCGCGCAGGACGCGTGATGCAGGCAAATCTCGTCCTTGCCGGCGCGACGGTGCCAAACCGCCATCGCACGCTTTCCGCCATTTTGCAGATAATCCCACAGCGCCATCTGGTGACCGCGCGGGAGCCAGCCGTTGTGCGGGAGCGTGATCTGCATCAGGCGCCCTCACCGATCAGGAGACGAGAGCGCGGGAACGTGACTGCCGAAAAAGTCAGAGGCTCGGTGATTACCTCCTGCTCTTTATGGGTACCCTTTCCGACAAGCTGCCCCGGAGGGTCACCCCACCTTGCCAGGTGGAGGCCTCGCGCCGGCCCTGCGGAGGCCGCACAGCGCGTCGCGTGAGGGTCGATGGTGGATGGCAAGGCCGAGGGCACGCCATCGCACCAGCGAGCTTCTGTGCGCGAGGTGCTCGACCGACCGAGGAGCGGCGGCATAGTGCCCATGTAGTGCCCAGCATGCGGCGCGATACGGGAAGTGGCTGCGGCACAGGCGTTTGTGCGCTCGGTCGTACATTGGCTGAGAATGTTTGACGTGTGTTGACCAGTCATTGGTCGTCACCCGTCGTCTTGCGCGGCACGAGGGTGATCACCTTCGCATCGTCGCCTTGCTCGACGCGCGGCGCAGCCGGCGTTGCGCCCTCGATGATGTGGCGGATGATGACTTGGATTGCGCCTTCACCGTCCTCGCCAGTGTGCGCTTGCGGCGCTTTTCCCCAGCCACGGTCGAGAATGTGCACGCTCGCCGCCACCCGTGCGCTCTCGTTTTCGCCGTTGCATGCGATGTTGACGAGTTGGCGCAGAGCCATATCGGTATGTGCACGCGCCAATGATCGCAAATTGGCTGGAGCTTTGGCCACTTGCGTTCCGCTGGGTTGTCGTCGGGGAGCGATGCGAAAAAGACGCGCGTTTTAATTCCACGTCAAGCCTTAAAACACCCAAGGTGTCGGGTGACACCAGATGACGGGTCTTTTGCATAGTACATTAACCCCATATAATAAATATAAGCACTATAGAGATTAAGCGTCACAAGGCGTCACCCGACACCCTGATGACGCGATGACACCGGATCGCTGTGATATTCTCACAACAACCTGTTGCATATCGGCGATGACGGGTGACGCGTGGTGACGCTTATTGGATGGGACTTTTCCAAAAGCGTTGGCGCTTGTTGCGATCATCGACCCAGCCAAGCTCGCGTAGGATTGAGGCGATGCGCTTGTTGTGCGTGTCGGCCATCTGGCCTTCAGGAATGATCAGCGCATCGCGCGCAATCTCAGCAATGGTCACGCGGGTCTTGCCGGCGATGAACTGCGCCACGCGGTCGTCCCAGATGTCGCCGATGAAGCGCGCCGCCTGCTCGGGCACCAAAAACTCGCGCTCGAACTGCGCGTCAGGCCACCATGTGCCGTGATCTTGGTAGTTGAGCACAGCCTCGGCAAACAATTGATCGCGGTTGAGCGCCAGCAGCCCGACGTCGATGCGCCCGGTCACACCACACCTCACCGGCCAGAAGCGCCGGCCACCGGTCGGGTCTTTCAGATACTGGTTCTCGTTGGTCGTGCCGACGAACACGCACTGGCGCGGCTCCTGCACCTCCAGCTTGCCATGCCAAGGGCGATAACGCTCGACTGTGCGCGTGATGAAGCTCTTGAGCACCGTCGCCTCGGCCTTGCCCATCGCGTGCATCTCGGCCACCTCGATCAGCCACTTGCCGCGCAGATGCTGCGAGGCCTCGCGGCCGCTCGACACCTCGGGCAGATGGTCCGAGAACCACTCGCCGCCCAGCACGCGACACGCGCTGCTCTTGAGAATACCCTGCGGGCCCTCCAACACAATCATATGGTCGGCCTGACAGCCGGGAAAAAACACGCGCGCCACCATCGCGGTCAGGAACATGCGCCCGATGTGCTCGTTGCGCTGGTTCAACTCGGCGCCGAGATAGCTCGTCAGCCACACATTCAAACGCGGCACGCCGTCCCACACCAGCGACTGCAGATAGTCGATCACCGGATGAAAGCAATTCTCCGACGCGCGATTGTACAACGCTGCGCGAACGTCGTTGACGCGGATCGCCGGCATGCCGTTGCGCTGCATCCACTCGTGCAGGTCACCGACATCCGCGTCGCTTACCCAGCGCTTCGCCCTGTCGATGCGCCCGATTTCGTGCCGCATCACCGCGTGCCGCGCCATCTCGTCGTAGCCGTACGCGTCGCGCAGATCGGGATCGAAGCGCAGCGCCATCATCGCGTTCGCATAATTCGGGACCAGCCCGCCCTTGCTGTTGAGCAGGCAGCGCGATTGCCAATGCGCACGCGTATGCGGATCAAAGCGAACGATGTTGTCGTCGTCCTCGTCGTCATAGATCATGCCGGCGCGCCCCCATCGTCCAGCAGCGACAACAGCGCGAGCCGCAACACCTCGGCGTCCTGATACACGATCATGGTCGAGCGCTTGTCGGTCGTGGCCGCAACAATCGGCTCGAAGTACGCCAGCGCGATCAGGTGACCGACGCTGTGCGCGCGCTTCACATGCCGGCGCGCGAACGCATACGGCTCGCCAGGCTCAGCCTTCTCCTCGCGCTTCTTCTCGCGCAACTTCAAATCCGACTGCGCCGCCTGCACGATGTTCGCCGGCTTGAGCCGCGCCAGCACCGTGCCGTGCTCCTGCAACATCGTGGCTTCGCTCATGGCCGGCCTCCATGCTCTTTGATCGCTTGCGCAATGGCCTCCAGCCCCTTCGCGCAGTCCGTTAATCCGTCAGCGATGATCCGGCCACTGTCCATGATCTCCTTCGCCACCATCTCCAGACCGCCCATCGGCGTGTCCGCATTCGCGGTGCCGAGGTCGCGCAAGGCTTTCGCAACCGCCTCCACCGCCGCGACCATCAGTTCTTCGTGTTCGCTCATCATTGCCTCCTCGTTTGAGTATCGCCGCGATCATGTCCACGACCGGGTCGATGTTCTGCGGATCGCGGATGCGGACCGTGATGACGACGCGCTTCATGCGACGTCCCTCTCGCCGATGATGCTGGCGATGATTGGCTCGATGTTGAGATCGTCTGGCGGGTGGAGCGCATCCTGCGCCACAAACCATGCGCCCGGCCGATTGCCATGCTCGGCCCACCACTCGTCTCGCTGACATTCGCTGCCGTTGATCCAGCCGCGAACACGCAAGATGGGCGGCGCGCCGGTCACCAGCACAAAGGTGCGCTCGAACTTGTCGTCGGGCCGCAGGATCAGTTCGTGGCTATGGCGATGACGCGCCCTGATCTCAATTGTCGCGCCGACATCGGGTGACTTGAACGTGTTGACGGTCGGCTTCCAGTACAGCCCAAACGCCTTGCAGAACGCCATCTCGCCGAGCGCGCCGAGAATATGCGTGTCCCATCCCGCCCCGTCGTAGCCGTGCCTGTCTGCGAGATGACTGCCGAGCGCATGGACCTGACGCATCACGCCAGCGTGCGCCGCAAGCGTCACCTCGGGCCATGTCAGCTTGACCGCGATGCTGGGTGGACCTGCGAGGCTCATGCGCTCACACTCGCCCGCACGATGCCAAGATCGCGCAGCGTCCCAATCGCATCATCGAGGTTGTCGGTGCACAGATAGCCTTGCCCGCAGCGGATCAGATGCAGCGCGACATTCGCCTGCTCGTCACTCTGATCGCAGCCGCGCCGCTTCAGTTCGAGAAAGAACACCTGACCGGGACCGACGAAAATAAAATCCGGCCAGCCGGGCTTCACGCCCATGCGCTTCAAGCGGCCGGCGGTCGCCGCGCTGCGCTTCTCGCCCATCGGCAGATGCGTGAACATCCAGCCCGGCATGATCCAGCGCGTGACCAGATCGGCGAGCGCGCAATGCAACGCAAACTCCTTCGGCGATGCGCGACGCGCGCGCACGCCTGCGAACAGGCCAAGTTGCTTCATGTCGCGCCCTTCAAGCTGCGACGGTGTCGGCGATAGCTGCTTGCTCGGTGGGGAGATCGCTGAAGGCGAACAGCGTCAGGTCGGCGACGCAGCCGCATTCAAACAGCGCTTCGCGCAAGAGCCGATAGTGCTTCGCGGGGAACCTGCCGGTCTGCTTCCAATTCCACACGCTCGACCGGCTGGAGCGCGTCAGGTGGGCGACAACCGTGGTGCCGCCAAGGGCGTGGATCACTTCGTTGAACGAAGTCAGATGCACGAGCCCGGTGGTGTGTGTCCGCATCATGGGCCGGCATAACGGTAAGAAAAATGGGCGCGGTCAATCCGACAAATTTTCGTTTGCGCAAGATTAAAAGGTGCGCAACTCACTCACGGTCTCGTGATGTCCGCGTGATAATGCCGAAATGCATAGGTATAATTTACTGCAACTACAGCGAAATTTCACGCATGGAACTCTGTCATAATACAATCATACCATCATAGGTTTACAGTCATAGACACAATTTGACCACGCGAGAAGTGCCTGTGCTGCAGCGATTACTTGGCGCGCGTCGGCGCAGTCAAGACGCGGCAAAGGTACGATTTGGCTCTGTCAGCCAGCGTTCATAAAGCTTGCCACCGCGCTGAAGCTGGACGATATTTCACGCGTTGGGAATGATCAATAAAGGCGACATCACGGACCGCCCCGCCACGTAATCCCGGTCCTAGGCCGCTGCTTAATGTCCATAACGTTGGACTAATGACCCATTAGAAACCATGGGAGGCCGGAGGCATGAGTATCGCCCCGAGCGAGCTTAATCCCGCGCGCGACTATTACGCTACGGCAAGTCAGTTTGACACCATCTGCCACGGCACGCCCGTGGAGGTGGATCGGATGTGGAGGGAAGACGTCGGGCTGATCGCACGCGAAGACCTGTCGGACAATCTGGCGGTGATCATCGGCAAGACCCTCGGCCCGGTCATTCTCGACCGCGTGGAGCGCACCGGCCGGCACGAGGTCACCGAGCGCGAGCGGTTCGTCAAACACGCCTCCTTGCCCTTCGCTGCGACGTTGGACGGCTACCGAAGCTTTGACGACTGCGTGATCGAAGCCAAGACCTGCAACCCATTTCGCGACCGCCGCGAGATCGTCATCCAGCATACGCCGCAAGTCCTGATCCAGATGCTATGCCGCCGCGCGCAACGCGGCATCCTGGCGGTGCTGCGCGGTTTCAATCTCGAAGAATTCGAGGTGTGTGTCGATGAAAGCTACACCCGCGAGGTGATCGAGCGCGGCCTCGCCTACCAGCGCTGCGTCGAGACCATGACGCCGCCGCATGTGCTGCCCGAGAAGCGGCTCGTCCCGCCCGAACTATGGCGCACCGTCGATCTGGCCACCGCTGCGCCGCTGCCGAACTGGGGCTGCGACATGATCGAGGCCATGCGCCTCTGGTCGGATACGCGCGACGCTAACCGGCTGCACGAGCAATCGAAGAAGACCGTCAAAGACATCCTGCCCGACGACGTCGGCGCGGTGCTCTACGGCGACATGAGTGTGCGTCGGTCGCGAGCCGGCAGCGTGACAATTCGCGAGAAGGAGTTTGCGCTGTGAACGACACCTCCAATCTGCCCGTCGTCGCATCGCCGCCGACCGCGATGCAGTGGCCGCACAATGCGCTGGAGCGCATGGCGCTATGCCGCGAACTCTCGACCGCGCGGCTCGTGCCGCCGCCGTTCCAGAAAAGCCCCGCCGACATTTTTTTGGTGATGACCACCTGCGAGCGGCTCGGCCTCGATTTCTTTTTGACCATCGGCGAGTGCTACGTCATCTCGGGCAAGGTCGGCTTTTCAGGCAAGATGGCCGCCGCGATGCTGAATTCATCCGGCCAACTCGCCGAGCGGCTCGCCTACAGCTACGACGGCGAGGGCGACGACCGCACCGTCACGGTCAGCGCGCGCATTCAAGGCGAGAGCGACTATCGCACCATCGAGGTGCGCTTGGGCGATGCCAAGACCGCCAATGCGCAGTGGACGAAACAGCCCGACCAGCAACTCGGCTATTCCGGCGCGCGCCGCTGGGGCCGGCAGCATCTGCCCGAGGTTCTGCTGGGCATGAAGTTTGTGGACGAGGTGCAGGACATGGTCGACGTCACGCCGACGCCGCACGTCGGCCCGACCATGACGGTGTCGGACCTGCCCAAGGCGGCGCCGGTCGAGCAGGCACCCGAGACCGAGCACACCGAGCCGGTGCGCTTGGGTGATCCCGAGGGCAGCGAGCAATGGCGCGCTTGGGCGCAATCGCTGATCACGCATGTGCGTGCCTCGGCCACGCTCGCCGAGATCGAGCGGTGGCTCGACCTGAACGCCGGCACACTCGACATCATGCAGGGCGCAGAGCCGAAAATGTTTCGCATGCTGCAGAATGCGATTGAGCAACAGCGCTTGACGCGCGCGGAGGCGGAGCAGTGACAGTCGATGAGGTCATGGCGCTATTCCACCGCTCGCGCCGAACGATTGACCGGTGGGTCAAGCTCGGCAAGCTGCCCGAGCCCGACCAAGATGGGTCTTTCGACGCCGCCAAGATCAGAGCCGCGCGAAAGCGCATGCGTGAGGAAGCCGAAGATGCACGTCGAAAACGCGCCCTCTATCGCGAGGGACGACGCCGAACATCGAAGAAACGCCATGGAGCGCGATCTGGAGCGGGGCTGGGATCGCGTCCGCGATTGCCTCGGCACGATTGAGCCGAACGTGTTGGAGATCGCGCGCAATAGCTTCTGGCTCGGCGTGAAGACCGGCGTGACGGTCACGACCAAGGCCTTGAACGGAGCGTACCGATGATGAACCCGCACACGATCAATGGGCACGACATCCCCGAGCGCATCAGGATGCTGCCGCGCGATCATCGCGGCTATCCGGTGCCGTGGTTCGTGCATCGCGATGCGGACGGCAAGCATGACTTTCGCGTCATCGGTGCCGGCAAGATCGAGCAGGCCATCCGGCGTGACATCTGCTGGATTTGCGGCGGGCCGCTCGCGCGCAACAAGGCGTTCGTGATCGGACCCTTGGCGGCCATCGCGCGCTATCACGGTGAAGCGCCGAGCCATCGGTCGTGCGCCCAGTTCGCCGCCGAGGTCTGCCCGTTCCTGTCTAAGCCGCGCATGCGGCGCAACGACAGGGACATGCCAGCCGAGGCACAGAAGCTGCCCGGCATGGTGCTGCACAATCCGGGTGTCTGCGCCGTGTGGACCACGCGCGCGTTCCGCATCGTGCCAGTCGACAACGGCGTGCTGTTTCACCTGAACGATCCGGTTGACGTGATGTGGTTCAGCCAAGGCAAGCCGGCGACGCGCGGGGAAGTGGTGCAAGCGATGGATCGCGGCCTCGCCATCATGATCGATGAAGCACGAGAGGATAGCGAACAGGCCGTGCAAGCCTTGCTGCAGGCGATTGCTCGCATGCGGCAGTATCTCCCGAAAGGGGGCAAAGATGATGAACCGGGACAGGCGGCCAAGAGGCACGCGAACGCTGCGTGAGCGGAATGCGATCAAACGCGAAGAGAGGGCGCGAGCGCGGATGAGCGAGTGCATGCGAACATTTCGAACAGCACTCGAACACGCCGGCAAGTCGCCCGAGGAGATTGCAC
>Ga0307470_10000902_pt1 | contig 12348 bp, 8 predicted proteins | sample atmos_gasesAM3C__FD_204565 | JGI IMG/M metagenome (GOLD analysis project Ga0307470, IMG submission 204565) | Hardwood forest soil microbial communities from Morgan-Monroe State Forest, Indiana, United States - atmos_gasesAM3C_05 | ecosystem: Environmental > Terrestrial > Soil > Temperate forest... | reverse complement strand
AGTGATGAGGTACCGTAGAGATTGCCATCGGCGCCCTCAACGAGCGAAAACTCCGGGGCCGTGGGATCCCCTGATTGCGCACCGAACGAATAGATTGCCACGATCGGATTGACCTGCACTGTTCCCAGGGTAGTCCTGAATACCGTGCCCTCACCAAAGGCCCCTCCTTGCGTAGCGGTTCCATAGAGATAGCCGTCGCGCGTCTCAACGAGTGAAGCTTCAGGTCTCGCGCCCGTGGGGCAGTCTCCGCCGCAGTAACTACCGGGGACAGTGCCCCCGGCCCCCGAAGTAGTCAACGCAAAGACGCTCCCGTCTTGCGTCCCATAGAGGAGTCCGTCGCTAGCTTGGATCACACCGCCTTGGGTAGCAAAGTCTCCGCCATCATTAAAGGGGCCGAACGGGACGTCGAGGAACTCGACCCCGTTGGGGGTAATGCCCCAGACCCCACCAATGAGGACGTCACCGATATGCCCCGCAATCTTGCCGTAGAAATTCCCGTCATTTCCGACGATTAAATTCTGCGGAGGGTTCTCACAACAATAGACGAAGGTCTGACCGAACGAATAGAGCACCACTTCTTGGCCCGAGAGCGTGACCCTGAAGAGGGTTCCGTCACCGTGGTTACCGTATAAGTAGCCGTATGAGCCGCCGCCGTAGCTCACTCCGTAGAGATTGCCGTCATGACCCTGAACGAGAGCGCTCGGCGACGTTGCGTCAGAGGGACCGGCGGTGCCAAACGAGTAGAGCGTCGTGACCGTCGGACCGGTGGTGACACATGCGATGCTGATACTGACATCGGCGTTCCCGATCGTGCCCGAGCCGTTCTTGATCGAGCAGCTCTGGGTGGGGTTGGCAGGCTCGGTCGCCACGGTCACTGCGTAGCTCGCCCCGGAGTCAATGGCAGTGGCGAAGGAGCTGGCGCCGTTGCCCCCGATGGATAGATTGTTGGCGCCGTTGAGCTGCAGGACGAGACCTGCGCCGGCGAGCCCGGCGACGCTGACGCCGACCGAATGCTTCACGGTATGGCAGGCGATCTCCACGGTGACGTTGCTGGCCGCAATCACCCCGGAGCCGTTGGTGACGCTGCAGAGCTGTTGAGGAGTAGAGGGTTGGGTTTTGACGGTGAGCTGATAGGCCGTCTGGCTCGGAAGCCGCATCGGGAAGGTCGACAGCCCATTGGTGGTCACCGAAAGAGTGCCGCCGGTGCTGAGCTGCAGGGTCAATCCGGAGCCTGCCAATCCGGAGACCCGCGCTCCGATGCCATACGTGGGGTTACCTGCGCCTCCGCCGCACCCTGCCAGGAGTGCCAAGAGAGTCGCCATTGAGACTCTTCGGATCCATACGCGGCCGTTTGTCATTGGTGTAGCCCAGGAGTCGGAGCCCATCCCCCGTGAGCTAGACCGAGGCCGGCTGCAGTTTATTCCCAAAAATCGACTCGTAGACCCTGCCCGCCATACCCCGTGGGTTCGATTCCCATCGCCCGCTCCACTTCCCGCCGGGGAATAGCAATGCCCGCAAACAGCCTTCCGCACCGTGAACCGACCCGCGTCCGCCCGTGGCGCGTCCTAAGATCAGGTTTCCACGCTTCTCGATGCGTATTTCTGTTCGCTCCGGGCGCTCCAGCGGTACAGGTTTTCATCCCCACAATGAGGGCATTTGATCGCAGTCAATTGATCATCGAAATCCGTCAACGCTTTGCCGCCCGGTGCTGTAGCCGCAATCGCGATGACTCGCCCGCACGATCGGTTCTTACACAGCCATCCTACGTAGACCTCGCCCGGCACCATCTGCTGCGGCGCCCTGACATCGACGTGGCGCAACGGCGCTGACGCGACCGGTTTGTGTGATTGCGTACCCCGGCTTTTTGTTGGACGTTTGATCGCCATTTGACGCCTCTCCGCGGATGACCATGGGAGAGCCTACCGCGGGCGCGATGCCTCTGCCAGCCCCGACTCAACCATGAGGCAATGACGACATAGGTCGAGTCGGGGAACCTGTCAATGTTTCTTGACCGTGACGCGCAAATAAGTCGCGGGAATTATTGTCGCGTCTTCGCGCGGACTCTTATTCTGCCTGTCAAACAGTTCTTCCAATTCCCTTTGCAAATCGTGTGCCCGCTCGTTCTTTGCTGCCGCGTCAAAAGCATTCATAGTTGGTCCGTAGAATTCCCTAAACGTTTCCAAGAACTTTGCGGGTGTGCCGGAGAATTCAAAAGTGTAGGTATCTCTCGAGAAAGAAATGTCTTCGCGTGATATTCCTGCACCTGAAAATCGCTCGATCACGTTGCTCTCGACTCCCCAAGTCATGGGGCTAATAAAGCCATCCGGGGGCGGTGGCGAGTAAGCGGAGCTGATTTTCAGGACTTGGGCTACTAATGTCGGGTCATTTGGAATCCAATTTCCCATAACGATCCGGCCCCCGGATCGACATACCCGCACCATCTCTTTGGCCACATCGAACGGCTTCGGAGCAAACATCGCGCCGAAGATGCTCACGACCACGTCAAAGGAATTGTCAGTAAGTTCCTGTAGGTCGCAGGCGTCTCCTAATTGAAACTTGCAATTCATCAAGCCTGCTTCACGGGCGCGTTCATTTCCCGCCGCAACGAGATTGCCGGCGATATCGACGCCGAGCACGTCTGCTCCAAGCATCGCCTCCGGCAGAGCGGTCGTGCCATCACCACATCCCAAGTCCAGAACCTTGAGGCCTTTGGTAATTCCCAACCCCTTGACGAGCGATTCCCCGCTTTTTCTCATGCTTACCGCAAGACGCGTAAAGTCGCCTTTTTCCCAGAGTGCCTTGTTTGGATTCATGACCGAGTTCCTCCGGAAACAATACCTGTTAAGGAACAGCCAGATCTGATACCCGCCCTATCCCTATTCATAGTGGTCTTCATTTTGTCACTCCGATGATCGGTCCCATACTGGACCAATGGTCCGCTCGCCCGAGCCGCGGCGCGTAGAGGCTCGATATCGACCCGTCGAGATACAGGGCTTCGCTGCAGCGGAGCGACTCGCGAAAGTAGACGGCGAACTCATGGAAAGTCACCGGCGACTCGCTGATGACGAATACCGCCGCCTCAGGGGAGGGCGCGCAGACACCGTTCCTGATTCGCCGCGACTGTGACTCAGGACTCATGACCGGCGATGTGGTCAGTTCTCCGCGGTGAACCAGCATCGGTCCTGACTGCGTCGCTAGGAGCGGCTTCGGCTTCTCTTGCCAATATTCGTCCGTCGTGAGCACGCGGGCACCGTGGCGATCCAGCAGAAACACGCCATTGGGCTGCTGAGAAAAATTGCCGGCGCCCGTATGGCGATTGAGCGGAACCAGTTCGCGTTCATCGGCAACGAAGAGGCCCACGGGCGACAGGTCCGGCAGATACATCCCGCCATTCGTTGCGAATTCAAGCGTCTTGCCGCGTTTGGCCAAGGTGTCGCGCAATGCGGAAAATCCCCCATACGCCTGGCCGGTGTCATCGCGCCAGAAGAGCTGCAATTGCTCGTGGACGAGGTCCACTCGACAAACCGTCACAGTCCCGGAATTCAACGCATTGCTTGCGCACTCGACCGCCTGGGCGCAGCCCACGGCCAAAAGCAGAGTTGGCACCAAGCAGATCTTCGTCTTGCGAGACATCGTCAATTCTAGTCACCATTCCACTGACACTGGAATACTGCGCTGCATCCCGGGATTTTGCGAGCCTCCGATGAGAGCCGGCGCCAACCCCAAGAGGGGACGCGACCGGGAAAGATTCCTAGGAGAAATTCCTGATTTTCGCTTGCACGGCAAATTATGTTGTTTCGCGCTTGTGCTTCGCGCGTCGGCGGCGTAATTCTTTCGTGCGGTCTTGGTACTTCATCTGAATTTTGACAGGAGGTCGGAATCATGAATATGTACGCAGAGTCGTCGCTGTTTTCCGGCAGAAAGGGTGCGGCGCTCACGGCAGTGATCCTCATGCACCTGGTGTTTGGATACGCGCTTTACGCTTTTGGCTCGAAGATCGCTATAAAACTCGCGCCCCCGCCGTTTGAACTCACGCCCATCGAGCCTCCCAAACACACCGTCGAGCCTCCGCCGGCGGTGCCGCCGGTGAACCAATCAAGGATCGTCCAAACGGCGCCGGAATTCCCCACGTTCTCGCCGCCATCCGACTCAGACGTCACGGTGGATAAATTACCGCCTGATCCGCCGATGATCATTCCGCAAACTCCGGCGCAGCCTCACGTACTCGCGCCGGTACGAATGGACCCCAGGCACCCGCTGCGAATCGGCAAAGATTACTATCCGGATGCGTCGGTGCGGGCCAATGAAATGGGACGATGTGTGGTGCAGGCGACCGTGGCCGCTGACGGCCGGATCATCGCGGCATCTATTCAAACCCGCTCCGGTTTCGACCGCCTGGATCAAGCTTGCTTGAATGCCGTGAAAGGGCAACGCATGCTTCCTGCAACCGAAGACGGCAGGCCCATCGAGGGCAGGGTTTCCATTCCAATAACGTGGAATCTTTCCGAGAGCCCGTAGTCCATGCGTTCGCCGCGCCAGCGGGTGGCGGCTGTTTTCGCATCGCCTCACGTAGGAGGGTCCAGCAGATCGGCGTGATGGCGTCGGGCGACATCCGGGTGTGAGCGCAGCCGCCCTTTCAGGTAATTCAGCCCTACCTCGCGGAACAGGGGGTTGTGCGGGTCGCGTTCGGGGCCGCGAGCATGGGAGGCGAGAGCCGGCGGCAGCGGCAAAACCGGCACGGTGGCGTCCAGTCGTGCTCCGAGGAAAAACACTGCCGATAGCCTCTCGACACCGGCGGGAGGGGTGAGGACGCGGTGCATGGTGGCTCGCAAGTAACCGTCGGAGGCGAGTTCGAGCAGCTCGCCGATATTGATCACGAAGGTGCCGGGCCGGGGCGGCACGTCGATCCAGCCTTGCGGGGTTTCGACTTGCAGACCTCCTTGGTCATCCTGCAGCAGGGTGATCAGTTCGGAGTCTTTGTGGGCGCCGACTCCCTGGGCATCAGCGTCTCGGGCGCCACCGGCGGAAGCGCCGGCCGTTCGGCGCCGATGTCGATCTGCTCGCGCCAATCCGGCCGGCCGCGAGTCCGCTCCGAGGCGACTCGATTGTAGCCTCGAAAATGCGGCGAGTTCACCATCTCTATAGAAGAACCCCACGTCATGGGCGGCCGCGCGCAGGTCCGCGAGGAAAGCCGCGCGTTTCGCTTCGCCGGCATCGAACCGGCCAAGGTGGAGGAGGGGTATCGAACCGTTGGTTTCGCCGGCGCGCATCCCTATAGAATACTGGAGTGGAAAATTCCAAGCTGCAGGTCATCCGCAAAGCTTCGTTCAAGGCGACGCCCTGGAAGAATGGCGGCGGCATCACCCATGAGGCGATTCGCGTGCCGGCGAGCGGCGATCCGTTCCGCTGGCGGGTCAGCGTTGCGGACATCGATGCGTCGGGTCCGTTCTCGGAATTCGCCGAGTACAACCGCAAGATGGTGTTGCTGCGGGGCGCGGGAATCGAATTGCGCTTTGCGGACGGAACCCATAAGAGCCTCCGGAAGGTGGGTGAGCTCGTGGAATTCGACGGCGCCCTCGCTGCTCACTGCGAGTTGCTGAACGGTCCCTGTGTGGACCTGAACCTCATGGTGTCCAAGTCGGACGCCGTCGCCGTTCGGGTGGAGCGCTTCATCGAGTCCCTGGTGGTGAGCGCATCACGCAGCGAGACTACGCTGGTCTTCGCCATCGACCGCCGATTCAAGCTGGAAATCACCGCGGGAAAAACCGTGACGCTCGAGCCCTGGGATCTTGCAGTACTGTCACACTGCAATGGCCGCCTCGGCAGGCTCGAGTCGGCGCATTCGTCCCCGTCGACCTCGGTATTCGTGGCGACACTAAAACTTGTGGGTTGAGAGCAGCAGACTGGTCTCGGTGTTCGAAATCCCGTCGATGAGGCGAATTCGGCTGAGCACCTTATCCACTGCTTCGAGGCTGTCGGTACGCAGCTCGGCGACGATATCCCAGCGCCCATTCGTGGTGTGCAAGGCGCACACGGCCGGATCGCCGCGCAGCGCCTTCAGCACTTCGTCGGTTCGATTGCCTTCGACGGCGACGGTCATCAGAGCGCGAATGCGCTGATCCTCGTCCTGCGGCTTGAGCTTGACGGTGTAGCCCACGATGGTGCCGTCCTTCTCCATTCGCGCGAGCCGGTTCTGCACGGTGCCGCGGGCGACGCGCAGCGTCTTGGCCAAGGAAGCCACCGACAATCGCGCGTCATCGCGCAGTAGGGACAGCAGTTGGCGATCGGTGGAATCCATGGACCCTCCATTGTGCAAAACGTCACTCCACCCTGACGATATTGCCAGAAAGTCACGCTTTTTGATCAAGTTTCTGCCTTTTCTTTAGCCGGACGACCTCCGAAACTAAGGTCTTGGCTGCATGAGTGGCGTTTGACCGCATTTGGGACGGTTGGCCGAATTGGGGGAATCATGGTGGATTACATCGGAACCGCGCGCCTGCGCGAACTGATCGCGCGGACGGGGACCGGCCGCTTCATCGAGGAACTGGCCGGAGAGATCGAAGCCGATTACCGGCGTTGGGACGATTTCGAGAAATCGCCGCGGCACGCCATCCACTCGTCCGGCGGCGTCATCGAACTCATGCCCACCAGCGACGGACGGCTGTATTCGTTCAAGTACGTCAACGGGCATCCGAAGAACACGGTGAAGCATCTGCTCACGGTCACGGCCTTCGGCGTGCTGGCGGACGTGGCGACGGGCTACCCCTTGCTGCTGTCGGAGATGACCTTCGTGACGGCGCTGCGCACCGCGGCGATATCCGCGCTCACCGCGCGCCGGATGGCGCGCCCGGAGAGCCGTGCGATGGCCTTGATCGGCAACGGCGCACAAAGCGAATTTCAAGCCATCGCCTTCCACCGCATGGTGGGTATCAGAGAGCTGAGGCTCTATGACACCGATCCGCAGGCCACGTCGAAACTGATGCGCAATCTGGCGTCGCTGCGGCTTCCGGACCTCGAGGTCACGCGCTGCGCCGGCACGGCCGATGCCGTGCGCGGCGCCGACATCGTGACCACGGCGACTGCGGACAAGCGCAACGCGACTATTCTCTCGCCGGACATGATCTCGCCGGGCATGCACCTCAACGCGGTGGGCGGCGACTGTCCGGGCAAGACGGAATTGCACGCGGATATCCTGCGCGCCAAGGACGTGCGCATCGTCGTGGAGTTCGAACCGCAGGCGCGAATCGAGGGTGAGATTCAACAGCTCGCGGCCTCGGGTGAGATTGACGCGTTGGGGAGAGTCGCCGAGCTCGCGGACGTGGTGCGCGGCAGGGCGCCGGGACGGGTGAACGATCGCGAAGTGACTCTGTTCGATTCCGTCGGCTTCGCGCTCAATGATTTCTCATCGCTGCGCTATCTGCAGCGCTTGAATGCCGAGCAGCCCGATGGGGGCCAGCGCATCGATCTCATTCCGGAGCTGGACGATCCGAAGGATCTATTCGTCGGTCTTTCTCAAGAGAATGCGCAAGAGCGCGCCCGCGTGCGCCGCCGCAGGTTCGCGTGATGACCGCCGCACCGCCTACCGCCAGTCTCATCGGAGCGCCCACGGATATCGGCGCGAGCGATCGCGGCGCGTCCATGGGTCCGGAAGCGCTGCGCGTCGCCGGCATTCATGCGGCGCTGACTCAGCGCGGCCTCGACGTGGTGGATTGCGGCAACGTCAGCGGACCGCCGAATCCCGGGCTGATCAAGGTGAACGGCTATCGCAATCTTGCGCAGGTCACGGCATGGAATCATGAGGTGCACGACGCGGTGTATCGGGAGCTGACCGAACACAGGCTGCCCATTCTGCTCGGCGGCGACCACTCTTTGAGCATCGGCTCGATCTCGGCGGTCGCGCGCCATTGCCGCGATGTCGATAGGCCGTTGCGCGTGCTGTGGCTGGATGCGCATGCCGATTTCAATACGCGTGAACTCAGCCCGACCGGCAGTCTGCACGGCATGCCCGTGTCGTGTCTGTGCGGGTTCGGTCCTCGCGAGCTGTTGCAGATCGGCGGTGCGGCGCCGGCGATCAGTCCGCGATGGGTGCGGCAGATCGGCATTCGCAGCGTGGACTCGGGGGAGAGACGCTTCGTGCACGAACAGGATCTGGACGTGTTCGACATGCGTTGCATCGACGAGATGGGCGTCAGAAAGGTCATGGAACTCGCCTTGCAGGACATGGATGAGGACACCCATCTCCACGTGAGCTTCGATGTCGACTGCTTGGACCCGGAAATCGCGCCGGGCGTGGGCACCACGGTTCCCGGCGGTCTGTCCTATCGCGAAGCGCAACTGTGCATGGAAATGATCGCCGATACCGGCCGCGTCGGCTCCCTGGATATCATGGAGTTGAATCCTGCCTTGGACGTGCGCAACAAAACGGCGGTGCTCGCCGTCGATCTGGTCGAATCGCTGTTCGGCAAGAGTACTTTGATGCGCAAGCCTCTGGCGTTCCCGAGCGCTCTTGTCGATACTTGACGCTGCTTCGGCACGCGAGCGCAGTTCGACACTTGACCCTGTTACCGCGAATTTCTCCGTAAGGATGAGCCCATGGCTGCCAACTTGAACGAACCGTCGCAGGCTCCCGCCTTAGGTAAGCTGCGTCAGGCGATCCGCGATCACGGCGAATGGCCGGAAGATCGGGCGGTGACGCGCCTGCTGCATGCGTTGGAGCTCACCGGCGGCGCGCGCCATCGCGCCGTGGCAACGGCCATGGCACTGGTCGAGGGCGCGCGTGCTCGTCGGGACGAACGGCCGTTTCTCGACGCCTTCCTGCAAGAATTTGGACTGTCGAATCAAGAAGGCATTGCGCTCATGTGCATTGCTGAGGCGCTGCTGCGCATTCCCGATGATGCCACCGCCGATCGTCTGATCGCCGAAAAGCTGGCCACCGGCGACTGGTCGTCCCACGCCGGCAAGTCGGAGTCGCTGTTCGTCAATGCCTCGACCTGGGGCTTGATGCTCACCGGCGGCATTCTGGAGCTTGATCCCGCCATCAAGACGGACACGACCGGGTGGATGAGAAAGTTCACCCGCAAGGCCGGCGAGCCCTTGGTGCGTCTGGCCGTGCGCCGCGCCATGCGCATCATCGGCGGTGAATTCGTGGTCGGGCGCAGCATCGAAGAGGCGCTGGCGCGCAGCGCGCGCGAAGCGGACGTCGGGCTGTGCTCTTTCGATATGCTGGGCGAAGGCGCGCGCACGCAAGCCGATGCGCAGCGCTATCTCGAATCGTATGAACATGCCATCGACGTCATCGGCGCGGCGGCCGCGGGGCGCGCTGCTCCGGAGGCCTCGAGTATTTCGATCAAGCTGTCGGCGTTGGAGCCTCGCTATTCGTTGCTGCAGCATGAGCGCGTGATGCAGCGCTTGGTCCCGCTGGTCGGAACGCTGGCGCGGCGGGCGGCCGCTCTTGGGATTCAGCTCACCATCGACGCTGAGGAAGCGGACCGGCTGGATCTGTCGTTGGACGTGATCGAAGCGCTGGCCAAAGACCCCGCCACTCGCCAGTGGCCGGGCTTGGGCTTGGCCGTGCAGGCCTACGGCAAACGCGCCCTGGGAGTGATCGACTGGGTGGCGGCGGTCGCGCACGCCTACGGCAGACGCATGACCGTGCGCTTGGTGAAAGGCGCGTACTGGGATTCGGAAATCAAGCGCGCACAGGAACGGGGCCTCGAGGGCTATCCGGTGTACACGCGCAAAGTCACCACGGATGTGTCCTACCTGGCCTGCGTCGGCCGCTTGTTCAGCCATGCGGATGTGATTTATCCGCAGTTCGCGACCCACAATGCCCACAGCATCGCGTCGGTGTTGGAACTGGCGCCGGCCGGCGCGGATTATGAATTTCAGCGGCTGCACGGCATGGGACGGCTCTTGTATGCCGAGGCGGCGCGCAAGATCGGAAAATTTCCTCGAGTCCGCGTGTACGCGCCCGTGGGTGAGCACAAGGACCTGCTGGCGTACCTGGTGCGGCGGCTGCTCGAGAACGGCGCCAATACTTCGTTCGTGAATCGCTTCATGGACGAGCAGGTGCCGGTTGCCGAGATCGTGCGCGATCCGATCACAGAGATCGAGCGCTTGGAATCCTATGCGCATCCGCGGCTGCCCCTGCCCCGCGCGCTGTACACCGACCGGCGCAACTCGCGCGGAATCGACTTGGGCAGCCCGCCCGACGTGGAGGCGCTGCGCAAGGAGGTGTCGACCCGCCGGCCGGTCAAGTCCGCCGCCGAGCCTGCGGCCACGGCCGTTGCCGGACCCATCATCAATGGGATACTGCTGCCGGGAAGTACCCACCCGGTCACCAACCCGGCGGATCGGCGCGATATCGTGGGCAGCGTGCGCGAAGCGACTCCGGCGGAAATCGCGATGGCATTCGACGCCGGCGCCGCGGCCCAACCCGCGTGGGATTTGAGCGGCGGTGATGCGCGCGCAGCCTGTCTCGACAGGGCGTCGGACCTGCTCGAAGCGGGCCGTGCGGAGTTTCATGAACTCTTGGTGCGGGAAGCGGGCAAGACCATCTCCGACGCCATCGCGGAGGTCCGCGAGGCGGTGGATTTTTGCCGCTATTACGCGGTGCGGGCGCGGGAGCAATTCGCCCGCCCGAAGCGGCTGGAGGGGCCCACCGGCGAATCGAACGAGTTGTCGCTGCACGGACGCGGTGTGTTCGCCTGCATCAGTCCCTGGAATTTTCCCCTGGCGATCTTCGCCGGCCAGGTGACGGCCGCGTTGGCGGCCGGCAATGCCGTGGTGGCAAAGCCGGCGGAACCTACTCCGCTGATCGCCGCGCGCTTCGTGAAATTGCTGCACCAAGCCGGCGTGCCGCCGCAGGCCCTGCACCTGGCGCCCGCGCCGGGCCGCCTGTTCGGCGAGGTCGCGCTCGCTCACGCCGCCTTGGCGGGGGTGGCCATGACGGGTTCGACGGCGACCGCGCTCACCATCAATCGCAGCTTGGCAGCCCGCAACGGCGCGATCGTACCGTTGATCGCGGAGACCGGCGGATTGAATGCAATGATCGTCGATTCGACGGCTCTCCCCGAGCAAGTGGTCGATGACGTCGTGAGCTCCGCGTTCATGAGCGCCGGGCAACGCTGCTCGGCGCTGCGCCTCTTGTTCCTGCAGGATGACATCGCCGATCAGGTGTTGGAAATGATCGCGGGTGCGATGGACGAACTGATCATCGGCGATCCGGCCGATCTCAAGACTGATCTGGGACCGGTGATCACGCCGGCGGCGGCCGAAGGTCTCGCGCAGCATGCCGCGCGAATGCGCAACGAGGCGCGCCTCATCAAAGCCTGCACTTTGAGCGAGGCGCATGCTCACGGCAGTTTCTTCGCTCCGCATCTCATCGAGCTCAAGAGCGCGGCGCAGCTCACGCGCGAGGAATTCGGGCCGATACTGCATGTGGTGCGGTATCGATCCGCGGACATACCGAAGGTTCTAGAGGCGATCCGCGCCAGCCATTACGGATTGACCTTGGGCGTGCAGACCCGGTTGGAGTCTTTCTGGCGGGAGGTGTTCGAGCAGACCGCGATCGGCAATACCTACGTCAACCGCAATATGATCGGTGCGGTGGTGGGCGTGCAACCCTTCGGCGGCACCGGGCTGTCGGGCACGGGACCCAAGGCCGGCGGGCCGCATTACCTTGCACGCTTCGCGAGTGAGCGAACGCTCACCGTCAATACCACGGCAACGGGCGGCAACGCGGCGCTTCTGAACCTGGGGAACTAGGGAGCCTGTCTGACTAATGAATCAGCGGGTGCAGACGGGCATTGCGCCTCTCATCCGCCAGCGACACCGCGAAGATGAGCAGCCCGCCGACAGCGAGCAGCGCACCCACCCATCCGGTGGAAGCCCATCCCAAACCGCCGGCGATGGCGATGCCGCCCAGCCACGCGCCCATCGCGTTGGCGATGTTGAAGGCGGAATGATTCAACGCCGCCGCCAGCGTCTGTGCGTCCTCGGCGACATCCATGAGGCGAATCTGCAGCGCCGGCACGATGGCAACACCGGTGCCGACCAGCAGGACGTCAATCGTCGCCATCCACGCGTGGGGCGCGGCGATGCTGAACAAGCCCAGCACGGCGGCGTTCCAGATCAACAGTCCCCCGATCGTGCGCATCAGCGCGCGGTCGGCCAGCCACGATCCGATCAGATTGCCGAGAATCATGCCCACCCCGAATATTGCGAGCACGAACGGCACATACCGGGCCGGCAGCCCGGAAACGTGGGTCAACGTCGGTGTGATGTAGCTATACATACAGAATAGGCCGCCGAAGCCCACCGATCCGACACTGAGCGTCAGCCAGACCT
>Ga0307470_10000901_pt1 | contig 12352 bp, 8 predicted proteins | sample atmos_gasesAM3C__FD_204565 | JGI IMG/M metagenome (GOLD analysis project Ga0307470, IMG submission 204565) | Hardwood forest soil microbial communities from Morgan-Monroe State Forest, Indiana, United States - atmos_gasesAM3C_05 | ecosystem: Environmental > Terrestrial > Soil > Temperate forest... | reverse complement strand
TACTGAAACCCGCTTCGGAAACCCCGCTCACGGCTCTTGCCATAGCGGCTCTGTTGGAAGAGGCGGGCGTGCCTCCGGGCGTGGTCAACGTCATACCGTCGCACCGCTCGTCGAAAGTCGTGGGTGCAATCATCAACGATTCGCGCGTGCGCAAACTGTCCTTCACGGGCTCTACGCAAGTGGGCGGCGTGTTGCTGCGCGAGGCCGCCAATACCATCGTCAATTGCTCGATGGAACTGGGCGGCAATGCCCCGTTCATCGTATTCGACGACGCTGACGTGGACGAGGCCGTGAAGGGAGCGATGATCGCCAAAATGCGCAACGGCGGCGAGGCCTGCACGGCGGCAAACCGGTTTTACGTGCAAGACGGCATCGCGGACGCGTTCATCCAAAAATTCACCGCGGCCATGCAGGCCATGCGGGTGGGGCCGGGGCTCGAGGAGGGCGTGGATCTCGGGCCGCTGATCAACAAGACCGCGCAGAGCGATATGATGGCTTTCGTCGATGATGCCGCCAAGAAGGGCGCCAAGATCGCGACCGGCGGCCGCAGGCCCGATCGCAGGGGATTTTTCTTCCAGCCGACGCTTCTTACCGACGTCCCGGACGACGCGAACGTCCTGAACGATGAGATTTTCGGGCCGATTGCGCCGGTGCAGCGATTTTCGACCACCGACGAGGCGATCACCAAGGCGAATGGCACGCCGTATGGTCTGATCTCCTATATTTTCACGCGCAATCTAGCCAAGGGTCTCGATGTTGCGGAGCAAATCGAATCGGGAATGGTCGGGCTCAACCGGGGGGTCGTTTCCGACCCGGCGGCGCCATTCGGCGGAGTCAAGCAATCGGGTGTCGGCCGCGAAGGCGCCCATGAGGGCATGCTTGAATTCCTGGAGAAAAAATACATCGCAGTCGACTGGTAGGGGGAAACGCTATGGACGTCATCATGCCGCAGTTGGGCGAGACCGTCGAAGAAGGGACGGTAGCGGCCTGGCACAAGAAGGAAGGCGACAAGGTTGCGATCGACGAATTGTTGGTCGAGATCGAAACCGACAAAGTCGCGACCGAGGTGCCGTCGCTGGTCGCCGGAACTCTGCTCAAAATATTGGTCGCCGCGGGTGAGACCGTCAAGGTCGGAACGAAGCTCGCGATCATCGACTCGGGCCAGGGCGCGGGCATCGCGGTCCCCCAAGCCGCGGCTGAACTCCCGAGGCCAACCCAACCCATGAAGCCGGAAGAGCCGGCAGCGGGAGAGACGGCGAGGCGGTCAAAAAAAGATGGCCGAGGCGCTCCGCTTTCGCCTGCGGTGCGACGGCTCGTCGCGGAAAACGGCATCGATATTGCGCGGGTCCACGGCACCGGCCGCGACGGCCGCATCAAGCGCAACGACGTGCTGTCTCATTTGGGAAGCACTCGAGCGCCTGCGCCGGTACGCGGTATCGCCGAGACGGTTCCATTCAACGCGTTGCGCAAGCGGATCGCCGAGCACATGGTGCGTTCCAAAGCCACCAGCGCGCATGTGCTGCAAGCCATCGAGGTGGATTTCTCAGGCGTCGAGGCGGCACGCGGCGCGCTCAAGAAAGCATGGAAGGAGCGCGAGGAGGGGTCGCTTACCTATCTTCCCTTCATCGCCCGCGCAGTGGCGCTGGCATTGCCTGAATTTCCGCATTTGAACGCTCATGTGGCGGGGGATTCCCTCATCGTGCACAAAGCGATCAATCTTTCGGTGGCTGTCGATCTCGATGGCGGCGGGTTGGTTGCGCCGGTGATCAAGAATGTCGCCGCGATGCGGGTCCCTGAAATTGCGCGGGCGATCACCCAAATCGCCAAGCGGGCGCGCACCAACGCGCTCAAACCCGACGACATGACCGAGGGCACTTATTCACTCACCAATAATGGCAGCTTCGGCACCTTTCTCACGGCGCCGGTCATCAACCAGCCCCAGGTTGCGATTCTATCGACCGACGGCGTGCACCGCCGGCCATGGGTGGCAACGGACGGCAGGGGCGAGAGGATTGAAATTCGCCCGGTCGGCATACTCGCTCATAGTTTCGACCACCGCGCGGTGGACGGCGCCTATTCCGGCGCCTATCTGCGCCGCGTCAAACAAATCCTCGAATCGCGCGAATGGATCGGCGATTTCTTGAGTTAGCTTCGCAGGAACCGCGGAAAGTGAGAATGCCTAGACGCCACACCATGAACGCATGGCTTACATTGGCCACTCTGATGGCGAGCCTCGTAATCCTGTCAGACGGCGCATCCGGACAAGCGCACGGTGCGGCGGCAGCTAGCCCCCCATTGGATTTGGGTGCGAAAGCGCGCCAGGTCTTGATCGACATCTATCGAAAAAAGAATTTTACCGCGATTGAGCGGTCATTCTCGGAATCGTTTGTTCAGCATGATCCAACAATCGCTGACGGGCTACCCGGATTGAAATTGTTCGCGGCCGAGGTGGCTCGTTCGCCCGCTGCCAAAATTACTGTTTATCGCACCCTGATTGACGGCGATATGGTGATGTTGCACTCGAAGGTCGAAGGCCTCCGGGATTTCGCGGCTCCTCGAATAGCGTTCGACCTATTCCGATTTAAAGACGGCAAGATCGTCGAACACTGGGGAGGGCAGGATGCCGAAACCGCGCCGAATCTCTCCGGTCATACTCAGGTTGATGGTGCTACGGCTGTCGTTGACCGCGAAAAGACGGAGGCGAACCGAGCTCTCGTACGCGCCTTCAAGCAAACCGTAACGGTGGAACTACGTTTCGATCGCGTCGGAGATTTCATCGACGGTGACGACTATACGCAACACGCCTCCCATATGGGCGATGGCACCGCTCGATTGAGGGCGCGAGTCTCGGAGGTGGCAAAACCTGGCGCCACGCCGGTTCTGCTGCCCAGACTTTATGTTGCTGACGGGAATTTCGTGCTCGTCTTGGTCGAAGCGCGCACCGAACCGCACCCGACGGCGAACTACGATCTCTTCCGGGTCGAGAATGGCAAGATTGTCGAACACTGGGACGTGTTGTCACCTATCCCACCGCGTGCTCAATGGAAAAACCCCAATGGAGCATTCTAGATGCGCTGTCACTTCCCTTTCCGCCCATGGCGTAAGCAGCCGACTAAACGAGGCCTCCCGCGCATCAGTGGCGACAGGCGATGGACGGAGCCGGCATTGCGGCGATATTTCGTCGCGAGACTACTCATCGTGGTAGCGCTCGGATCCCACGCCTCGGAAACGGTAGCGCAAGAGCGCACGATTGCCGAGATCAAGGTGGAGACGCAGGCTCGTGCGGAGCGTGGGGCGTATCCGCTGATCGGTCTCGATCCGAGCGATGTGCGCGAAGCGCTTGCGGGCATCAGGACGCGAGACGCGGATGAGTGGGCTGCCGCTTGGTGCGCAGTTGCCGATCGCTACTTCAAGGCTGCACCAACGATGAGCACCCCGGAGGAGCGGCGGGCCAGCTACCTACGCGCCTGGCGGCTCTATTACTTCGCGCAATGGCCTGTAGCGTCCTCTCAGGGTAAGAAAGCAGCATATATCAAAGCATTGGACGCCTATGTCCGAAGCACCGAATCGCTTACCCCACCTCTTGAAGTCGTCCGGATTCCCTTCGAGGGCAAAGAAATCGTCGGCTATTTGCGAATGCCGCGAGTAACGACCGGCGGACCGGTTCCTTTGGTTATCGCTGTTAGCGGACTTGATAGTCGAAAGGAAACCCTTGCTGAAACTTACAGCGCATTGCTGGAATATGGTATCGGTTTTTTTGCCATAGATGGACCCGGTACCGGGCAATCGCCTGTTAAGGTCAGCCCCACCGCAGACCGAGTGCTGAGTAGGGTGATCGACTATCTTGTCACTCGCCGGGAAATCGACCCGAAGCGCATCGCATTGCATGGGGTGAGCTTTGGGGGCTATTGGGCAGCGAAGCTTGCAATTGTAGAGCGCACGCGGCTGCGCGGCGTGGTGGTTCAATCTCCCCCGGTCCATGGCTTCTTTCAAGCGGACTTTGTGAAGACCTCGTTATTGGGAAACCGAGAGTACTTGTTCGATATCGTCCCTTCCTTCTTAGGCCTGGTGGACAACGTGGAAACGGTCGACGACCTTCTTCGCGAGTTCCCTAAGTTGTCGCTAAATGCGTTGGGGTTACTGGGCAAGCCTACCGCTTCTATGCTGGTGATCGGCGGCGTGAAAGACACCCAAGTCCCGATCTCCGATATCGATCTGCTCCTGAACAACGGTGACGTACCAAAGGATGCCTGGATCAATCCGAGCGGTGGCCATCTTGGCCGAGAACGGACTGGTTGGACGGATCCTGTGATATTTCGAAAGGTCATAATTCCTTGGGAAATCCGCACGCTCAAGGACAACAACTAGCGGTGCAAAGTCTCGGGATGCAAAGCCGTCGGCGCGAGCGCTATTTCTGGATGGCTGCAGTCGAGCCTCGCACCACGAGCGCGGGCTCGAGATGCATGGAGGGGACGGCCACTGTGGGATCGCGCATCTTTCGCAGCAACAGCAGGCCACTCTGTACACCGAGCTGATCGTGCGGAATGCGCAACGTCGTCAGCGGCGGATTGAAACGATCGGCAAACGGCATGTCGTTATAACCCGTGATCGAAACGTCCTTCGGGCATGCGAGTCCCGCCTCAGAGAGTGCGTCGTAGCATCCGAGGGCCAACATATCGTTGGCGGCAACGATTGCGGTGAACGAGCGATTCGCAGTCTTTAGGAGCTGGCGTGCCGCAGCTGCGCCCGCCTGCACCGTGAACGACGCGCAATCGACGATGAGCTTCTCACGCACGCTCAGCCGGTAGGTCTTGAGGGCGGCGATGAATCCCTCGCGCCGCCACGTTGCCGTCGACGTGTTGAGCGGGCCGCCGACGTACGCCAGCTTGCGGTGTCCGAGCTGGAGAAGGTGGTCGACGGCGAGGCGAATGCCGTAGGCATCATTGGTGACGACGCTGGTGATGCTTTCGTCGAGCACGGTGCGGTTTACGAGCACAAAGGGAACTTTCCGCTCCTGGCATCGCGCGACGATCTCATCCCGGAGCCAGGCGGTAGCGAGGATGAGTCCGTCAACCTGTCGCGCCCGCAGCGAGTCCAGAATGGCGGATTCCGTGTCCCTGCTATTGTCCGAGTCCGCCAGCATCGTCACGTAACCCTCCTTGCCCAGAGTGCGTTCGATTGCCCGCACGATCGGAGGAAACAGAGGATTCGTGAGATCGGGGACGATGACGCCGACGGTAAATGAGCGGCGCGTCTTCAGTCCGAAGGCGAGCGGATTACGCGTGTAGCTGAGGTTATTCGCTATTCTCAGGATGCGCGTCGCCACTTCCTGCGACACCATTGTGCGGGTCTGCGGATTGAGGGCCCGTGATACCGTCGAGACGTGGACTCCCGCCCGTTGTGCGATCTGCTTGATTCCCGACGGCGCTTTGCTCATGCCGGCGAAGATTAGGTTATGGCGTGCGACACCGCAAGTAACCACGCATTCATTTCACACCGGCCCTGGTTGCGGCGGTCCCCGGCGCGTCAACGGCCGATTCGGCTTGAAGGTGAGGGGCCGGCGCGACGGCAGTGTCGGCATCGGGGCCCGAACGGAGATGGCGATTGAGCTCGTCAACGTCCAAGTCCTTCTCCCAGGCGGCGATGGCAATGGCTGCGACGCCATTGCCGATATAGTTGATGAGCCCCCGCCCGCGTTGCATGAAGGGATCGATGCCGAGCAGCAACGCAAGGCCGGCCATCGGGATGTCCGGCATGGCCGCCAGGGTGCCGGCCAGTACGACGAAGCCCGCGCCGGTAAAGCCGGTTGCTCCCTTGGACATCAGCATTGCGATCAGCAGAATCATCAGCTGACGATCGAGCGGCAGCGCCGTGTTGGTGGCCTGCGCGATAAAGATCACGCACAGGGTGAAGTAGATGCTGCTGCCGGCGAGATTGAAGGAATAACCCGTGGGCACGACCAGGCCGACCACGGACTTGGGTACTCCCATGCGCTCGAGCTTCTCCATCAAGCGCGGCAGCAGCGCCTCGGAGTTCGCAATGCTGAGGAAGAGCAGTATCTCGTCGAGGATGTAGCGGCAGAATTTGAGAATGCTGAAGCCGACATGCCGCGCGATGGGCACCAAGACGATGAGCACGAATGCCAGGCAGGCGCCGTAGAACAGGAGAACGAGTTTCAAGAGGGGCAGCAGGGAGTGAAGGCCGAATCGCCCGACGGTGAAGGCCATGGCGCCGAAGGCTCCGACGGGCGACAGCGCTACGATCATCTCGACTATCGAGAACACCACCCGTGTGAGCTGATCGACCAGATCCTTGACGGCGCGGGCCCGATCGCCCAGATGAATGAGGGCCAGCCCGAACAGCGCGGCAATCAGCACGATCTGAAGAATGGCCCCTTTTGCGAAGGCGTCGATCATGGTGACCGGAATGATGTTCAACAGGAAGGCCACGGCGCCCTGGTCTTTGGCGGCGGTGACGTAACCGGCGATGCTGGAAGTGTCGATGGATCGCGGATCGATGTTGAGCCCGGTGCCGGTCGGTATCAGATTGGCCGCGATCAACCCGAGCAGCAGAGCCAGCGCGGAGACGACGTAGAAGTACACCATGGACTTGACGCTGATGCGGGCGACCCGGCGGGCGCTCCCCATGCCGGAGATTCCCGACACGATGATGCAAAACACCAGCGGGGCGATTACCATGCCAATCAGCTTGATGAAGCCGTCGCCGAGCGGCTTCATTTTCACCGCGGCCGTCGGCCACACCGCACCCATGATGATTGCGGCGCAGATGGCGATGATCACTTGATTGTGAAGCTTCGCGTAAAACGGCTTGGGCTTGCGAATCAGCGCCTGCATTCAACCTCCGAGGGTAGCGAGCTTCCAACGATCGAGCCCATGCCGGTTATAAGCTATTATGCAATCGTTTGCAATTCGTGCCTTATGCGAGTTATCGATCGGCGCCGATGGGTTCACTTTCCGCTGAGCTTTGCCGCCCGTCGGTAGCTTTCGTCGACGTAGCGCGCCGGTTCGCTCAGCGTCTTCCGGGGGCGTCCGAATTCGGACCTTATCCGCAGCACCGTCATCATTCCGTCCGAATCGAGTGCGCCGCCGCGCGTGAAGCCCTCGCGCTCGCCGAGCAGCGCATCGACGTGCCGCCGGGCGGTGTCCTTGGGTAAGGCCGGCAGATGCGCCCTATAGATTGCCGCCGCCTCGGCGCGGTTCTGCGGATCGAACAACCAGTCGATCGCGTCGGTCGATGCGCGGATGAAGCTGACGAGCGCATCGCGGTGGGCGGTTGCCCAGCCGTGCCGCGCCATTCCAACAACGGTCTGATACGGCCCGAGGACATCGACGGCGTTGGCCAGACGCCGATATCCCCTCGACTCAGGCTCGATTTCCAGCGGCGTCGTCAAAATCGTTCCCGAGAACTTGTTCTCCATCAACGCCTGTGCGCGAGTTCCCGTCGCGCCGAACGGTTCAAGGCGATAGTCGCCTTCCTCGAGCCCACCCAGCTGCAACAACTTCTGCAGAACCAAGGAGTAGCCGGTCGCAACCGCGTCGACGCCAAGCGTCTTGCCGCGCAGGTCGTCATAGCCCTTGATGTCGGGACTCACCACCAGTCGAACGGCTCCTCGCGAGAAGCCCATGAACGCGAAGAAGTCGGGTGCGGCCGACAGCGGCACCTCCCCCTGGCCCTCCCGATAGGCGACGACGTTGTCGAATGCCGCCATTCCGATGTCCTCATCGTTCTTGATGAGACTCTGGACCAGCTCGACCGAGTTCGGAGTGAGGCTCACCTTCACTGCGAGTTGCTCATGTGCGAACAACCCCTTGTCCTCGGCGACCCAGAGCGGCAGGTTCGCGCCGCCGGGAAAGCTGATCACGCGCAACGGCGTCTCTGCGTGAACGAGCGAGGCTATCCCTAAGGCGGCCAGGCCAAGCAAAGTTCGGTGAACTGTCATGAAATCTCCAGGCGGTTCGTTGACCGGAATGCGTTCGCGCTACTTTGCCGGCCAGGCATGGCAGACGGCACACGCTTCGCTCACGCGTCGTGCCTGGTGGCAACTGACGCAGCTCGCCATGCCCGTTACGGCGGTCGTCTCCGACATGGCGTCCAGGTCGCGTACCGCCCCATGACAAGTCTCACACTGCACCCCGGCTTCCAGGTGCTTGCGATGGGTCCAAGTGATTCCCGGCAGCACCTTGTAAACGCGCACCCACGGAATCGATTGCTTCGAATGGGCATACTCCGCGAGCTTCTCGATCGCCGGCCGGTCGGTGGCTATCGTCGCGTGGCATTTCATGCAGGTCGAGGTGGCAGGAAATGTCATCTCTTTACCGGGAGTAGGGTTGGTGTGGCAGAGCTGGCACGGCAATCCCATACCGACATGGGTTCTGTGACTGTAGGGCAGGGGCTGCTCGGGGGCCGGGTGCGGGGCGAGATTGGCCTGAACTGCCGACGTAGCGGGCGTCGGCGACTGCGCCTGCACGGTGCCGGCCGGCAACACGAACGCCGCGGCGGTCATTGCGAAAATATGAACAAGCCTCTTCATCGTGGTTCTCACTCCTGTACGGAATTCCCGGCGGATCGAATCGTTCAGGCAGCGCGCCCGTTTCCGACGATCTGCTCGAGAGTCTTGCCGTCATCCTGGAGAATGACTGCAGCGGCGTTGCGCCCGGGCTGACCGGTCACCGAGCCGCCGGCCTCGGTACAGGCTCCGGTCTGGTACAAACCGGGAATCGGCATGCGATACGGGGCGAAGATGCCCCAGCGTTTGTCCCTGTGGTGCACGCTTGCGCGCCACATCGCCGGATTCATGCGCTCGATGTCCAGCGGGCTCATGATCACTTTTGCGAGCACTTTGTCCTGGGTGAGGTTTGTGGTGTGGCGCATGTACTGGGTCAGGAACGTGTCCGCAACCCGCTCCTTTATCTCGTCCCAGTGCTGAGGTCCCTCCTTCAGCGCATACGGGATGCCGCCTTCGATCTTGAGGGCGCAGCACCCCTGCGGCACCCGGCTCTGGTCGTATACCGACGCATGCACGATCTGAAGCGGGTAGTCGTCCAGGGTCAACTCGCCGCGCGCCTGGTCGCCGCTCAACACGAAAATGCTGTCGGGCCGCTGCATGATGGACGCTTCGGCGCCGGATACGGTTCCTCCATCGGCCAGCGGATATTTCGGAGGTTCGCTGAACGCATAGTGGAACACGAACATGCCGTGCTCCGGCTGCCACAGATCGACGCTCGCCTGCAGCGCGTCGCCCCAGAGTTCGCGCGGCGCCATTCCCAAGAGGTGCTTGACGTGAATCGTGGAGACTACCGCCTTCTGCGCCCGGTACTTGCTGCCGTCCGCGCACTCCACGCCCGTGCACTTGCGGTTCTCGATGATCAGTTGCGCCACCGGCTTGCCGGTCAAGATGACGCCGTTGTGCGCCTCGATGAATCGTCCCAATGCCACGCTCAGCATCCCCGAGCCGCCCTTGGGCATCGGTCGGCCCGCCATGTGATCCATCATCGAGAAGGCCTGCGCGCCGGTACCCGCATCGCTCCCGGGTACGCCGGGCCACCTGCCACCCGAGAGATTGGCCGCCTGCATGACGGGACTTTCCCAGACCTGGCGAGCCGCGTCGTAGCCGGACAAGACGTCCAGCCGCTGAAAGAACAGGCCCTCGGGCGAGTTCGCGCGCTCCGCGGGAGGCAGCGCGGCTACGCGGGCGCGAGCGGCCGCCAGGCGTCTGAAAGTCTCCGCATCCTTCTTCGACACGCGTGCGATCGTTGCCGCCGTGCGCTCGGGATCCTTCAGAAACACCGTCAGCGACGCGCCGTCGAGAAATGGGAAATGTACCACCACCTCCGGATCGAAGGTTTCGTAGCCGTACCCGCGTAGATCGAGTTCGTTGTTGCGCAGTAGCGGGTTACGGGCGATGAGGTGATGCGAACTCGAGCACAGGTCCTGCTTGAATCCCGGGAGCAGAATTTCGGCGGTCTTGACGCCGCCGCCGATCATCGCGCGGCCCTCAAGGACCAGCACGCGATTGCCTGCCTTGGCGAGGTACGCGGCGCAGATGAGGCTGTTGTGCCCGGCGCCCGCCACCACGTAGTCGAATACCTCCGCACGCGATGCGCCCGGGCTGCGGTGCGCCGACGCAGCGCTTGCCCGCTGAGGCTGCACGGCGCCGGTCATCTCTGTGAGGCCGAGGGGTGCCAGGGCGAGGGGGGCGAGTGCCGCCGTCCTCACGAAATCGCGGCGAGTGGTCAAAGTCATTGCTGGGTCCTTTCTGTTCACAACGGGGCCAGCGCGGCTCTCACGCGCTCAGGCGAGAACGGAATGTCGCGCAGCCTGCGTCCGGTCGCTGCGGCGAACGCGTTCGCGATCGCCGCGCCGGTCGGACCCTGGGCCCCTTCGCCCACGCCGAGCGAGTCGTCGGTCGGTCGCTGGATCACTTCGACCTCCACTGCGGGCACCTCGCTGAAGCGCAGGATCGGGTAGTCGATCCAGCTCTTTGTATGGATGCCTGAGCGGTCGACCTTGAGGGCTTCCTTCAAAGTCCAGCTGGCAGCCTGAATCAGGCCGCCTTCTATCTGGTTCACGATGCCGTCAGGGTTGATCGCGAGGCCCGCATCCACCGCCGACCAGGCCCGGGTGACGCGCACGATGCCGCTGCTGCGTTCGACCTCCACCTCCGCGATCACCGCGCAATAGCACGCATGGTTCTTGTATCTCGCGAACCCGATTCCGCGTCCCCGAAGCGTGCTGCCGGTGCCGCCGCCGTCGCCCAGGGCGTCCGCCAGCCAGCCGCTCTTTCCGGCCGCCGCTTCGATTACCGCGCGCGCGCGCTCGTCGCGCAGGTGCCTCAACCGAAATTGCACGGGGTCGGCGCCCGCCGCCGCAGCGGTCTCGTCCATGAGCGATTCGATCGCGAAGACGTTTGCGTAGGCACCCAGCGTGCGCAGCGACGAGGTTCGCAGCGGCGCGTCCGGCATGAAGTGCTTCAGGATCTTCTGGTTCGGGAAATCATAGAGTGGCATGGCGTTTCGGTCCGAACCGCCGTTCGGCTGCGGAACGTCGACCGGAAGCGTCGGTTGCGAGGGGCGCGCCAAATACCACGCCGAGAGCAGATTCACGCCTTCACGTCCGCCGGGTCGCTTCGCGTGAGGATAGCTCCACAACTCGTGCCGCCAGTCGACGATGTCGCCGTTAGCGCCGAGTCCGGCGCCGACTTTCACGCTCATTGCAGAGCCGTAGGGCTCCCACATGAACTCATCGTCGCGCATCCACTGCACCCTCACCGGCCTGCCCGGGACAGCACGGGCGAGGAGGGCGGCATCGAATGCGGCGTCGTCCGCGCCGTTATGGCCGTAGCATCCAGCGCCTTCCATATGGATGCAGACGACGCTCGCCGGCGCGACGCCCAGCGCGCGCGCGATGTCGCTGCGCAACGCGAACACGCCTTGACTATGGGTCCAGACGGTCAGCTTGCCGTCCACGTCGTGCGCCACGGCGCACGACGGACCGATCGAGGCGTGCAGTTGAAATGCCCGTGTGTAGCGCGCTTCGACCCGCTTCACGGCAACCGGCGCGGTGGGCGCCGTCTTTTCGTACACAACGGAGTCCTGCGCCGGCGATTCCGGACCGGGACTATCGAAGGTGTCGACCAGAGTCTGCGGCAGCTCGGGTCGATTCCAGACGGCGAGCTTGCGCAGCGCCCCGAGGGCATTGACCGCCTGCTCCTCGCGCTCGCAGACGACCGCGACGAAGCTGCCGTCGCGCACGACCTCGACGACGCCGGGCATCGCCCTCAAGGCCGCAGCGTCGAGGCTGACGAGTTCGGCGCTCGGCACGGGCGGCCGACCGACCCTCGCGTGCACCATACCGGGCAGCCGAAGATCCTGCAGGTAGGCCGCACCACCGGTGACCTTCAGTGGAATGTCACGGCGGGCGAGGCTCCGGCCGATCAAGGTATGCTCGGCCGCCGCCTTTGGCCTGATCTTGGCGGTCGCTTCCCGCCGCAGCATGGCGTCCGTGGTGACCGCCCAATACGTCGTGTGCTTGTCCCCTGGCGCTGCGATCGTCCCGTCGGCGACCGAGAGTTCGCCCGGCGGGGCGCCAAGCCGGGCGGCGGCCGCCGCGAGCAACATTTGACGGGCCTCGGCGCATGCAAATCGGATGGCGGTACCGCTTTGCTCGATCGACTGACTGCCCGCCGTGAATCCCTCATCGGGCGTGCGGGAGGTGTCGGCCGTCACCATGTTGATGCGCCGGTAGGCCACATCGAGTTCGTCGGCGGCGACTTGGGCCAGTGAGCTGGCGATGCCTTGTCCGAGTTCCACCTTACCGGTGAACACCGTCACGG
>Ga0307470_10000900_pt1 | contig 12372 bp, 12 predicted proteins | sample atmos_gasesAM3C__FD_204565 | JGI IMG/M metagenome (GOLD analysis project Ga0307470, IMG submission 204565) | Hardwood forest soil microbial communities from Morgan-Monroe State Forest, Indiana, United States - atmos_gasesAM3C_05 | ecosystem: Environmental > Terrestrial > Soil > Temperate forest... | reverse complement strand
CGTGCCAATTGTTCCCAAGACAGAGGACCACCAATTCGTCTGGCGTTCGGTGACTTTGACATGTCTCCCAGTGTAGCGGCTCCGCTGCTCATCGCAACTATGTCAAAATGCGACCGACATCACTGACTCGCTAAATATGCGCAAAAACCCGCGTGCCAGCCTTTGGGCGCGCGTCCGGCCGCCGACCCACCGGAAAAATTTAATCTAAATGGAAGATTCACCGGAACCCAGATCTCAACTCGTTGCCGAGAAGTGCGTGTCCTTGGGCCAAGGCATCCGCCGGATCGTGGCCGGCAACGCGGGCTTGATGACGGGACCCGGCACCAACACCTACCTCTTCGGAATGCGCGAGGTGGCGGTACTCGATCCGGGGCCCGACGATGCGCGGCACTTGGAAGCCATTCTGGAGGCGGCCGGCTCCGCCATTCGCTGGATCATCGTGACCCACACGCACCCGGATCATTCGCCGCTCGCCGGCCGGCTGGCCAGACTCACCGGGGCCAAAATCCTGGGATTGCCGCCCCCCGGCGACGGTCGCCAAGACGCGACATTCGCACCCCACCATACGCCCATTGACGGCGAACGCCTGTCGGCGGGCGAGTGTGAGTTGATCGCCATCCACACGCCCGGACACGCATCCAATTGCGTGTGCTACTTGCTGGAGCGCGAACGGCTGCTGTTCACCGGCGATCATGTGCTCGAGGGCGTGTCGCCGGTGATTCTGCCGCCGGACGGCGATATGTCGGCGTATTTGCACTCTCTGGACAAACTGCAGTCACATGACTTCGAGCGCATCGCCCCGGGACACGGGGGCGTGATGGGGCGCGGCAAGGAAATCCTGGCCGCGCTGCGCGCGCATCGCCTGGCACGCGAGGAGAAAGTATTGGGCAGCCTGCGCCGGCTGGCTGCCGCCACCCTCGATGAGCTTACGCCGGTGGTTTACGACGACGTGGCGGCCGAGCGGCACCGTTGGGCGCGCCTGACCTTGGAAGCACATTTGATCAAGCTCGCACGCGAGCACCGCGCCGCCGAACGCCACGGTCTCTGGCGGCTCACTCCATGACGGAGCGGCTGGCGATGTTGCTGCACGCAGTGAGCGTGCGGCGCGGCGACAAATGGGTTTTGCGTGACATCTCCTGGACTCTGCGGCCGGGCGAGCGCTGGGCCTTGGTGGGCGACAACGGCGCCGGCAAGACGCAGCTGCTCAAGCTGCTGAGCGGCGATGTGTGGCCGACCCCCGGCGGCCCACGCTCGCGCCGAAACGCAAGGCGCAGTCACGAGCGGCCGAGCGCCGCGGCTCTCAACAGCGATGGGCGTCATTATCGATTGGGCCGCCAGCCGGTCGATCTGATCGAAGCCAAGCGCCGCGTTGCCTACGTGGGCGCCGAACTTCAGGACAAATACGCCCGCTACGGTTGGAACTTGCGCGTGCGTGAACTGGTTGCCACCGGACTGCATCGAACGGATCTGCTGCTCTTGCCGGTCACGCCGCCGCAGGCCAGGCGCGTGACTGCCACATTGCGTCTCTGCGGCTTGAGCCGTCATGCGGCCCGTGAATTCCTGTCCCTGTCGTATGGGCAGAAGCGTCTTGCCCTATTGGCGCGCGCGCTGGTACAGGATCCTGACTGGCTGCTGTTCGACGAATTCTACAACGGGCTCGACGCGGACTACCGGCAGCGCATCGACGAGGTGCTGAGTTCCGGCGTGCGCCGCGGCCAGTCTTGGGTGGCGACCGCGCATCGGGCGGGCGATGTGCCGCGGGGAACGCGCTGCATGCTGGAACTTGCGGAAGGGCGCGTGCATTTGATCAAACGCATTCGTCCGTCGGACCTGGCGCGTCTCACCGAGCGGGCCGGTGAAAGTCTGCGCCATTCGCGGCGCGCGAGAAGGTCGTCCCGAGCCGGAAAATCGGTGCGGGCGGGGAAAGTTGCGGCGTCGAGCGCTCCCGTGCTCCTGCGGTTGTCGCGGGTCAATCTGTACGTCGACTATCGGCCCGTGTTGCGCGATCTTGATTGGCAATTGCGCAGAGGTGAGCACTGGGCGATATACGGCGCGAACGGCGCCGGAAAATCCAGCTTTCTCAAACTTCTATACGGAGATCTGTCGCCGTCGCTGGGCGGACGGATCGAGCGCGGCGGATTTCCCAGAGGAACTCCCATAGCGGAGTGGAAGAGATACATCGGCTACGTTTCGCCGGAGCTGCAAACCGACTATGCGGTGAACGTCAGTGTGTTGGATGTGGTGGCGAGCGGCCGGTACGCCAGCATCGGTCTCGTGGATGAGGCGACGGCAGAGGATCGACGCGCGGCGACATGCTGGCTCAGATTCTTCGGCCTCTTGTCGGTCGCCAAGCGTCGGCCGCGGGAGCTCTCGTATGGGCAATTGCGGCGCGCGCTCATCGCGCGCGCGATGGCCGCCGATGCGCGCATCTTGCTGCTGGACGAGCCCCTGACCGGCCTCGATCCCGCGCAACGCGCCATCATGAAGCGATTGTTGGAACGCCTGATGGCGCGCCTGACGCTGATCGTCGCCGTGCATCACGCGGAAGACCTGCCGCGCGGAATGACGCACGGCTTGCGTTTACATAATCGGCGCGCGTACCTGTCAGATTCTTATTCTGCGACTTGAGTCTGCGGCAATACTCTGCACCACCGGCAAGACTGCAATCCCTACGCGTGGAACAGGTGGCTGATTATGTTGCGTGTCACGGGCGTCGCGATGGCCCTTGAGCTTTTCATTCTGGCCGGTTGCGGCCACTCCGGGTATGCCGTCCGTTCGGTGCCGAGCATTGCCGCGGACAATGTCGGGAAACCCGTGAGCCGATTGCAGGAAGTATTCGGCGACCCGCGCAAAATCGACCAGACATCGACGAAGTGGGTGTATGTCTGGTTTCTTCCCCAGAAGCCGGCCGGCGCTCCGACGGGCTTCCATGGCTGTGAGATGGAAGTCACCGTCGATGCGCGCTCCCAGCGCGTGCTGGGTTATTCCTTGTCCAATATCGGGTGGTCCAACTGCCGAGAGGTGGAGCGCCGGATTCGCGTGGCGGAGCGCTAGGAGACAGGCTCCCACGCACTCAATCTGCGAGAACCGCTCCTTTCTCGCTACAATACCCGGCCCGAAGCCCCTTCGCTTCGTGTATCCGGAGACTCGCCGTTGTATCTCATTCCGATTCTGTCCATCGCCATCCAAGCCGGCTTGATCGTGCATGTGATCAAGACCGGACGCAATACGCTTTGGATCTGGGCCATCGCCCTGTTGCCGGCCATCGGTCCCATCGCCTATCTGGCGGCAGAGATCTTGCCGGAGCTGTTCGGCGGCAGGACCGCGCGCCGCGCCAAATCGGGCGTACAGCGCATCATCGATCCTGACCGTGCGCTGCGCCGCGCCAGTGCCGAGGTGGAGATTTCGGGCAACGTGGATGCGCGCCGCCGGCTCGCCGAAGAACTGCTCGAGCGCAGCCAATACGATGCCGCGATCGACGTCTATCAAGGCGGATTGAAGGGCATTTTTGAACACGATCCGACGTTGTTGCTGGGCTTGGCGCGCGCGTATTTCGGCAAGCAGGACTTCGCGTCGGCGCGGCTGACGCTCGAACGATTGACCCAGCACAATCCCGATTTCAAATCGGCGGATGCGCAATTGTTGTATGCCCGCACTCTAGAGGCACAGGATGCGCTCGAGGAGGCGGAACGCGCCTATGCAGCGATCGCCCCCGGATATCCCGGCGCTGAAGCACGTCTGCGCTACGGAGTGCTGCTCAAGCGCCGCGGCAAACTCGCGGAGGCGCACCGCGTCCTCAAGGATTTGCTGGATGGCGCGCAACTAGGTCCTGCGCACTACCGCAGGGCGCAGGCTCCGTGGCTGGACCGCGCGAGGCGCGAATTGGGCTAGAATCCGCCGGCCGTATTCCGCAACCAGGAGGAGTTCCCCATGCACATGGTCCATCGAGTCGGCCGCTTCGCGTTGATTTCCATGGCGGCGATCATGATGACGGCATGCGCCGGCCAAAAGGAGCCTGCGCAGAAACTAATCGGCAACATAGAGTCGGCGGTGACCGCGGCCTCGACCGAAGCCGCGAAGTATGTGCCCGATCAGCTGGCCGACGTTCAAAGCAAGCTCGGCGGCCTCAAGGCGTCTTTCGCCAAGCAGGATTACGCCGCAGTGGTGACGGGGGCGCCCGCTGTGCTGAGCGAGGCACAGAATCTGGCGACGGCCGCAGCCGCCAAGAAGGACGAGGTCCTGAAGGCGCTCAACGATCAGTGGACTGCGCTCGCCGGGGTATTGCCCGCCGAGGTCACCGCGGTGCAAAACCGCATCGACCTTCTGAGCAAGAAATCCGGCAAGAAACCGGCTGCGGGCATCGATCTCGACGCGGCGAAGGCCGGGGTCGGCGATGCGGCCTCGCTATGGTCCAAGGCACAGGCGGCGTTTGCCGCGGGCAATCTGGACGAGGCGGTGAGCACTGCGACAGACGTGAAGGCAAAGGTCGAAGCCCTGGCGGCGTCTTTGAAGCTGGATCTCACCGCGCCCGCCGCGTCGCGCACTTCGTAGCGCCTTAAAAACCCAAGGTGCCTTCGCTGACGATGACGGCGGAGCCGCCGATATGCGCGGCCACCAGCCTGCCCTGATCGACTTCGAGCTTCACACTCACCTGTCCCGGCCGATTCATTTGGCGGCCTTGGCGGCCGATGAAGGTCGTTGAGTTTTTTCCGAATTGGCCGAGATCCCATAGGTAGGCGGCCAGCATCGCATGCGCGTTGCCGCTGACCGGATCCTCAGGGATACCGAGCGCCGGGCAGAACATGCGCGATTCAGTCGACCACTCGTCGGAGCTCCGATTGAGGGCAAAGACAAAAAAACCCTCCGCGCCGAGTTCGCTGCCGAGCGATAGGAGGGTGTCGATGTTCGGTGCGAGAGTGTCCAGCTGCCGCGGGTCGGCGATGGGAACGAGAAGCCGGGTGCTGCCCTTGCGGGCGATTCGCGCCGGCATGACTTCATGCAGCTGAGTTGCCGGCAGACGCAGGGCCTCGGCGACGCGCAGCGTGGTTTTGAAAGGCAGCGGAGTATCCAGTTCCGGAACCGTCTGCCGAAACTCTATGAGGGTTTCCGGGGCCGGCACTCCATGTTCGACGCGGGCCGTGACCTCGATGATGCCGGTGCCGGAATGTTGCCGGTACGCGCCGGTGCCGCGCCTCCCCAAAGCGAGGAGCACCGCGTGGGCGGCAACGGTCGCGTGCCCCACAAAAGGGGCCTCCTTGAGGGCATTGAAGAAACGCAGGCGAACATCGTGGTCGGGGCCGTTCGCCGGGAGCACGAACGTGACTTCGGTGTGCGAGAACTCGCGTGCCACGGCGAGCAGAGTGGCGTCACTTTGGCCGTCCGCGTCGAGCACGACGGTCGCCGGATTGCCGGTGAAGCGCGTGGCTGTAAATGCGTCTACCTGGAAAATGCGCAAGGGTGTCTCCGCAGACTATCGGTAGGAGCCCGTCAGACAGGCTCCTAGAGTTTTGCACGCATCCGCGCGCCAGGCTACACTTCGTTGAACCTTGGGGTGGTCTTGACAGGCCTGAGACGCGGGAGATCGAATCCTCGATTGACCTGCGAACCCGTTGAACCTGACCCGGTTAATACCGGCGTAGGGAGTAGGTAAAATGCGCGCGGCTATAGAAATCAGCATGTACCCGTTGGCCGGCGACTACCGGCCGCCCATCCAGGCCTTTATCGATCGCCTGAACACGCATCCTGACTTGACAGTGCGGACCAATACGCTGGCGACTCAGATTTGGGGTCCGCTCGATCGAATCATGTCCATTCTGACGCAGGAAATGACCCGCTCCGCGGCGGCCGCCGGCGCCCCGCAGCTGGTATTCGTCATGAAAGTACTTCCCGGGTTGGACCCGCCCGAGCCGGCGCCCGGGGTGAGTCGGACCTCAGGTCAATCGCTCCGGTGATCAGCTATCTTTCGGTCCAGCTCGTGAGTGCATGGCGCGACACGAGTTGGGCCGAAATCATCGCGGCGGCGCTCGCGGTGGCGTATCTGCTTCTGGCGATTCGCCAGCGAATCGAGTGCTGGGTCGCTGCGTTCGTCAGCTCCTGTCTGTACGTGTGGGTATTTTTTGGGGCCCGCCTGTACATGGAGTCCGCGCTGAATGCGTTCTACGCCGCCATGGCGGCTTATGGCTTTTGGCAGTGGCAACAGGGCAGGGATGGCGCGGCTCTTGCCGTGTGCCGCTGGCCGCTCGCGCGCCACGTCGCGGGCGCCGTTGGCACCGTCGCCCTGTCGGTGGTCAGTTCTTACTATTTGCAGCGATTCACTCCGGCCGCACGGCCCCTCGTGGATTCGCTCGTGACATGGTCCAGCGTGTTCGCCACCTTTCTGGTCGCGCGCAAGGTGTACGAGAACTGGTATTGGTGGCTGGTGATCGATTCGGTCGGTTTGTGCCTTTACTTTACGCGCCGTTTGTATCTCACGATGCTGCTGTTCGGTTTGTACCTGGTCTTGATCGTCATTGGCATGCGGCAATGGCGCCGCACCCTGCCGCGGCCGGCCTATGCTGTCGGATGAACTGCAGAGCGTGCTCACCCGGCATGTGCCGGGCGAGGGGAAGCTCGATATTCATCCGCTGGGTGGCGGGTTGGTCAATGAGACCTATCGGGTGCTGCGCGACGGAAGGGCGTACGCCTTGCGGGCGGCGGCCGCCAGTTCCGGCGATCTCGGCCTCGATCGTGCGTGGGAGGCGCGCGTGCTCGAGCGCGCCGTCGCTGCGGATCTGGCACCGGAGCTCATGTATTGCGATCCGCAGCGCGGAATACTGATTGCGCGCTGGGTCGATGGTCGGTTGTGGACCCCGGCCGACGTGCGGCGGCAATCGAATATCGCGAGGGTGGCTGAACTCCTGCATCGGATCCACGCCCTGGCGGTGCCGATGCCGGCGCGTACGATGAGTCCGGCAAAGTGGATCGACTACTATGGCGCCGCCTTGACTCGCCGGGGGAACGTTTCCGCGGATACGACGGCTGAGGCGGCCGACACGCAGCGTGCGCGGGACCTGTCAGCCGCCGCTGTCCGACGCCTGGCGGCACTCGCGGCGCTTCCGGGCGTCGATCCGGCCTTGTGCCACAGCGACTTGCACACGCTCAATCTGGTCGACCGAGGCAACTCGCTGGTGGTGCTTGACTGGGAGTATGCGCACGCCGCGGACCCTTTCTGGGATTTGGCGGGCTGGAGCGCCAACAACGACCTCGAGGACAACCTCAAGCGCGATCTGCTGGCGAGCTATACCGGCCGGCCGCCGACACGCGACGAGTATTTGCGGCTGCAGCTATTGGGCTGGCTGTACGATTATGTTTGCCTGTTGTGGAGCGAGCTAACCTTAAGCAGGCACGGCGGCGAACCGGAGCGCGTCGATATCCGCGGCATCGCAGTGCGCGCCCGACTGCTCGCGGCGCGCCTCCAGTAGTCGAGCCGGCCAAGTTCCGGCACACTACCCGGCTCATGATGAACCCCTCGAGGGGATACCTAACGGAGAGCTCAATGGCGCGGATGATCGTAGTGGACCGGGACGGGAAAGAACATGATATCGAGGCAAAGCCCGGTTTGAAGGTGATGGAGATTCTGCGTGAGCTCGACTACGGAGTCGCGGCGATTTGCGGAGGCCTTTGCTCCTGCGCCACCTGTCACGTGTATGTCGATGAGGGCTGGGCCGCCCGCCTGCCGAAACCGCAAAGCGACGAGCTGGAACTGCTGAGGGAATTGCCCGACTTCCGCGATGCCACGTCGCGCTTGTCGTGCCAGGTCGATTTTACCGAGGCCCTGTCGGGCCTCAAGGTAGCCATCGCTCCGGACACGTGACGCCGCGATGCCGGACGACGCTGCGTTCAAGGACGCTGCAATCCGCGGCGGTACCGCGCGGAAGGGCCGCCGCCTCATTTCTTCTCGGTTTGGCGGCGCACGGCCTCCTGCGCGGCCGCGATTGCCTGCTGATCGCCGAGAAACCGGCGGCCGAGAGGCTGCAGCTGCTCATCCAATTCGTAGAGTATCGGGATGCCGGTCGGAATGTTGAACTCCACGATGTCGCTCTCGGACATCATGTCGAGCATCTTGACCAGGGCGCGCAGCGAGTTTCCATGCGCGACGATGAGCACGTCCTTGTTGGCCCGAAGCTCGGGAACTATGCGCGATTCCCAATAGGGCAGGACGCGCGACAGGGTGTTCTTGAGCGATTCCGTGGCGGGCAGCGAGGCCACGTCGACATTTGCGTAGCGGGGATCGAAACGCGGATGCCGTGGGTCATCGAGGCTCAAGGCCGGCGGCGGAATGTCGTAGCTGCGGCGCCAGATCTTCACCTGCGCCTCGCCGTGCTGCGAGACCGTCTGCGCCTTGTTGAGTCCCTCCAAGGCGCCGTAGTGGCGCTCATTGAGGCGCCAGCTGCGCTCCACCGGAATCCACATGCGGTCGGTGGTGTCCAGAATCAGCCACAGGGTGCGGATCGCGCGCTTCAACACCGAGGTAAAAGCTATCTGCGGTTCGAGCTTTTCGCGCTGTAATTCGCGCCCGGCCTGCGCCGCTTCGAGACGCCCTTGATCGCTCAGGTCGACGTCATGCCAGCCGGTGAAGAGATTCTCGACGTTCCAAGTGCTTTGTCCGTGACGAATCAAGATCAATTTTCCGGGCACGGTTCCTCCTATTGACGCAGGGCGGCGGCGAACACGCCGTCGAAAAGTGCGGCCAGAGTCTGGTCGTAAATGATTTCCACGCGCAAGCGAATTCGCCCGCGGCCCGCACGCTGCAGCATTTTCCGGAATTTCTCGATCTGCGCATCGGAGGGCGCCGCGGCGCTGGCCCGCAACTCTCCTTGCACCGGCGCCAGGAAACGCATGTGCGATTCTTGGATCACCGCATCGGCCGGCAGGTCCCGCGCCGCGAGATAGCGGGTGAACCAAGCCCAACCGGTCAGCACCGCCACCGAATACAAGCTACCCCCGAACGCCGTGCCCTTGTAATTGGCATTGAGGGCGAGCGGCGCGCGCAAGACGACGCCGCTGTCGTCGGCCGACTCCACGACGATGCCCATGTGCCTCGCAAGCATGAATTCTTCCGTGATGCGATTTTGCAGGTACTCGCGGCCGAAGTTTGTGGTTTGTATCGTCACCTGATCAATCCTGGGCTAGTCGCCTGACCGCTTGCAGAGCCACGGACAGAGTCGCGAAATCCGGCGGCGTGCCGGTGCGCAGGTCGACGACGACCCGCTTCAACGCATCCACCGGCGCAGCGTGGCGCGCGAGCCACTGGTCGACGCGAGCGCCGGCGTTCCGTCCCTTGCATGCCAGCACGGCACCGGTGATCTTGCGCTGCAGCTGGTACAGGTTGTCGCGCAAGGTACCCCGCGCCACCGCCTGCCAATGACCGTCCGCGGCCAGACTTTCGATTTGCTCCTTGATCCAAGTCAAGCCGATCCGTTCGCCGAGGTCGAAATATGCCTTGGCTGCGTAGCCGATGTCCAAGCGCGCGGCCATGGCAACCTCGACCAAGTCCAATGCGCAGTGCAGCAATTCCAGTGAGGCGATCCGAGAGGCGAGGTCTTCGGGAACGTGCTGCTCGATGAGATGCGAACGCTGCGCGCGGAGCCGCGCCTGGTCCGTGACGCCCAGAACGCCTTCCAGCTCGTAGAACAGCTCCCCCACCGTTTTGGCGTAGCGCAGCACGCCGCGTTCGATATCGAGATCCTGGCGCCGATTTTCGAGCAACCAATAGGTCATATGCCTCAGCAGGCGGGTGGTTTTCGACATCGCCGTGTACTGCAAGGCAGCCGGGATGCGGTTGTCGAGAGCTTCGATCTGCGTCCAGATGTAGCGGGCGGCGAACACCTCGCGTGCGATGCTGAAGGCGCGCGCAATGGCCGCGGGGTCGGCTCCGGTATCATCCTGCGCGCGCACCGGGAAAACCGGCCCCATGCGATTGATCAAACTGTTGGTGATCGCCGTCGCGATGATCTCGCGGCGCAGGCGGTGCCGCTTCAATCGCGCCGCGAAGCGTTTCTGGACCGGTGGCGGGAAGTAACGAGCCAATTCGGTCGAGAGGTAAGGGTCCTCGGGAACGTTGGAATGGATGAGCGCCCGGTACAGCCAGATCTTTCCATAACTCAAGATGATGGCGAGTTCCGGACGCGTCAGTCCCTCGCCGGCCTTGCGGCGCTCGGCGATTTCCTCCTCCGTCGGCAGGAATTCCAGCGAGCGATTCAAATCTCCGGAACGTTCGAGCGCGCGGATCACGAAGGCGCTCTCGCTCAGCCGCTCCTTCGCCTGGAACTCGCTGGTGCTGATCGCTTGACTCTGCAGGTAGTTGTTGCGCAACACCAGATTCGCCACTTCATCGGTCATCTGCACCAGCAGCCGATCGCGTCCTGCCCGCGTGATTTCCTTGGCGCGCACCGCGCCGTTCAAGAGGATCTTCAAATTGACTTCGACGTCCGAAGTGTTCACGCCGGCGGAGTTGTCGATGAAATCGGTGTTGAGCCTGCCGCCGCGCCGCGCGAACTCGACGCGCCCGAGCTGCGATACGCCGAGATTGCCGCCCTCGCCGACGACCTTGCAATTCAATTCGCGGGCGTCGATTCGGACCGCGTCATTGCTGCGGTCCCCGACATCGCTATGGCTCTCGAAGGTGGCTTTGACGTAGGTGCCGATTCCGCCGTTCCAGAATAGATCGACATGCGCCTTCAGAATGGCCTTGATCACTTCGTTCGGCGTGGCCTGTGCCGGAAGTTCGAGCAGCGCTTGCGCCTCGCGCGACAGGGTCAGATTCTTGGCCGTCCTTGAATACACGCCGCCGCCCTTCGAGATCGCGCCGCGTGAATAGTCCTCCCAGCTGGAACGGGGCAGCTTGAACAGGCGTTCCCGCTCGGCGAACGAGCGCACCGGGTCCGGCTGCGGATCGATGAAGATGTGCAGGTGATTGAAGGCCGCGATCAGCCGGATATGCCGGGATTGCAGCATGCCGTTGCCGAACACGTCTCCCGCCATGTCGCCGATTCCCACGACGCTGAAGTTCTGGCTCTGGGTGTCGACGCCGATCTCGCGGAAATGCCGCTTCACGCATTCCCAGGCGCCGCGCGCGGTGATCGCCATCTTCTTGTGGTCGTAGCCGGCCGAGCCGCCGGAGGCGAATGCATCGCCGAGCCAGAAGCCGTATTCCTCGGAAATGGCGTTGGCGATGTCGGAAAAGGTGGCAGTGCCCTTGTCCGCGGCGACCACCAGGTAGGCATCGTCCTTGTCGTGGCGAACCACGAGGGCCGGCGCGGCGATCTTGTCGTCGACGATGTTGTCGGTAATATCCAAGAGCCCCCTGATGAGCGTTTGATAGCAGGCGATCACTTCGGCCTGCTGAGCCTCGCGCTCGGTCGGCATGCGCTTGACCACGAATCCGCCCTTGGCTCCCACGGGAACGATCACCGTGTTCTTCACCTGCTGAGCCTTCATGAGACCGAGCACTTCCGTGCGGAAATCCTCGCGCCGATCCGACCACCGGATGCCGCCGCGAGCGACGTAACCCATGCGCAGGTGCACGCCTTCCATGCGCGGCGAAAACACGAAAACCTCGAACAAGGGTTTGGGGAGAGGCAGCTCGCGCAGATGTTGGCTCTCGATCTTGAAGGAGAGGTACTCCTTGAGCTGGCCCTCCCGACCGGTTTGATAGGCATTGGTGCGCACGGTTGCCGACAATGCGTTCCACAAGGCCCTCAAGATTCGATCCTCGTCGGAACGCGTCACCTCCTCGAGCGTCGAGCGGATGCGCCGGTCGAGCCGCGCGAGCGCGCTCTGCCGCGCCGCCGCCGAGCCTTCCGGATTGAAGCGAGCCTCGAACAAGTCCGCCAACCCCTTGGCGATCGGTGCGTTGTTCACCAGGACTTGTGCGATATAGCCCTGGCTGAACGGCAGTCCCGTCTGCAGCAGATATCGGCAATAGGCACGCATGACGATCACCAGGCGCCAGGGTATGCCTGCGGCCAGAGTCAGTTGATTGAAGCTGTCGCTATCCATGCGGCCGGTCCAAACGGCCGTGAATGCACTCTTGATTTCGCGCTCCAACGCTTCGAACTGGGTCACGGTCGATGCCTGCATCACGAGCTCCAGGTCCTGAATCCAGGCGCGCCGCCCGCCCGGGAACTCCAATTCGTAGGGCCGCTCGGCGATCACCTTGAGTCCCATGTTCTCCAGCATGGGCAAAAGGTCGGAAATCGGAATGGCATCTTGATTGCGGAAGATCTTCAGGAAGAACTTGTCCTTGCGCCGCGGCTCGGGTCTGTAGATATCCAGATGCAGTCGCGCCGGCTCTTTCTCGACGGCCTCGAGGAACGACACGTCGAGGGCGGC
>Ga0307470_10000899_pt1 | contig 12372 bp, 11 predicted proteins | sample atmos_gasesAM3C__FD_204565 | JGI IMG/M metagenome (GOLD analysis project Ga0307470, IMG submission 204565) | Hardwood forest soil microbial communities from Morgan-Monroe State Forest, Indiana, United States - atmos_gasesAM3C_05 | ecosystem: Environmental > Terrestrial > Soil > Temperate forest... | reverse complement strand
GCGAAGCGCCATCGAGAACGTGCTGCGCAATGCGGTGCGCTACAGCCCGCAGGACGCGCCCGTCGACGTCTCGGTGGCGCGCGCCGAATCGGGCGTCGCGATTTTGATCCGGGATCGGGGGCCGGGAGTTCCCGACAGGGATCTGGAGCGCATCTTCGAGCCGTTCTACCGGGTCGCCGAATCGCGCGACCGCGACACCGGCGGCGAAGGCATCGGGCTCGCCATCACCGCTCAGGTCATGAAGGCCCATGGCGGGTCCGCCGAGGCGGCCAACTGTCAGCAGGGTGGCTTCGAAGTCCGGCTCAGCTTGCCGGCGGAGCCCATTGCTGCTTAGAGTCGCCGCATGAGCCTGTACGAAGAAGCCTGCAAGTACATACCCGGCGGCGTCAATTCGCCGGTTCGCGCCTTTCGCGGCGTCGGCGGCGAGCCGATTTTCTTCAAGAAAGCCGCCGGCGCCTACGCCTGGGCCGCCGACGGCCGCCGCTTCATCGACTACGTCGGATCATGGGGTCCGATGATTCTGGGCCACGCGCACCCGGACGTGATCAAGGCCGTGCAGACCGTCGCGGCCGACGGACTGTCCTTCGGCGCGCCCACCGAGCTCGAGACACAACTCGCACGGCGCGTCGCCTTGACGATGCCCTCGGTGGAATTGGTGCGCTTCGTGAGCTCGGGCACGGAAGCGACCATGAGCGCGATACGCCTGGCGCGCGGCTTTACCGGGCGCGACACCATCGTGAAGTTCGAAGGCTGCTACCACGGGCACTCCGATTCGCTGTTGATCAAGGCCGGCTCGGGGGCGCTGACTCTGGGCGTTCCCACCTCGCCCGGCGTGCCGAAGTCGCTCGCCAATCACACCGTCACCCTCAACTTCAACGACGCCGATCAAGTACGGGAGGTGTTCCGGCAGATCGGCGGGCAAATCGCCTGCGTCATCGTCGAACCCGTCGCCGGCAATATGAATTGCGTGCCGCCCGCACCGGGATTTCTCGCCGCCCTGCGCGATGAATGCAGCCGCGCCGGGGCCTTGCTGATATTCGACGAGGTGATGACCGGCTTTCGCGTCGCCCTGGGCGGAGCGCAGGCGCTCTACGGTGTGCGTCCTGATCTCACCACTCTCGGTAAGATCATCGGCGGCGGCATGCCGGTGGGCGCCTTCGGCGGACGGCGCGACATCATGGAACGCCTGGCGCCCCTGGGCCCCGTCTATCAGGCGGGCACTCTGTCCGGCAATCCGGTGGCGATGATCGCCGGCCTCACCACTCTCGAACTGCTGCAGGCGCCCGGATTCCACCAGCGGCTCCAAGCTGCGACCGAAACCTTGATCCAGCGTCTGGCGGACTCCGCCGAGAGGGCCGGCATTGCGCTCGCGACCAATCATGTCTGCGGCATGTTCGGATTTTTCTTCACCGACGAGCGCATCGTCGACCGCTACGGCAAGGTGATGGCCTGCGACGTCGAGCGCTTCAAGCGCTTCTTCCACGGCATGCTGGACGAAGGCATCTATTTCGCGCCTTCCGCCTACGAGGCCGGTTTCATGTCGGCGGCGCACACGACGGCCGATATCGACGCCACGATCGCGGCGGCCACCCGCGTTTTCGCCCGCTTGAAGTAGCCCTAGGCAAGCGGGCTCAGAAAGTCGAGCCTCCGAATCGGATCATCGAGCTCCAGGCACATTTGCTTGTGCGGCAACGGAATCGGCAAAATCTCGGCCAGACGATGCCCGACCCAGGCCGCGTCGTCCGGGCGCATGTCGAATCCCTCGTACACCTCGCCCAGCTGCGGCAGGACGCTTTTCAACAGATCCGCCAGCCGCGTGTGGCGCGCCGGCACCGCCACGGTGGGTTCAGGCATCAAGGCATCGACCTCCGCCAGATTGAGGCCGTCGGCCTGGACGTGGCGGCTGCGAATGCGAAAGCGTTGCTGGCCGACGCAGGAGAGGCCGAGCAAGCCGTCGGACAGCTGATGAAAATCGACGATTTTCGCCAGGGTCCCGACATCGAACGTCTCGGCGGGCCCCACCTCGCTGCCCTCGCGGATCAGCACCACGCCGAAAGCCTGGGTCTCGCGCATACAGCGCCGCACCATGTCGACGTACCGGGTTTCGAATATCCGCAGCGGCAGCGGACCGTCCGGGAACAGCACGATATTCAGCGGAAATAACGCGATCACTTCCGCGCCCGCAACGCGGCGAGCAGCTTGTCGTGCAGGCCGCCGAAGCCGCCGTTGCTCATCACCAAGATGTGATCGCCCGGGCCGCTGTCGTCGGCGAGTCCCTTGACCAATGCGTCGACGCTCGCCGCAAAGCGCGCGCGATCGCCGAGTGAGGCAACTGCGGCCGGCAAATCCCAGCCCAGATCCGGCGCGTTCAGGAACCAAGCCCGGTCCGCCAAGGCCAGCGCCGGCGCGATTTGCTCGCGGTGCACGCCCAGTTTCATGGTGTTCGAGCGCGGTTCGAGCACGGCGACGATGCGTGCGCCCGCGACCCGTGCGCGCAAGCCGCTCAAGGTCGTTGCAATGGCGGTCGGGTGATGGGCGAAATCGTCGTACACCGTGACCCCGCCGACGACGCCGCGAATCTCCATCCGGCGTTTGACGCCGCGGAATGCGCCCAAGGCCCGCGCCGCGTCTTCGGGCGGCACACCCACGTGCCGCGCCGCGGCGATCGCCGCCAGGGCATTCATGACATTGTGCTCGCCGAGCAGCGGCCAGCTCACCTCGGCCACGCTCTTTCCGCGGTACAGCACCGCGAAGCGGCCCGCCGCCGATCCCGGCGCGATCACGGCGCCCCACTCTGTTTCCGCGCCGCCGGTCACGGCGAAGGTCTCGCACGGCGTCCAACATCCCATTTTCAGCGTGGTCGCGAGCTCGGCATCCTCGCCATTGACGATGACTCTTCCGGCGGCGGGCACGGTGCGCAGCAGCTGATTGAATTGGCGGCGGATGGCGGCAATGTCGGGATAGATATCCGCGTGATCGAATTCCAGATTATTGAGGATGGCGGTGCGCGGCCGGTAGTGGACGAATTTGGCGCGCTTGTCGAAAAACGCTGTGTCGTACTCGTCGGCTTCGATGACGAAGAACGGCCCCTTCCCTAAGCGCGCCGTCGAGTCGAAATTGCTCGGCACCCCGCCCACCAGAAACCCCGGTGCGAGACCCGCTTCCTCGAGTATCCACGTCAGCATGGCGGTGGTCGTGGTCTTGCCGTGGGTGCCGGCCACGGCGATCACGTGCTTCTCCCGCAATACCTGCTCGGCCAGCCACTGCGGACCCGAGGTATACGCCATGCCGCGATCCAGCATGGCCTCGACCACCGGACTGCCGCGGCTCAAGGCGTTGCCCACCACCACGATGTCCGGCCGCAGTTCCAGCTGCTCGGCGCCATAGCCTTGAATGAAGTCGATGCCGAGTTCCTGAAGCTGAGTGCTCATCGGCGGATACACGTTGAGATCCGCGCCGGTCACGCGGTACCCGGCGGCCTTGGCGATCGCCGCCACCCCGCCCATGAACGTGCCGCCTATACCCAAGATATGAACGTGCATTCAGGTATCCGGCAGCAACTGCTGCTCCAGCGCCATCGACAGCACGAGATAGGCCACGCTGACCGCGACGCCGAGGCTCAAGCCCGAGTCCAACGCGGCGCGCCATATATTGGCGCAGGCGAGCAAGTACCAGATCAACCCGACCAGCATCAGCATTCCGAACGGTACCGCCTCGAGACGGTCGGCGCCGATGACGTGGATGAGCGAGCCGACGGGGTAGAGCACGAGTTCCGCAAGCACTCCGACGCCCAGCAAGGCGATCCCGGTTTGCAGGAAGCGCTGCCGGTGGCGCGCCAGCGCGAGGACAGCCCAGGCGAAGCCCAGAGGCGACCCCACGCTCAACGCGATTCGCGTGAAGATTCGATCGCTCGAGACCGGCGGCAGAAACGCGCTCAGGACTTCGAGCAGCGCCGCGGCGGCGGCAACCAGAGCCAGCAGGAACAACGACGCGGGCAATTGCGCCGGCGTTCGTCTCCAGAGAGCAATTTCCCAAAATGCCTTTGCGAGTCGCAGCATTGTCCGATTCAGTCATAATCCCACGTCAAATTGTACACGCGGATCAATGCTATGCCCGACGCGATTTGGATAGACCGAGACGACGAGCTGCCGGCGTTGGCGCAGACGCTGGAATCGCAGGCTTGGATCGGAGTCGATACCGAATTCCTCCGGGAACGGACGTTCTTTCCCAAACTCTGCCTGCTGCAGCTGGCCGCCGGCGGCCAAATCTGGTGCGTCGACACGCTGCGGATCGGCAGCCTCGATGCGTTGATGCCCGTCCTCACCGTGGCCACGCTCCGCAAAGTGATTCACGCCGCGCGCCAGGACTTGGAGGCGGTCTATTTGACCAGCAAGCGCGTCATGACCCCGGTATTCGACACTCAGATCGCCGCAGGGTGCATCGGACTCAAGCCCCAGGTCGGCTATGCCGAACTCGTCAAGACGCTGCTGAACGTCACCGTACCCAAGGGCCAGACGCGCACCGACTGGTCGAAGCGGCCGCTCACGCGGGAACAGCTGGAGTACGCCGCGGACGATGTGTCTTATCTCGGCGACATCGCGAATCATCTCACCCTGCGGCTGCGCGAGCTCGGGCGCGAGCACTGGGTCTTGGAAGACTGTCGGGCGCTCGAGGACAAAGAGTTGTATGAACCCGATCCGGCGCAAGCGTGGGGCCGGCTGCGCGGCATCGCGCAGCTTGCGCCGGTCCCGCGCGCCCGGGCCAAAGCCGTTGCCGTTTGGCGCGAAAAACTGGCGCGCGCGCGCGATCTGCCGCGCGCCTGGATACTCCCCGACGCCGACATTTTCTCCATCGCGCAAGGCGCTTCGCCTCCGCTGAATGAGCGTCTCGCGGCGAGCTTGTCCGATGCTCTCGAGGCGTCATCGCACGAAGCGGCGGATCAGGAACCCGGTCAGGATGCGCGCCCGACCCCCGAGCAGAAAGCCCTGATCGAACGCCTGAGCAAGATCGTCGATTCGCGCGCCGCCGAGCTCCGGTTAAGCGCCGAGATTCTGGCGCCGCGCGGAGAACTCAAGGCGCTGGCAATGGGAAGCCGCGATTCACATGCCCTGACGGGCTGGCGCCGGGAAGAAATAGGGACGCGGCTGCTCGAGGCTATCGGCTGACGGCGCCGGCCGGCTTGGCCAGCACCGCCTGCACGATGCTCTTGAACACCGTATCCACGTCGGCGTCGGCGTCCACGATGCGCAGCAATCCGGCGGCTTCGTAATACTTGATCAGCGGCTTGGTTTGCGCCTCGTAAACCTCCAGACGCTTGCCGATGACCTCTTCCTTGTCGTCCGGCCGCTGAATCAGACGGTGCGCGTCGCCGCATTCCTTGGTGTGCGCGGCCGCCCCGGGCGGAGAGGTATACACATTGAAGACCCTGCCGCAAACCTGACATATTCTGCGGCCGGTCAAGCGTTTGAACAGAACGCCCAGATCAAGGTTCATGAGCACCACCGCCTCGAGCGGCGTTCCCAGTTCCCTCAGCATCGTTTCCAATGCTTCGGCCTGGGCGATATTGCGGGGAAAGCCATCCAGGATGAAACCCTTGGCGGCGTCCGGCTGACTGATGCGCTCGCGGATCATGCCGAGCACCGTGGCATCGTCGACCAGCTTTCCCGAGTCCATGGCGGCCTTGGCGCGCAGGCCGAGTTCCGTCCCCTTGGCGACGGCTTCGCGCAGCAGGTCGCCGGTGGATATTTGCGGGATTCCATAGGCGTTGACCAGCAGCTGCGACTGTGTGCCTTTGCCTGACCCTGGCGCTCCCAATAGAACTATTCGCATGATTTTTAGGCAGTGGTGAAAGCGCGCTACCGTACCTTCGGGCGGCGCGGTCGTCAAACCTCGACCGATCAGCTATTCTGCGCGCCTCGGAGCTAAGTCCCCCGGGAGCCCCATGAAGAACGCGTTCTATGCACAATCCGGCGGCGTAACCGCCGTCATCAATGCCTCGGCCTGCGGCGTGATCGAGACGGCGCGGCGGCACCGCGGCAAGATCGGCAAGGTGTATGCCGGCCGGCACGGCATCATCGGCGCCCTGACCGAGGACATGATCGACACCAGCAAGGAGAGCGCGGCGGCCATCAAAGGCCTGCGCCACACGCCCGGCGGCGCCTTCGGGTCCGCGCGCTACAAGCTGGCCGGCATCGACAAGAACCGCGCCCAGTACGAACGCCTGATCGACATATTCCGCGCGCACGACATCGGCTATTTCTTCTACAACGGCGGCAACGACTCCATGGACACGGCGCAAAAAGTCTCCGAAATCGCCGTGCAGATGGCGTATCCCATCACCTGCATCGGGATACCCAAGACCGTCGACAATGATCTGCCCATCACCGACTGCTGCCCCGGATTCGGCTCCGCGGCCAAGTACATCGCCGTGTCCACGCGCGAGGCGGCGCTCGACGTGGCGTCGATGGCGCGAACCTCGACGAAAGTGTTCGTGCTCGAAGTCATGGGCCGCCATGCCGGGTGGATGGCGGCGGCCGGCGGTCTGGCCGCCGAAAAAGCCGGCGATGCGCCGCACGTCATTCTGTTTCCCGAGATCGTCTTCGATCGGGCGCGCTACCTGGCCAAGGTCAAGGCTTCGGTCGAGAAATACGGCTACTGCGTCGTGGTCGTCTCCGAAGGACTGCGCGATGCCGACGGCAAATTTCTCGCCGAGGCCGGCACCAAGGACGCCTTCGGCCATTCGCAGCTGGGCGGCGTGGGGCCGGTGGTCGCACAGATGACCCAGGAAGCATTTGGCTACAAGTTCCATTGGGCCGTCGCCGACTACCTGCAGCGTTCGGCGCGCCACATCGCGTCGAAAGTGGACGTCGAGCAGGCCTATGCCGTGGGCAAGGCGGCCGTCGAACTGGCGCTACGCGGCAGGAACGCGGTGATGCCCGTCATCATCCGCAAATCATCGAAGCCCTATCGCTGGAGCATCGGCGAAGCGCCGCTGGCCGCGATCGCCAACCAGGAAAAAAAGCTGCCGCGCAACTTCATCACGACGGAAGGATTCGGCATCACGGCAGCCTGCCGCAAGTACCTGCAGCCGCTCATCGGCGGTGAAGCCTACCCTCCTTACTCCCATGGCCTGCCCGACTATGTCGAGCTCAAGGGAGCAAGCGTGGCCAAGCGCCTCCGCACACCGTTTGTGGTATAGTCGCGGCGCTTTTTAAAGCGATAAAAATTATACTTTTCAACAACATAAGATCCCACCGGAGATGTAACCCATGACTCTAGACTGTGCGCTGTGGTTGGCGATTGCAGCAGGTGTTTTTGCCATCCTTTACGGCGTCGTTTCGGTACGCTGGATTCTGGCGCAGCCCGCGGGCAATCCTCGTATGCAGGAAATCGCGGCGGCAATTCAGGCGGGTGCGAAGGCCTATTTGAACAGGCAGTATTCCACCATCGCCCTGGTCGGAGTCATCCTGTTCGTCGTACTCGGCGTGACCTTGGGCTGGGCCACCGCCGGCGGCTTCGCGGTGGGCGCCGTTCTCTCCGGACTCGCCGGCTACATCGGCATGTTCATCTCGGTGCGCGCCAATGTGCGCACCGCGCAGGCAGCGCACTCGGGCATCAACGCCGCGCTCAAGGTCGCGTTCCGCGGCGGCGCCATTACCGGCATGCTGGTGGTCGGCCTGGGGCTTCTCGGCGTCGCGGCCTACTACCTCGCCATGTTGCGAACTCTCGGCGATCCGGAAGCGGCGTTGCGCTCACTGGTCGGTCTCGCCTTCGGCGGCTCGCTCATCTCGATATTCGCGCGTCTGGGCGGCGGCATTTTCACCAAGGGCGCCGACGTGGGCGCGGACCTGGTCGGCAAAGTGGAAGCCGGTATCCCCGAAGACGATCCGCGCAATCCGGCGGTCATTGCGGATAACGTCGGCGACAACGTCGGCGACTGCGCCGGCATGGCGGCCGACCTGTTCGAAACCTACGCCGTCACCCTCGTGGCCACCATGCTGCTCGGGGGATTGGTGATGGTGGACATGGGCGCGCGCGCGGTCCTGTTTCCGCTGGTGCTCGGCGCGATTTCCATCGTCTCGTCCGTCGTCGGCACCTTCTTCGTCTCCACCCGCGAAGGCGGCAAGATCATGAACGCGCTGTACAAGGGCGTCATCGTCTCCGCCGCCATCTCCGCCGTGGCATTTTATTTTGTCTCGCAGCGGATCATGGGCGGACAACACGGCACGTCCATCTGGCTGTGCACCCTGGTCGGCCTCGCGCTCACCGCCGCGATGATCGTGATCACCGAGTACTACACGGCCACCGAATACTCGCCCGTGCAGCACGTGGCCGCGGCGTCGCAGACCGGTCATGCCACCAACATCATCGCCGGCCTCGGCGTCTCGATGAAGGCCTGCGCCCTGCCCGTCATTGCGGTCGCGCTCAGCATCTGGGCCTCGTACCGGCTCGAAGGCCTGTACGGCATCGCCATCGCCGCCACGGCCATGTTGTCCATGACCGGCATGATCGTGGCGCTCGACGCCTACGGACCCATCACCGACAACGCCGGCGGCATCGCCGAGATGGCGGGGCTGGAGAAAAAGGTGCGCGACGTCACCGACCCGCTGGACGCGGTCGGCAACACCACCAAGGCCGTCACCAAGGGCTACGCCATCGGCTCGGCGGGCCTGGCTGCGCTCGTTCTGTTCGCCGATTACACGCACAAGCTCGGCGAAGTTCTGGGCCACGCCACCAGTTTCGATTTGTCGAACCCCGCGGTGATCATCGGCCTCTTCATCGGCGGCCTGGTGCCGTATCTCTTCGCCGCCATGGCGATGGAAGCCGTGGGCCGCGCCGCGGGCGCGGTGGTCAACGAGGTGCGCCGTCAATTCCGAGAGATCAAAGGCATCATGGAAGGCACCGCGAAGCCCGATTACTCGCGCGCGGTCGACATGCTGACCAAGGCGGCGATCAAGGAGATGATCATTCCGTCGCTGCTGCCGATTCTGGTGCCCATCGTGCTGGTGCTCATCGTGAATTTCCTCATGGGTCCGGGCTCCGGTGTGCAGGCGCTGGGAGGTCTCTTGATCGGCACCATCGTGACGGGACTCTTCGTCGCCATCTCGATGACCACGGGCGGCGGGGCCTGGGACAACGCCAAGAAGTACATCGAAGAAGGGCATTACGGCGGCAAGGGCTCCGACGCACACAAGGCGGCGGTGACCGGCGACACCGTCGGCGACCCCTACAAGGACACGGCAGGCCCGGCCATCAACCCTCTGATCAAGATCATCAATATCGTGGCGCTGCTGCTGGTGCCCGTGTTGGGCAAGATGATGTAGGTAGAGGTCGGCGCGGGAATAAATCGGCCTCGCCGGTAGTCTTCTTGGTGAAATCCATCACGAGGTCTGCCGGAGTGAAGCGAAATGCATTTGTAAGCGGTGTCGTCGCCTGTGTGATCGTCGCGGGCACCTGTGTTGCCGCAGCGGCGCTCGCCGAGGTGACCGCACTCCAGGGCGATCCGATCCGAGGTAAAACCCTCTATGCGGCCTGCACGGGCTGCCACTCCGTCGACGACAACGATTTGGGCCCCCGGCATCGCGGCGTCGTCGGACGCCGCGCGGGAAGCGTCGAGGATTACTCCTACTCCCCGGCCCTGAAGAATTCCGGTTTGACCTGGGACGAGGCGACGCTGGACCGTTGGCTGACCAACCCGAGCGCGCTGGTTCCGGGCACCAAAATGTTCTTCAAGCTCGACGCCGCGCAGGACCGCGCAGACGTCATCAGCTATCTCGCCAGCCTCAAGCAGCCTTAGATATCGAAATAGATCGCGTCGGGCTCCAGGGCGCCGATGCGCGTACCCACGCGCAGCTCCGGCTCCTTGAGCGACACGCGCGAGTGGGGCGGCACGCTGCGGGTCAGGAACACCGAACCGCCGATGACGGTGTCGGCGCCGACCACGGTCTGACCGCCCAGCACCGTGGCATTGGCATAGAGCGTGGAGCCGCTCTCCACGGTCGGATGGCGCTTCTTGCCGCGGATGATCTGCCCGCTCGCATCGCGCGGAAACGACAGCGCGCCCAAGGTCACGCCCTGGTAGAGCTTGACCCCGTCGCCGATGTGCGTGGTCTCGCCGATCACGACGCCGGTGGCGTGATCGATGAAGAAAGCCGCGCCGATGGTCGCTCCCGGATGAATGTCGGCGCCCGTCTTGGAATGCGCCCATTCGGTCATGATGCGCGCCATCATGGGCACGCCCAGATCGTACAGAGCGTGGGCGATGCGATACACGCTCACCGCCAGCACTCCCGGATAGGCGAGTATCACCTCATCCAGATTCGTCGCCGCAGGGTCGCCGTCGAACGCCGCCTGGACGTCGCGTATCAGCAGACTGCGGATCTCGGGCAGCCGGCCGAGAAAAATCTCCGCCAACTGGTGCGCCCGCGGCGCGCACTCCCCGGCTTCCGCACGCCCCGCCGTGACCTCGCGTCCGTAGCAGAGGCAGTGCTCCATCTCCCGCTCGAGCTTCGGGAAGAGAGCCGCCACGGAATGCGCCACATGCGCGCCCAAATTGTCGCTGCTCAAATCGCGGCGGCCGAAATAACCGGGATACATCAGATCGAGCACCGATTCCAAGATCTCGACGATGGCTTCGCGCGACGGCAGATAGCGGCGCGAAATCCGGCGCGCGCGCTCGTCTCCCATGTAGCTGTCGAGGAACTCTCCGGTGAGCTTCTCGAGCGCCGCTTTGCCGGGCGGCGAGGTTGGGGGTTGAGCGACGGCTTTCATGAGGCCTTCAGGCGACCGCCTGCATCTTCTCGACTCCCTCGAACAGCCCCTCGAACAGGGCGCCCGACAGGTATCGTTCGCCGGCATCCGGCAGTACGACGACGATGGTCTTGCCCTTCTGCGCGGGCTCGCGCGCCAGACGCAGCGCCGCCGCCATTGCGGCCCCGCATGAGATTCCGCTCAAGAGTCCTTCCTCCCGCGCCAGGCGGCGCGCCATCTCGATGGACTCGTCGTTGGTGACCTGCTCGACCCGGTCCACCTGCGACAAGTCCAGGTTCTTGGGGACGAATCCCGCGCCGATGCCCTGAATCTTGTGCGGCGTCGGGGTGAGCGGCTGACCCGCCAAGGTCTGGCTGATGACGGGCGAATGCGTGGGTTCCACGGCCACGGTCAGGATCTTCTTGCCGCGAGTGCCCTTGATGTACCGCGAGACGCCGGTCAGCGTGCCGCCGGTGCCGACCCCGCTGACGAACACATCGATCTTGCCCTCGGTGTCCTCCCAGATCTCAGGCCCCGTGGTCCTCTCGTGGATCCCCGGATTGGCGGGATTCTCGAATTGCTTCACCAGCAGGAACTTGCCGGGTTCCGCGGCGGCCAGTTCTTCCGCCTTGGCAATCGCCCCCTTCATGCCCTTGGGTCCGGGGGTCAAAACGAGCTTGGCGCCGAATGCGGCCAATACCTTGCGCCGCTCCATGGTCATGGTCTCGGGCATGGTCAGAACGCATCCATAGCCTCGCGCGGCCGCAGCATAGGCGAGCGCAATGCCGGTATTGCCGCTGGTGGCTTCGACGATGGACATTCCCGGTCTCAGGGTGCCGCGCTCTTCGGCGTCCCACACCATGGCCGCGCCGATGCGGCACTTCACGGAGTAGGCTGGATTGCGGCCCTCGATCTTGGCGAGGATGGTCGCGCCGCTGCTCGCATCGAGGCGGTTGATTCGGACCAGCGGCGTGCGGCCGATGGATTTCGTGTTGTCCTCGTAAATCGGCATAGGTCACCTCTTGGGCTGGCACCCGATTTTCCTCCTAAGCGCGGAGAAAATGCCATAGAAGTTTGTTATGAGCCCCTGACGAGGGGTTATAAGGCGCCCTAGCCCGGGCTGGGTACCATCGACAGGGGCTGCGGCCGGCCGAACACGAATCCCTGCACGAAGTCGATACCCATGCCGGTCACGGTATCCAGGGACTCTTGGTCCTCGACCTGTTCCGCGACCACGCGGAAGTTGAGGCTCCGGGACAGTTCGATCATCGCCGCGACCATGGCCTGATTCACGCTGTCCTCGGCGAGGTTGCTGATGAAGGAGCCGTCGATTTTCAGGTAATCCATGGGCAGGGTGCGCAGCGTCGCGAACGAACTCAAGCCGCTGCCGAAATTATCCAGCGCGAACTCGCAGCCCATGCCGTGCAGCACCGCGATGAAGCGCTGGGCATGATCCAGATTCGCCGCCACCGAACTCTCGGTGACCTCGAAGCAGATATCCCCGGGATTCGCTCCCGTATGATCGAAGCAGTCGACCACGAATTCCAGGAAATCCGAATCCCCCAGCGTCTGACCGGCGATGTTGATCGCGACGCTGCGGCCCGGCGGCAATTTCATCCCTCC
>Ga0307470_10000898_pt1 | contig 12372 bp, 10 predicted proteins | sample atmos_gasesAM3C__FD_204565 | JGI IMG/M metagenome (GOLD analysis project Ga0307470, IMG submission 204565) | Hardwood forest soil microbial communities from Morgan-Monroe State Forest, Indiana, United States - atmos_gasesAM3C_05 | ecosystem: Environmental > Terrestrial > Soil > Temperate forest... | reverse complement strand
GGTGGCGGGCCGTGGGGGGGGGGGGGGGGGGGGGGGGGGGGCGCGGCCCGCGAAGCGCGGGACTGATGCTCAGCACCCACTCCCCACCCCCCACACCCCACTCCCCTCCCATACAATCCGCCCCACATGAGGCACAAAGACTTTATCGAGATCCACGACTACAGCGCCGGCGAGGTTCGCGAGATCTTCGAGACCGCGCGCGACATGAAGGCGAATCCGGACAAGTACCGCGACGCGCTCAAAGGACAGACGCTGGCGATGATCTTCGAGAAATCGTCGACGCGAACGCGCGTCTCTTTTGAAGTGGGGATGTTCCAGCTCGGAGGCCACGCGCTCTTTCTCTCCTCGCGCGACATCCAGCTCGGGCGCGGCGAGCCGATCTATGACACTGCCAAAGTCCTCTCGCGCTATGTCGACGGCATCATGGCGCGCACCTTCGCGCACAAGACTGTCACCGAGCTCGCCGAGTACGGCAGCGTGCCGGTCATCAACGGATTGACCGACCTCTCGCATCCGACGCAGGCCATGACCGACTACTTCACGGCGTGGGAGCACCTCGGCGATCTGAAGGGCCGCAAGTTCGCCTACATCGGCGACGGGAACAACATGGCCCACTCGCTGATGTTCGGCGCATCAAAGGTCGGCATGAACATCGCCGTCGCAACCCCCCGGGGATACGCGCCCGACATGGAGGTCGTGGCCAAGTCGCAGGCGGACGCCGACCACGCCGGTACGAAGGTCATCGTCACCAACTCGATCGACGAAGCCGCCCGCGACGCCGACGTGGTCGCGACCGACGTCTGGGCCTCGATGGGTCAGGAGGCCGAGGCACAGAAACGGCAGCGCGACTTCGAAGGGTGGCAGGTCGACACACGCGTCATGGCACTGGCGAAGAAGGACGCCATCTTCATGCACTGTCTTCCCGCGCACCGCGGCGAGGAAGTTGCCGCCGAGGTCATCGACTCCGGGCAATCGGTCATCTATGACGAGGCGGAGAACCGTCTCCACGTGCAGAAGGCGATCATGTACATGTTGATGAGGAAGTAAATGACGTCGACGAACTTCCATGCCTGACGCTCAAACACGGCACACGCGCGGACTCACGGTCGTCATCATCCTCGGCGTGATTTTCTTCGCGCTGCTGGCACTCCTGATTCTTCGCAGCGGGAAGCAGCACGACACCCCGCCTACGTTGTCCGAAACGCTGTCCGTGCTCACGCTTCGCCTCCGCCTGCGCACCCAGCCGACGGCGAACGCCCCTGTCGTGGCCACGGCGGTCAGCGGCGAGAAGCTCATCGTCCTCGAAGACCGCGGCGCCTGGGTGCGGGTGCAGGACGACGACGGCATGGCCGGCTGGGCCGAACGCAACTCGCTCGAGCGCACCTCCGAACGGGAGCGACGGCTGGCCCGGTACGAGGCCATCCGCAAACTGCCGGCGCTCAACGCGCTCGTCAGCGCGCGAACGCCGTTGTATGCCGGCCCGGGCATCTTCTACCCGATCATCGGCGAGCTGCCGGCCGAGACGCAGGTGAAGGTCTACACCCGCGATCACGATTTCTACGCCATCGACCATGACAACCAGATCGCCTACGCCGACGTCGACGCCATCGATGTGAGCTCGGCCGGCACGCGTCAGGTCGAAGTGCACACCGATACGACAGTGACCGACACCACAGCGTCGACGGCAATGGCCACGTCGACCGCTCCGACGCAGACGCAGCCGCCAAACGAGCCGCCTCCGCAGGTGCACGTAGCCGAAGACAACGCCGGCGTGTACTCCGCCGTGCCGGCCGGCGGCACGCAGCCGGAAGAGACCGACCGAGTGGTTCCTCGTTACCCGATGATGGCGCGCCGCGCCGGCATTCAGGGTCCGGTCGTCGTCCGCGGCATCGTCCGCCGCGACGGCACGATCGACAATGTCGAGGTCATCAAGGACCTCCCCTACGGCCTCGGCGAAGCGGCCAGCGAGGCCGTCCGCCAATGGCACTTCCGCCCGGCTACGTATCGCGGTGATCCGATCGACGTCTACTACACGGTGACCGTGAATTTTCGCTTGCAGTAGGCTCAGTCAATAGCGGATCAGCAGCGGGAGGTCAGGCCGGAAGTCTTTTGCCAGACCTCGTGGCGCGCCGTCGAACGTCAGTTCCACGGCCCATTCCGAGCCGGAATCAAAACGCAGGACTCTCTGATCGCGGAGCCAGATCACTGCCTCGATCGGCTTGTACGACGTTGGCTCGATGAGGCGAACTGCCGTCACACGTTTCAATCCCAGCGCATGCATCAGCATGTCAACGTTGCCGTCGCGCTTGCGGATCTCCTGTTCGTTGGCATCGAGCGGGACTGGTAGATTACGCGGATGAATCGATAGCGATGGGCTCGTGGCATCATCGCGAGGGGTGAGCATTTCGATCGAAGATCCGGCACCCATCCACGGCATCGCGATCGTCCATATCGGCAGCGGCACGGGAGATGGCGACGAACCGGTGTAGTGGAAGACCAGTCCGATCGGCGACCACCCGCTCGTTCGCCAGAGCATCCGGTTCTTGAATTTCTCCGCGGCCCGTTCGGAGCCCGGCGCGATCGAAACAGAATCGTCGGGCCAGATGAGCTCTAAGAATGCGTTTTGGAACTCGGCCATGACCGACGCGGTGCCCTGCCCCTCGTGACGATTCACGATCGGAGCTACACGAATACCGGCCCGTTCGAGCACCACTCTTTCGGGAGCCCCGGGCTTGACGACGATCCAGACGTGGTCGAACGCGATCGGCGCCGCCATGGGAGGAGGTGCCGTGGCACAGGCCATCGAGAGCAAGAGCAGTGCAATGGCGGTTCTCGGCATGGTTCAATCGTACAGCGCTCTGCGGCGCCGGGATTGCGTAACCATCAGTAACCGCGTCCCGCATCGCCATGACCCGCTTCACCTTCCCCAATCGCACACGCAGACGTGAGGTCTTCACTCCGTAGTCCACCCTACGTTCGCGATAGACTCTGCCGCTATGACAGACCGCATTCCGCAGCCGCAATCCGGCACACGCATCGACTATCGCGACGGCAAGATCGTTGTTCCCGACGATCCGATCATTCCATTCATCGAAGGCGACGGCACGGGGACGGACATCTGGCGCGCGACGCGATACGTCCTGGACGGCACAGTCGCGAAGGTCTACGGCGGCAAGAAGAAGTTTCACTGGCACGAGGTCCTGGCCGGCGACAAGGCGAAGGCCACGCTCGGCGAGTACCTGCCCCAGGAAACGCTGGACGCCCTGGCTCATTACCGGGTCTCGATCAAAGGCCCTCTCTCCACGCCCGTCGGCGGCGGCATCCGGTCGCTCAACGTGAGGATGCGGCAGGTGCTCGACCTGTTCGCCTGCGTGCGTCCCGTTCGCTACTTCGATGGCGTCCCTTCGCCCGTGCGCGAGCCGGGCAAGGTCGACATGGTGATCTATCGCGAGAACACCGAAGATGTCTATGCCGGGATCGAGTGGCCGGCGGAATCCGAAGGGGCTCGCAGCATCATCGGATTCCTCAATACCCTCGAGGGCGGCAGCGCAAAGATCCGCGAAGGCTCGGCCATTGGCATCAAGCCGGTCTCCGAGTTCGGCTCGAAGCGCCTTGTGCGCAAGGCCATCCAGTTCGCCATCGCCTCGAAGCGGCAGTCCGTCACCATCGTCCACAAAGGCAACATCATGAAGTTCACCGAAGGGGCGTTCAAAGACTGGGGTTACCAGCTTGCGCGCGATGAGTTCGGCGACGTCACCATTCCGGAATCCGAGGTCGGACCCGATGGAGCCGGCGGGAAAATCGTCATCAAGGACCGCATCGCCGACTCGATGTTCCAGCAGGTGCTGCTGCGGCCCAGCGAGTATTCGGTCATCGCCACCACCAACCTCAACGGCGACTATCTCTCGGATGCCCTGGCCGCGCAGGTGGGCGGGCTCGGCATGGCGCCGGGCTCCAACGAATCGGACGAGGTGGCCATCTTCGAGGCCACGCACGGCACAGCGCCGAAGTACGCGGGCAAGGACATGATCAACCCGGGCTCTCTGATCCTCTCGGGGGTGATGATGCTGCGCCATCTGGGCTGGCGGGACGCCGCCGATGCTATCGAGCACGCCATCGCCAAGACGATCGCACAGAAGAAAGTCACGTACGACCTCGAGCGTCAGATGCAGGGGGCGACGAAAGTCTCCACCAGCGAGTTCGGGCGCGTCATCGTCGAGAACATCTGAGCTTCGACGGCGCTACACTTCGGGCGTCTCCGGAGGTCCGTCATGAAACAAGCGCTGCTTGCCGCGGTCGTTCTCGCCTTTGCCAGCCTCGCATTCGCGGCTGATGCGCCCGACCTGATCATTCACAACGCCCGAGTCTTCACCGCCGACCCAGCCCACCGCTGGGCGGAGGCGGTGGCCATCCGCGGCGACCGCATCGTCGCCGTCGGCACGAACGCCGAGGTGACCGCGCTGGCCGAGTACAAAACGAAGCAGATCGACGCAAGCCGCCGGGTGGTCATTCCGGGCATCAACGACGCGCACACGCATCAGGGACCGCGCCCTGAAGGCTTCGCAATGTCGTTGGACAATGACCCGACGTGGGCGCTGATCTACGCTGGAATCGTAGGCGCGACCGACGAGACTCCTGGCGACTTCTGGATCTTCGGCACGATCGGGCCGAAGGCGCTCGCCGATCCGGCCGTCAACGCGCAGGCGTTGGACAAAGCATCCGGTCATCGCAAAGTGGTCCTTCTGGCATGGACAGGCCATGGGGAGATCCTGAGCAGCGAAGCGATGAACGCTCTCCGCATCCGCGACAGCGCCGCCGATCCGGCAGGCGGCTGGTACGAGCGCGACGCAAACCAGCACCTCACTGGCAAACTTTTCGAGTACGCGGGTTGGGACGCCGAGCGAAGAATGGCCGACAGCGTCTCTGCCTCCGACGCCATCGACCAGCTCAAGGGGTATTCCGACCACGCGCTGGCCTTCGGCATCACATCCATCCAGAACATGTCGATGCAGTCGCTCTCCGGTTACGAAAAGGTCGAGCGGCACGGCCCCGCGGCGATCCGCATCCGCATCATCCGCATCCCGGTGAGCGAGACCGCCTCCCGCGGCGACGATCAGGACGGAACGAACATCCCGGCCCTGTCGAACGAGCGGCCGCTTTCGATCATCAGCGGAACGAAGTGGATTCTCGACGGCACGCCGGTCGAGCAGGGAGCCGCTGTGCGGACGCCATACCCCGGCGGCGGCGAGCACATGGGGAAGCTCAACTTCCCGCCCGACGAGCTCAAAGTGATCATGAAGGAGGCGTTTGATTCGAAGGAACAGACGCTGCTGCACGTGGCCGGCGACCGCACTGCCGCCGCCGTCTTCGATGCCATGCGCGCGGTCGGTCCGGCCGAAGAGTGGCGCAAGAAGCGTTTACGGATCGAGCACGGTGACGGACTGCACCCGGATCTCATCGCCCTGGCAAAAGAATTCGGCGTCGTAGTCGTCATCAACCCGGCCCACATCGTGGCGCGCCCCCTGTATCCAGCCGGCCCCTGGATGCCGGCCAGGTCGCTGCTCAAAGCCGGCGTTCCGATCGCCATCGGCTCCGACGGCCCCATGAACCCGGGGCTGAACATCCAGCTCATCACGACCATGCCGGGCAACACAGCCGAAGCCATCACGCGCGAAGAGGCCGTCGACGCCTACACGCGCGGCGCTGCCTATGCCGAGATGATGGAAAACGAAAAAGGGACGATCGCCCCGGGAAAGCTCGCCGACCTGGCCATCCTGTCGCAGGACATCTTCAAGGTGCCAGCCGATGAGCTGCCAGCCACGATGAGTGTGCTCACCATCGTCGACGGCAAGATCGCCTACGACACAAACACGATCACGAACGACGAGAAGAAGCCACGGCGCTGACCTGTGCGAGGCCGCAAGTCAGGGACCGATGTGGCGCAGACACTCTTGTCTGTGCCCCCGGCCGAAGCAGCCTGGCCCGGCGGCTTGCAATCTTGAGTCATAGCGAGCCCCGGCACAGACAAAAGTGTCTGTGCCACATCAGTCTCCCTATTGGCCCAGGGACGCCAGCGCTCCGATGCGAGTTATGATGTCTCTCTCGCCATGCGCCGCATTGTCTTCGCCGCCGCCCTTGCGATCGCGCTTATTGGAGCGCGGCAGCGCGCCGTGCTGCATCCTCCGGCACCGCAGATCACCGGCGGGCCGACCTTCAGCAACGAAGTCGTCCGCATCTTCCAGAACCGCTGTCAAACCTGCCATCACCCCGACGACATCGCACCGTTTTCTTTGATGACCTACGCTGACGCGGCCCCGCACGCCGACGCCATCAAGTTCATGACGCAGACACGGCAGATGCCGCCGTGGAAACCGACGCCCGCCTGCGGCGACTTCGCCGACCCGCGCGTACTCGGGCAGGACGAGATCGACCTCATCGCCAAGTGGGTCGACAACGGCGCGCCGGAGGGGAACGCCGCCGATCTTCCGCCGATGAAGAGCTTCGACGGCGGCTGGGCCCTCGGGCAGCCCGATCTCGTCCTCTCGTATGACCAGGCCTACAAACCGCCCGTCACCGGCGATACGTACCGCTGCTTCCCCATGCCGACCAACCTCCCGGCCGATACCTACGTCTCAGCGATCGACATCAAACCGGGCGACCGCCAGACGGTGCACCACGTCATCGCCTACATCGACACCACCGGCGACTCACAGAAGCTCGACGCCGCCGACCCGGATCCTGGCTACACCTGTTTCGGCGGACCCGGCTTCACGATCTCGAACCTTGGCGCGTCGACGTTGGGCGGGTGGGCACCGGGGGCGCGCCCGGTGATGCTGCCGGACAACGTTGCGCTCTCGCTTCCGGCGCAGTCGCGGGTGGTCTTGCAGGTCCACTACCACCCGCACGGCATCACGACCGCCCCCGATCAGAGCCAGATCGGAATCTACTTCGCCAAGAGAAAGCCGGACCAACTCGTCTACATCCTGCCGCTGATCAACCAGTCCTTCACGATTCCTCCGAACGACTCCAACTACAAGGTCACGGCGTCGGCCTCGGCGAGCTGGCCGGTCCACATCTACCTCATCGCGCCCCACATGCACCTTCTCGGCCGGACGATGAACGTGAAAGCGACCCTGCCGGACGGCACGCAGAAGTGTCTGATCAACATCGATGATTGGGATTTCAACTGGCAGGGGATGTACCGATTCAACGATCCGGTAGCGATTCCCTTCGGATCGAAGCTGTCGCTCGAAGCGTTCTACGACAACTCGTCGGACAACTGGCGCAATCCGAACGTGCCGCCGAAGGCCGTCTCCTGGGGCGAGCAAACCACCGATGAGATGTGCATCGGCTTCCTCGGCGTCACGCTCGACGGCATCACCACCGGGCAGGCGCTGCCTCGTACGCGCGTACTCGATCAGTTGAAGTAGTTACGGGCGTACACTTCTCCATCCCCATGCCGTCCGACCGCGAGAGCGTGCTCCGTTTCGATCTCGCCGTGCAGAAGAGCCATCCGCTCATCTACGGAGCGGCGTTCCTCACGGCGCTGGCCGGACATGCCCTCGGCGTGTTCGTTCTCAACATGAAGGCCGGCATCACCTTCCTGCTGGTTTCCTTCGTGTGCGCCTCCGTGATGTACGCGCTGTTCCGCCGAGGCATCGACCGGCGCATTCTCAATCCGGTCTGGATTGGCACCGACATCTTCCTGGTCACACTCGGTGTCTACGCCTCCGGCGGCGTGGCCAGCCCCTGGTTCATCTGGTATCTCCCCATCGCCGCTACGACGGCGTTTGCAGTCGGCAGGAATGCCTCCTATCTCGTCAGCCTCGCCTACACGGTCGCGTACGCCACCGTGCTCGTGGTCATGGGCCAGGCGACATTCGTCAATGGCGTGATGCTTCTCGCCGTCGCGCGGATGATCTTCCTCTTCGGGGCGTCATTTTTGTTCCTGGCCGGAATCGCCAATCTGCAGCAGAAGCGGCTGCTGATTCGCCAGCTCGAAAACGAGAAGGCGCGCGAGCTGGAGGAGCTGACGCGCCTCACCGCGGAACTGCAACGGCGCGGGAACGAGCTGGAAGAAGCGAGCCGCCGCCTCCAGGAGGCTGACCGGCTCAAGAGCCAGTTCCTGGCAAACATGAGCCACGAGCTGAGGACGCCGATGAACTCCATCATTGGCTTCTCCGAGATCCTCATCGAGCGGCTCAACGACACGCTCGATCCCAAACACGTCGGCTTCCTGCGCCACATCCTGACGTCGGGCCAGCACCTTCTCGGCATCATCAACGACATCCTCGATCTATCGAAGATCGAGGCCGGCAAGATGGAGATCTACGCCGAGAAGTTCGCCGTCAGGCCCGTCATCGAGAGCGTCTGCACGGTCATGCGCGGGATGGCGAGAACCAAAATGCCGACGTTCGTCATCGAGGCCGACCCCAGCCTTCCGCCGATCGAGACCGACCTCGCCAAGTTCAAGCAGATCCTCTACAACCTGCTGTCGAACGCCATGAAGTTCGCGCCGCCCGAGGCGCCGATCTCCATCAGCGCGATGCACATCGGCGACACGCCGGACGACGGCACGATCACCATCTCGGTGCGCGATCAGGGCATCGGCATCGAACCAGAGAATCACGACGTGATCTTCGAAGAGTTCCGGCAGATCGACGGTACGGCGCGCCGCGAGTTCGGCGGCACGGGGCTCGGGCTGGCATTGGTGAAGAAGTTCGTTCAGCTTCAGGGCGGCTGGGTACGAGTCGACAGCGCCCCCGGCAAGGGGAGCACGTTCTCCTTCGCGCTGCCGGTGCGCTCGGGCGCCGCGGTGGTGAGCCACATCCTGGACATCGTGCCGTCCGAGCAGGGCGCGGAACGGGTGCTGGTCGTGGAGGACGACGCGCACGCTTACGAGCTGATCTCGACCGCTCTCAGCTCCGAAGGCTACCTCTCCATCCGCGCCCGCCACGGCGACGAAGCCATCCGGCTGGCGCGCGAAGCGCGGCCCATCGCCATCACTCTCGATCTCGTTCTTCCAGGAGTCGACGGCTGGGACGTGCTGAAGACCCTGAAGAGCGACGCCGCGACGCGCGACATCCCGATCGTGATCATCTCCCGCGTCGACGAGCGCGACCTGGGCGTTGCCCTCGGCGCCGACGACTACTTCGTCAAACCGGTCGACCGCGATCGCCTGCTCGATCGCGTCCGCCAACTCACGACCTCCGGCCAATCAACCACCCGCCTCCTGCTGATCGACGACGATACGTCCGTCCACGAGCTCCTCGACCACGAGCTGACGCGCCTCGGCTACACGCTCGAAAGCGCCTTCAACGGCGAGAGCGGCTTCGCCGCCGCAAAGAAGAACACCCCCGACGTCATCATCCTCGACCTCATGATGCCCGGCATGAGCGGCTTCGAAGTGGCCGGCATGCTGAAGGACAACCCCTCCACCGCCCGCATCCCCATCCTGGTCCTGACGTCGAAGGAGATCTCCGCCGACGACCGCCGCGAGCTGCAGTCCAAGGTAGCCGCGTGCGTGCAAAAGGGAACGAGCGCAAGAGACCAACTGGTAGCCGAGATCCGCCGGCTACGGCGGGTGTCGTAGCGCCGGCGGCGCGGCAGTAGCGCTGGCGACCCGTAGTAGCGCTGGCGGCCCGCCGGCCGGACCGCTGCCGGCTCGGCGGCGGTGCACGGTCGAAAAGTCATCGTGCGAGTGGCTCAGAGCACCGTGCGCTGTGGAAAAGACATCATGCACGGTGGAAAAGACATCGTGCGCTGTGGAAAAGACATCGCGCACGGTGGAAAAGTCATCGTACTCGGTGGAAAAGTCATCGTACTCGGTGGAAAACACATCGTGCACGGTGGAAAAGACATCGCGCGCTGTGGAAAAGTCATCGTGCGAGGTGTTCCGAACACCGTGCACGATGTAAAACCCAGCGTGCGCGATGCTCCGAGCACCGTGCGAGGTGCTAAAAGCAGCGTGCGAGGTGCTTCGGAGCACCTCGCGAGGTGCCAAACCCAACGCGCGAGTTCTCGAAGTCAGCTCGGACGCAGTGAAAGTCTCCACGCGTGTTTCCGGCTGACGCGATGACCGCCGGTATCGCTGTGCGCGCGAAGCATCCCGAAGCGAGACCCGTTCCCGGCGAAGCACGCACGCTTCCTCGGAAACGGCGAGCGCATCATCCGGCTGCGTCGCCGCCAGGAAGCGTCGCGACGATGTTCCGAAATCGTGGCCGCTCCGAAAGGGCAAGAAATAATGACCACAGAGGCACAGAGAACACGGAGATATCTCTGCGATCTCTGTGTCTCCGTGGTGAGATCAAGACGCACGTCGAGGTTTGGCGTAGCCTCGGCTGATATCGTGCGGGCGTCAGGACAAACCATTGCGAATCGACTTCGTCACGATCTTCCCGAAGATGTTCGAGCCGCTCCTGGCCGAAGGCGTCATCGCGCGCGGCGTCAAACAGGGGCTGCTCGACGTTCGCGTCTGGGACTTGCGCGACTACGCCACGGACAGGCACCGCTCGACCGACGACGAAGCCTATGGCGGCGGGCCGGGAATGGTGATGCTCGCGGAACCGGTGCTGCGTTGCGTGGAGGCGATCGGCGGCGGGCACATTCTCATGACCTCGCCCCAAGGTCGCATCTTCACCCAGCCGGTCGCCCGTGAGCTGGCGTCGCGGGAATGGCTGGTAATCCTCTGCGGGCGGTACGAGGGGTTCGACGAGCGCATCCGCGAGGCGCTCCAGCCGGATGAGATCTCCATCGGCGATTTCGTCGTCTCGGGCGGCGAGCTGCCGGCCATGCTGATCGCCGATGCCGTCGGCCGGATGATCGAAGGCGTGGTCGGCAACAGCGGCTCGGTGGAGGAAGACTCGTTCTTCCGGGGGCTGCTCGATTACCCCCACTACACCCGCCCCGAGGAGCTGCGGGGGATGCGGGTTCCCGACATGCTCCTCTCAGGGCATCACGAGAAGATTCGCAAGTGGCGGAAGGAGCAGGCGTTGCGGGCCACGCTGAAAAAACGGCCCGACCTCCTGGAGTCGGCGGAGCTGGACGACGAAGCGCGGGCCATGCTGCGGCGGATTCGGGAGGAATGACTCCGACCTCTCTGCCGTTCAAGCAGTCTCCGCGGCAGAATTTGCTCGCTACTGCTGACGGAGCCCGGGGCGATCAACGATGCCGGCAGAGTCCGGCGTCTTGCCTAAATGCAACAAATCGGCGATGCTTACAGGCTCGCTAGAAACACAGGAAGGTTGTCATCATGGCTCAGGATTTCATGAAACTCGTCGAATCGCGTGAGGCGCGGACCGACATTCCGAATTTCGATACCGGAGATACGGTCAAGGTCCACGTGAAGGTCAAAGAAGGCGACAAGGAACGCATCCAGATCTTCCAGGGTCTCGTGATCTCCCGCAAAGGCGGCGGCGCGCGACAGATGTTCACCGTCCGCAAAATCTCGGGCGGAATCGGTGTAGAGCGTATGTTCCCCCTGAACTCCCCCAGCATCGATCGCATCGAGGTTGAACGCCATGGCCGGGTCCGCCGCGCGAAGCTCTACTACCTCCGGGATCTCCGGGGCAAAGCCGCCCGCATCGAAGAAAAGCGCAAACGCTAAACCAAAACCGGCCGAACGGCTGGTCCGAAACCTCTTCGCGGAGTTGGCGCGGGTCGCTGAAATGTCGGCGATCGAGCGCCGGCTCCGCGATTCCGGTTTCCGGGCCATCGCCGGAACGGACGAAGTCGGCCGCGGCTGCCTGGCCGGACCGGTCGTCGCCGCCTGCGTCATCCTCGACAGTGATCCCACCCTCGTCGGCGTCAACGATTCCAAGCTCGTCGACCGCGAAGACCGCATCGACGTCTGCCGCCTGATCCTCCGCCGCGCCCGTGCCGCCGCCGTCGGCGTCATCGAGCCGCGGACCATCGACGCCATCAACATCCTTCGCGCCAGTAAGCTGGCCATGATCGAGGCGGTTGAGAATCTGGCGGTCCGTCCGGACGTGCTTCTTCTCGACGCCGTGACCATCGACATGGACCTGCCGCAGGTCCCGCTGATCGGAGGCGATCGCCGCAGCGTCTCCATCGCCGCCGCCTCAATCGTGGCGAAGGTCTATCGCGATCTGTTGATGGAGTCGTATCATGACCTCTACCCTGTTTATGATTTTCGACACAATCGGGGGTACGCGACGGAGGGGCATCAGGCGGCGCTGAAGCTCTACGGCCCTTCGCCGATTCACCGCAGATCGTTCGAGGGGGTGGACGAGCCGATGTTGCTGTTCGTGCGGAACGGAGCCGATGGCGATCCAACGCGATAAAATCATCGCCAGCGCTGAGAAGCTGGTGGCGAAGGGGAAGATCGAGCCGGCGATCAAGGAGTACGAGCGC
>Ga0307470_10000897_pt1 | contig 12388 bp, 13 predicted proteins | sample atmos_gasesAM3C__FD_204565 | JGI IMG/M metagenome (GOLD analysis project Ga0307470, IMG submission 204565) | Hardwood forest soil microbial communities from Morgan-Monroe State Forest, Indiana, United States - atmos_gasesAM3C_05 | ecosystem: Environmental > Terrestrial > Soil > Temperate forest... | reverse complement strand
TTATTCTTATTGGTATTCGGCGGATTATCGGTTGTAAACGCCACTCCCAAACCCGCCCCGCAACTGGCCGCTACGGAGCCAGGCTCCGCTCTCGATTTTGAAATTTATCGCACCCGTATCGAGCCAATTTTTCTGAAACAACGCGAAAATGGAGTGCGTTGCTACGACTGCCACGCCACCTTGAACACTCGTCTTCGCCTGGAACCCCTATCGGCAGGGAATTCGTCCTGGACGGACGAGCAGTCGCGCAAGAATTTTGAAGTCGTCCTGCAATTGACCACTCCCGGCGAACCGCTGAAGAGCCGCTTGCTTCTGCACCCGCTTGCGCCCGACGCCGGGGGCGATCCTGCCCACACCGGCGGAAAATTCTGGAAGACGCAGAGCGATCCGGAATGGCAAATGCTCGCCGAGTGGGTCCGCCACACAAACGCAGCGCCATCGCCGACAGCAACGGCCTCGAAATACCCGGGCAAAAGCGAACTTGAATTTGAGTTTTTCAAAACGATTGTTCAGCCGATCTTTCTCAAAGAACGGCCCGGTCACGCTCGGTGCTACGGCTGCCACATAGCTTCCAACAGAGTGTTTCATCTGGCGGCGCTCTCGCCGGGTCTCACCGATTGGACGGAAGAACAATCCCGCCAGAATTTTCAGAGCGCCTCGCAACTGGTGGTCCTTGGGAAGCCGCAATCCAGCAGGCTTCTCGTCCATCCGCTTGCGCCGGAAGCGGGAGGCGACGCTTTTCATTCCGGAGGGCGGCAATTTGCATCGCAAGAGGATCCTGATTGGATGACCCTGGCGCAATGGGTGCGCTCCGCGTCCGTGCCCGGTTCCGCAGCTTCGCCCTCGGTCACTGCCGCTCGAATCTATATAACCAACAGCGCCGGCAACACCGTGGACGTGATCGATTCTTCGACAAATCAGGTTGTGCAGGTGATCCGCGGCATCGAGCTTCCTCACGGCGTCACGTTTTCTCCCGACGGAAAACGGGTCTACATCAGCAACGAATCGGAATCCATGCTGGATGTCGTGGATCGCGAGTCCGCCAAAATCTTGGAAAAGGTTGTGCTCAGCGGCCACCCGAATAATCTGACGATCACCAAAGACGGCCGCCGGGTTCTCGTCGGCATCAGAGAAGATCCGGGGTCTGTCGATGTCATCGACACCAAGTCGTTGGAACGCACGAAAAGCATTTCCGTCGACGGCAGCGTGCACAACATTTTCGTTACACCCGATGGTAAATATGCCGTCAGCGGCTCCATAGAAAACAAAGCTGCGACGGTGGTCGACCTGAACTCGGAAAAAGCTGCCTGGGAGGTGAAATTCGATCGGGGCGTCCGTCCCATGGCGTTTGAAGTAAATCCAGACGGCTCGACGAGCCGGATTTTTGTCCAACTCTCCAGCCTGAATGGCTTCGCTGTCGTGGATTTTGCCAGCCGCAAAGAGGTTGCGCGCATCGTATTGCCGGATCAGCCCGGGGGGTTCGGCACCGCCGAAGATCGCCTGGGTACTCCCTCGCACGGTATCGGTGTTGCCCCAGACGGCAAATCTCTCTGGGTCAACAGTACCGTCGCCAATGCCGTTTTCAAGTATTCGCTGCCCGGGCTTCAATTGCTGGGATATTGCCCACTGCCGGTCCAGCAACCCCCGAATCGGGCCGCATTGGGAGCAGTGCCTGAATGGATCACATTCACTCCCGACAGTCAGCGAGTTTATGACTCGAACTCCGGAGCGCGGTCCGTTTCTGTCATCGATGCAAAAACTCTCAAGTTAGTTGATGTCGTGAACGTTGGCGAAGTTCCCAAGCGCATCAACACGCTCATCCTGCCCTGAGAGAAGCAGGGGCTCTCATCGGATCGTAACTACGCGCGATATAGGTGGGCTGACAAGGCGCTCTACAAAACCTTTTGCAAAATCTGGTTCGCCGATTTGGTTCTTGCTACCCTGGAATCCAACTCGGTCCTGGTTCAATCTTGTGTTTCTGGTTCGACGGGGATTTCTGTCTGTTCGACGCCGGCTTCTTTTTCCGCGCGCTTGGCAATCTTCCTCTGCTCGCGACGTTCGGCTTTTTCGCGCTGCTTCTCGAGGCGCTTCATTTCCTTCTGGCGCTTTTGGAATGTGATGGCCATAGAATCTCCTTAGACTTACACTTCAGGCCGGGGCCTGAGTAATTGTGCCGCGAATTTTACCAGCGGGGTTCGCGAGGCTGGCGGGCGGCTTCCCGGTAGTCTTCGTTGGAAAAACGCTCCTTGCTTCCGCCGCGGTTCTCGAAGCGAGGCGCGCGTGTCGCTTCCTTGGGGCGCGCTTCATTCACTTTCAGGTTCCTGCCGCCAACCTGCTTGCCATCGAGGCCCGCAACGGCCTTCGCGGCTTCGTCGTCGTTCGGCATTTCCACGAACGCAAATCCCCGCGCGCGGCCGGTCTCGCGATCCTTCACCAGGTTAACGCGGCCCACCTGCCCGAACGGTTTGAACAGATCGTTTAATTCGCTTTCCGTGGTTTGAAAACTTAGATTGCCTACAAATAGACTCTTCATCACTTCTTCTCCTTAAAAGATTTGCAGTCGCGGGCAATTATTTCTGCCTGCGGCCGCATGTACTACAGCTCCCCTTCAATATGAGCCCCGAATAAATATCTGGAACCTGCCGGAACGCGATGGATGCCGCAACTTCCGCAGCGCCTTCGCTTCAATCTGCCGGATGCGCTCCCGCGTAACCGCAAAAACTTCGCCCACTTCCTCCAGCGTGTGCTGGCTGCCGTCATCCAGTCCAAATCTCATCCGGATGATGCGCTCCTCGCGGGGAGTCAGAGTCCTGAGGATCGACGCAATCTGGTCCTTTAAGTTCAGGTCAATGGCCGCGTCAGAGGGAGAGAGAACGCCTTTGTCTTCGATGAAGTCGCCCAGGTGCGACTCACCCTCATCGCCCAATGGCGTCTCAAACGACATCGGCAATTGTGCAATTTTTTTCGTCTTTCGCACCGCGTCCACAGGGATATCCATGCGCCGGGCGATTTCATCGGAAGTGGGTTCGCGCCCTAATTCCTGCACGAGTTGCTGGCTCGTACGGACCTGCTTGTTGATCATTTCGATCATGTGCACAGGTACCCGGATCGTGCGCGCCTGGTCCGCAATGGCGCGGGTGATCGCCTGGCGGATCCACCAGGTGGCGTAGGTGGAAAATTTGTATCCCCTCCGCCAGTCAAACTTGTCGGTGCCGCGCATCAGGCCGATGTTGCCTTCCTGGATCAGGTCCAGAAACTGCAGGCCGCGGTTTGTATATTTCTTGGCGATGGAGACTACCAGCCGCAAATTGGCCGCGGTTAATTCGCTCTTGGCCTGCTGCGCTTCCGTCTCGCCCCTGTGAATCAAGACAAGCGCTCGCTTGAGTGTGCTCGCTCCCACTTCGCTTGACTCTTCGATCTCTTTTATCTTGGCTCGGCAGGTGCGCAATTCCTTGCGCGCTTCCATCGAAGCTTCGCCGTGTCCCGCCTTGACGCGCCGCTCCTGGCGAGCCGACTCGCGTTCCAGGAATTCCAGCCGCTCAACCGTGTGGCGGAGCAGTTCAATCAACCGCTTGCGCTCGCGCTCCTTGAATTCAATCGAACGGGCAAGCAACGACATCTCCACTCGAGTTCGCGACAACCGCCACTTGGCCCGGCGAAATGCGCGTTTTTCCGCACTGCCCGTACTTTCCAGTTTGGCGCGTTGTTTCATCCCCAACTCAAGCAGTTTTGCAATCTTGTCGATCGTTCGCAGCGTCTGCCGGGTCTTTTCTTCGATCCTCTCCTCGGTCAGATCCTCTTCGTCAATCTGCACAATCTCTTTGATGGAGCGATTCCCCGAGCGCAAGTCTTCGGCAACGACAAGCAAGGCCTTCAGCACGATGGGAGATCGGGAAACGGTCTTCAGCACGCGGAGGCTTCCGCGCTCCAGTCGCTTGGCTATAGTCACTTCCTGCTCGCGCGTCAGCAGGGCTACAAGGCCCATCTCCCGCAAATAAACGCGCACAGGGTCGCTGGTTTTTTCGGGTGGCGATGCGGTCTGGTCCAGTTCCGCATCCTCGCTGGCCGCGGCCTCGTGGTGAGGCCTGACATCTGCCAGCTCCGCAACGTCCGGGGCTGCATGCGCCAACTTGGCGTCGGAGGCATCTTCGTAGAGCACGATGCCCTCGCTCTCGAAGGCGGTGAAGGCGCTGTCAATCTCTTCGTTGGTATGTTCTTCCGCTGCGAAGGCGTCGTTCACCTGATCGTAGAGCAGATACCCTTGTTCTTTGCCCAGTTTAATGAGCAGCCGGACTTGATCTTGTTGTTCCTGAATTTCCCGTGACAATGGTTTCTCCCCTCATCCACTGCCAGTTTGCCCGGGCCTTCTTCTCTCCACACTTGCACCGGGCAGACACACTTGGACGAGGATTGGCTCGCTTTGAATCTTTGTGCGGATTGCAGCTGTTGCTACCTGCGCTGCGTTCGGTGGACGGGACTCCGGTGTCCCGATGCTCTTGGGTGCTGCGGCATTTGCAGCTCTAGAATCAGATGCCTACTATCATACACTACCTGCGTGTCGGCAGGTTGTCTTCGCTCGCGTCCCGCTGAACCCGCGGAATCTGCCTCTGGGTCATTGCGCGCTATGACTCTTACGGCCGAATCGCCCTCTTGGATGGTTGCTTTTCGTTGCCGGTTCTTCTTGCACCCCGCCGTGGAAACTTGCCGTTCTTGGGGCTAGCAGGGAAGTGCAGTGGATCCCTCAAGCTCTGCAATTCTCGATAGTAGTAAAGCGCGCTGGGCCCTTGCCGAACGAATTTCAGGCTCTTGAGAAAATTGATCTCTTCCTCGCTTGCGCCGCCGCTCATTCCCGGGGTTCGAAGAAACTCCCTCAACCCCGGCTCCTCATCGGCTGGGGGCAGGCCACTCGTTTCCACAAATTGAAACCGTGCTGTCCTCGCGGAGGCCAGACGCTTGTTCAAGAGCGCCTCCACCGCGAACGTCTTCAGATCGATGTCCCAGGATTCGATAATCGGACCCAGGAAGGCGGAGCAGTGCTCGATGGAAACATTGAAAACATCCGTGTCCAGGAACTCCAGGATCATCCCTCGAATCTCTTCGTAAGATTGGCGCCGAAGTTTCCCCACGTTCCGCAGCCATTTTTCATTTTTCAACTCTTCCCGCACGATTCCCTTGGCCACACCCAGCAGCGTCTGGCTCACGAGCCTTTCAAGCTCGCCGAAGGCCTGCTTTTCGAAAATCTCCCGCAGCTGGCCGCGCCTTTCCGGCTTGCATTTCCGGAGGATCAATTCCCGAACTTCCGTGAATAACGGTGTGGGCAGTTCGGCCAGTTTCTTCTTCAATTCTTCGTGCCGCTGGGCCTGCACCATCGAAGACAGATGCCCCCGTGGAAATTCCAGGAAGGCGTCCATTTTGTCGTAGAGGTCGGTGCGGTCGACGGCCGGCGGCGCCTTCTTCCGGGAAAGCAGTTGCGAGATATAGGATTCCGTGACCTGCGCCGCGGCCGCTAGGTCGCGTTGTTCCAGCCGCAACTCCTTGAGTCTCTGTCGAATGATGAAGCTTACGTCCACGGGCGCGATCCTTTCGATTAACCAAAATAGTTAAAGTGAAGTGTAAGTGAACCTATATTACTTGACAAGAACTGTGAAGTAGCCCATGCTGAACAGGTGATCCCAAGGCTGCCTTCAGGTTTGGAAAACCCGCGGGGTTCCTGAAATACTCCCTTGCTCATGAACCGAAGGAGCATCCTATGTTTGTTCGCAAAGTATCCATGCGTCTGAAGTCCGAAGCTGCGCCGCAATTCATCCGCAAGATGGAAGACGAGATTATTCCCCTGCTTCGAAAGCAGAAGGGCTTCCTGGACGAAATGACCCTCATCGCGCAAAGCGGCAAGGAAGTCTATGCCTACAGTTTCTGGGAAAGCAGCACCGACGCCGAAAAGTACGAAAAAAACGAATTTGCCCAGGTTACCGACATGCTCTCTGGCGTGATTGAAGGCGCGTTGCGCATCCACACCTATATGGTTGCCAACTCCACGTTCCACAAGATGGCTGCCGTGGTCGCTTCCTGATCCCGCGGGCGTTTCACCGGACAAGGCCGCCGTTGGCTGAAGCCCGCTGATTTTTCTGAAGAGGGCAGGCGCCGAGCCTCTCCCGGTTTTCTCTTCGCAGGCTCTCGGCAGAGGAGAATACATGCAAATCGCGATCTGGATTTTCGTTGGACTCGCCGCTGGGTGGCTTGCCGGCAAAAGCCTCGAGGGGAAGGGCTACGGTCTGTGGATGGATCTGGTGATGGGTGTCGGCGGCGCCGTCGTTGGGGGTTTCCTTGCACGCTCAATCGGCTTTTCCGGCTACGGCGGGGTGTTTGTTTCCACCTTCATGGCCATCGGATGTGCCGCACTCCTAACGATTCTTGTGGCAATGGTAAACGGCAGAACCGTTCGCGCCAGGGCGATTTAATGGATCCGTTTCCTGGAAATTGTTTTCAAAACCGATCGGTCCGGTGCCAGAAATGAATGAATCCAACATGATCCTTATCCGAGAAGGCGCGGTGCTGCCGCCAAATTTTGCGCTGGAGAGCGAAGCATTCTTGCCCGGGTGGCGAGTCGTCAAAAATTTCGATGGCTACACCCTGAATCGGAAGATCAGCCAGGCAAACTGGAATTTCGTTCGCCTCACCGGCGAGCACAAGGCCAGAGTCGTCGGCCGCGCATATGCCGGAACCCTGCGAAAAGGCATTGCCCAGATTTTGACCGGGCTGCGCGGCAAAAAGTTCAATTCTCTCGAGATAACCGTGGTGGGCTTGAAACGTTTCGTCGGCCTTGCATTTCTCAGCATTTCAGCGAACCGGCGGCACATCCAGGGCGGGCTCCGGGTTTCTCCTTAAAGGTTTCTTGATGTTTCCGGTTGGAGGGTGCACGCCCCTTCCACAGGAGCGTCAGAAAGCAGTGGCTGTTTATCTTTTGCAATGAACCAGGAAAAGGAAACGCGTATGACAAAACTTTATGTTGGCAATCTCTCTTTCGGCATGAACGATGAATCCCTGCAACAGCTATTCGTTGACAAGGGCTATCAGGTGTCTTCAGCTCGAGTCATCACCGACCGGGAAACCGGGCGTTCGCGTGGTTTCGGCTTTGTCGAGTTGGGTGATGGCGGCGACGCAACCAAGGCCATTGGTGAGTTCAATGGACTCGATGTGGACGGCCGGCAGCTCCAGGTGAACGAAGCCCGCCCTCAGGAATCGCGCGGCGGCGGTGGTGGGGATCGTTCCGGTGGCCGCGGTGGTTATTCGGGCGGTCGTTCCGGCGGAAACGGACGCCGCAGCTACTAGGGCGTGTGTAACCCCGCTGGCTGCTTGTACGCGCCCGCTTGTGCGCCGATCCCGGGGAATCTTTGAGGTTGTGTTGGGCCCATCTTTTACTCTCTTAAAGTAACAGGAGGCAGTTTTGGAGAATCTCTCAACAGGCCAGTACATCAAGCATTTTCAGTACGGTTGCGGCGTGATTACCGAATCAAAGTCGGACCGCACAACCATTGATTTCGACGCCCACGGAATCAAAATCTTTGTCACGAGTCTTATGGTTGTCGAACTTGCCGAAGGCACGCCGCCAAAGCGGCGCCGCGCCAAGCGCCCCAAGCCGCCCAAGCCGGCTCCCACGCTGAATGCGCGCGTCTTCGTTCCCGGTGCCAAATGAGTGGAAGTATTCTCGTGCAGTACGTCGGCTTTCGCACAAACGGACTCTCACGAGAGTACACATTCAATGTTCGTGGCGACGGCGAAGATCGTGAATTCACGATCAACATTGCCAACGAGGCGTTCGTCTCGCATCGTGCCCGGTATCAGGATGCGCCCTCAATTTGTGCAGAACGCCTACAGGCGGAGCTCGCCGCTCACGAAAACCACCCACTGGAAACGCAGTATGTGATCACCAGTGCCGAGCTGGAAACCTATCGCGCCGCTCGCTCCCCAAAAGCCGGCCAGAAATTCTGGAGCCGCAAGACCGAGGATGAGTACTAGCAGTTGTAGATACCCTCGAGGACCCGAAGTCTTCCCCGCCCACCGATTCACCCACCTCGCCAAACCCCATATTGCCAACCCCATCCGCAAGTAGTAGTGTCCCCGCATGGCCAGGAAGCCGATTCATCGCACTAAGGGGGGCCGTGCCACCATGTCAGCCGATCCTGATGAAAAAAATGCCGCCAACGGCGAACTGCGCGAAGGGGCGAATGTCGACAAAATCCGGGACATTTTATTTGGTTCCAACATGCGGGAATACGAGAAGCGCTTCGCCCGCCTGGAAGAGCGCCTCAACAAATCGTCCGAGGCTCTCCGCGAAGACCTCAAGAAGCGTTTCGATTCCTTGGAATCCTATGTCCGCGAGGAACTCGAATCTCTCGGCCAGCGCCTTAAGACCGAAAAAACCGAGCGCGCGGAGGGCTTGAAGGAGCTTACCCGCGAATCGCGCGACAATTCCAAGACCCTAGAAAAAAAGCTTTCCCAGCTTGAAGAACAACTCGACTCCGCTCAAGCTGACTTGCGCTCGAAGATTCTCGAACAGTCCAAATCCCTTGCCACGCAAATCCAGAAATCCAAGGATGAACTGGAAACCGCGCTCGAGCACGAAGCCGAAACCCTGCGCGCCGACAAGACCGATCGCGCGATGCTAGCGGATCTCTTCACCGAACTTTCCATGCGCTTGAAGGATGAATTGGAGCTCCCCGAGAAATAAGCAGGTTTGCCAATTATGGGTTCCGCCCCTCGACATTCCCGGGATCCTCTCGAATTTCGACCCAAAATGGCCGAAACGCCACCAACTCGACCAGCGGTGGAACCCGACGAGCCGTCGCTTGAACCCGATGCCCAGGCGTACCTCGAACTTCGCCAATTGATCCTCGCTCCCGAACAGGAAGCCCTCGAACGCCTCCACCAGCGCGTGGACGATCCCGCCTCGCGCACCGAAGATGTCGGCAGCGTCGTTGCCGAAGCCATCCAGTTGCGCCGCAAGCAGGGAGGCGACGAAGCTCTCAGCGTTGCCCTTGCGCCCACCATCGAAACCGCGCTGCGCGAATCCGTGCGCAAAGACCCCGCCACGCTCGCCGATGCTCTCTTCCCAGTCATGGGTCCTGCGATTCGGCGCTCGATTCTCGAAACGCTGCGTTCGTTCCTCGAATCGTTCAATCAGATTTTGGATCAGAGCCTCTCCATCAAGGGCCTGAAATGGCGTCTGGAAGCTTTGCGCACCGGACGCTCCTTTACCGAAGTCGCCCTGCTGCACAGTCTCGTGTTTCGCGTCGAACAGGTCTTCCTCATTCACAAGAAAACCGGCTTGCCCATCGGCCACGCCGCAGCCTCCGCCGTTGCCATGCAGGATCCGAGCCTGGTCTCTGGCATGCTTTCCGCAATCCAGGATTTCGTGCGCGATTCGTTCCATACTCCGCAGGGGCAGGGCATCAACCGCATGAACGTGGGCGATCTCGATGTTTGGATTGAGGAGGGCCCCTACGCCCTTCTCGCCTGCGTGATTCGCGGTATCGCGCCCCGGGACTTGCGTGACCGCATGGCCGAAGTTCTCGAAAACGTTCACCGCGAGTATTCGGCACAACTCGATCAATTCGACGGCGACACGGCTCCCTTTGTGAAAGTGAGCGGCGAGCTTTCCCGTTGTCTCGAGCTTCGCTACAAGGAACAGACAAAACCAAAGAGTTTTGCATTCGTGTACACTACGGCCGCCTTGCTGTTCCTCCTCGTGGCCGGATGGCTCGGATGGCGCGCTGTACAATATGCCCGCTGGGATCGCCTGGTGAACACTCTTCGCGAGCAGCCAGGATTCGTCATTACCTCGTTTGGCCGGCAAGGGGGACATTTTGTCGTCCGCGGCATGCGCGACCCGCTGTCGGCCGATCCGGCGCAGTTCGTTACGGCCTCGGATGTGAATCCTGCCGATGGCGAGTTTCGCTGGGGTGGCTACTATGCCCTGGATGACGGCATCGTTCAGCAACGGGCAAAGTCCATTTTGTCTCCGCCCTCAACGGCAACGCTCACGGTCAAATCTGGCGTCCTGCTCGTCTCCGGCGCAGCGTCCGCAAACTGGGTGAAGGAGATTCAGTCCAGGGCCCTGCTGGTGCCGGGAATTCGTTCAGTCGAACTTTCGCCGGAATTAAATCCCGGGCGTCTCGCGTTCAATCAGGCCAAATTGCAGATTGAAAGCGCCGTCGTGAGGTTTCCCGTTGCCAGTTCGGCCCTTTCGCCAGCCGAACGTCTTGTGCTTCGCAATCTTACGGGAAATATCCAATCGCTCCTTCAGGCCGCGGATAGTTTGCACCAGAGCGCCACATTGGAAGTGCTGGGCCACACGGATTCGACCGGGGCGGAAGCGGTCAACCTGGATTTGAGCCAGCGCCGCGCCGATCGCGTGGCCTGGGAGCTCGGTCAACTTGGTGTCCCCGAACGCGTTCTGCGCGCCCGAGGACTCGGCACCACGAGTCCGCTTCGCACCGAAGATAATGAAGAGAATCGCCAGTTCAATCGAAGTGCCACCTTTCGCGTGAGCGCCCCTGTGCCCTGATCCCCAGCTATGCTCCAGAAAAAAATTTGCATGCTCGGCTCGTTCGCTGTCGGAAAGACCAGCCTCGTTCGCCGTTTTGTCGAAAGCATCTACTCGGATGTCTATCAAACGACCGTTGGCGTGAAAATCGACAAGAAAAACGTGCAAGTAGACGAAAAGGAAGTCTCCCTGGTCCTCTGGGATATCTATGGCGAAGATGATTACCAAAGAATGCGCTGGACCTATCTGCGCGGTGCATCCGGCTATCTTCTGGTTGCCGACGGAACGCGAAAAACGACTCTGGAAAAAGCCGTAAGTCTCGAACAGAAGGTCCGCGAAGAAGTTGGCGCGATCCCATTTGTCCTCGTTATCAACAAGAGTGATTTGATCCGCGATTGGGAACTCGACTCCGCGCTAGAATCACAATTGGCCGCGCAACATTGGAGTGTCCTGCGCTCGAGCGCTAAGACCGGAGAGGGTGTCGAAGAATCCTTCTCCCTGCTCGCGCGGAAAATGCTTGGATGAACATGCCTGACGTCTTGGAAAAAGCCCTCGCGGAGATGGGGTTTGCCCTCCTGGAATACCGTGGCAACGGCGAATTCGTGCCCGCTGCGACACTTCCCGCATGGTTCTCCGAAATCTGGGCCGGTCTCGGAAATGCTTCCCTCCCAATCCCACTCTCCCAACTTTCGCCATTTCTCGAAAATTTTCTCGTGGACGCGGAGACCTTCTGGGAGACACCGGGCAGCACTGGGTGCCAGTCCGAAACGTGGCTTGAGAAAACCTCGCTCGGGCGTGAAATTCCTCTCCAGGCAAGGGCTCTGCTTCTTGGCGAAAAGCGAATCCTCGCTCTTTTCAGCCCCGACTCGCAATTCCGCGAACGAGTGAAGGTTTTGCAAACCGCGCGAAACGCCTCGCTCGATCACGAGCGGCTGGCCCGTGAAATTCAGAAAAAAGAAATCCTCCTCCACTGCATCGTGCACGACCTTTCCCAGCCTCTGAGTGTTATGCACGTTGCGATGGACTCTCTCTCGCAAGAATCCATCAGCGAGCGTTCACGGCAGATTCTCACCCTCGGCAAGCACGCCGGCGATCAGCAGGAAACGATGATTCGCCAAATCCTGCAAACCTTTTCCGCTGATCTGCGCGCCAGCCTCGATGCCGGCACCGAAGGGAACTCGTCTTCCGACCTCCTCGAATGTGCGCGCAAGACCATGATCGCTCTCGGGCCGACATTCGAAGCCAAAGGCGTGCGCCTGGCGGTTTCCTCCACTGTAGATCTCGAGACCAAATGGCCGGTGATTGCCGAAGAGTCTCGACTCCAGCGCATTTTCGCGAATCTTCTCGAAAACGCTCTGCGATACACGCCCGCAGGCCGCCGCGTCACGATTGGCGTCGAGAACGAGGGCGAATTCCTGAAGGCTTTTGTGGACGACGAAGGCCCCGGTCTTCCTCCCGACCTGCGCCCGGAACAGATCTTCGGTCTTTTCATGAAGGGAAAGCAGGGCGGCGGAAAAGCAGGCCTCGGCCTCTATTTCTGCCGCATCACGGTCGAGCGCTGGGGCGGTAGCATAGGGTGTGTCACACTTCCGGAAAAAGGTTCGCGTTTCTGGTTTCGCCTCCTTCGAGCCTCTGGCCGCATCGCCGCAAGCCTCGCCGATACGCACGACACCTCAAGCGTGACAAGCAACAAGCGCAAACCATTGCCCGTCCGTCCACTACGCATCCTTCTTGCCGATGATCAGGAAGACATTCGCACCCTCACCGCCCACCAACTCAAGCGCTCTGGCCACAAGGTAGTTGTCGCAAGAGACGGAAATCATGCGCTTAAGACTTTCCGGTCGG
>Ga0307470_10000896_pt1 | contig 12393 bp, 8 predicted proteins | sample atmos_gasesAM3C__FD_204565 | JGI IMG/M metagenome (GOLD analysis project Ga0307470, IMG submission 204565) | Hardwood forest soil microbial communities from Morgan-Monroe State Forest, Indiana, United States - atmos_gasesAM3C_05 | ecosystem: Environmental > Terrestrial > Soil > Temperate forest... | reverse complement strand
TCGAGGTGGCAGAGGTTGACGGCGAGATTGAAGCGCAGAGCGAAGAGCTGGCGGGGCTCGCGCGCCCCATCCACGAGGGGAGCCGCCCGCTCGAGCGCGGCGACCGTCCCCTCGCAGTCGCCCATCTGCTCGCAGGTGGCCGCCTTCTTGAGCAGGACGTGGGCGGCGCGTCCGGTGCTGCGGCTCGCTTCGAGCGCCCGGTCCAGCAGCTCGAGGGCCTCGGGAAAGCGCCGCTGGTCGCGGCGGAGGGAAGCCTCCAGGTCCAGCGCCCGTGAGGCGTCGAGCACGCCCGGATCGGCCGCGGCGCCCGCCTCCCAGAGCGCCCGCCCCTGGGCGAAAGCCTGCTCGGCCCCCCGGAGATCGCTCCCCACCCGCCGCGCGTTGCCGAGGAAGGCCCAGGCGTAGCCCTGGAGGCGCATCCGCCACGGCTCGCCGCCGAGGGCCTGCTCGGCGATGAAGAGCGCGAGCTCGGCGAGCTCGAGCGCCCGAACGGGGTCGTCGGCCGCCGCCCGTGCGCTCTCCTCGCACACCAGCTCGGCGAGTGCCCAGCTCCGGTACTCCTCCGCCCCCTCGACCAGCAGCCGCCGTGTCGCGGGCTCGCGGGGCAGGAGCCGCGCCCAGAGACCGGGCGCCGTCGACCGATCGGCCGCGGCCGGCGGCGCCGAGGCAGGGCCGGAGAGCTCCTGCGGCGTGTGGGCCAGGGCAAGGAGGACAGCGTCCGAGACGGCGCGGGCGATCTCGGCCGCCAGGATGGCGGTTGCGTCGGGAGAAGCGCCTGGGTACGGCCGCTCCGCCGGCAGGGGCGCCGAGCGGAGCCGCTCGAGCTGTGGGAGGGAGAGGCCGGCGGCCGCGGCGAGGCGTTCGAGGGTGTCGCGCCGTGGAATCCGATGGCCGCCCTCGTAGAGGGAGACCTGGGAGGGGTTGACGCCGGCGGCGTCGGCGAGCTGTCTCTGCGTCCAGCCCCGTAGGCCGCGCAGGAAACGGATGGCCCGGCCGAGCTCGCCGGGATCTTCGGGCCGGGTCATGGCGAACCCGTCATGATTCGTTACGCTCCAGGTGGATTTTTCCTCGCCGCCGCTACATCTTCTTGGGTGTGAGCGTCCCGCACGCCCATTCCGGTCGCGCTGGAGGCTCTCTTACCGTCGCTGAAAGGAGTCAGAACCATGCCCCGCCGTATCTCGCCGCTTCTCCTCGTTCTGTGTCTCGGGATCGGATCACCGCTCCTCGCATCGCCAAGCGCCCCCAAGGGGGTGCAGCAGGCGCCCCAGGGTGTCCAGACGACGCCGCGGGCCGACCGGTTCGGTCCGTTCTGGCGCCACCTGACCGCCTTCTGGGCAGCCGCCGGCTGCATCATCGACCCGGACGGCGCGCGGTGCGTCGCGAACCCGACGTCGCCGGCCGGCAATACCGTGGTGGCTCCAACGGCGCCCGCGGGCTGCATACTCGATCCGAACGGTTGCCGCCCTTGACGAAACTCCTGGCTGCCGTGGATCAAGGGCCCCTCGGCGATCGCGGTTTCGGGGAGCCGGGCTCGAAGCGGAGCTCGGGGTCGTAGCGGGCGCGCTCGAGGAACCGGAGCAGGCGGCGACCGAGCTCGGCCGTCGCCTGCTGCCGCTCGACGGCCCGCCAGAAGAGGCGAAGCGCCGCGAGCGCCTCGCGGTAGACGTCCAGGCTCTCGAAGATCGGCCCCATCTCCGGGGCGAGCGCCCGCATCTCGGCGCTGCGGCCCTCCTCCAGGAGGAGCACCGCCAGGTTGAGCGTCGCCAGCGCGGCATCGTAGGACACCCCGCGGGCGGCGAAGTCGTCGCGCACTTGGCGGAGCGCGGCGATCGCCTCGGCCCGCCGGCCGAGCCCCGCTCCGATGCGCGCCTCGAGCCACAGCACCCGCACGAGGTCGAGGTCGTTGCGCAGCTCGATCGCCAGCGCGCGCGCCGCGGCGGCGAGCGGCGCGGCCTCGGCATACCGCTCGAGGTGGCAGAGGTTGACGGCGAGATTGAAGCGCAGAGCGAAGAGCTGGCGGGGCTCGCGCGCCCCATCCACGAGGGGAGCCGCCCGCTCGAGCGCGGCGACCGTCCCCGCGCAGTCGCCCATCTGCTCGCAGGTGGCGGCGCTCTTGAGCAGGATGTGCGCGGTGCGTGCGGGGTTGTGGCTCGCTCCGAGCGCCCGGTCCAGCAGCTCGAGGGCCTCGGGAAAGCGCCGCTGGTCGCGGCGGAGGGAAGCCTCCAGGTCCAGCGCCCGCGAGGCGTCGAGCACGCCCGGATCGGCCGCGGCGCCCGCCTCCCAGAGCGCCCGCCCCTGGGCGAAAGCCTGCTCGGCCCCCCGGAGATCGCTCTTCACCCGCCGCGCGTTGCCGAGGAAGGCCCAGGCGTAGCCCTGGAGACGCGTCCGCCACGGCTCGCCGCCGAGCGCCCGCTCGGCGATGAAGAGCGCGAGCTCGGCGAGCTCGAGCGCCCGAACGGGGTCGTCGGCCGCCGCCCGCGCGCTCTCCTCGCACACCAGCTCGGCGAGCGCCCAGCTCCGGTGCTCCTCCGTCCCGTCGACCAGCGCGCGGCGATCGGCGGGCGCGAAGGCGCGAAGGCGCCGCCACAGCACCGGGGCACGCGAACGGGCGGCGCCAGCCCGGGTGAGCAGGTTGTCCCGGGTGAGCACGGCGCTGGTGGTGCGGACGGCGGTCCAGCCGGCGGCGACCGCTACCCGAAGGATCCGCTGGCGCTCTCGCCTGTCGAGCTCGAAGGGTGGGCCGGGCGGTGGCGCGGAGAGGGCATCCACGCCGCCGGTCTCGAGCCAGAACAGGGTGGAGTCGATCGCCTCCGGTCCCAGGCCCATGGGGGCGATGAACGCCTCGAGCTCGTGGCGCGAGATGGGTTTGCGGCCCGTCTCGTGGAGGGAGAGGACCTTCGCATCCATTCCGAGAGCCCGCGCCAGCCGCCCCTGAGCCCAGCCGCGAGCGACACGGAGAGCCGCCAGGGTGAGGGCGAGCGGGGACGGTGCCGGGGCCGACATGGGGGCGCGTAATTGCCGCTGGGCGACTCAGCACGGCAATGCAGCGCAAAAATAACACTTTCTAGCAATCGCGCATCACCAGTGGACACTCGAGGAGCCATCCCAGCTTACTCTCGCCTGCCGAGGGGTAGGAGATGCCAGGAGAAGACCGAGCAGCCCTCGCCGGCATCTGTAGGAGCAGTCATGGGCGTCGTCAGCGCTCGAGGATCCCGATGCGCTCCAGGGTCTCCAGGTAGGCGGCGACCTCGGCCAGGGGGAGGGGGCCGTAGATCGCCGCCAAGTCGTCGTGCACCTGGCGGACCGAGCGCCGGCCGTCGACCAGGTTGAGAGCCTCGTAGGCGTAGAGCGAGCCATCGCCCCACAGCCCGTCGCGGGCGAGGAGCGCGGGAGCGGGGAGCCCCAGCCGGGCGAGGTGGTCGTCGAGGTAGCTGTAGCCGAAGCCGTGGAGCGGGCCCTTGGGCGCCGGCCGGCGGCGGTAGACCGGCGAAGGGTCGCCCGACGCCGTGGGAGATGCCGTCTCTCCCGCGGCCGTCCGTGCCAGCCGCTCGAGGTCGGCGAGGAAGGCGGCGGCGTCCCGCCGGACGCCGGTGGGGAGGGCGGCGAAGCCGTCGATCGAGTCGAGGATCCGCCGCTCGGAGCGGAAGTGGAAGGCGAGCAGGCGAGCGCCGTCTCCGGGCTCCGTGGGGACACCCGGGGCGCTCAGGCGGGCATGGCGGGCGAGCGCCGCGGCGGTCCGCTCCAGGCAGTGGCGGCGGACCACCTCCCAGAGCGCCGGCGTCTGGCCGCCGTCGAGGCGGGCCAGGTAGTAGGCGCTGGCGGCACCCACGAAGGCGGCGCGCAGCAGCTTGGTCGCGTCGATGTTGGCGACCGAGTCGGCGGCGGTGTGGATGGCGCGGTCGGGCCAGTCGTTGAGGTAGATGGCCGGCACCCGCCACGAGCCCTCGCTCCACACCTCGTGGTCGCTGCCCGGGCTGAAGTCGGCGACCTCCGCCTGCAGCGCCCCCTTGCTCCCCTCGGGATCGGCGAGCGGGTAGTCCGCCTTGCCGGTCGCCGCGTAGGCGTCGGACTCTGCGTTGACGAAGCGGGCGAAGGCCTCGCCCACGTCGTTGACGAAGCTCCCCAGGCTCTTCGGCGAGCGCGTGACGTGGAAGACGGCGCCGGTCGCCGCCGGCTCCCCGCCCACCATGTCCATGTGGACCACGGCGCGGGCGCGGGCCGCGAGCTCCGGCCGCGCGTTGAGCAGGGCGAGGGTGCCCTCGACCTCCGCCGGCCAGACGAAGCGCAGCGTGCGCCGCGGCGGCGCCAGCGCGCCGGAGCGCACCAGCTTGTCGAGCGCGCGCGCCACCTCCAGGATGGTGGCGCAGCCGCTCGCGTTGTCGTTGGCCCCGGGGCGCTCGTGGTCGAGGTGGCAGGAGAGGACGATCTCCTCGCCGCGGAGCGCCGGATCGGCGCCGGCGATGACCGCGGTGACGACCTCGTAGCTCCCCGCGTGGCGGCCGGCGCGCACGCTCGCCCGCAGCTCGACCGCCTCGCCCGCCGCCAGGCGGCGCTGCCAGGAGCGCGCCTGCTTCCACGCGACCATGAAGGCGAAGGTGGGGGTCTTGGGGAAGGTCTGGAGGTGCCCCCAGCGCACCAGGTTCTCGTCCTCACCCCACCAGGCGGTGGGCTGGTTCTGCGCGTAGGAGACGATCCCCGCCGCGCCGAAACGCTCGACCGCGAGCGGCGCCACGGCCTCCGGCTGCGCCGCCGCCAGCACCAGCTGGCCGCGCACGTCCCGGCCCCGGTAGTCGACCTCCGCGGTGCCGGCGCCGACGTCGACCAGGCGAGCCGCCACCTCGCCGGCGGCGCTGTCCTCGGCGAGGGTGATCGGCCGCGTCTCCCAGGAGGCGATCCGCGCGGCGTCGACCCAGCCGGCGGAGCCGCCGGGTTCCGCGGGCCGCTGCTCCCAGAGCTCGGCGAAGTCGGCGTCCCAGGCGGGGCGGGAGCGCTGGGTGCCGTAGAAGATCGTGCCGTCGGCCGGGAAGGCGAAGACCTCGACCCCGGCGAGCCCGTAGGCTCTGGCCTGATCGGCGATGTGCTGGGCGGCGGCATGGAACCCGCGCGAGCCGCGCATGCGATGGAAGAGCGTCAGGGCCTGCACCGTCCGCTTGGCGGCGGTGCCGGAGAGCTCCGCGGCCAGCGCCCGCACCGCCGCCTCGGGCAGCAGCGGCGGCTCGGCCGGGGGTGGGGCGGCGGCCGCCGCCATCCCCTGGACGGCGAGCGCGGCGAGCAGCAGGACGCAGCGTGGGGAGCGGCTCCCGAAAAGAGGCGGCGGCAAGGGCATGCGAGGACCTCCGGACCGATGGGGAACCCTATCAGACGAACGTCTATCTGCACTTTACGATAGGGGTTCAGTTTGGTTCCGAGGACGGCCGCCTGGAAGGGTGTGAGGGGTGGCGGGCCCACTTTACTGTCACCTTGACAGGTCGCTCCTGCCAGGGTAGCTTCTCTTCAATCCGTCTGAGCAAGCTCAGTGCAGCGCGATGGGTCGGGATGAATGGCCATGCCCAGAGTTTTCGATCGTCGAATCCTGCTTCCGTCCCTGGCGGCCATGTTGGTGTTGGCGCCAAGCTATTTTTGGATAGGAAGATTTTTAGGCACGGGAACGGCGCTGCCCCTGGAGTTTCTATTCCTCGCGATCACCATTATCGTTCTATTGGTTTGCTATGAGATTTACTTCGTCACCCAGGCGAAGAACCTCCGGCGCAGGGCGCATGTCGTTCGTAGCGGTCTCGATGAGCGCATTCCTTTCGCCGTGCGATGGGTATGGATCTACGGCGCCGTCTATTACGTGTTTCTCGGCCTGCCCTTGGCGCTGTTCACCAACTTGACCCAACTGCTGAAGTTCCTCGCCGGCGGCCTCGCGATCTTCTTGGCGGCCTCGCTCGTGTTCCTGCTGTGGCCCACCACGTGCCCCCCCGAGTGGCGCCGCTTCGAGCGCACCGGTGTCGCGGGCCGTTTTCTGGCGCTCATTCAAGACTTCGACACGGGTTTGAACTGCTTTCCGAGCCTGCACTGCGCGCTGTCGGCCTACGCGGCGACCTTCCTTCCCTCGCCCACCCTGCGCATCGTGCCGCCCGTGCTGGTCTGCATGAGCTGCGTCTTCGTCAAGCAGCACTCGGTGCTGGATTTTCCGCTCGGCTTGTTTCTGGGGTTAGTGATCGGCGCGATCGTAAACCACTGGATTTGATACAAGGAGAAGAGTCATGGCTAGCATCGCCTCCAGCAATAGCTACATCCCGAGCCCGCTTTCACTGCTCTCGATCCAGGCTGGTGGTGGCCTCTTGTCGCTGTTGCCCATCGTTTCGCTGCAACAGTTCGCGGACCTCTCGCCGTGGCTTCACCAGATGCTGACGGTTTTCACGATCGCCAACGTCGTGTTCTCCGCGGCCTTGTTGTTATGTTTCGTCAGGCGTTACGGCTTCCTGGTGAGAATCATTGCGCGGGTCGGAGAGATGGGTCTTTGTCGGGCCATCTTGTTTTACGACACGATCATGCTCGGCGCTCTCGTCTACTGCACGGGCGGTGCCGAGGAGAGCGCCTTCGCCCCGCAGTTCGCCGCGGTTCTCCCGATGGCCATGTTGATCAAGGACTCGCCGGCGATCAAATGGACCTATGCATCGGTGTTCCTTTTGATGTTCCTGATCGGTTTGCAACCGATCGCTGCCTTTCACCACTACTTGCCGAGCCCGCTCAAAGAGAGATGGTTCCTGGTTTTCTTCTTCATCTTCACATTGTTCCCGGTCGTCTACAGCATTCAGGCCGAGCGGGTGACGGGAGGCGACAAGAGCTAACAGCGCTGAAGGCGGGAGCCGGTCCGCGCGGCGCCGGACCCGGCCGTCCGGAGCCTCACTCGCGGTGCTGGGAGATCTGGCGGCGCAGCAGCTCGTTCTCGAAGGCCATGCCGACCTGGGCGGTCGCCAGCTCGAGGATGTCGATGTCCTCGACGGCGTCCTCGCGCTCGCCGTTGTCGGTGTAGATCACCGAGATGACCCGCTGGGCGCCGAGCACCGGGAAGATCACCACCTGGCCGGTGCGCGGCCGGCCGACGAGGGTGCGGAAGGGCTCGGGCAGGCGCGCCTCGTCGAAGCCGAGCGACTGCACCTCGCCGGTCTCGAGGCTCGTCGCCAGGGCGTTGTCGGTCGCGAGCGAGAGCTTGATGCCGCGGGTGAGCTCGGCGAGCGGCCGTCCCTCGCGGTCGCTGCCGAAGGCGCCCAGCGCCACCAGGTGATCGCGCTTGACGAGGAAGAGCACGGCGCGCTCGACCGACTCCGAGATGATGTGCATGAGGTTGAGAGCGACGGTCGCCGAGATCAGCCCCGAGCGCAGGTCGCCGAAGACGCGCCGCAGGCGGGCGACGCCGTTCCTCGGATCCTCGGCCTCGCCGCTGCGCGCCGCCTCCCGCCGCCTGCCGCGGACGTTCTCGACGCAGGCGACGACCGCCTCGACCTCCGGCGGCAGCGCGGCGACGGCGCCGGCGGCGTAGACCGGCGCGAAGGAGGTGCCGGGATCGACGACGGCGATGAGCGAGGCGCCGGGATGCCGGCGGTGGAGCGCCGACGCCTGCTCGAGGGTGACGCCGCCCGCGGCCCGCAGGTCGAGGAGGACGATCGGCGCCTCGCCCATGCTCCTCCCCGCCTCGGCGAGGGTCGCGAGACCGACGTCCGGCAGCTCGCCGTCGAAGGCGCCCGCGATGCGCTGGGCGAGCGCGGCGTCCTGCGAGACGATCTGCAGCGGTGCCTCGCCGAGGCCCAGCGACTCCGGGATGCCGTGGACGAAGCTCTCGAAGACGGCGGTGCCGGCGAGCAGCCCGGCGGGCGCCGGCTCCGGCTCGAGGAGCGAGGGATGGGTCGAGTCGCCGAAGGTGGACCCGGCGCCCCAGCCCTCCGCCGCGGGCGCGGCGTCCGCGTCGTGCGGCGAGCGGTTGCGCTCGTCGAAGATGCGCGCCGCCTCGAGCAGCACCATCTGGGTGTTGATGTCGGCGTCGGGGAGCACGTCGCTCGGGTAGAGCGCGATGTCGTCGATCGGCCGCAGGTCGTCGATGGCGAACTCGAAGGTGCCGGTGTCCCACACCATCACCTCGGCGACCGCCTGCTCGATCTGCTGGCCGATGACGTCGCGCAGGTCCTGGCCGGCGATGGCGCCCGAGGCGATCAGGATCTGCCCCAGCGAGCGCCGCTCGAGCTCGCGCCCCTGGGCGGCGATGGCGTCGTCGAGCACCGTCTTCTCGATGGTGCCGGAGGAGATCAGCAGGTTGCCGAGCTTCGGCGTCTGCGGCGCCTGGGCGGAGACCAGCCGGCCGACGTGGAAGCCGATCATCGCGCGCTCGCCGCCGCGCGACAGCAGGAGCGTCCCGGTGCGCCGTCCGAGGTGGACGAACTGCATGACGTCGGCGACCGAGACGTCCTTCAAGCTGCCGGAGATGCCCATGGTCAGGTCGGCTGCGGTCGGGTCGCGCGGTGTCGAGCTGCCGAGAGTTCCGGGATGGCCGGCCCGTTCATTCGCCGCGCGCCAGCTTGACCAGGCTCTCGAGGGTGCGCAGCTTGCGCTCCTTGGTGGCGAAGAGGCGGGCGGCGAAGAGGGCGATCGCGGCGTGCGCCGACAGCAGGTCGAGCAGGTCGCGGTCCTCGGCGCGGAGGATCGGCTTGTGCTCGAGGAGCTTCTGCACTACGAGGGCGCCGACGATCTCCTGGTGGACGCGCAGCGGCACCGCCGCCAGGGCCGGGGAGTCGGCGGTCGGCCCCAGCCGGAGGACGCCGTCGGCGAGCGTCGCGTCGACCATCGGGTCGCCGCCGGCGTAGCTCTCGCCCGCGTACAGCGGGTCGCGGTCGGCGCCGTCGGGCGCCCCTTCGCGCAGCGCGATCTCCAGCCCCTCGCCCTCGTCGCGGCGCAGGAGGAGGACGAACTGCGCCGCCCCCAGCAGGTTGATGGCGATCTCCGCGATCGTCGCCTGCACCTCGGCGGGATCGAGGGTGGAGTGGAGCTGATAGGTGGCGACGTAGAGGTTCATCAGCCGGCCGCCCTGGTGCTCGGAGTCGACCAGCCGCGAGGCGAGCTCCTTGATGTCCGACTCGGCCGAGGCCAGCCGCTGCTCGAGGTCGGTGGCGCGGTCCTCGCCCGTCCCGGCCCCGTCGCGGCCGGCGTCGGCGAGGTTGCTCTCGAGGACCCGGGTGAGCTCCGCGGCGCGCTCGAGCGTCGCGCGGAGCTGCGCCACCAGCTCGGCCCCCGCCGCGGTCGCCGCCAGGCGGATCTCGGCGCCCGCCCCGCTCACGCCGCCGGGCCCTTCTCCAGGCGCGAGATGGCGTCCAAGATCTCCTCGCTGTGGAACGGCTTCTTGACGTAGGCGGCGGCCCCCGCCTCGAGACCGCGGGCGGTGTCCTCCTCGCGCCCCTCGACGCTGATGATGATGACCGGCGCCGCGGCGATGGCGCCGTCCGCCTTCATCTCGGCGAGGAACTCGAGGCCGTTCATGTTGGGCATGTTGATGTCGAGGAGCACCAGCTCGATGTCGCCGTGCTCGCGCAGGCGCTGGAGCGCCTCGCGGCCGTCCGAGGCATGGACGAGGGGGTACTGGCGCAGCATCACCTCGTACATCTTGTGCATCAGCTTGGAGTCGTCGACGACCAGCACTTTCCTCGGCTGCACGGCGCCCCCCTGGACGTGGCGATGAAAACGGTCGTGCTCCATCCTATCCGTTGTGCAGGCGCTGCAACGAACAGGGCGGATCCAGCCCTCCCGCCACCCCTTGCCGTCCAGGCGGGCGAGCCTTTCCCTTCCAGTCCCTGCCGCTCGTTCCAGCGTCGAAGTGTAGCCGAGCCCTGGGAGCGATTCAAGGAACGCCCGGCGCCGTGGGCGCGCGGTGCGAGCGCCGGGCCCACCTCAATTCTTGACCATCTCGAACAGGTTCCTGGCGGTCGCGAACTCGAGGCGGGGGCGGTCGTCGACGTTGACCTCGGAGAGGTTGCCGACGAAGGTCTGCACCTCGCCCGCGTCCATCTGCGGCTTCTCGAGGAAGGCCGGCAGATCGGCGGGGGCGATCTTCAGGTCGGCGAGGTCGCGGCGGACACCGGGGTCGGCGACGGCGGCCCCGAGGCGCCGGCGGTCGAGGCGGAGCGGCTGGTCGGCGGCGAGGACCAGGCTGTCGACGCCGTTGGTCCAGAAGGAGGCGTAGCGGAAGACCGAGGTGATCGTCTTCAGGGCCAGGCGCAGGTCGTCGCGCTGCAGCTCGTAGAGGGGCAGCCACTGGCAGAGGAGGCCGCCGGGGCGCAGGTGGGCATGGGCGGACCGGTAGAATTCCTGGGTGAAGAGGCCGGAGACGCCGGCGACCCAGATGTTCGGCGGCTCCGAGATGATGACGTCCCACTTCCCCGCGGCGCGGTCGACGAAATTGCGGCCGTCGTTGATCGCCAGCTCGACCCGCGGATCCTCGAGGGCGGCGCCGTTGAACTCCCGGAAGTCGGTGCGGGCGGCGGCGGCGACCAGCGGGTCGAGCTCGACCTGGGTGACGCGGCCGACCTCGCGGTGGTGGACGACGGCGCGCAGCGTCGCCCCGCCGCCGAGGCCGATGTTGAGGACCTCCTGGGGATGCGGATGGAAGAAGAGGGGCAGGTGGCCGAGGAGGAGCTGGGCGTAGTTGTCGTCCGGGCCGGTCGAGGCATCGGTCTTGCCGTTGTGCTTGAGCAGCAGGTAGTCGTCGAGCCGGACGACCGCTACCTCGCCGTAGAACCCCTGCTCGCGGTGGACCGGCTGCATGGCGAGGACGACGTCCTCGAAGGTCTCCCAGGTACGGTTGCGCAGGCCGTGGTAGTAGACGGCGTGGAGCGGCAGCGCAAGCGGCAGGATGGGGGGCGAGAGGACGATGGCGAGGGCGAGGAGGCCGCCGGCCGCGGCGAGGTGGCGCCGCCCGGCGCCGCGGAAGGCGCCGGCGAGGCCGAGGAAGACGAAGGCCGCTGCGGCGTAGATGGCGACCGTCGCCTGGAGCAGGCCGCCGAAGCCCCAGCGCGGCAGCAGCACGAACTCGCCCGCCACGGCGCCGAGGACCGCCCCCAGGGTGTTGGCGAAGAACGCCCGCCCCGCCCCCGCCCCCCGCCGGTCCTCGCTCGGGCTGCAGAGGCGGGCCACGAGGGGGAAGTTGGCCCCCATGGCGAGCGTCGCCGCGAGGACGATCGCGAAGAGGGTCAGGTACACCTCGAGCTCGAAGACGTAGAAGCTGCCGGCGCTCCCCAGGCTGGCGAGGAAGGCGCGCTCGAAGAAGGTCGCCGAGCGGAAGACGAGGACGCCGCCGACGGCGATGGCGGCGTCTAAGTAGGCGACGACGACGAGCGGCTGGCGCAGGCGGTCGATGCGGCGCCGCATGAGCAGGCTGCCGATCCCGATGCCGGAGAGGAAACCGGCGAGGACGACGGCGAGCGAGCCGACGCTGGTGCCGTTCAAGACGTAGAAGAAGCGGTTCCAGCCGGTCTCCAAGAGGAGCGCCGCGGCGCCGGTGGCGAAGAAGCAGGCGAGGACCGCCCTCTCCTGTCGCGGCCCGAGAGCGACGGCGGCGGGGACCGGCACCTCGGCCCGCCCGCTCTTGCCCTTGCGTCCCGCCTTTTTAGCGGCGCGGGGAGGGTTGGTCTCCGCCGCCGGTGGCCGGGGCGGAGGGATCGGCTGGGCGGGCACGTCGCGGAGTTGGAGGATCCAGAGCCCCCACGCGACCGCCATGACTCCGAGGAGGAGCGTCGAGGCCGTGAGGCCGGCGACGGGCACGAGGACGAAGCCGGCGAGGAGGGCGCCGGCCGCGGCGCCCAAGGTGTCCCAGGCGTAGACTACCGAGAGGCCGCGGCCGAGCTCGCCCGGCCGACCGGGATAGAGGCGGACGGCGACGGGGAAGACGGCACCGACCGCCATCGTCGGCACGATCGTGCAGAGGAGGACGACGAGTGCCTTGGCTGTGCCGGCGGGGAGCGGGCCGAGGCTCGCCGGGGCGAGCGCCAGGTAGAGCTGCCGGCCGAGCCCGAAGATCGGCAGGCTCGCCAGGCAGTAGACGCCGAGGGCGATCTCGAGAAGGGCGAGGACCCGCCAGGGGCGCGCCGCGCGATCGATCCGCCGGCCGGCGGCGAGCGCCCCGAGGGCGAGCCCGAGCAGGAAGCTCGCGAGGACGGAGGCGAACACCCCCGCCGTCGAGCCGAAGAGGAACGTGAGCTGGCGCACCCAGATCACCTGGCACGCGAGCGACAGCAGGTTGGTGAACGCGACCGCTGAAAGGACAGTCCGGCGCCGGGTGTCGAGGTCGACCATCGGGAGGCTGGACGGGCTCGGGTTGAGCTCGGTTACGGTATGGTTTCGGGGCCGAGCGGTGGAGAGGCCGGG
>Ga0307470_10000895_pt1 | contig 12398 bp, 10 predicted proteins | sample atmos_gasesAM3C__FD_204565 | JGI IMG/M metagenome (GOLD analysis project Ga0307470, IMG submission 204565) | Hardwood forest soil microbial communities from Morgan-Monroe State Forest, Indiana, United States - atmos_gasesAM3C_05 | ecosystem: Environmental > Terrestrial > Soil > Temperate forest... | reverse complement strand
CGAGGAAGGCGGCGAGCCCCTCCTCCATGTCCGCGGTCTGGGCGAGGTCTTCGAGGTAGAGCCGCTCGGTCTCGGCGAGGGCGGCGGGGAAGCCGCGGTCGCGGCCGAGCCGTACGGCCCGCTTGGTCAGGCGCGTCACGGCGGCGCTCTTCGCCGTCAGCTCGGCGACGAGGCGGGCGATCCCGAGGTCGAGGCTGTCCTCCATCACCCGCCAGGTGACGAGCCCCAGGCGCTCGGCCTCGGCGCAGTCGAGGGTGCGCCCGGTCAGCAGCAGCTCGAGGGTGCGGCCGGCGCCGATCCTCCCCGGATAGAGCGCGGCGGCGACCGGCGGGAAGCAGCCGAGGTCGATCTCGGGCTGGCCGAAGCGGGCGTCGCCGGTCGCCAGGACGAGGTCGCAGGCGAGCGCCAGCTCCATTCCGCCCCCCAGGCAGTGGCCCTGGACGGCGGCGACGGTGACCGCGGGCAGCCCGTCGAGGCGGCGGATGGCGCCGTGGAGGCCGCCGAGCATGCGGTCGATCTTCTCGGGCGTATGGTCCTGGACGGCGACGCCCGCCGAGAAGGCGCGCGTTCCGGCGCCGCGCAGGACGACGAGCTGGAGGCCGGGGTCGTCGAGCGCGGCGAGGGCGGTGTCGAGCTCGGCGATCGTCTCGAGGTCGAGGATGTTGAGCGGCGGCCGGTCGAGGACGACGGTCGCGACGCGCCCGTCGCGCTCGGTGCGGACGGTCGCCGCCGTCATGGCCGCGCCAGCGCTTGGGCGAAGTCGGTCCAGAGCACGCGCTGCTCTTCGAGGGCGAGGAGGTTCTCGGGGTGCCACTGGACGCCGCGCAGCCACCAGCCGGAGCGGTCGTCGAGCTCCGCAGCCTCGACGAGGCCGTCGCGCGAGGTCGCCACGGAGATGAGCCCGACGCCGAGATCCTTGATCGCCTGATGATGCCGGCTGTTCACGAGAAGGCCGGGAGCGATGCGGCTGCCGAGGGCTGTCGAGACCGCGGCCGGCTCGACGGAATGGGCGAGCGCATCCGAGGGCTCGTGGATGTCGTGCGGGACCGCGGTCGGACGCTGCGAGGGAAGATCCTGCCACAGCGTACCGCCGAGAAAGACGTTCGCCACCTGGAAGCCGCGGCAGATGCACCAGGTGGGGAGGCGCCGTGCACGGGCGCCCGCGAGGAGCTCCCACTCGAGCGCGTCGCGCTCCGGCTTCAGCTTGAGACTGGCGCCTGGCAGCGGCTGCTCGCTGTAACGCCCGGGCTCGACATCGGCTCCGCCCGACAAGACCAATCCGGCGGCGCTCGCGATCCGCTCTCCGACCGCGCCGCGGTCCGCGGGCAGGAGCACGCGGATGCGATCGCTCGGTACGCCGCCGGCCTCGAGGGCCTCGACGTAAGGCTGGGCGCCCTTCAGATAGGTCGCCGAGACGAGCACCTCGCCGCTCAAGCCGCCTCCATCTCGACCATCGCCGCGAGCCCCATGCCGCCGGAGACGCAGAGGGTCGCGATGCCGCGGCGGCCGCCGCGCGCCGCGAGGCCGTGGAGGAGGGTGACGAGGATGCGCGCGCCGGTCGCCCCGATCGGGTGGCCGAGGGCGATCGCGCCGCCGTCGCGGTTGACCCGCTCGGGGTCGAGGCCGAGCCGCTTCACGCAGGCGAGGACCTGGGTGGCGAAGGCCTCGTTGAGCTCGACGTCGTCGATCTCCCCGAGCCCGACGCCGGTCTCTGCCAGCAGCCGCTCGACCGCCGGCACGGGGCCGATCCCCATGATCCGCGGCTCGACGCCGACGACCTGCCAGCCGACCAGGCGGGCGACGACCGGGAGGCCGAGCTCGGCGGCGGCCTGGCGGGACGCCACGACGATCGCCGCCGCACCGTCGGTGATCCCGGAGGCGTTGCCGGCGGTGACCGTCCCCCCCTCGCGGAAGACCGGCGCGAGCTTGGCGAGCGCGGCGAGCGTCGCGTCGCCGCGCGGGTGCTCGTCCTCGGCCACCACCGTCTCGCCCTTGCGGCCGGGCACCGTGACGGGCACGATCTCGGCGTCGAAGCGGCCGGCGGCGCGGGCGCTCTCGCAGCGCCGCTGGCTCGCGAGGGCGTAGGCGTCGGCCTCGCCGCGCCCGATGCCGTCCTCGGCCGCCAGCTCCTCGGCGGTCTCGCCCATGACCATGCCGGAGAGCGGATCGTCGAAGCCGTCCTTGTACATGCCGTCGACGATCTCGGCGTGGCCCAGCCGGTACCCCCAGCGGGCGCGCGGCAGCAGGTACGGCGTATTCGACATGCTCTCGGTGCCGCCGGCGAGGACGACCCGCGCCTCGCCGTTGAGGATCGTCCGCGCCGCCGAGAGCACCGCCTGGAGGCCCGAGCCGCAGGCCTGGTTGACGGTGTAGGCCGGGCTGCCGTCGGGCACCCCGGCGCGGTGGCCGATCTGGCGGGCGGTGTTGGGGCCGCCGCCCGCCTGCCGCGCGTGGCCGAAGATCACCTGGTCGACGCGGGCGGCGTCGAGCCCGGCGCGGGAGAGCGCGGCGGCGGCGGCGGCGGTCCCCAGGTCGGCGGCGGAGAGCGGCGAGAGGGCGCCGCCGAACTTGCCGATCGGCGTCCGCACCGGCGCGGCGAGGACGACGTCGAGATCGTGACGCTCCTGCATCGGCGGGCTCACTTGCCGACGAAGACCGTCTTCGACTCGGTGTAGTACTCGAGCGCCTGGCGGCCCAGCTCGCGGCCGAAGCCGCTCTGCTTGTAGCCGCCGAAGGGGGCTCCCGAGTCGTACCAGTTGTACTGGTTGATCCACACCGTGCCGGCCTGGACCTCGCGGGCCACCTGGTGGGCCTTGCCGATGTCGCGCGTCCAGACGCCGGCCGCCAGGCCGTAGATGTTGGCGTTCGCCTGCGCCACGGCGTCCTTGACGTCCTTGAACGGGATGACCGCGAGGACCGGTCCGAAGATCTCCTCGCGGGCGACCTTCATGTCGTTGTGGACGGCGTCGAGGATCGTCGGCTGCATGAAGTAGCCCTTGCCGCCGACCGCCGCCGCCTCGCCGCCCCAGGCGACCCGCGCCCCTTCCTGCCTGCCGGCCTCGACATAGGAGAGGACGGTCTCGCGCTGCTTGCCGGAGACCAGGGCGCCCAGCCGGGTGCGCGGGTCGAGCGGATCGCCGGGCGCGAGCTTCTTCGTCCGCTCGACCAGCCGCTCGACCAGCTCGCCGTGGATCGTCTCCTCGACGAACAGGCGCGAGCCGGCGGCACAGACCTCGCCCTTGCCGTAGAAGATACCGGTGTAGGCGCCCTTGATCGCGGCGTCCAAGTCGGCGTCGGCGAAGACGATGTTGGGCGACTTGCCGCCGAGCTCGAGCGTCACCCGCTTGATGGTGTCGGCGGCGCCGCGCATGATGTCCTTGCCGACCTCGGTCGAGCCGGTGAAGGTGATCTTGGCGATCCCGGGGTGGTCGACGAGCGCGTTGCCCACCTCGCTGCCGCGGCCCGGCAGGACGTTCAACACCCCCGGCGGCAGGCCTGCCTCGCTCGCCAGCTCGCCGAACTTGAGCGCCGTCAACGGCGTGTACGAGGCCGGCTTGTGGATCACCGTGTTGCCGCAGGCGAGCGCCGGGGCGATCTTCCACAGCGCCTGGATGAGGGGGAAGTTCCACGGCGTGATCGCGGCGACCACGCCGATGGGCTCGCGCAGAGTGTAGGCGAGGACGAACGGTCCGGAGACCGGGAGCGTCTCGCCGGTCACCTTGTCGGCCCAGCCCGCGAAGTAGCGCAGGGCGTCGATCGCCGCCGGGACGTCGACGTAGCGCGACTCGAAGATCGGCTTGCCGTTGTCGAGCGTCTCGAGCAGCGCGAACTCGTCGATCCGCGCCTCCAGGAGGTCGGCGATCTTCCACAGCAGCCGGCCGCGCTCGCGGGCGCTGATCTTCCTGCCCCAGTCGCCGTCGAGGGCGCCGCGGGCAGCCGCGACCGCGCGGTCGACGTCCTCCTTGCCGGCCGAGGCGACCTCGCAGATCGTCTCCTCGGTCGCCGGGTTCTCGGTCGCGAAGGTGCGGCCGCCCGCCGCCGCGGTCCACTCGCCGCCGATCCAGAGGCGCGCCGGCGGCAGGTTGGCGGTCGCCGCCGGAGCGCTCTTGACCTCGGGAATGCTCATGCTAGACCCCCTTGAACTGCGGCTGCCGCTTGGAGACGTAGGCGTCCAAACCTTCCTTGGCGTCCGCGCTCTCGAAGAGCTGCTGCTGCAGCTCGCGCTCGATGGCGAGGCCGCTCTCGAACGGCACCTCGGCGCCCGACTGCACGGAGCGCTTGATCCGGCCGACCGCCTTCGAGGCGCGGTTGGGGGGGCAGAACTGCCTGGCGTACTCGTGGATCTGGCCCATGAAGTCGTCGCCGTCGAGGATGTTGTTGACGATGCCGATCTCGCGCGCCTCCTCGAACGAGATCAGCCGCCCGGTGATCATCAGGTCGATCGCCAGGTTCTTGCCCACCCGGCGGGCGAGCCGCTGGGTGCCGCCGGTGCCGGGGAGGACGCCCAGGTTGATCTCGGGGAGGCCGACCTTGCCGGAATTCTTCTTGGCGATCAGGAGGTCCGCCGCCATGGCGATCTCGAGCCCGCCGCCCACGGTGTGGCCCTCGAGCGCGGCGATCACCAGCTTCGGGGTCTGCTCGAGGCGGTTCAGCGTCTCGTTGGCGTGCAGGCAGAAGTAGTACTTGAAGTGGGGATCGGCCGTCTTCAGCATGTTGATGTTGGCGCCGGCGCAGAAGAACTTCTCGCCCTTGCCGGCGAGCACCAGCACGTAGACGTTCTTGTCGAAGCGCGCCGCGAGGACCGCCTCGTCGAGCTGGCGCATCATCTCGTGGGTATAGGTATTGGCCGGGGGGTCGTCGAGGGTGAGGTACGCCACCCCCTCCTTGACCTCGTAGTGAATCAGGGTGCGCTCGCCTTCCGCGGCGTTCGGCTGAGCCATCGTCGTGTTCTCCTTACCTGAGGGATATGAGGAATCGGGGACCTGGAGCCGCCCCGGAGGACTGATCGCCGCTATTCTGGCACGCGCTGCGAGAGCCCGTCCACCGTGGGAGTGGTTCCGTTTGGTCCCCTGCGGGCGGCCGCCTTCGGTCCCGCCCACCCACACACCCTTCCAGGCGGCCGTCCTCGGGAACCAAACGGAACCACTGCCTCTTCTGCGCTGGGTTAACCGCCGATCTCCATGAAGCTCGCGAGGTTGCCGAAGCTCCCCTGGGTCAGCAGGTGCTCGGCCGGCTTCTCGGCGAGGACGCGGAGGATCTCGGCCTCCAGGGCGGCCGCGGGGTCGACCGCGGCGAGGAGCTGCCGCAGGGGGTAGTTCCGCTCGGCGAAGAGGCAGAGGCGCAGCTCGCCCCGGGCGGTCAGGCGCAGGCGGTTGCAGTCGGCGCAGAAGGTGTGGGAGAGCGGGGTGATGAAGCCGATCGTCCCCGCCGCTCCGGGGAGGCGGAAGGACTTGGCGGGTCCGGTGCGGGGCGCCGTGGCCGCGGCGGGCTCGAGCGTGCCGAAGCGCTCGGCGAGCCGCGCGGCGAGCTCGTCGCAGGTCGGCACGGCGGCGGCGCCGGGATGGCGGTTGGCGGCGGTCGGCATCATCTCGATGAAGCGCACCGCGAGCGGCCGCTCGAGCGTCAGCTCGGCCAGGCGCAGGCCGTCGTCCAGGCTCTGGCGGTCGAGGAGGACGGCGTTGAGCTTCACCGGATCGAGCCCGGCCGCGACCGCCGCCTCGATCCCCGCCCAGACCGCCGCCAGGTCGCCGCGCCGGGTGACGGCGGCGAAGCGCTCGGGGTCGAGGCTGTCGACGCTCACGTTGACGCGGTCGACCCCGGCGGCCTTGAGGGCCGGAGCGAAGCGGGCGAGCTCGCTGCCGTTGGTCGAGAGGGCGAGGTCGCGGACGCCCGGCAGCGCCTTCACCCGGCGCGCGATCTCCAGGATGTCGCCGCGCACCAGGGGCTCGCCGCCGGTCAGCCGCACCCGCTCGATGCCCAGCCGCACGAGGGCGCCGACGATCGCCTCGAGGTCGCCGGGCGACAGGAAGTCGCGGTCGCCGAACGGGAAATGGGCGTCCTCCGGCAGGCAGTACGAGCAGCGGAAGTTGCAGCGGTCGGTGACCGAGACCCGCAGATAGGTGAGCCGCCGCCCGAAGGCGTCGACGAGCCGGGTCGCTGCGGGAGAGGTGGTTGGGTCGGCGGCGGCCGCGAGGGCCGCGGCGGCGGCGACGCCCGGCACCGGCCCGTCGTGGCCGAATTGTCCGCCGGGCTGTCCAGCAGGTTGTCCGATCGCGTAGAGGCGGCTCATGGCGGCGTCCGCTCGGCCTGCCGGTTGAAACGACGGGCCGCGGACGCTCGCGCGTCGCGCCACGGCCCACCTTTCCAAGCGCGGGAGGCGGCCGGGTTTCCCCGACCACCCTATCGGCCCGCCCCTCCGCCGGATTCCCGGTGAGGATGGAGCGGGCTCGGAAGGCCTCGCATCCTTATTGTAGACCCTGGCGGCCGGAAGAACTAGCAGCGCGGCCGGTCGTGGTCCAGTTTGGTTCCGCTGCGGGCGGCCGCCTTCGAGCCCGCCCTCCCTTCACACCCTTCCAGGCGGCCGTCCGCGGGAACCAAACTGGACCACGACCCGCGCCCGCCCCCGGGGGGAAGGATCGGGCGCAAGAACTTCTGTCCCTTGATTCGCCGGGTTACCACCCCTAGAATCCGACGAACCGATCCAGCCCTGGCTTCACCGCCGCGCATGATCACCGGCTACAACACCGACGTTCGCCACAACGACGTGGTCTTCCACGTCCAGACGGAGGACAAGGGCTCCGCCAACCCCACCATCGAGAGCCTCGTCTACGTCGGCGGGCAGGTGCTGGCGAGCAAGCGGGCGAGCTACGCCGACCTGCTGAGCGAGGGCAAGGACGACAAGTCGATCCTCGCCCTGATGGATCACCAGCACCGCACGATGATCGCGGCGATCCGCCACGGCAAGTTCGACGAGAAGCTCATGGCCCTCGCCGGCCTGCGTCCCGATCTGCACCAGGAGCCGCGGCCGGCGACCGCCGAGCAACCGCTGCCGGAAGCGGCCTCCGCCACGCTGGTGCGGGCGGCGGAACGGAGCCTCGACCAGGTCATCCTCGAGTACCTGACCAACGAGGCCGATCAGGAACAGCTCCTCCTGGTCTTCGACGGCGAGCCGGACCTGCAGCGCGGCGGCACCTCGACGCTCGGTCTGCGCACGAGCTCGAGCAAGAGCGGCGGGCCGATCGGCGGAGCGCAGGTCTCGATCAAGATGATCTCGACGATCGCCGAGCCGCGGACCTTGGCCGGCGGCCGCACCGACGATCAGGGCGCGATCCGTCTCTCCTTCGACATCCCCGCCTCCGTCCGCGGCACCTCGGCGCTGATCATCACCGCCGTGGCGAGGATCGGCCGCGCCGAGCTCAAGCACCTCCTCTAGGCTCGCGATCCGGTAGTGGTTGAGTTTGGTTCCGAGGACGGCCGCCTGGAAGGGTGTGAGGGGTGGTGGGCCCGAAGGCGGCCGCCCGCAGCGGACCAAACTGAACCACTGCCCGCGATCCGTAACGTTGCTTGCCGAAGGTTCGCCTCTGGTAAGGTGATCCGCCATGATCGAGGCGACCATCGCCATCGTGGTCAACGGCGAGCCGCGGGACGTTCCGGCCGGCGCGACCGTCGCCGGCCTCCTGGCCGACCTGGGGCGCGATCCGCGGACGGTGGCGGTCGAATTGAACGGCGACATCCTGCCGCGCGCCCGTTATGCCGAGCGGCCGCTCGCCGCGGGAGATCGTCTGGAAGTGGTCCACTTCGTGCAGGGCGGGTCGAATGGCCGGTGATCGCGCGAGGTGGAATGGGAGAGGACACGACGGCGTTGGTACCCTTGTCCTACCTTCCGCCGCTCCGGTATGATGGTGGACGCAACGGGCCGCTAGCTCAATTGGTAGAGCAGCAGACTCTTAATCTGCGGGTTCTAGGTTCGATTCCTAGGCGGCTCACCATTCCATCCAGCGGGATCTTCAACCCAACCCATTCTCCAACCAGGCTGCGAAAGTGGCGGAATTGGTATACGCGCTAGACTTAGGATCTAGTCCCGAGCGATCGGGTTGGGGGTTCGAGTCCCCCCTTTCGCACCAGTCCCTCCCCGCCAGCGCCCAATCCAACCCGATCAGGATCTCCCTCCGATGAGCGTCGTGGTTTCCGTCGAAGACGTCGGTCCCTGCCGCAAGCAGCTCAAGGTCGAGGTGCCCGCCCCCGCGGTCGAGGCCGAGACCCAGCGCGTCGTGCGCGAGTACGGCCAGCGCGCCCGCATCCCCGGCTTCCGCAAGGGCAAGGTGCCGGCCGAGATGGTGCGCCGCCGCTTCCAGAAGGACATCGACAAAGAGGTGATCGAGCGCCTCCTGCCGCGCTACTGGCACCAGGCGCAGGAGGAGAGCGCGCTCGAGCCGCTGCTGCCACCCGAGGTCGAGGAGGTCGCCGACCTGGTGCCCGGCCAGCCCTTCACCTTCGTCGCCAGCGTCGAGACCCGGCCGCAGATCGAGCTGAGGAACATCGGCGACTGGAGCCTGCCCGACCCCAGCGTCGAGCCCGGCACGATGGAGATCGACGACACGCTCGACGACCTGCGCAAGCAGCTCTCGCGCTGGGTGGCGGTCGAGCGGCCGGCCGCGCGCGGCGACCTGGTGTCCGGCGAGGTCACCGAGATCGCCGCCGAGGGTGCCGAGCCCGATCAGCCGCCCGAACGGCCGAAGCCGCAGCACGTCGAGGTCGAGGTGGGCGACCCGCGCGTCTGGGAGGAGCTGTCGCTCGCCCTCACCGGTCTGGCCGCCGGCCAGGAGAGCACCTTCACGCACCGCGACCCGTCCGAGACCGGGTCGGCGGGATCGGACCCGGGCGCCCCGCCCGCGCCCGAGCGCCGCTTCCGCGTCCGGGTCGAGGGGGTGCAGGAGCGCGAGCTGCCGCCGCTCGACGACGAGCTCGCCGGCAAGGTGGGCCCGTTCGAGAACGTGGGGACGCTGCGCGAGGCGGTCGTCGACCGCCTGCGGGCCGGCAAGGTCCAGGGGCGCCGCGAGCAACGGCAGGCGGCGGTCCTCGATCAGCTGCGCGAGCGCCACCCGATGGAGCTGCCGCGCGGGGTGGTGCGCCACGAGGTCGAGCACCTGGTGCAGGACTATGCCCAGAGCCTGGCCCAGCGCGGCGTCGACCTCGACCGCGCCGGCATCGACTGGGAGCGGGCCGCCGAGGAGATGCGGCCGCTCGCCGAGAAGCGGGTCCACGCCCGCCTGCTCCTCGACGCCGTCTCCGAGTCCGCGGGCATCGCGCTCTCCGAGGAGGAGTTCGAGGCCGCGCTCGCCGCGCTCGCCCGCGCGCAGGGAACCTCGACCTCGGCGCTGCGCCGCTCGCTCGACGAGAAGGGGCGGCTGGCGGGCCTCAGGGCGCAGCTCCGGCGCGACAAGACGATCCGCCATCTGCTGGGCGAGGAAGAGAGCGCGCCGGAGGCGCTGCCGGCCACGGCGGATGCCCTCTCCGGCGAGGCGAACCCCGGCTAGATGGGCCGGCACTTACGAGGCAGGAGAACGAAGACGCAATGCTGATTCCAATGGTTGTCGAGCAGACGAACCGGGGCGAGCGCGCCTACGACATCTACTCGCGCTTGTTGAAGGACAACATCATCTTCCTCGGCCGGGCGATCGACGACGACGTCGCCTCCCTGGTCATCGCCCAGATGCTCTTCCTCGAGGCGGAGAACCCGGAGAAGGACATCTCGATCTACATCAACTCGCCCGGCGGCTCGGTCAGCTCGGGCTTCGCGATCTACGACACCATGCAGTACATCCGGCCGGACGTCGCCACCTACTGCGTCGGCCAGGCGGCGTCGATGGCGGCGGTGCTCTTCGCCGCCGGCACCAAGGGGAAGCGCACCCTCCTCCCCAACAGCCGGGTGCTCATCCACCAGCCCTGGCTGCAGGGCCTGGGCGGCCAGCAGACCGACATCGAGATCCACGCCAAGGACCTGCTGGCGATGCGCGACCGCATCGACGAGCTGCTGGCGTTCCACACCGGCAAGAGCAAGGAGGAGATCCACCGCGACACCGAGCGCGACCGCATCCTGGGCGCCAAGGAGGCCGTCGACTACGGCCTCGCCGACCGGGTGATGCTGCGCCGGCGCGGCGCCGCCTGAAGTACCTGAGCCATGGGCAGGCCGTTACGGCAGCCTGCGGCACTGAATAGGTAAGAGAGGCCCGGGCGAGCGGTGGCACGGGGGGGGATGGGGGACGAGGGAGCGGAATAGCCGCTCGCGAGCGTCCTGTTCTACTTGGCGTAGAGTTGACAGGGGTCGGGTACGCTCCTAGCATCCAGAGCATCCTGTCCACGGTTGCACCACGGAGGAGAGATGCCGAAGAAAGACAGCGGCGACGAGGTCCTGAGGTGCTCGTTCTGCAACAAGAGCCAGCGTGAGGTCAAGAAGCTCATCGCCGGCCCTACGGTGTTCATCTGCGACGAGTGCGTCGACATCTGCCTCGACATCATCGCCGAGGACCGCATGCTCGAGCAGCAGCAGGACACGACCCTCCCCAAGCCGAAAGAGATCAAGGCTCTCCTCGACGAGTACGTCATCGGACAGGAGCAGGCGAAGAAGAAGCTCGCGGTCGCCGTCTACAACCACTACAAGCGGATCGACTTCGCCGAGAAGTCGCACGGCGAGGTCGAGCTGCAGAAGTCGAACATCCTGCTGATCGGCCCCACCGGCACCGGCAAGACCCTCCTCGCCCAGACGCTCGCCCGCCTGCTGTCCGTCCCCTTCACGATCGCCGACGCCACGACGCTGACCGAGGCCGGCTACGTCGGCGAGGACGTCGAGAACATCATCCTCAAGCTCTACCAGGCCTCGGGCAACGACAAGGAGAAGACCCAGCGCGGCATCGTCTACATCGACGAGGTCGACAAGATCTGCCGGAAGAGCGACAACCCCTCGATCACCCGCGACGTCTCGGGCGAGGGCGTGCAGCAGGCGCTCCTCAAAATCCTCGAGGGGACGCAGTGCAACGTGCCGCCGCAGGGCGGACGCAAGCATCCCCACCAAGAGTTCCTGCAGATCGACACCACCAACATCCTCTTCATCTGCGGCGGCGCCTTCGTCGGCCTGGAAGAGGTGATCGAGCGCCGGATGAACGAGAAGTCGCTGGGCTTCGGCGCCGACATCAAGAGCAAGAAGGAGCGGCGGACGACGCAGCTCCTCGATCACGTCCTGCCGGAGGACCTCATCAAGTACGGCTTGATCCCCGAGTTCGTCGGCCGGCTGCCGGTGGTGGCGACCTTAGAGGAGCTCGACGAGGAGGCGCTGGTGCGCATCCTTCAGGAGCCCAAGAACAGCCTGATCCGCCAGTACCAGACCATCTTCGAGTTCGAGGGCGTCGAATTGAAGTTCACGCCCGAGGCGATGGTCGCGGTGGCCAAGGAGGCGCTCAAGCGCAACGTCGGCGCCCGCGGCCTGCGCATCATCCTCGAGGAGCTGATGCTCGACCTCATGTACACCGTGCCCTCGCAGCGCGACATCAAGCAGTGCCTCATCAACGAGGACGTGGTGGCGAGCCGCACCCAGCCGATCACCCTCTACAAGAAGGCCGGTTAGGGGCGAGCCCCCGGCAGCCGAACGGATCTCGAGAGGATCATGACTTCACCCTTCGTCCACAAGAAGCGCGAGAGCCTGCCCCTCGTTCCCCTGCGGGACATGGTGGTCTTCCCCCACATGATGGCGCCCTTCATCGTCGGGCGCGAGAGCTCGGTCAAGGCGCTGGAGCAGACCCTGCTGACGGCCAACAAGCGGATCTTCCTCTCGGCCCAGAAGGACCCGCGGATCGACGATCCGCTGCGCGACGACATCTGCGAGCTGGGCGTCGTGGCGACGGTGATGCAGAACCTGAAGCTCCCCAACGGCAACGTGCGGGTGATGGTCGAGGGCGTGCAGCGCGGCCGCATCGTCGAGGTGACCGAGACCGACGGGGCGTTGAACGTCGAGGTCGAGAGCTTCGAGGTCCACTACCCGATGAGCGAGGAGCTCCAGGTCTACATGAGCAAGGTGCTGGCGGCCTTCGAGCAGTACGCGAAGATGTCGCACCACCTGGCCTTCGAGGGCCTGATGTCGACGCTCAAAGTGGACGATCCCGACCGCGTGGCCGACGTCCTCGCGGCCCACCTGATGGTGGCGACCGCCGAGAAGCAGGCCCTCCTCGAGCTGGTCAATCCCTACGAGCGGCTGCAGCGGCTCCACGACCTGCTGGACGTCGAGATCGAGAAGATCAACATCGACAAGCGGATCAACGTCAAGGTCAAGAAGCAGATGGAGAAGGCCCAGAAGGAGTACTACCTCAACGAGAAGATCAAGGCCATCCATCAGGAGCTGGGGCGCA
>Ga0307470_10000894_pt1 | contig 12409 bp, 15 predicted proteins | sample atmos_gasesAM3C__FD_204565 | JGI IMG/M metagenome (GOLD analysis project Ga0307470, IMG submission 204565) | Hardwood forest soil microbial communities from Morgan-Monroe State Forest, Indiana, United States - atmos_gasesAM3C_05 | ecosystem: Environmental > Terrestrial > Soil > Temperate forest... | reverse complement strand
CTATAGTTACTGGCATAGCTGCGCGTAAAGATCTTTCCGAGGTCACTCGGAACCGGATCGTGCTCGCTGTAAGTCATCGCGCCGTCCCAGAGCTGAACAGGTCCTCCAGCGTGGGTTGGACAACCATCACAACTCTGCTCCACCGATCTGTTGGCGGTGCCGGTCTTCCCGCAATTGACGCCCGTGAGCCTCAGAATCTGCCGGTTCGAGCCGACCGGCACGCGAATCGGAAACGCACCGACCGCTTCTAGATTGCTTCCCCATATGCGCGTGACCTGCAGGCTATCGGTGTCGATGCTATCGAGCGCCGTATCGACCGTCTCCACGTCCGCGCCGCGGGCCACGTTCAGGACGGCAGTCCGGGACCCGTTCGTGTTGTCTTTCTCCAGCGAGAGAAGCATGTTCGGCGTTTGATCCTGCGGAACGGTGGTCTGCACCGAAGTTACGTCGTCATTGCAAGCCGTTAGCACGGCCACCAGTTGAACAGAGTCGGCGCAGCCAAACGGAGAGGGATCGAAACTCCGCGTGCCACTCAGCCCGAGCTGCTGACCCTGTTCGTGGTAGATGTTGGACGACTGACCATTGATCACTTGATTGACGTCGATTACCTTGCCGGGAGCCTGCTTGAAGGTGTAGGCAACCGTAACGTGGAAATGTCCCGGGCTGATCCGCGATGCGTTGACGCTCCCAGCCGGTGTCTGATCGATGACGAATGACGCGTCTGTTTTGCCGGTCAAGCTTGGGCAGCTTCCATTAGGCCCCGGGAAGCCGCAGACTCCCGTGACGTGAAACACATGGGTACCGTCTGCCATGTCGCAGCTCGATAACGTAACCTGGACAGTGCATGAAGGCACTCCGGGGGCGCAGCCATCAATGTGTTCGACGTTCTGATCATCAAAGACCCAATTGAAGCCACCCTGCCCGCACGTACCACCGTTTGACATCGTCAGGGTGACGGTCGCGGCATCCGGATCTACAGTTGCTGACGCGCCTACGGGACACTCAGCATTCAAGTGGGGCGCCACCGCCAGCAGCAGAATCATCAGGAAGAAAAGATGCCCGCGAAACGCCGGGAGCATGGACAGCTTCCTCGCGGCAACGTTGACTGCGGAACCCGGATGGTCACAGGTTGTTACGAAGGCCTTCTTCATCGAATCCTCCATCTGGGACTCACCTCTTCACACGAACGCGGCGGCCGCTGTCCAGTGAGAGTGACTGTGGAAGACAAAAACAACTGTCCCTTACCTCAAAGACACGAAAGCGTCACACCGGCTCATCGTCATCACCGAGATTGAAGAGCTGATTGGCCTTGATTGGCTCGCCGGTCAAAGCGCGGACTGCCCGGACAATTCTGGCGATGACGTGTTCCGTGGGGAAGGCGAGGCCGAAGCGATAGCGGCTCAACTGCGAGCGGTGCATGGGAATCGCGGTCTTGAGCTTCACAAGGGAGATGCCGCGCTCCTGGATGAACCGTTGCAGGCGGGTGTCGCGGTGAAGAGTCATCAGGTCACCTTGCGGCCCGGCAGCCCGATGGCGGCCATCAGGATGCACGAAAAAGAATGGTGGCGGCTGGCGGCGGTACGCAGGGAGAGAGAATGTCCCGGTCCATCATTCCGCGTCGCTCGGCAGGGCGCGCAACCGAAGGAGGTCGCGCGAGTCGGAGTAGGTCCGCAGCCAGCCGCCATGATCAGTCCTTTCTTCTCTCTCCCTTTCGCCGAGTCAGATCACTCTTACGGTGAGCTACCGAGCTGTCGAATGCCGCCGGTCGAGAGCAACGTGCGACACGGTAGAATCCCTTCGGGTAGAAGCGGCGTCCACCGGCAACTCGGAGGGGCGACGTCAACGCAAGCCGCAACTGCCTGCGGCCTCCACCGTCGAGATCGTCGCTCACGGTGGGGGCCGTCGTTTCTTCTTGGAGGAGGACGTTTCGACGGTGCATGCTGATCGTTGCTCTCAATTGGCATCCTAGCAAGATTAAAAGATCGGCGCAAGATTTAATGTTCCGCTTGTCTTTCTCGCCGTCTGCCGCTACATTAATTCGCAGCCATGCTATCGTCGGATACGTCTGCCATGATCGAGTCGCGCGAGCACGTTTCCGACTTTGGGCGGCTCGTCCGGCGGCTGCGAGTGGACCGCGGCTGGACGCAACGTGAGCTCGCGGCTCGCGCCCACCTGACGGAAACGACGGTCAGCAACATTGAGCGCGGCGCTACCCGGCGGATCACGACGGATACCGCGGAAGGCCTGGCAACGGCGTTTGATGTAACGCCGGAGCTCCTCGATCCGCGGCGCCTCGGCGATGCGGTTGCGGATGAAGCGACGACGATGGATCATCGTGCCGCCATCCGAAGCATCCTGCAAGTCGCGCCGGAGGACTTGCCGCTCGTGTTCGAAGTAATCGAACGTCTCAAGAAAAAGCGGCGAAATCGCACAAGGGTTCGGCGGCAATGAATCGATCGTGTCCGCCGTACCACGTGATTGTCGCCGTGCTTGCCGGCGATGAGTCGCCGGCGGAGTTCGTCGAGCATCAGCGCGGCTGCCGGCGCTGTGCTGCGATCGCTACGGCCGTTCGCGACGCCGTGGAGGCAGGATTCACCGAGGACGACGTCGATGTGGAAACACTCGTCGCGGAGGAGATCGCCTTTTCACTCGAGGAACAGCCGGCCCACCGTTGGCCGAGCATCGTCCGCGCGGACACAACGTTTCACGCCGCATTCGTCGCCAGACAGCTGCTGGAGGCCGCAGACCGTTTCTATGGGCCGGATCCGAGGAGAGGATTGGCGTACGTCGAAACAGCACTCGTCATCTGTGAGGTCATGCCGGAAAGGCCGGTCGCGCTCTATGCAACGGCACTCAAGGATAAGTCGACGTATCTTCGCCGCTTCTTCCGCATCGGCGAAGCGCTGGAGACTCTCGATGTCGCTGAGCAGGTTGCCGCGACGGCCGGCGAGGACGCTGGTTACATCGCTGCTACCCTCAAGCTCGCACGGGCCATGATTCTGGCCGATCCCGAGGTCGGTCAGTTCGACGATGCCCTTCGCCTCGCCTCCGAGGCGAGGACGGCGCTGGCCGGAGTCGATCGGCCGCGTGAGCTCACGGCAATGCGCGTGGCGGCGATGGTCGAGATGCGGCGAGGGCATTTTGCTGAGGCTTTGCAGGCGTTCGAGGTACTCCTGCCGCTGACAATCGCAATCTCCGCGCCGGAGCTCGATCTCGCCACGCTCTACCAAGCCATCGCAAAGTGCGCTGCTGAAATCGGCCACGTCGACATGGCGTACCGGGCGACGGCGCTGGCGCGGGTAATCCTCGAACGTACGAGGAACGTTATCGAGCTCGCCCGCTGCGATTGGATTGACGGTCGTGCCGGTCTTCAGGCGTCAAGTTACGACGATTGCCTAGTACTGTTTGGGAGAGCTGCCGAAGCATTCGAACGGCTTGGACGGTGGGACCTTTGGGTTCGGGTCAAGCTGGACAGCGTACACGCCCTGCTCTCAGCTGATACCGGAACCGATGTCGTCCAGGCATGCGAGGCGATCGCCACGATGTCAACGATGCTCGACCAGCGAGAACCCAATCGCCGCCATCACTGCACGGCCGAGGCGCTCGACTTCCTTCGCCGTCACGCCCGTGAAGGCGCGCTGGTTCTCGATACGATCAAGTACGTCCGTTCGTACCTCGACGAGATTGCAGAGCGGCCTCCCAGGTCGTTCATGCCTCCGACGCATCCGAACATCATGTAGAAGTAGGCCGCGGCGCGTGCCATCGTCGGGCAGTGCGCCGCGACCTGCGCTGCTAGGGTTTCGGCCAGCCCACCTCGTCAAGGGCGTGGACGACGCCGCGAAAGACCCGAATGATCTTCGTCCCGAAATCCCACGAAGACGGGTCACGCGGAACGGCAGCCGATGCGGGTGAGGCTGCGCCGAGAACAACGATTACAGCCAGGACCGAAAGTGCTCTTCTCATCTATCCCTCCAGGTGGAGGGACGAGCGTCAACGATGCGAGTGTAGCTTCGTCAGAGCGCGAGATCATTCCTTTGAGGATCGACCTTGGGGTCATACCGTCTTCAAACAGGAAGGTGCAAGCGTGCGAGAAACGCGGCACGCTGGCCAAAGGAACGAGGGGCATGCTCGTGGCAGCATGCCCCCCGTAACTCACTGCTTTTTGGTGACGTCTTGTAATGCCCGTTCGAAACGGTCCGCGACATCTTCCGGCTCATTGGTCTTGCCGGGGGTTTTGTCGAGGACGAGGTTCGACGCCAGGAATCCCTGAGCGCCAGGCGGTAGGGTGTGAGACGTCGTCGTGGTGGAAGGAGTGGATTGCGGTGCCGGTGCCGGCTTCTTGCGGCGGTTCATCGTCTTCTTGACGATATGCGACATGGTGTCGACAAACGGCTGCAAGTCGGCGCCGTCCGGCTGCTTGACGACGTGCTGCGCCAGCCGGTAAACCTGAAGCCCCTGTACGGAAGAGGCGGAAAGCAGGTTCTGGCCGGTGAACACGACATCGTTGGCGAACTCGATCAACTGCTTCGCAAGCGGAACGACCTGATCCTGAAACTGACGCGCAAAATGCCCGGCATCGACGTCGAACAGGTTGAGCTCCCTCACCCGAGGAACGCTGGCAACCAGGTTGATGACGGGGACGATGGCGTCGTTTCCGAACTTGGCGCTCGCCGCAATGCGCTTGATCTTCTTGGAATCGAACTTCTGAAGATCAGGCACGATCGCAAGGAGCGACACCAGGACGGCCCGAAACTGCTCGGCAATCGCATCGGCGGTCGCGGCCGCGGTTACTGCTGGACTGGGGGTGACAGGGGGAGGGGTTGATGCTGACATCTGAATCTCCGGTTAAGGCACGCGCTCGGATCTCCCAACGCGTGTCGTAGTCCATCGTGTGGCCGCCACGGGCCTGCCAATTACGGCGCCGGCGAAAACGCTGACGGCGCGTCTGAAACGGTTCAGACATAAATTGAGACGGGCCGCCCGGACGAAGGTTCCATAGCTGACGGAAAACGCGGCAAAAGACGGGAAGGGAATAGCCCGGCATCAGTGGCTGGAGGACGGGAGAGGGCGGTAATAAGTCGGAATGATTTGTTCCGATGCCGCAATGATTGGTTTCGATATCGAAAGCAACGGTTTCGATGTCGCAATGATTGGTTTCGATGTCGAAAGCAACGGTTTCGATGTCGCAATGATTGGTTTCGATGTCGAAAGCAACGGTTTCGATGTCGCAATGATCGGTTTCGATGTCGAAAGCAACGGTTTCGATGCCGCAATGATTGGTTTCGATGTCGAAAGCAACGGTTTCGATGTCGCAATGATCGGTTTCGATGTCGCAATGATCGGTTTCGATGTCGAAAGCAACGGTTTCGATGCCGGAAGCAATGGTTTCGACGTCGGAAGCAACGGTTTCGATGTCGCAATCCGCGGTTCCGATATCGGAAGCAACGGTTTCGATGCCGCAATCCTTGGGGCTAATCCCCAGGGGTCACACCTTCGGTCTTCGAAAATACCCTCGAACGCGGGGATAACTTGTGCAGCTTCTTGGACTTACGTCAGCCACCTACGGGAACTCGGGGTTCTGCGGTCACCCTCGAACTCACACCTAAGTCATTGCAAGCGCGTCACTTCTCCGCTCTGCGACGAATCGCAGGGACTTGCCTGTTTCGGACAGCAATGCACCTCCCGTGTGGAACTTCGCGTTCACTCTGACGGAGGTATTCCTGCTGCTCTCGCCTGGCGTTTTCGCCATAGGGTGGCGATGAGTGCGCCGGTCAGCGCGCCCAGGGCGTCGGGCAACAGATCCGTGGCTCTGCACATCCCTGTGCCTGTTGCTCCTTCCTCGAGCTCAATGAGGATGCCGACCGCCATCGTCGCGATCGCGGCGATTGGCAGTGCATAGCGGCTGCGGCGAACCTGGACCCATGTCATCAGAAAGAACGCGGCCCAGAGAGAAATGTGCTTATATTTCAGGATCGAATTGAGAGCCAGGCCGGCCGTAAACTGCATTTGGCACGGAGGCCGGTGGAGGTGAAAGCCGGTTCGGGCCGGGATCCAGACAAACGCAAAGACCACGAAGATCGCGTAGGCCCATCGCGCGCCGCGCAGGGCGAAGGCAAAGAGAACAAGCCAGGCAAGAATCCCGACCGCCAAAAGCATTTGTGCGATTCATCGTATCAGCGTGGACCCTTCTTCATCCCACTCAACCTCGAATGCGCTCGAGCTCCTCGATACAGGCTTGGACATGATCCAACACAGGATCGCTGCGAAATTCACCGTCCGCCGACTCCACGATCATCCGGAGCTTGCCGATGGAATCGTCGTCATTCGTCTCGTCGATGCGCGCGGTAAGTTCGCCCAGTTCTTCCAGCACACCGGCGAGAAAGCGCGCTCGCGCCGGGTCGCCGGTTGAGTCGCGCCGTTCGTCGGCGACAAACTCGGAGAGCAAACCAAGCATCTCGTGAGAATCAGACCAGTTGATGAAGGACATTCGAGGCCTCCCTCGCCGGCTAACGCTGACGGATCGCGGCTCTCCGTCCGGCCGGCGGCGCGAAGCATAGCGCCTCGCTCCTTCGCCTTATCCGTTGCAATTCACCTCGGTAAGGCGCTGGTGCGGGCGGCGGAGAGCCATAAGCCGGCCGCCATCAAGACGATTACCGACAGAACAACCGCTGCGGCGATCATTCGGTGGCGCCTTCGCAGTTCGGCCGGCTCGCTGGCTTGACTGGTCCAGAAGACGCCGAGGAGCGCGGGCCGGTCGTGCCAGAGGATGGCCACCATGGCGGCAAAGATCAGCGTCGAAGTGCAGGTTGCGCCCCAGGTGATGTAGTAGAACACGTTGATCATGAGGATGTTCGTGATCACGGGCATCACCACGGCCGCTCCGAGCAACGCCGTCTTGCGGAAGAGCAGCAGCGCTGCACCGGCCAGTTGGATCAATCCGAGGATAGTCGCGTAGACGTGGGAGTAGCTGTAGTAGTACCAGGCGAGATCACGGCCGCTCAGGGATCCAACCGGCCTGAGGGCCAGCCCCGGCGGGACACTGAACTGCCTGCCGAGGAGCTTGCTCGTTCCGTACAACAAGAGCAGGAAGGCGGAGAGATAGCGGAGCCAGTCCAGATACTTCGGATAGGGGTCGGCGGATGGATCCATGGATTCGTTCCCTTCGAGGCTGCCGCTTTCCGTGACAGGCATGAAGGATAGTCGACGAAGGTGTGATGCTATTGGCTCAGGCACTCACTCGGTCTCGAATGCTCTCGAGCTCCTCGATACACGCTTGAACATGTTCCAGGACAGGGTCCCCACGAAACTCAGCGTCCGCGGATTCCAGGATCATCCGAAGCTTTCCGATGGAATTGTCTTCATTCGTCTCATCGATGCGCGCCGTAAGTTCGCCCAGTTCTTCCAGCACGCCGGCAAGAAAGTGCGCCCGCGCCGGGTCGTCAGTTGCGTCGCGCCGTTCGTCGACGACGAGCTCGGAGAGCAAACCAAGCATCTCGTGGGAATCAGACCAGTTGATGAAGGACATTCGAGGCCTCCCCTCGCCGACTAACGCTAACGGATCACGGCTCACCTGTCCGGCCCGCGATGCGCAGAAGCATACCGCTGGCTGGCGTGCTTAGTTGGGCGTCGTGGGTCTGGCGTGCAACTGCGAGAAAGCGAGACTGCACAGCGCAACTGTGGCGACCGCAATTGCACCGCCCATGAGTTTGCCGGCCAGAAACGGGCGGTGGAGCACGAGCACCACGGCGACACGCCCCGCAATAAATATGAGCAGCGCGACCGCGAATTGAACATAGCCGGGAACTACGACGCGGGCATATCTCTTCAGGAGCCTCGCGGTGAGCGGACAGGCTGCGATGCCCGAGAACATGGCAAACCAGCCATTCGTAATGGGCAATGGACCTTGATGCACGAGGAGCAGCAAGCCGCCGACACCTGCGATAAGCGCCCATCCCCATGCCACCAGCCAGCCCATAACGGCCAGAGTCTTCCGCATGTACACGATTCCTGCGCCGCCCAACATGACTCCAGGCGGATAACTACTGCTTCACCGTCTTGATCAGCGCTTCCATGTGATTCAGGTACCGCTCCAGCGCGCGCCTTCCCGCCGCGGTGAGCGCGTACTCAGTTCTCGGAACCCGCCCCGCGAACGACTTCTTGCACGAGATGTAGTTCGCTTCTTCCAGCTTGCGGGCGTGAACGCTGACGTTGCCGTCGGACGTTTTGAGAATGGCCTTCAGCTCCACGAACGTGAGCGTCGGATTGACGGCCAGCGCGCTGACCATGGCCAGGCGCGTCTTCTCGTGAATGATGCGGTCGAAGTCCGGGATCTGCGTTTCGACGACGCGGCTCTCCGGTTTTTCCACGCTCTTCTTTGCTGCTGCTGCTGATTTAGCCACCGTAGCTCCTTGCGATGATGAGTCCGAAGAGGATGTGCAGGCCGCCGAACGCGCTGCCCAGGAGGATGTTCGATGCGCCGAGGGGGAGGAGCGCGGCGATGACACCGAAGAGCATGAAGCCGACACCCATCATCGGGATCACGCGGATGGAGAACGCGCCGCTGCTGACGAAGGCCGTACCGTACAGCAGCAGCCATGTCGCCGGAATCGCGGAGTACGCCTCGGCACGCACGAGCGCGAGCGTGATCACTGCGCCCGCCACGAGCGGCGCGAAGTAGCTGATGAAGAAACGCCGCGAAGCGCCCGACATGAAGCGCTCATCGGATCGCCGCGCCTTCAGCGCCATCGTCCCGAAGCCGATGATCGCCGCCACCGCCGCCTCAGCCAGCCACGTGACCAGCCACATGCGCAACGAGCGCCCGAGGAATTGCTGTGCGATAGCCGCGGTGATGATCGCGGTGACGCCGACACCCACGCCACCCCATCCGGGAATGGAGGTGAATGAGCCCGCCCGCTCCATCGCACTGCGGATGAAGCGGATGTTGTCGAGCGCGTGCTCGCGCATCGGAAGGGGAGCCTCGGACACGCGTTCATGGTACCGCAAAGTGCTTTGCTTACGGAGGGAGTGGGATCTCAAGGATGAAGGATGAAGGATGAAAAAGTATTGATGGCTCCTCATCCTTCATCCTTCATCCTCTCCCACCCCCAACCCCCAGGCGTCGGGGGTCGGTAACTTTCAAGATCGCGGCGCGTCTACATTTCGAGGAGAGAGCCATGAAACGACTGATCGGGATGATGTGCGCACTCGCGGCGCTGCGCGCCGGGGCGGATACGCTGGGTGATGTGAGGGCTGCCGTCAGCCATCTCTCTGCGAAGCCGCCGGTTCGGGCTACTTTCCAGTCCAAATCGTTCTCCGCAGCATCGGGACGTTTCGGCAACGACAAGGTGCAACGAAACGTTTCGGCGGAAGTTGCTCACGAGGCGGCCGGCGTCTCGATCACCGTTCCGCAGACGTTGCTCGATGAGGTCTCTCGCGCGCGCAATCGCGGCGACGCATCAGCCCAGAACCTCATCGGCTCGATCGGGACCGTCGCGATCACCGATGCGCTCGACTTTCGCGACTCGTTTCTGGCGATGCTCGACCATGCAGTCGTGACGCGAGAAGAACGCATCCCGTTCCAGGGAAAACCGGCCCAGCACCTCCTTCTCAAATTGCCGCCGCGTCCCAAGCAAAGCGGCACGATCGATATCGGAACCGTGAAGACTGATGATGAATTATCGCTCTGGGTCGGCGACGACTCGCTCCCTCTCGCCGCGGAGCGCACCCAGAAGACCACCGCCGGCTTCATGTTCTTTCATGGCACGTATGCCAGAAAATCGAAGTCGTGTGACTTACATAAGTTGACTACGGGATCTGCTACCGGATATTTCCAAAAAGACGTGGTGGCAGCCGTAAAATGCCGGCATGTCCGTCCCCAAAGCCCTCATCGTCACGCTACTCGTTCTCTTCGCTCTTCCCACCTTCGCCGCTGACAACCGCTGGAGCATCCAGGGGCCGGATGGCGGCAGCGTCAACCGGCTCGTGTTCGATCCTGCCAGCTCGTCCATCGCCTATGCGGGAACAACCAACGGCATCTTCCGGAGCGCCGACGGCGGCCAGCATTGGACTGGCGCCTCTGAGCTTCTCGGAACACCGATCAACGACGTCGCGGTCGCGGCCAGCGATCCCCAGAAAGTCTTCGCCGCCACCGGGTATGGACTCTACAAGAGCACGGACCGCGGCCTGACCTGGGCGGTGGTTCATGCGTTCGGCTCCTACGCCGTAGCCGTTAGCCGCACGAGCGCCAACATCGTCTACAGCGTCTCCACAGGCGGACCCTTCCGCTCCTCGGACGGCGGAGCAACGTTCGGAAGCGTCGGCAGCGGTCTCCCCTCCGCGCCGGCCGCGATCTCGGTTCTCGCAGTCGATCCGCAATCGCCGGACACGGTCTACGCCGCATACCAGACCAATGTCGGCGTCTACAAATCGGTCGATGGCGGAGCGCATTGGACACCCGCAAACACCGGCCTGCCCCAGGCAATCGTCTATTCCATGGTCATCGATCCGTCGAATGCCTCGACGCTTTATGCCGGCTCAGCGCCCGGATTGTTCAAATCGACGGACGGGGGTGGATCGTGGACCGCGTTGACGAACGGTCTTCCACAGTCGCCCTTTTGCTATTCGCTCTCGAACAGCGCAGGATCACCCGCGACGATCGTCGCGGGCATCGGCGGTGGCCTTTTCAAGTCGATCGACGGCGGCACGACGTGGACTTCTGCTGGATTCAACGGCAGTACCGTTAAACCTGCCGCCATCGATCCCGCGAATCCCGCGAATATTCTCGCCAGCGCAAACTCGGTCACCTTCAAGAGCACGAACGGCGGAGCGAATTTTGCTGCTACCTCCGGCTTGACCGCCTTCTATACGCTTGCGATCGCGGTTGATCCTCAAAACGCGTCGGTGGTCTATGCAGGAGGTTCCGCTGGTGTGTTCAAGAGCGTGGACCGAGGGGCGAGCTGGACGTCGCTGCTGACGAACCAGACGGGATCAGTCGCCGTCGATTCGCAGAATTCGCAGATCGTCTACGCCAACCCGTTCGGCACTGTCCGGCGAAGCACCGATGGCGGCACAACCTGGACCGATTTCACGACCGGTCTCCAGCCCGGCTTCGCCTTAGTCGTTGCCGCCGACCCGCAGGTTGGAGGAACGATCTACACAATCGTCGGGGACGCGGTCTACAAGAAAATCGGCAGCGCATCGTGGGTGAAAGCGAGCACCGGCATCCCCAACGGTTCTCTGACATTCATTGCGATCGACCGGAACAACTCATCCACGCTCTATGCCGGCGGAGGGATCGGAATCTACAAGAGCATCGACGGCGGCACCAACTGGACCGCGACTGGACGGCCGGCCGGTGGTGTTACGCCCACCACTGTCATCATCGATCCGTTCGACTCCGGCCATCTCCTCTCCTGGTCCGGCTCCTCGGCGTTCGAATCGACCGACGGCGGCGCCAATTGGAGCTCATTTGTCGTGGCCGACGGGAGGCAGGCGATCACTCTCGCATTTGACGCGTCCGCTCCCGGCCGCATCTACAGCAGCGGCGCCGACTTCAACGGCGCCGCCACAATCGATCGGAGCAACGACGGCGGCAAGAGCTGGTTCTCATTGCGGACCGGCCTGGGGCGCGGCGTCAACACCCTCTTCGTCGTGGCGCCCGGCGGCAGCATGCTCTATAGCGGCAGCACAAACGGCGGCGTATGGGCATTCCACTTCGCAAGAGCGCGCGCAGCGGGTAAATGACGTATTGCACCACAGAGACACAAAGAGCACAAAGCTGAACACTTTCTCTGTGACCTCTGTGTCCTCTGTGGTGACTATGGTTTGCCGGGAATGTCAATCCTTCTCCATCACCAGATCCCCCGAATGGAACGACCTTCCGTGATTCTCGCGGCCGAAGAGGAGGATCACCGTCAGCACCACCATCACGAAGACCTCGAATCCCGCGAGCGCCCAGGAGTAACCGAACCGGGCCCGTAAGGCGTCTTCGATCGTGTTCGTCGGCGCGGCGACGAGAATCCCGAACTGATACGCCAGTCCGGGCATGAGGCCGCGCACGGCATCGGGTGCGAGCTCGTTGAGGTGGATGGGGATGATGCCCCACGCCCCCTGCACGCCCACCTGCATCAGGAACGCTCCGGCGGCGAGGATCACCAGCGAACCGCCGAACGCCCACATAGGAATCACCAGCAGCGACACGATCAGCGCCGCGATCATGCTGTAGCGCCGTCCGATCTTCTGCGAGAGCTGGCCGAAGATGATCGCGCCGACGACCGCGCCGACGTTGTAGAGCATCGCCACGTACGGCACCGTCGTCGCCGGCACCCCGTGCGCGTGCTTGAGAAAATCGGGATAGAGATCCTGTGTCCCGTGTGAAAGAAACATCATGAACGTCATCAGCAGGACGAGG
>Ga0307470_10000893_pt1 | contig 12414 bp, 8 predicted proteins | sample atmos_gasesAM3C__FD_204565 | JGI IMG/M metagenome (GOLD analysis project Ga0307470, IMG submission 204565) | Hardwood forest soil microbial communities from Morgan-Monroe State Forest, Indiana, United States - atmos_gasesAM3C_05 | ecosystem: Environmental > Terrestrial > Soil > Temperate forest... | reverse complement strand
ACCGTGGCAGACCACAAGTCCTGGCTACGTTCTCCGGACCAGGGCGGAGGCAAGCTCCGCCCCTACCCCAACAGGAATAGCCCGTTTCATGCCTTGCGGTCCGCCGGTATATCGGTGACGGACCGCCCAATCCCGAGGAGGCTGCGCACCATGGCCGACGAACGCTGGCACGACCTGGGCTCCATCGCCGAGCTCTCGCTCACCCCCCTGCGGCAGGTGACGGTGGGGCGCACGCGGCTCGCCCTCTCCTATCGCCAGGGCACGTTCGGCGCCGTCTCCGGCGTCTGCAACCACGCCGGCGGTCCGTTGGGCGACGGCCACCTCGACGGCGACTACGTCGTCTGCCCGTGGCACCACTGGAAGTTCCACCGCGCGACCGGCTTCGGCGAGCCCGGCTTCGAGGACGACCGCGTGCAGGGCTACGCTCTGCGCGAGGAAGGGGGGCGGCTCTTCGTCAACCTGAACCCGGTCTCCGAGCGCCACAAGCGCCCTCACCCGCCCCACCCGCTCGCCCGCCCCGTCGAGCGCGGCACGGGGCCGGTGCGGGTGCTGGGGATCTCGACCTCGGCGATGGACCGCGCCTACCCGCGCTACTCGACCTCCGACGCCCTCCTCGCGTCGGCGCTCGCGGCCGCCCCGGAGCGCGGCGCCCTGAGCCGCCTGATCCGCCTGAACGACCTCGCCTTCCGCCCCTGCGAGGGCTACTACTCGAAGAGCGCCCACGCCTGCACCTGGCCCTGCTCGATCACCCAGATGGACCCGGGCGACGAGCTCACGGCGGTCTACGAGGGGATCGTCCACTGGGCCGACGTGATCCTGGTGGCGACCCCGATCCGCTGGGGCTCGGCCTCGGCCCTCTACTACAAGATGGTCGAGCGCATGAACTGCGTCCAGAACCAGGTGACCATCCGCAACCGGGTGCTGCTGCGCAACAAGGTGGCGGGCTTCCTCATCACCGGCGGCCAGGACAACGTGCAGGCGGTGGCCGGCCAGATGCTCGGCTTCTTCGCCGAGATCGGCTGCCTCTTCCCGCAGTTCCCCTACATCGCCCACACCCGCGGCTGGTCGGCCGAGGACATGGAGAGAAACGTCGCCTTCGTCCAGCACAGCCGCTCCCTCCACGAGGGCGCCAAGGCCCTCGCCGGGCGCGCCATCGAGATGGCCGAGCTCCTCCTCGCCGCCGACCGCGACGACCGGACCGTCGAGCGCGCCGGCCGCAAGGCGGGCGCCGGCGCCATGGAGGACCCCAACGCGCCGGAGATGGTCCAGGAGGAGGCGGAGGCGATGCCGTCGTGACGGCGAGGGAGGCGCCGGCCTCGCATACAATCGCCGGCCAGCCGTCCCGGAAAGGAGGGAGCCCGTGTCCAAGCCCAAGAGCCTCGGCGAGAGCCTGTCCGACTGGCAGGCGATGGTCGACAACCTGATGCCGTATCTGACCGAGCTGCCGCACCTGGCGGACGACGCCGGCGCGCTCGGCTCCGTCGTGGCGCGGAGCAAGGCGCTCGAGAGCGAGCTCGCGCTCTGCGAGGCGCGCCTGGCGTCGATCCATCGCGAGCGCCGGGAGGCCGCCCGCGAGGGGCGGACGCTGCGCAACCGCCTGGCGGCGGGGGTCCGCAACGCGTTCGGCCTCGAGAACGTGAAGCTCCTCGCATTCGGGATCAAGCCGCGCCCCGAGAAGGCGCGCCGCACCGGCCTGACCGCCCTCGAGAAAGCGCAGCGCGCGGCGGACCGCGCGGCCCGCAAGGTGGTAGAGATCCAGGCGAAGGCCGCCCGCGCCGCCGCCAAGCGCGGGCCGACGCGCACCCTTCCCTCGTAGGCTCGCCCCCGGCGCCGCGAGGCCGTGGGGCGCGAGATTCCGCCGCGGACGGCGCGATCCAGCGCTGAAATTGCAGATTCTCCCGCGGGCCGCGCGATTCCAGGGCGGAATCGCGTCGTTTGCGGCGGGCGGCGAGATTTCAGCCTGGAATCTGGGGATTCACCGCGAAATCGTCGCGCTCGCTGCGAGATCCGGGCGCTTCCCTGAAGATCGTGCCGCTTCCCTGAAGATCCTCAGGCTTCGCGGAAGATCGCGACGCGTCCAGGAAGCTGCGAGCCCTTCCTGGAAGATCGCGACGCTTCCGAGTAGAGACGCGCGCGTCTGGGAAAAAGCTGCTTCTTCCCGGAAAATTCAGGATTTTCCGAGAAGGAGCTGAGGCTTCCTGGAAGGCGAAGAGCTCCGATCGTCATCCTGAGTTGCCCACCGGCTGGCGCCGGTCACGAGGATGAACAGGGCATCTCCCCCTGCATTGGGAGGTTTTGCCCACCGGCAGGCAGTCCAGCGCCGAGACTCTCGAAGACTCTCGCACACTTCCGGCGGAGCGCCGCGCGCCCGGTCGCGCACCCTGCTGGACATGACGGCGGGGATGGCGCCGGGGATCGCGATGCAGGAGGGCTTCGTCCCGACCCGGTACGGCCGGGTCGCCTACCGCATCGCCGGGGATCGCTCGGGCGGGGCGATCCCGCTCCTCGTCGTCCATGGCGGGCCGGGGCTGCCGTCGGACTACATGGAGCCGCTGGCGGCGCTCGCCGGCGAGCGGCCGGTCGTCTTCTACGACCAGCTCGGCTGCGGCCGCTCGGACCGCCCGTCGCCGGGGCCGTGGGCGACCGAGTACTTCGTCGGCGAGCTGTGGAAGGTGCGCCAGGCCCTGGGCCTCGACCGCGTCCACCTCTTCGGCCACTCCTCGGGGAGCCAGATCGCCGTCGACTACGCCCTGATGCGGCCAGAGGGGGTCGCGAGCTACGTCCTCGCCAACCCGCCGCTCTCGATCCCCCGCTGGCTCGCCGACCTCGGCCGCTTCCGCGCCGCCCTGCCGCCGGAGGTCCAGGAGGTCCTCGACCGCTGCGAGGCGGCGGGGACGACGGCCTCGCCCGAGTACTCGCGGGCGACGCGGGTCTTCTACGACCGCCACTTCTGCCGCCTGGCGCCCTGGCCGGAGCCCCTCGAGCGCGCCCTCGCCGGCTACAGCGACGAGGTCTACCGCGCCATGTGGGGGGCGAGCGAGCTCTGCATGACCGGGATCCTCAAGGACTACGACCGCGCCGCGCGCCTGCCCGAGCTCGCCGCCCCGACGCTCTTCCTCTGCGGCCGCCACGACGAGGCGACGCCGGAGACGACCGCCTGGTACCGGAGCCTGCTCCCCGGCGCCGAGATGGCGGTGATCGAGGACAGCTCGCACACGCCCCACCTGGAGCAGCCCGCGGCGACCTTGGCCGCCGTGCGCGGGTTCCTCACCCGCGTCGAGCGGGATCGGGCCCGGCGCGAGTAGACTGCGCTCGCCGCACCCCGCCTCACATCGCTTGCCCTGGAGGACGATCCGATGACCCGGACGATCGCGACGGCGCTCCTGCTCACCCTGCTCGGCACCGGGGCGCACGCAGCCCCGCCTTCCGCTGCGCACCCGCCGCTCGATGCGGTCCTCAAGAGCGCCGAGGCGCTCGAGACCTACCGCGCGGTGACGATCGCCCCCGACGGCCGGAGCATCGCCTGGGTCGAGTCGATCGCCGGCGCCGACGGCCTCCCCTCCGAGCGCTCGACGCTCGAGGTCGCCGCGCTGACGGCGAACGGGGCCGGGGCGCCGCGGCGGGTGAGCGCGATCGCCGGCAGGGCCGGACGCCCGGGCGGCGCCGTCGAGCGCGATCCCGCCTGGTCGCCCGACGGCCGGCGGCTCGCCTTCCTCTCGGACGCCGCGCACGCGGGGCAGGTCGATCTCTACGTGGCGGAGATCGGTGCCGGAGCCGCGCCGCGCCGCCTCACCCACCTCGCCGGCCAGGCGGCCGAGCCGCGCTGGTCGCCGGACGGCCGCTCGATCGCTCTCCTGGTGATCGAGGGGCGCAGCGAGACCGCGGGACCGCTCGCCGCCGTGCCGCGCGACGCCGGGGTGGTGGGCGAGACGCCGCAGGAGCAGCGGCTGGCGGTGGTCGACGCCGCGGCGACCGCTTCCTCTCCAGCACCCGCCCCGGCGCGCCTCGTCTCGCCCGCCGACCTCTACGTCTACGAGTACGACTGGGCGCCCGATGGCCGCAGCTTCGCCGCCACCGCCGCCCACGGCTCGGGCGACGACAACTGGTTCGTCGCCGAGCTCTACTCGATCGCCGCCGACGGCGCGGGCGCGCGCTCGCTGTGGAAGCCGGCGGTCCAGCTCGCGGCGCCGAGGGTCTCGCCGGACGGCCGCTCGGTCGCCGTGATCGGCGGCCTGATGAGCGACTTCGGGCTGAACGGCGGCGACGTCTACGTCGTTCCCACCGCGCCGACGGCGGCCGGCGGGCCGCGCAACGTGACCCCGGGGCTCGCCGCCTCCCCCGCCTGGCTCGCCTGGACGGCGCCCGACCGGCTCCTCGTGGTCGAGACCGCCGGGGGCGAGACCGCCGTCGCCGCCCTCGAGCTGCCGGCGGCAGGAGCACCGCGGGTCACCACCGTCTGGCACGGCGCCGAGACGATCGCCGCCGGCCCGGCAGCGCCGAGCCTCGCCCTCGCCGCCGACGGCACCACCTCGGCGGTGCTGCGCCACTCGTTCGGCCGCCCGCCCGAGGTGTGGGCCGGCCCGCTCGGCGCCTGGCGCCAGGTGACGGCGAAGAACGCCCGCTACACCCCGAGCTGGGGCGAGGCGAAGAGCCTGCGCTGGCGAAGCGGCGGCCTCGACGTCCTCGACGTGCAGGGCTGGCTGCTGCCGCCGCCCGGCGTCGATCTCGATTCGGCGCCCGCCGCGGGCCCGCGCCTTCCGCTCGTCGTCGTCATCCACGGCGGCCCGGCCTCGGCCTACCGCGACGCCTGGACGCCGATCGCCGGCCTGCTCGCCAGCCAGGGCTTCCTCGTCTTCCTCCCCAACCCGCGCGGCAGCTTCGGCGCCGGCGAGGCCTTCACCCGCGGCAACGTCAAGGACTTCGGCTACGGCGACCTCGACGACGTCCTCGCCGGGCTCGACGCGGTCAAGGCGGCGGCGCCGTGGAACGGCAAGGCGGGGATCTTCGGCTGGAGCTACGGCGGCTTCCTGACCATGTGGGCGGTCACCCGCACCGACCGCTTCCAGGCCGCCGTCGCCGGCGCCGGGATCGCCAACTGGCAGAGCTACTACGGGCAGAACAGGATCGACCAGTGGATGATCCCCTACTTCGGCGCCTCGGTCTACGACGATCCCTGGATCTACGCCAGGAGCTCGCCGATCAGCTTCATCCAACGGGTGAAGACGCCGACCCTGGTGCTCCAGGGCGAGCGCGACGCCGAGGTGCCGGCGCCCCAGGCCTACGAGTTCTGGCATGCGTTGAAGGCCCTCGGCGTCGAGACCCAGCTCGTCATCTACCCCGACGAGGGGCACCGCTTCGCCAAGCCCGCCGACGAGCGCGACCGGCTGCGGCGGATCGTCGAGTGGTTCGCGCGCCTGCTGCGCTGAGCGGCGCCCTCGTAACCTGGCCTCGCCGCGCCTCGTCTGACCGGATGAAGACGCCTCGCACCGGCTCGACGGCGCGAGACCGCAGCACAGGGAGGATTCGACGCATGCGCTCCTCGCAGCTGCTCGCGACCGTCGCGCTGGCCCTTCTCGGCTCCCTCGCCGTCCCGCGCTCGGCGCCCGCCGCGCCGCCCGAGAGGAACGCCTCGGCGGTCGAGGCGCCGGACAACTCCGCGCCACCCCCTCCCCCGCCCGCGCCGGCGCCGGCACCGCCGCCGGAGCCCGCTCCAGCCCCGGCGCCCGAGCCCGCTCCCACCCCCGCCCCCCAGCCGGAGCCCGCGACCCCCGCTCCGGCGGCCCCCGAGCCCACGCCCGCCCCGGATCCGGCCCCGGTCGAGCCCATGGCGCCCGCTCCCGCGCCCGCTCCAGCGGACGAGCCGTCCGTCCGCGAGAGCCCGAACCACGGGATGCCGACGGACCCCGGCACGGTCGGCCGGCGGATTCCGCCGCCGGCGCCGCCGACCGATCCGGGCTCGGGGCCCCGCGAGATCCCGGCCCCCAGGAGCGAGCCGCCGCCGGTCTTCGACGAGGACGGCGCCCCCATCGACCTCCTCGCCTGCTTCGATGGCTCGTGGCCGTTCGCTCCGACGGTCTCCAGCGCCTACACGCCGCCGCCCGCGGTGCGGCGCAGCTCGCTGGTCGAGATCGAGGTCGTCGTCAACGACGGCCGCGGCCGCCCGGTCACCGGCCTGACGCCGGACAGCTTCGCCCTCTCCGAGGACGGCGAGCCGGTCGCCATCGTCACCTTCGCCCCTCCCGGCGACGGCTCGCGCGGCGAATTCGGGGCCGCCTACGTGCTCGGCTTCAGCTCCACCCACCGGGCCGGCGACGCGCGCCGGATCACGGTGCGCCTGACGAACGGAGGCGGCGTCATCGTGCGGACGCGCGTGCGCATCGGCGGGGCCACAGCGGCTCCGATCCCGGCCTCCATCCAGTGACGGCTGCGAGGCGCCAGCCGCGCGTGTGCTACGCTCGATGGCGGCTGCTCTCCACGGGAGGTCCATCGAGCATGCGTCGTCCCAGGCTCCCCGCCGCGCTCGCTTTCGCCCTTCTCGCCGTCCTCTCGCCCTCCCGCTCCGCGATCTCCCAGGCGCCGGCCCGGCCCGCCGCGGCCCCGCCCGCCGGCGAGCCCTTCACCGAGTCGATCGACGTGCGGGTGGTCAACGTCGAGGTCTTCGTCACCGACCGCGACGGACATCCGGTCACCGGCCTCGGCAAGGACGACTTCGAGCTCGCCGAGGACGGCAGGCCGGTCGCCATCACCAACTTCTACGCCCAGGCGTACGCCCAGACCGCCCCGGCGGCCCCGGCCGCTCCCGGCAGCCCTGCAGCCCCCGCCGCTGCCGCGCCCGCCGAGGCTCCCGCCGCGGTCCCCGAGGCGCAGCGGCTCGACCTCGGGATCTTCGTCGACAACTTGAACCTGACGCCGGTGGCGCGCAACCGGGTGCTCGGCGCGGTCAAGGACTTCGTCGCCTCGCACGTCACCGCCGGCGACCGCGTGCTGCTGGCGAGCTTCGACGGCTCGGTGCGCATCCGCCAGGCGCCGACCCGCGACCCCAAGGCCCTGGTGGCGGCGGTCGACGAGATCTCCCGCAGCACGCCGCGCGGCGCCCACGCGAGCCGCGACCTGCGCAACATCCTGCAGACGATCAGCGGGACGTTCGGCGGCTCGGCCAACAACAACGCCATGGTCGCCAGCCTCCCCCACGAGGTCGAGCTCTTCGTCAAGGAGCGCTACGACGAGGACCGCGCGAGCCTCGCGGCGCTCGACGACTTCATCGGCTCGCTCGCCGGCCTGCCGGGAAGGAAGGCGCTGCTGTTCGTCTCGGGGGGCATGTCGCTGCGCCCCGGCGAGGTCGCCCTCCAGGCCTTCGCCGACAAGTTCGGGCAGCAGATGGCCAACGACATCCCGCGCCCCAACGAGGCCGAGATCCAGCCGCTGCTGACGAAGATCGTCGCCCGCGCCAACGCCAGCCGGGTGACCCTCTACGGCATCGGCGCGCCGGAGGACTTCAACTCGTTCGCCCTGGAGATCGGCGCGGCGGCCTCGAACAACCTCCAGTTCGTGACCCGCGACAACCTCGCCGGGGTGATGCGCACCGTCTCCGACTTCACCGGCGGCTTCGCCGGCATCGACCTGAACGACCCCAAGGTCCTCCTCGACCGCCTGCGCGGCGACCTCGAGACCTTCTACTCGCTCGGCTTCAGCCCCGTCCACGCGGCCGACGGCAAGGACCACAAGGTCGCCGTGCGGGTGAAGAACGCCAAGGGGCTCACCGTGCGGACGCGCGAGCACTACCGCGACCGCGACGAGGGCCAGCGCCTGACCGACCGCGCCAGCGCCACCCTCGCCTTCGGGGTGCAGGACAACCCGCTGGGGATGAAGCTCGTGCTCGAGCGCGACGAGCCGGGCAAGGACAAGAACCGGGTGGTCTCGATCCTCGTCGTCTTCCCCACCGAGAAGCTGGTGCTGGTGCCGGGGGAGGCGGCGAGCACCGGTCGGGTCACCCTCTTCGTCGGCTCCCGCGACGAGCACGGCCGCCTGTCGCCGATCAACCGCATCGACGTGCCGCTCACCATCCCCGCCGCGCGCGTGGCCGCCCACCAGCCGGCCGCCTACCGGGTCCGCCTGGCGCTGCGACCCGAGGCGCAGACGGTGGCGGTCGCGGCGCGCGACGAGCTGGGCAAGACCGAGTCGACGATCGCCGCGCTCTACCAGCCGGCGGCGGCCCCGAAGGCGCCCGGGCAGTAGGCGCCCCGCAGCCCGCGAGCCGTTGCGGGAGCGGACGTTCGTTCTCACAGGAGGAAGCCATGCCCGGCTGGTACATCCACATGGACGTGGCGCGCCAGGCCCTCGCCACGCTGAGCGCGAATCCACGGGCCGCGTCACTGTTCGGCAGCGCCACCGGCCCCACCGCTGCCGAGCTGACGGCGATCGCCGAGGCGAACCCCGCCTACGTCGCCCTGGGGGCGATCGGCCCCGACATCTTCTTCCTGCTGCCCGACTTCAAGCCGCCGGCCGGCACCGGCCTGTGGGGGGCGGCGTCCACCATACGCGACACGTACACTTGGTGGGACGAGAACTGGCACGCTCCCTGGGAGGACGCGATCGGCCCCCTCGCGGCCAACGCCGCCAACGACGTCAACGCCCTGACCGGCGGCCTCGCCCAACAGCTCTCCGACATCGCGCAACGCGCCTTCGCTTTCCTCAAGGACGCCCTGATCGTCCTCGCGATCCGCCAGTACGACGTCTTCTCCTTCCTCGGCAGCGGCGTGCAGTCGGGCTACGACGAGCAGGTCTTCTTCTGGAGCGACATGCTGCACTACCGCAAGACCTACGAGCTCGGCGCCCACCTCTGGCAGAAGGCCAACGCCGCCGCCAACGACCGCTTCCGAGCCTTCGCCCTGGGCTGGATCACCCACCTCGCGACGGACGTCGCCGGGCACTGCTTCGTCAACGAGAAGAGCGGCGGCCCTTACCGCCTGCACTGGCAGCGGCACCACCTGGTCGAGAACCACATGGACGCCGAGGTGTACGACGGCGAGCGGGGGAGCGCGGAGCTGTACCAGATGATCTCGTCAGCCGCGCTCCACCTGTGGATCGCCTTCAACCCCGACGGCAGCTCGCGCGAGAGCTGCTTTCCCGACCAGCCCGGACCGGACTACCAGACCGGCGACGACACGCCGGCGATCCTGGACCGCAAATCGAAGTGGGACGTCGACTCCGATCTCCCCGCCGACCTCGCCGCGTTCCTCGCCGACGCCCTGCGGGAGGTCTACAACCCCACCGTTACCGGCACCGCGACTCCCAAGGGGGCGTGGGCCGACCATCCGACGATCATCAGCGACCTCGTCCCCGGCTCCGACGGCTACCCCGTCGCCGAGGACATCGAGGTGACCTACTGGTGGCTCTACCATTACGTCAAGTGGACCACCACCGACTACTTCACCCTGCGGCGCCCGGACCCGCCGGACTTCTTCGTCGTGCCGCCGTTTCCGTCACCGCCCGGCGCCGGCGCGTCCGACCCGGGACCGGGAGCTCCGCAGCCGTCCGACTGGCAGCACACCCTCAAGATCGTCCTCGCCATCTTCTCCTGGATCGCCTACCTGGCGGAGGTGGCGGCGTGGCCGGCCGCCGCGCTCATCGGCCTCGCCACCAGCGCCGGCACCTATCCGATCCGCGAGCTGCTCTACGAGGCCGTCGAGCTGCCGCTCTACAACGCCTGGCTGGCCTTGCACTGGTATCTCTCGATCACCGGCTTCGTCTACCCCATGCAGCACGAGATCAATCGTGGCCTGACCACCCTCGGCGTCGGCGTCACCGACTTCTGGGACCTGTTGACGGCGGCGCTGGACGACATCTCGGGCGGCCTCGTGCCGAGCCACCAGGGCAGCGAGCCATCCGGGCACGACCGCGATCCAGGCTACCCCCACGATGCCGTCGTCGATCCGCCGAGCCTGCTCAACTTCTTGCTCCGCCAGGACTTCGCGGTACCCTGCAGCAGCGCCGGGGAGGCGCCCAGCGAGTTCGCCAGCCCCTGGCTGTGGCCGGCCAAGGACCACGGGGGCGACGACGTGCCGTCCGAGGCGCCGCTCACCCCGGCGAGCCCCTACGTCGCCAGCCAGGACGCGCCGGTCCTGATGGGCGGCGCGCCCGGCAGCAACGTGGCGCGCAGCGCCTATCAGGCGGCGACGAGCGAGAGCGACACCCTGGCGGCCTCCGCCGCGCACCTGCCCGCGGGCGAGCACCTCGGAGATCCCGTCGACTACACGGCGTACGTGGTGGCCTGGCTGACCCGCGACCATCCCGCCGACATCGCCAACTTCAATCTCGACTCCGACCGCGGCTATGGCTACCTCTGCTGGGATTGGGTGCGTTCGCCGGACGTCAAGGGAGTCCCGCAGGCGTTCCAGGACAAGGTCCCGAACCGGGCCTATCACGCGCCGCTGCGGCCCGGGTACGGCTGGTGCCAGGACGACATCCCGGCGGGCACGCCACAGCCGCCGGTCGGGCCGGATCGCCCGCTCATGCACGACCCGACCGCGACCGCGCCGGACCCCGTCCGCATCCGCTACATCGATCGGGAGGTGCGCTGATGGTCAAGGTACCCGACGACCCGACGGGTCTCCCGGTCGTGCCGAGCGAGGGATCCGGGCAAGGCCTCCTGTGGCACTCCGCGACACCGCCCAGCAGCCCCGTCTTCGACAGCGCGCCGGGAGGCGCGAATGACCCGTTGCTGCCGGGAAGCGTCGGCAGGCAATCCGAGAGAGAGCGCATCGAGCACCTGAAGCGCCTCTGGCCTCAGCTGCTCAAAGGCGCGGATCACGGTGGGCGCGCCGACCGCTTCTATCCGTTCCTCCTCGTGCGCGCCGTCGTCGGCGACCACGGCGACCGCGCGCTCAGCGTGCCGTTCTGGGAGAGCCCGGACATCTGGACCGCGGCGGGAGATCCCGCGGCGACCCCCTCCATCCCGGCAAATCCCGGGGGCACGGTCGCGGCCGGCCAGCCCAACACGGTCTATGCCCACGTCTGGAACCTGGGCTATGCGCCTATCGCCGGGGTGAGGGTCGAGTTCTACTGGTTCGATCCGTCGCTCGCCATCGACGCAACCCACGCCCACCTCATCGGCGTGACCCGCGTCGACCTCGGGCCGCGCACGTCGGCCGGCTGCCACCGGCTGGTGAAGTGCCCCCAGGCCTGGGTGCCGGTCTTTGCGAACGGCGGGCACGAGTGCCTCGTCGTCCGCGTGTCCTCGGTGGGCGATACCCCGACCGACCCGTGGGCTCCCTGGGCTGATCGCCACGTGGCGCAGCGCAACGTCACGGTCGTTCAGAGCTCCCAGGGCCTCGGCGGCGTGCTCGCTTCGCTCAACACGAGCCGCCCGCCCGCGACCCGCGTCGAGGTACGCCTCGCGGGCAGCGACGCGGCGACCGCCGTGACCCTCCTCGCGCCCGGACACACGCTGGACCTCGGCGCCGGGGCGCGGACGCTGGCGAGGCTGCTGCCGAATGGCGACCTCGTCCTGCCGGCGCTCCCCGCGGCGGCGGCTGGGCAACGGACCGCCGCCGCCGCGCCAGCCCGCACCCTGCCCCGAGCCGACCTCCTCGCCCCCGCCCTCCACGAGCGGATCGCGGCGATCCCACCGCCGCAGGCGAATACGGCGCACGTGCTGCGCTTCGCCTGCTACCGGGGACGGAGCCTGCTCGGCGGCTACACCGTCGTCGTCGCCGGCCCGAGCGCTCCCCGGCGCCAGGTGCCGCCGACGCCGTAGCGTCCCGCCCTGCGCCTCCGGGATTCGCGCCTCACCGCGGGCCGCGCAGCAGCCAGGCGGCGAGGAGCGCGTGGGAGAGGACGAGGAGCGCGAGGCCGGCGAACGCCATGGCCCGGCCGTCGCGCGCGAGCGCCGCCGCCGCGGCGTCGCCGTCGCCGCGGAGGAGCCGCAGCGCTCCGCCGCCCGGCGAGGCGTCGGGGGCGACGCCCCCCTCGGCGGCCCGGTAGAGGCCGATCGCGCAGACCTCGTCGCCTGGGGCGACCACCCGCTCGGCGAGCCGGTCGCCGCGGCCGACCCCCTCCTGCCGCCCGCTCACCCGCCAGTCCCGGCGCACCGCTCCCTCGATGTCGGTCGGCAGCGCCGCGGCCCCGCCGAGGACCTCGCCCAGCCGGGCGGCGTCCACGCGGGTGAACGGGGTGGCGGCGACGTAGGCGCGAGCGCGCTCGTAGGCCGCGTCGTCGTCGCGTGCCGACTCCGTGAAGCCGGTCTCCAAAAAGGGGAAGCCGAGCAGGCGGACGCTGCCGCTCGGGGCGGCGATCGCCGCCGGGGCGAGGGCGCAGCCGGCGTAGGTGGGGCCGATCCGCCCACCGATCTGATACCTGTAGGCGACGCAGGGAACGCGCGAGAACGGCGCCGCGAGGGGTGCGGCCAGCGCGGCG
>Ga0307470_10000892_pt1 | contig 12420 bp, 13 predicted proteins | sample atmos_gasesAM3C__FD_204565 | JGI IMG/M metagenome (GOLD analysis project Ga0307470, IMG submission 204565) | Hardwood forest soil microbial communities from Morgan-Monroe State Forest, Indiana, United States - atmos_gasesAM3C_05 | ecosystem: Environmental > Terrestrial > Soil > Temperate forest... | reverse complement strand
GGCAGCAGCAAAGCGCCACATGTAGAACAACTTGGCGCGAAGCGCTTTCTCGAGCGCGCTCCGTGTGCCCACCGGTACACCCTCCGTGTCCCACTGGTACACCCACCGTGTCCCGCTGGTACACCCACCGTGTCCCACTGGTACACCCACCGTGTCCCGCTGGTACACCCACCGTGTCCCACTGGTACACCCACCGTGTCCCGCTGGGGCACCCACCGTGTCCCACTGGTACACCCACCGTGTCCCACTGGTACACCCACCATGTCCCACTGGTACACCCACCGTGTCCCACTGGTACACCCACCATGTCCCGCTGGTACACCCACCGTGTCCCAGTGGGGCACACACCGTCCAGCTTGCGGTTGGGGTCGGACCTTCGTTTTTCGCGACCGACTCCAGCGTCGGGAGAACATCGCGCCACGCATCGTCGTAGCACAACCGTCGTGTTTGCAATCACTTAGCGGTGAGATCGCCCCCGAGTTCGTCTTGAGGTGTAAGTCACTCTGAGACCGAAACTTGCGCGACAATGATCCGGTTGACCGAAGTGCGAAGGTGTGACCCCACTTCAACTCTCTTTGGGATGCTGAAGGACGAAGTCCCGCGTATCCCCCCCTCGGTGACCTACGCCGAGCTACGCCGGACGGCGGCGCGGCTGCGTGCCGGCAAGATGCGTGGGGATCCGCGGATGCCGCCGAACGAGCTGGCCGACCTGATCGAAAAGTCGATCAGGCAGGATCAGCTCGTGCGAGGGGTGCTCAAGGCAGATCGTGAGCAGACAGAGTTCGAGCGCGAATGTGAACGGAAGGATGAAGCGACTTCATAGCCGGTTTCCACCACCTCAAGAAACCCCCCGAGGCAGCCGATCCGGAGAGCCCGGTAGCGGAGCAGGTCCGGCAAATCCATCGCGCGCGGAAAAGGAGCTGGGACGGCGGGGGAAGCGGAAACGCTGATCCGCAGATGTCGCAGATGCACGCGGTGCACACGGATGGAGGATTTCATTCCGGCGACAAACTGCGCTTCGGAGTGGTGGAGCTTCAGTTCGAGGTGCCGTAGAGCTCGTAGCAAGTGATCGACGCGGTATTGAGACGTACGTCGTCAGACATCCCTGGAGATGAACAGAACGTTGACGTAGGGGAGATCCATCGTTCAGCCGCGGATGCCGCAATGCGCTACGTCGTCCTGCTCGATCAAAGCAGACCCCCGATCGACACCGAGGCTGGTGAAACGGCCACCCTTACCGAATGTAACGAGCTCGAACGCTGCGGGGCCTCGCCGCCGGCGTGCGGCCGAGTCTTCGATGAGCCGGCTCACGGTCGTCCCGTCCCCTGCCGCCCGCTCTTTGAGGGCGTCGAGGAGCTTTTCGTCGATCGTGATCGTCGTTCGCAGTCACGGTGACGTTCGATTTTCGCCATCCGATGACGATACCGCCTCTCGCGCATTCACGATTTCTTCTTGGTTCCCTCTACGCCGGGTAGGGAAACGCGTCTCAGTCGACACTCCTTTTAGAGCGAGTGCAGCGCCCTAGTCTAGGGATCGTGGCACCGCGTGGAGGAACGAGGATGGGCGGACTGGTAAGTGTTAAAACGGATAACGGTTCGGTGCTGATTGAGGTTTGGAGATCACCGAGTGATGTCGAACCGGTTTCGCTGCTCAAGGATCCGGTGACTGAACTGAAAGAATCGGTAATGGCCAAGCTCCGCCCGATTCTGGAGTTGGCGGATGATGTGAGAAAAGAGCTCGAGAAGCTCCCTGTGTCGTCAGCGGAGGTCGAATTTGGGTTCGCGCTGACATCGAAGGGCTCCGTCTATGTGGTTGCGCTGGAGGCTCAGGCGACCTTTAAGGTGAAGCTGGCCTTCAAAAGAGCTGTGGATCTGAAGGAAAGCTCTTGATGGGGAAGGAAGCAGTCTTCGACGAGAAGGCCGCGCGTGCGGCCGTGGCCGAGATTTCCATCGGGGGAGATCGCAGCGGGACGGGCTTCTTCTTCACCGAAAAGCTACTGTTCACGTGCGATCACGTTGTCGCCGGAACGGCGGCCGGACTGACGGTAACGCTCCATGACGGTAGAAAGCTCGAAGCTTCGCAAGTGCTCGAGTTCGGCGTCCCCGATCTCGACGTGGCGGTGCTCTCCGTGGAAGAAGGGCTAGCGCCGGCAATTCTGCCGGTGACAATGGAGCCCTTGTCCGTTGGCGATCATGTATGGACCACGGGATTCCAGGTCGGGGACTCGATAACCTCTGCGGTGCCGTCGAGCGGCAGGGTCGAGGGGCAGGTATCCACGGTGTACTCACGGTCCAGAGAGTACCGGGTGCCACAAGCGGTGCGCATCCGCGATCTTCGCGCCAACTTCGGAGCGAGTGGTGCGCCTCTGCTAGCGCTTCCCGAGGGCGTTGCGCTCGGGATGACGATTGCGAAGTATCTGACGCAGGACAATTTGATCCTTCCGTTCTCGGCGTTGCGCGGGACAACGCTGGGGAAGGTCTTCGATGCGTCGTCCAAGAACATTCCTGTATTCGGGCGGTATCTGAATTACGCCGGAGCGCGGCAACTCTGTTCGGCGCAGACACACGCAGCTACGCAACTGTTGACCGAGAGTCGGCAATACCTGCCGGATCAATACATCTCTCGTCAAGAATGCGAGCAACAACTCTCCAGGTTCATCGCTGCTCCACGCAGCCGCATCTTTCCGCTGGTGGGCGATTCGGGTGCCGGAAAGTCGTCGCTGCTCGCGGCGCTTGCGAGCCGGGCCTCGCATCCATTCCTCATTCTGCTCGCTGGCCATCGAGTGAGCCTTGATCGTGGCATGCTGCGCGAGGCGATCGATGCCGAGTTGCACGAAAGCTCGGGTGAGCGAGGCCAAGCCGAGGCCATCGCCAACGTCGCATCGCAATCGCGTCAGCCACTGGTAATCTTGTTTGACGCTCTGAACGAGATCGTCGGCCCGCAGGCACTCCTGCGGCCCTGGCTGGAGCGAACGTTTGCGTGGCTGAAATCCATGGACGCTTTCCTCGCGGTTAGTGCGCGCCAGGACTTTTGGAGTTCGATCCGGGACCTGATTCCCGACCGCTTACTCCCGAGCGGCTCCGACTCAAGCGCCGAACCGCTCGGAGACTTCTCCGACGTGGAGGCGAGTGCGGCCGTACACGCTTACGGCTTGCCAGAGGTGTTGGTCGAGCAGCCGATGTTCAGGCGGCCAGTTTTTCTGCGCATGTATGCCGAGCTTGGTACGTTCGCGCCAGAAGGACGCGTGAGTCATGCAACCCTTTTGAAAAAGTATGTCGCCGACAAGGCAAAGAAGGCCTCTTCGAGATTGCCCATTCCGCCAGCGCCGTCGCTGGTCGAACTTCTGCTAGAACGTATAGCAGCTCACGCCGGGCGAGGGCTCGATATTCCCCGGGGTGCCGTGCTTGACGAGCCACGCGTAACACCGGAACTGGTACAGGTTCTTCTTTCCGAGAATCTCCTTCTCGACACTGATGCCGGCTTCCGGTTTGTGTTCGATGAGGTTGGCGAATATCTCCTTTCGAAATCGTTCACGTTGCCCGGGGACGAGCAGGGGTGGTTCGACTGGCTGCAGACCTTTCCACTTCCTGGAGCGGTCCGGTTCGCCATTCTGCGACGTGAGGAGGATGCCGAGAGAATTCTCAGACCGTTGATCTCGGCGATTCCGCGTCTCCCTCACATCAACGGTTATCGGTATCGCATGACTTTGTTCGACACGGTGGCACGGATGGTAACTCCACCGGTCGAGATGGTGGCTGACTACTTGCGCGCTGATTTGTCGGCAATTGATGACTTCGAACTGAAAGAGATTGCCACGGCGATCAGTCGATCTCATGTTTCTCTTCGCGATCGGCTCGGGTTGCTTCAGGCCCTAGCTCCTGCTCAGAACTATTACCCGTGGCGTGAAGGCGACTGGTCCGATAAGCCTGTTGACACGTACAACCACCACGTCTACGTGCGCCTTCTCCGGTTAGCTTTCGAAGAGGATCCGGCTACGGCGATTGATTCGTTGGTTGGCTGGCTCGACGATGGGCGGAAGCTTCGAGGTGATCACCACGAGAGGGAACAGGACGGGTCTGCTGAAGTCGCTGACATCTCGGCGGCCTTACTTTTTGAGCAAAGCGGCGTGCGTCTTGATGCAGTCTGCGAAGCACTGGCGAACCGACTCGCCGAGGAGCCGCGTCATCGAGTCGGCAGCATCCTGCACCTCGTCGGTGCCCGCCAGGCTGGCGCAGTCGAAGAGGTCGCCCGCCGTTGGGAATGGGCCGGACGAGAACGAGAGGGAGCGCTGGTGTCGCTGCTCGACGGAGTCTGCGGCACGAGAACACCACCTGAGTGGGCCGGTCGCTCGCTGATGACTCTGTCTCGTTCTGTGGTCCCAGCGGTCTCCGCGAAAGCGTTGCGTTTGCTGGCAAAGTTTCCCTACCTTGCTGGCGGGGCGTTCGAGGCGCTGCGCAGCCGCTATCTTGCTCGCGACGCAAACGTCGACATCTACGACCTGACTCCGTTCGCGGGTATTCTCTTCGACGACTTTCTCGGCATGGTGCGGAAGGACCAATTCCCGAAGCTCCAGGATCTCGATTTGGCTATGCGCTCCCTGCCGCGCAAGACCCTAACAGAGGCCGAGCACGCTCAGCTCATTACATTCCTTGAGGAAGCTTCCGCAAGGTCTGAGCTACGTCGCGCTGTCGGGAACACACTGGAGGTAGAGCTCAACGCTATCCGCGCTGACGACCCTTCGTTCGGAAGATTGGCCGCGCTGACGCGACGGTTCATAGCGAAAGACCTTCCCGATGGTCGGATTCCGATTCATTACTTTATGGTCGAGGGCGATCACGACGGGAAACAGGATGCTCGGCGCGCCCTCATCGACGCTGTCATCGACGAGGTTCAGGACGAGGAGGATCTCGGCAAACTTCTCGGCCTAATGATAGATCGTTATGCCGCAGGCAGCGACATGTTCGGCAGGATCGTCCGTTTGGCGGAGAGGCTTGGCGATGCGGACATGTGGCTGATCCGTGCGACCTTCCTGAATAACGAGCTGGCCGATGAGGTGATTCGCTCGAACATCGACCTGCCGCACGTAACTGAGATGCGCAATGCGGTCAAGAGAGGAGAGAACCCGCGGAGCCATTGTTTAGACGTTCTGCAGCATGCAGACGAGGACTGACAAGTACAGAGGAGAGAGCTCGTTTTCGCTCGTGTCCTCTGCGCCTCGGTGGTGAACGTTTTGGAAAAGACACCAGTCACTCGATGCGGTTCGCGGGCACGTCTCTGCCGTTCTGATGGAGTACGACGCCGGTGGCGCGACCGTTTGCGTCGGTGACGAACGTGAGCTGGGCGTCGACGACTTTGTAGAAGTACTCGTGATCGCTCTCGGCGAAGACTTCGGCCTTGGGCTGGCCGGTGGCCTGGACAAACAGGGGTTGTCTTCGCGGGTCACGGTGAGCACGAAGTCCGGCGCGAGCTGATGGCTTCCGGCGTATCCGTCAAAGGTCTTCGGATCGACGGCGATCTCCTTGTGCTCTTTCGCCGGTGGAGGCTCGCCTTCCATTCGCTTCGCCGGATGGTCGGCGCCGTTCTGATGGAGTACGACACTCGTCGCGCGACCGTTTGCATCGACGACGAACGTGAGCTGCGCGTCGAAGTCTTTGAAAAAGAAGTCGCGGGTACCCTCGGCGAAGATCTCGAACCGTGATGAAAAGGCTTATCCGCAGATGACGCAGATAGGGCCTGAGGGTCAAGTCTAAAGTCTAAAGCGAGATTGTCGCTGCGTCCCCCTGAGACGAGACCTGACCCTCGACGCCACGACCCCCCACGATCATTGCGGGCGAGGACGCGTGCGCGCCACAATCATCCCCGCCGATGAAATCCCGCCTTGTCTGGACCAGCGATCCCGAAGCCGCGAAGCGGATGCGCCAGGATGGCGCGAGCGAGGCTTCGGCTGATCAGTATCCGTCGAAACAGACCATCCGCGTGGCCATCGATCGCAAGCGCCGCGCGGGAAAGAGCGTGACCATCGCCAGCGGATTCGAGCTGAAGACCGAATCGCTGTCGGAGCTGGCGGCGGCGTTGAAAAAACGATGTGGTGCCGGCGGTACGTCGGGAGACGGCGAGATCGAGATCCAGGGCGATCATGTGGCGCGCGTAGCCGCCGAGCTCGAGCGCCTCGGCTACAGGGTTCGGAGGAACTGAAGGGTTTCGCGGTCTCGGGGTTGCGCGGTCTCGCGGCAGAAAAGCTTTTTACCACAGAGGCACAGCGCGGCGTAGCCGCAACCAAACGTGGGATGCCGGCGGGGCACGGCAAGCACCGCCCCCTCATCCGCCTGTCGGCACCTTCTCCCCCAGCTGAAAAGCGCTGGGGGAGAAGGGCGCTCGATGTTAGCGAAGCGCAAGCTCTTGTTCTCCGGGGCGGCTACAAATTTGGAAGTTTCTCTTGTGTCCTCCGTGTCTCTGTGGTGAAAGCTTTAAGAATCAAAAGACAGTTCGCTCGCAAGCCGCGCGAAGTCCTCCAGAGACAACCTCTCCGCACGCACGCCCTCGTCGATGCAGGCGTGGGCCAGCGCGGCAAGCACTTCCTCGCGCGTGCCGAACTCGGTCAAGTTGTTGACCAGTTTCTTGCGGCGCATGCGGAAGGATGCGCTGATCAGGGTGATGAGGGCATCGGAGGCGAAGGGTTTGGGGTCGGGATCGAGGATGACGACGGCGCTGCGCACCTTTGGCGGGGGATAGAACGACTTCGGCTCGAGGGTCATGAGGATGCGTGCCGAGGCGTAGAGGCGGACGAAGAGGGTCAGGTAGCCGTAGGCTTCGTCGCTGGGATTGGCTACGAGGCGGTCGGCCACTTCCTTCTGCAGCATGAACACGGCGCGGCGGCAATGCGGGTCGGCGATGACGCGGCGGAGGATGGGGGTGCCGGCGTTGTAGGGGAGGTTGCCGACGGCGCGATAGGGGCGCGCGGGGAGGGGAGCGTCGATGGCGTCTTCGTTGACGAGAGTGATTCGATCGCCGAATTGGGCGCGGAGGCGGTCGGAGAGCTCGGGGTCGATCTCGACTGCCATCAGTTGGTTCGGTAGCTCGGCCAGCTTCTCCGTCAGCACTCCTTCGCCGGGGCCGATCTCGACGACGACGTCGTCCGGCTCGGGCTCGACGGCTTCGACGATGCGCGTCACCGCGCCGCGGTTGCGGAGGAAGTGCTGGCCCCACTTTTTTTTGGGATGGCTCATCGCGTGCGGGGTGAATGTTAGCCGGAGCGCTGGCGTCGCGGCGGCGGGCGTAGCGCTGTCGGCTCGACGGCTGGACCGCCAGCGGCTCGCTGGCGGTTTTGGTGTGGACACCGCCGCCGAGCCAGCAGCGGTCCAGCCGGCGAGCCGCCGGCGCTACGCGCAGGTCGCTTCTGCGCCTTCGGTCGCCCCACGATAAACTTCCCCGCATGGACCAGGCCACCATCAACACGGACATCGCCGCGGCGCACGAGGTGATCGCGCGGCTGCGGAGCGAGGTGGGGCGGGCGGTGATCGGGCAGGAAGCGATCGTCGACCGGCTCGTCATCGCGCTCCTGATTCGCGGGCACGTGCTCCTGGAGGGAGTGCCGGGGCTCGCCAAGACGCTGCTCGTCAGGACGCTCGCCGGCGCCATCGACGCGTCGTTTCATCGCGTCCAGTTCACGCCTGATCTGCTGCCGGCTGACATTACCGGCACGCTGATCTTCGATCCGGCGGGCCGGGTGTTTACGCCGAGGCATGGACCGATCTTCGCCAACCTCGTGCTGGCGGACGAGATCAATCGCGCACCTGCGAAGGTGCAGTCCGCGCTGCTCGAGGCCATGCAGGAGCGGCAGGTGACCATCGGCGATACGTCGTACCGGTTGCCGGAGCCGTTCGTGGTCATCGCCACGCAGAACCCGATCGAGCACGAGGGGACGTACGCGTTGCCCGAGGCGCAGGTCGATCGATTCGTGATGAAGCTGCGCGTCGATTATCCGACGCAGGATGAAGAGATGCGGATGCTGGGGATCTATCTCGACCCGACCGCGCCGCAGGTGGCCATCCGCCGCATCCTGACGATCGCCGAGATCGCGCAGATCGCACGGCTTGCGGCGAGCGTTCATGTGGATGAACGGATCGGGCGCTACATCATTCAGATCGTGGCGGCGACGCGGACGCCGGCGGAGTTCAAGCTGCCGTCGCTCGTGCCGCACATCGCCTTCGGCGCCTCGCCGCGCGCGACGCTGGCCCTGGCGCACGTGGCCAAAGGCTATGCCTTCATTCAGGGAAGGTCGTATGTTTTGCCCGAGGATGTGAAGGCGATCGCGCCGGATGTTTTGCGCCATCGCCTCGTGCTGAGCTACGAAGCCGCGGCGGAGCAGGTGACCGCGGACGCGATCGTGCAGCAGGTATTGGGGGCGGTGGCGGTGCCGTGACGCGGTTGCGGGGTCGCGCGGTTGCGCGGTAGCGCGGCCTGCGTGATCTCAGACGCCGCGAGACTTCGAAACCGCGAGACCTCGTAACCATGTTCTTCCGCCGCCGCAAACCGCAATTCCGCGTCCCGCTGACTCGCCGTGTGCGCGACCTGGAGATCCTGTCGGCACGGCTGATCCGGGCGGGGTTCGCGGGGGACTACCACTCGGCGTTCCACGGCCGAGGGATCGAGTTCTCGCAGGTGCGTGAGTACCAGCCGGGCGATGATGTGCGGACGATCGATTGGAATGTGACGGCGCGGAGCGGCGTGCCGCATGTGAAGGAGTTCATCGAGGAGCGCGACCTGACGGTGATCGTGGCCATCGACGTCTCGGGATCGATGGCCTTCGGTTCGGTCGACTGGCGCAAGTGCGACATCGCCGCGGAGCTGGCGGCGGTGTTCGCCTTCTCGGCCGTGCAGAACTCCGACCGCATCGGCCTGCTGCTCTTTTCGAATCGAGTTCACCGGTACATCGCGCCGAGGCGGGGGCGGATGCACGCGCAGGTCATTGTCCGGGCTGTCGTTGATGCGGCCATGCGCGGCGGTGGGGGGATTGCCGACCTCGATTTCGCTGCCCGCTATCTCGAACAGGTCAGCGCCAGGCGAGCGGTGGTGATCGTCATCAGCGACTTTCTCGATCAGAACTTCGAGCGGACGATACGGCGGCTGGACCTGAAACACGACGTCGTGGCCATCGCCGTCGGCGATCCGCGCGAGGAGAGGTTCCCCGAGGGCGGGCTGGCGCAGGTCGTCGACGCGGAGAGCGGAGCGGTGCGGCTGATCGCTCTCGGCGGCGCTGATGTGGCACGCCGGGCCGCGGGTCGTAATCAAGTCAACGAGCGGCGGTTTCGGGCAGCAGGGATCGATCATCTGTCCGTGTCGACGGCGATTCCGTATGATCGGGAGCTGTTGCGGTTCTTCAGGGAGCGGGCGGTGAGAAGGCGATAACCCGATGACAGGCCTACTGGTTCTGGCGCTGATCACCACGTTTCAACCGGCTCGTCCGACGATCGGCGATCCGGTCACGATCACCTTCGCGGCGGCGACGACGGTCGAGCCTTCGCCCGACTACGAGGTGGTGTCGCGCAGCGGAAACTCTGTCGTGATCCGGACGTTCGTGCCTCACTCGATCACAGTGACGGGACATTCGGCCGAGGGGCCGGTCAGCGTGGTGATTCCGATCCATTCGGTGCTGAAGCAGGACGACAAGCTCGAGCCGGCGCCGCTGAAACCTCCGAAGCCGGAGCCGTGGCCGCGCCTTCCGTTCGTCGCCATCGGCATCGCGGCGCTGGCAGCGGTTGCGGTGTGGACGGCGGTGGTTGTGCTGGCGAAGCATCGTGTTCCGGAACCGCACATCGTCGTCGTGCCGGGGGAGGCGTTTCGCGCGCGGGTGCTGGCGCTGCGGCGAGGTGGCGCGTCGATGCGATGGGCGCAGTTGGCGGATGCGGTTCGTGCGTATCTCGCAGAGGTACGCGCGGACCTTGGTGCGGAGCTGACGACGTCGGAGGTTCTGGCGCGGATTGAGGAGGAGGAGCAAGCCAAAACCGCCGCCGAGCCGGCAGCGGTCCAGCCGACGAGCCGTCGGCGCTACTTGGCGTCGGCGCTCGTGGCGCCTGTCGCGCAGATCCTTCGTCAGGGTGATCTTGAAAAGTTCTCGCCTTGGGGAGCCGCGCCGGCGAGTTTTGATGATGCGGTCAACCAGGCCCTGGAGATCCCCTCGTTGGCGGAGCCGCCGGCGCCGGTAGCCGAGGAAGCGGCCGCATGATCCGATTCGCCAATCCGCTCTGGCTGCTGCTGGCCGCCGCCGTCATCGCCAGGATCGCGCTGCTGATGTACGACCGGCAGCGTCGGTTCGGCGCGTTCACAATCTCTTCGATGTCGCTTGTCACGCCGCGGCGGAGCGTGCGCGCGCAGCTTGCGGGCGTGCCGTTTCTGTTCGAATCGATCGCGGCGCTGGCGATGATCGTGGCGCTGTCGCGGCCACAGCGCGTGACCAGGCTGGCCACGAACGACCGTTTCGGCATCGATATCGTGGTGGCGCTCGATGCTTCCGGAAGCATGGCAGCCGAGGATTTCAAGCCGCGCAATCGATTCGGCGTGGCCAAGGAGCTGATCGGCGACTTCATCGCCCGGCGGCAGGATGACCGCATCGGCATCGTGACCTTCGGCGCCCGTGCGGCCACGCGGGTGCCGATCACGTACGACCGCGACATCGCCGTGGCGATCCTGGAGCGGGCGGAGGTGGGGGAGAACGGCGACGCCACGGCCATCGGTCATGCTATCGCCACGGCGGTCAACCGCTTGCGCACGTCGAAGTCCCGCAGCCGGATCATCATCCTCGTGACCGACGGCGTGAACAACTCGGGCTCGATCGATCCGCTGACCGCGGCGCAACTGGCGGCGCGCTACGGCATCAAGATCTACACGATCGGCGTGGGAAGCCGCGGGCCGGTGCCGATCCCGGTGAAGCGGGTGGATCCGTTTACTGGAGAGATCGTGACGACGTACCAACTCGTGCGTGCCGATCTCGACGAGGAGGCGCTGGCGGCGATCGCGAAGGCGACGAACGGCGAGTATTTCCGGGCTACCGATGCGCGGACGATGAGCGAGGTGCTGGACCGCATCGACCATCTCGAAAAGACGCGCCTGACCGCGCCGAAGAGCGAGAAGATCGAGGAGTTGTACGGCCTGCCGCTGGCTGCGGGTGTGGCGATGCTGGCGCTGGCGCTGTTGTCGGGGGAGACGGTGTGGCAGAAGGTGACGGCATGAGCGCAATCACCTTCCGCGCGCCTCAGCTCCTCTGGTTCGCGCTCCTGGTCCCACTCGTGTTCGCATTCTTTCTCGCACGCGAGCGTCGTCGCGCGGCTATCGCGCGGCGGTTTGTTTCGGAGCGGTTGCGCGGAGTGGCCAATCCGCTGCGATCGCTCCGGCCATGGCTGGCCTCACTCACGCTCCTCGGGTGTGTGATCGCGCTGGCCGGTCCGGAGGCGGGGTTCCGCGTGGTGCCGATCGAGCAGCGCGAATCGAATCGGGTGATCGTCATCGATGTCTCGCTGAGCATGGATGCGCGGGACGTGGGCACCTCGCGCCTCGACGCGGCCAAGGCCATCGCGAAGCGGATCATCGAGGCGCAGCAGGGACGCGTGGCTCTGGTCATCTTCGAATCGGCGGCCGAGGTGGTCTCACCACTGACGAGCGACGGGGACGCGGTCGAGGAGTTGCTCGACTCGATTCAGGCGGGGGAGGTATCGAATCCCGGCTCTGACCTTTCGTCGGCTTTGAACACGGCTTTGCGCCTGGTCGGCGGCGACGCCGGGGAGCGCGGAGACGTCGTGCTCATCAGCGACGGCGAGGACCAGGGTACGAAGCTCGACGACGCCATCAGCAAGGTGACGCGACGCGGTGTCACCGTATCGACGATCCTGGTCGGCACGGCCGGCGGCAGCACGATCCCGCGGTCCGAGGGGAGCGGCGTGTTGCTCGATGACAACGGCCAGGTGGTGACGACGTATGCACGCCCCGAGGCGCTGAAGAAGATCGCCAGCGCCACGGGCGGGACGTTCTATGCGAACCCGTTCGGCGAACACGACCTCGACTCGCTGGCGACTACCGGCGGAATCGCGAAGCGGCGAGACGTGCGCGTTCCCATCGAGCGTTATCAGTGGCCGCTGGCGTTTGCGTGGATGGCGTTGTTTCTCGGCTCGCTGGCGAATCGGGGTGCGGAATGAGAGTCTGCCAAGCTCCGGCACAGACAAAAGTGTCTGTGCCACATTGGACTCGGTGTAGTGGCAGGGAGTTGCTTTTCGTCAGGTGTTGCCAAGCTCCGGCACAGACAAAAGTGTCTGTGCCACATTGGGCTCGGTGTAGTGGCAGGGAGTGGCTTTTCGTCAGGGACTGCCAAGCTCCGGCACAGACAAAAGTGTCTGTGCCACATTGGGCTCGGTGTAGTGGCAGGGAGTG
>Ga0307470_10000891_pt1 | contig 12425 bp, 10 predicted proteins | sample atmos_gasesAM3C__FD_204565 | JGI IMG/M metagenome (GOLD analysis project Ga0307470, IMG submission 204565) | Hardwood forest soil microbial communities from Morgan-Monroe State Forest, Indiana, United States - atmos_gasesAM3C_05 | ecosystem: Environmental > Terrestrial > Soil > Temperate forest... | reverse complement strand
GTGTGAGAGAGAGCAATACGGGCGGTTGGAAGCGCGTAGCTTCCAACCGCCCGTGGTTTTTTGCGGTCCTTTGTCAGTGAGAGGCGTGGCGGCGCTGCATGCTGCCGATGCTCGTGATCGTTCCTTCTGACAGTCCACCCGGCCCGACCGCGCGCACGCGAAAGAGATTACCTACATGCGCGACGACGCTGATCGTGCGCGCATCGCCGGAGATGATGTTGTACCCGTACCAGGTGTTGCCGAAATCCACCGACCATTCGAGTACGAATCCAGCGGCCGTTTCGCTTTGCCAGTCGATGCGCGCCGTATTGCCCCCGAAGTTACTGACTACGTTCCGCGGTGCGGGCGGAGGTGCAGGCATCGGCGCAAGCTCGGACGCGAGATAGAGGCGAGCCCGCGCCAGCGACGCCGGCCCTCCGGCTTCCGAAGTGGCGAATGCCGTGATACTGGCATCGTTGACTGCGATCGATGGTCGTCCCCACGACACCGCGCCGCTGGTCGCCACAAAGCGGTAGTCGAGTGGCGAACCCGATCGTGTCACACGAGCCGCGCCCAGCCAGCTCGGACCTGTATTTGCGCCCGCGTATCTCCAACCGACTGTGTACGTCGCACCATCCCACGCCACGGCGCTCGAAACGTACGAATACCATCGGAACAAAGGAGTCTCCGCATCGAGAGTCAGTCCGCTGTCGTCGTGGACGGTGATGGTTGAGATCTGGCCGTAGCTTTCGAGGGCGATCAACGACTCCGCGCCACTCGAGGCCACGTGCGCGAGAATGTGAGTGCCGCTGATCGTGAGCGGCTCGCTGTCGATCGCGTCGCCATCCGCGGACACGCGCATCACGCGGAAATGGCCCAGGCTTGGTGAGGGGGATGGGCAGACGGAAAGAACACATGGGATGTTCGGCGCTTCGCTGAAGACGGCGATGAAGTGTTGCCCGTCCCAGGCCACATCCGGCGCGAGCTCGAGATTCGCGGGAGCAGGCTTTCCGATCACCGCGAGTTCCCCGAAGAATGGGCGAGGCGTCGTCGCCGAGCCGTCGGGCGCAACGAGGGTGCCGAGGAGCTGAAACTCGTTCGACCAGACGACAAAGTAGCGGCTGCCATTCCACACGACAGCGACATCCGACCGGACGTTGTGGCCGGACGTGAGGACAACGGTATTGAGCGGCATCCCCGAGGGAGAGAGACGTTCCGCGAATACGTCGTAGTCAGCAACCCACACCACGAGCGTTTCGGATGGACTGTGGGCGATGGCGACCGACTGAACGTTTGCCTGGTCGATCGAAGCACCGGTGCCCGCGATCGGTTCGCCGGCAGCGTTCGCCACCTGCGACACGATGGTGTTGCGACTCTGCACGGGCTCCATCCACGCCGCTGTGAAGCCTGCTCCGTTCCCCGTCACGACCGGGTACAGCTGATTCGCTGCCGGCGGCACCGTCGTCAAATCGTGCCCGGCGGCAAGGAGCGGCAGTGGGAAGGCCAGGAAAAGGCAAAGGGCAAAGCGGGGCATCGTTATCTTCCTGCGAATAAGACACGCCACTCCGTTATTCCAGCCGTGGAAGCGGGCGCGAGGGTGGGTAGAGATAGGACGGCCCTTCTTGCAACGGTCGGCCAGCACGACTACGAGCCGTTCGGCCTCGAGTCAAACTATCAGGAGACGACCGGCGGCTTCGACCGCGAGGACCCGAAGCGGTTCACGGGGCATGAGCGCGACTATGCCGCGCCGCCGGATGCGCCGGCGTCGGCGTACTATCTGGATTACATGCATGCTAGGTTTTACAGCCCGACGGTTGGAAGGTTCCTCAGCGTTGACCCGGCGATCGACCTTAGAGCGAATCTGAACAACCCGCAGGGTTGGAATCGGTACGCGTATGTTCGAAACAACCCGCTGCGCCGCACCGATCCGACCGGCAAGTACACGTGCACAGGGTCGGTCGATCAATGTAAAGCCGTTGATGCGAACGTCGACCGCTTGCGTCAAGCCACTACGATACTTGTCGCTGATCATGTTCCCGGCGCAAGTGCGCTAGCCAGAGCAGTGAGCTTTTATGGCAAGAAGGGCGAACGCAACGGGGTTTCTGTGTCGGTTGTCGACTTCGATGGCGCTGCGTTGGGGTCAACTGAGAGGAAGAACGGACTCACGATCGTCAGCGTCGACGCGAATGCACTCATGGCTAGTGGTTCAAGCCGCGTTACCGCGGTAGAGATGGCCGCGACGTTCGCACACGAAGCTGAACATGGCACGCGCAGAGGAACCGCCAACGATCCCGGCAACATTCGATCGGAGGTGAAGAACGATGAGCGGGAGGCATTCCGTTGGGGTGGGTATGTCAACTCCGCGTTCGGCACAAGCTCGGCGTATCGCGTCTTCGAGAACGGAGCATGGGATCATGCCTTCCTTGAAGCGTGGGCCGAAACGGCAACGGTTGCTGATTGCAAGGCGATGGGTGGCTGCAAGTGAGACCACTAGGCGGAGCAGTCACGGCCCTCGTCGCCCTGACGATGTTCAGTTGTTCGGTGGAGCATAAATCGAAGCCGGTAGCAGTGGAGATGTGTGCGCTCACGGCACGGCCAGCTCTGTACGACGGCCGCATTGTGAGGTTCTCCGCACATGTGATGAGCGACGGAATCGAACACACGCTGTTGTTCAGCCCCGCCTGTTCAGAGTTTCCCCTGATCGTTACGGCTGGTTCGCGACGAGAAGCGGATGTGCATGAGTTAACTGATGTGATCTTTGGGAAAAATCGTGGCACTGTAAATCGCGATATCGCTGGTACATTCATTGGTACTTTCAAATCACCTAATCGAATCGAGCTTCAGAGAGCATTAGATGTCGTCGTTCGCGGTACGAGCTGAGCGACGCGGACCGGAGAGTACTGCGACGCAGCGGCTATTACTCGGATCGCACCCGACCGTTCCAGAATTATAGGTCGCATCACCGGCTACGTACTCGGCCCAGGCGAACTTGAGTTACTGTTAAAACTGCCGGTCGATTAGGCGGAAAACGACGGAACTGCTCCGGCGGCGACGGAATCTGCTATCCATCACTTGTCTGCGACTGCCCAGCTTAAGGGCGCACACGACTGTTTATAGGTCGTTGAGAAAGCTGTCCGGCGGCGCCGCGGCGTCGTACTCGGCCTGCAGATCGGTCTTGTGCTTCCATTCGATCTCGGCCAGCTCCATGAAGAGCGCGCCCAGGATGGTGTCCGGCGCGCGCTCGGCCATGAAGCGGAAGTAGCTCTCCGAGTCGCGCTCGCGCTCCAGGGCGTGTTTGAGGGCGTGGCTCATGTCGAGATTCACCAGGTCGGGCGGCAACTCCACGGTCGCGGGAGCGGGTGGGGGAGGCGGGTGGCCGATTTCTTCGCGATATCGCCGCTCCATTTTGGCACGGTGCACGAGCTCGAAGTCGGCGAGCTGCAGCATGCGCGCGCGCACGGCAGGCGACGCTGCGCGCTCCGCCAACTGCTGGTAGTACACACGCGTTTCGATCTCGGACTCGATCGCCTTGCGCAGGACTTCTTCAACCGTCGTTTCGAGCGGTTTCATGCGAGGCGATTATTGCGCTTCTCCGCCGCGAAACACATCGGGATTCGGCGGGGCAGTGTCCTCGAACGGGGCGCTGCGCAATTGTTGACCGACGCCGGTGCCGCCCGCGGTGCCCCGTTTATCGATCGAGCCGTAGTACGGCCGCCAACCCATCGGTCCGACGGGGAAGTTCGGCGGGACGACCAGATCGCGCAGTCCGACGACCGACCGCGCGCGCGTGTCGATGGCCATCTCGTAATCGCGTGTCATGTAGATGGCATCCTCGGGACAGGCATCGACGCAATAGCCGCAGAAGATGCAGCGAAGGAGATCGATCTCGTAGCGCACCGGAAACTTCTCGCGCGTCCGTTCATCCTCGCCGGCTTCGATGGTGATGCACTCGGCGGGACAGGCCGTCGAGCACATGTAGCAGGCCACGCAGCGTGTCGTGCCGTCTTCGCGCGAAGTCAGGATGTGGCGTCCCCGGAAACGCTCCGAGTAAACGCGCTTCACCTCGGGATACGAGATGATCGGCAGCTTGCTGAGATTGAAAAGATTGTGGAGGAGATGGCGGATCGTCACCATCATCCCGGCGATGACCTGCGGGAGGTAGAGACGGTCGAGCACCGTCAGCGGCGTGCGCTCGACTTTGACGACTCCGGGTCTTAGACGAGTCACGTTCATTGCTAGTGGTCCAACTCTCCGGCGATGATGTTGAGGGAGCCGAGGGCCGCAATCGCGTCGGGGATCGTCTGACCCATGATCATTTCGGGGAATGCGGAGTAGATCTGGAAGCAAGGCGGCCGGCAGCGGACGCGGTAGGGGTTCTTGGTGCCGTCAGAGACGAGGTAGAAGCCGAGCTCCCCGTTTCCTCCTTCGACCTGGAAGTATGTTTCGCCGACCGGCGGCTGGATGCCGTGCATGATCAGCTTGAAGTGATAGATGAGCGACTCCATCTCGTTGTAGACCTTGGTCTTCGGAGGCAACGCAACATAGGGGTTGTCGACGATGACCGGCCCTTCGGGTAGACCACGGTCGATGGCCTGTTGCAGGATCTTGAGCGACTGCCGCATCTCTTCCATGCGCACCAGGAATCGCGCGTACGTGTCGCCGCCCTCGGCGATCGGGACGTCGAAGTCGTAGGTCTCGTATCCGAGGTAGGGGCTCGCTTTGCGGACGTCGTAGGGCACGCCGCACGCGCGCAGGCACGGTCCTGTGAATCCGAAGTTGATGGCATCCTCGGCGCTGATCGGCGCGACGCCGACGACGCGGTCGAGGAAGATCTTGTTGCGGTCGACCAGCTTCTCCACGTCGTTGATGAATTTCGGCATCATGTCGACGAGGCGTTGCGACTTCTCAAGGAAGTCGGGCGGGACATCCACAGCCAGTCCGCCGATGCGCGTGTAGCTCGGCAGCAACCGCGCGCCGCAGCACGCTTCGATGAGTCCGTAGATCTCTTCGCGCGGCTGGAAGAGGTACCAGAAGTTCGTCAGCGCGCCCATGTCGACGAGATTCGTGCCGATGCAGACGAGATGATCGGCGATGCGCATGAACTCGCAGAGCATCAGGCGGATGTGTTGCGCGCGTGCCGGTGCGGTGATGCCGAGGAGCTTCTCGACGGCCATGCAGTAGCCGACGTTGTTGATGATTGCCGAGCAGTAGTTGAGACGGTCGGTGTACGGAATGACCTGCTGGTACGTGTGCGTCTCGGACATCTTCTCGAAGCAGCGGTGCAGGTAACCGATCTCCTGATCGGCGCCGATGATGGTCTCGCCGTCCAGCGTCACGACGATGCGGAGCGTGCCGTGCGTGGCGGGATGGGAGGGCCCGAGGTTGAGCGTGACGCGCTCGTAATCGGTGTCGACGTTCTCGAAGCGCGGATCGATCTTCGGGATGATGCGCGCCACGTCGTTCTCGGTGAGGAGCCAGCGCTGCGCCGGGTCGTAATCCTTGCGCAGAGCGTGACCCTGAAACGCTTCGTGCGTGAGGATGCGGCGCAGGTTTGGATGGCCGTCGAAGATCACGCCGTACATGTCGAACACTTCGCGCTCGTACCAGTCGAGGCCTTTGAAGACGCCGGTGCCGGTAGGAACGGGCTCGCCGTCGGCAACACGAACCTTGAGGCGGATGCGCTCGTTGTTCTTGAGGGAGTAGAGCTGGTAGACGATGTCGAAGCGGCCGTCGCGCTTCGGATAGTCGACGCCGAAGAGATCGAGCGGCATCGTGAACGCAAGCTCACTGCTCTCTTTGAGCGCGCGCAGCACATCGACGATGTGCTCTTTGCCGACGATGAACGAAGGCATGTCCTGCCCGAGCTCCTGCGTCATGCCGGGATGCTGCAGTGCCGCGGCAATGGCCGCGCCGCGCGCATCGGCAGCCGGTCCGTCGACGGCGACGTACGGTTCGCGGTTCGTCGGTGCCGGTCCGGTGTAGGGGATGGCGCTGAATTTTGTGAGAGTGCTCATGGGTGTTCGGGGGTCGCGTTTCGGGAGTCGGGTGCCGGAGCAAAACGGTTCACGCTCATCTCCGAATCTCCCCGCGCTGAATCTTCTCTTTCAGTTTCAGGATCGAGTACATCAAGCCGTCGGGCGTGGGCGGGCAGCCAGGAACCCACATGTCGACGGGGATGACTTCATCGATGCCCTGGACGACGTGATAGGCGCGGTAGAAGCCGCCGGATGTGGCGCAGGCGCCCATGGCGATGACGTAGCGCGGCTCGGGCATCTGTTCGTAAATCTTCTTGAGGACTGGCGACATCTTGTCGACGATGGTTCCCGCCACGATCATCAGGTCCGCCTGCCTCGGCGAGAACCTAACGACCTCGGCACCGAAGCGGGCGATGTCGTAGTGCGACGAGACCATCGACATGAACTCGATGGCACAGCAGGCGGTGCCGAACGGAAGCGGCCAGAGCGAGTTGCCGCGCGCCCAGTTGACCATCGTGTCGACGGTAGTGGTCAGGTAGGTTCCGCCGGCGAGGTCTTCAATTTCGCGCTCCGACTCGCCGGGAAGCGTGATGAGGCCCTTCTCCGCGCCTTCGCCCGGCGGACCGCCGCGCTTGCGCTGAATGATGGAGCCGGAACTGTCGTAGGGTTGATTGGACATAGTTTACTCAGGTGCGCAGTCTACTGGTGCCGAAGGGCAGGGAGCGCGATCTTACGAATTAGAGAAACTTTTCACAAGCATCGGTACGGTTTCACGCGAAGACGCGAAGACGCGGAGCAACACTGCAACCTTTGAGCCCCAGATCCTCAGCCAGTTGACTTCGCGGCCGCGAGACCTCGCGACCGCAGGAGCGTTTCCTCCATCCTTTCCGCCACCCGTTCCGCCCGCCACTGCTCGGCGACTTCGCGGCCGCGGCTGCGAAGGCGATCGCGAAGGGACGCGTCGCTCAGCAACTCGATCAATCGTTCGCCCAGCTCGACGGCATTTCCTTCAGGCGCGAAGAGCGCGTAGTCGTGCTTCTCGTCGAACGACTGAAAGGAAGGGATCGTCGTCATCACCACGGGAATGCCGGATGCCAGCGCTTCCGCGGCAGGCAATCCAAAACCTTCCTCGCGATGGTTCGGCGCGATGAGCACGTCGCACGAGTGGACGAGCCGCGTCATCTCGCGCGCGGTCAGCGCGACGTGGAACTCCTGCACGGTGTCGAGCGGCTCTGCGCGCGAAGGTGCCCACGGTGAGACGCGCACGAGGTCGAAGCGTTGATGAAACCAGCGTGCATGCGCCGCCGCGCCATAGCCTTCGGCCATCCCTTTGAGGTCGACTTGCGATTCGCCGCACAGCAGCACGCGCAGTGGCTCGTTCTCGGGCGGCGTGCGTGCGCGAAAAAACTCGTCATCGACGATCTGGCCGATGTAGGTGACATTGTCCGTAAATTGCCTGCAGATCGGAATCAGCGATCGGGTGACCACGAGCTTCGGAATGGGCAGCCGGTACGCCGCGTCGATCTCCGAACGGATCGATTGATAGGCGCTGAACGCGCCCTCGTAACCCTGGCAGAGGTGAAGCGCCTTCGCCGGTGCGATCGCCCAGGCGGCGGAAAGCGTTGTCCAGAAAGTGGCGATGACGAAGTCGTCGTCGCGGGCGTCGTAGGTGTTGAAGTCGTCGAGATAGACCCACTCGGCACGCGATGAGCGCCACGTAAGCGGCAGCCCCTTCGTGACGATGCGGACGCAATGGCCGCGCTCGATGAGGGCATCGGCCTGCGCAAGCTGCACGCGCGTGCCGCCCGAGAGCGCGGTGTCTTCCATCAGGTAAGCGATGCGGAGAGGTTCGTTCATGAATCGTTGCGGGCGACGACGTAATAGCCGGCCGGAGTCAGATCTTCCTTCGAATGCGGAATTCGCGCGGAGGCGAGAGCGGCCATGAGCTCTTCGCGTCCGCGCGTGACGGCAGTCTCCTGCGGCGTGATCTCCACGACCGTCCAGCCGGCAATCGAGAGCATCTCCTCGATCGTCCGCTTCGTGAAAAAACGCAGATGGCCGACGCAGGTCAGACCCATGTAGACGTAGTCGAAGCGGCCGCGAATGAGATCGCTGACCACCGCCGCGTTGGCGATGTTGGGAATGCTGAGCAGCAGGTGGCCGCCAGGCGCGCAGACTTTGCGCAGGTCCGCCAGAAACGACCACGGCTCGTCGAGATGCTCGACGATGTCACCACCGATGATCCAGTCGAATTTCTCGTGGATGATCGAGACGATCTCGCGCGCATCGCCACAGTAAACGTCGTCGATGCGCTTCTTGGCCACGGCCGCGGCGCGCGGATCGATCTCGATGCCGACGACGCGACATTTCTGGCGCGCTTTGAGCGCTGCGCCGAGGGGCGCTTCGCCGCATCCGAATTCGAGGATGGACTTGGCGTTGGGGCTGATGCGGTCGAGAAGATCGGTACGTGTCTGGCCGCGCAGCGAGCTCCAGCGGTGAACGTAGTCGGCAGGGGAGATGACCACCTCGCGGCCTGCCAGCGCGCGGCTGGGCGGATCGTCGATCGATTCGAGGAATGACGTGCGGCAGAGATAGACGGCCGGATCGGATTCATCCCACTTCACGACCTCCGGCTCTTCGCCGCCCGCCTGCAACTCCGCGGTCATCTGCTGCAGCTCGCGCAACGTTAGATACGGCGTGCGAGGTGCGCGACGTTGCGCGACGTTCTCCGCCTCGTTGCTGACCGGAAGAGCCGCGACGACGATGCTGGTGTGGACGAGCAACTCGCGCAAGCGCGTGACGAGCTTCGCCGGCGGGAGAAGCAGAGGGTCGGTGACGACGAGAACGTGGTCGCTCTCCAATCCTGCGACCGCCAATGACGCCGGCTCTTCAGCGTCGTAGGTGACAAATTCGGTTGCCCCGCCGGAGCGCAACAGCGTCTGACTCTGCCAGCTCGCGTAGCGTTCTTCGATTGCAGGATGATCGAAACGTGGGAAGAGGACGGCAGGCATGCGGGCGACATCTTAACCGGTGCGAGTTGGAGTCTCGGGAGCGGGCTCGCACTCACTCATCGCCGCGGCCGCGCCATCAACTCGATCATCTCCCGCACAGCTTTGTCCAAACCGACGAGCGCCGCGCGAGCGACGATCGAGTGGCCGATGTTCAGCTCTTCGATGTCGGTGAGCGCGGCGATGCCGTCGATGTTGCGATAGTCGAGACCGTGCCCGGCCAGGACGGCCAGCCCCATCTTTCGCGATGCCTTCGCTGCGGTGGCCACTTTCTCCAGTTCGCCCGCCCAGTTGCCGCCGCGCTTCCACGCCTCGGCATACTTGCCGGTGTTGATCTCGACTTTCGGTGCGCGCAGTTTCTGGCATTGACGCAATTGCTCCAGGTCGGGATCGACGAAGATCGAGACATCGATTCCTGCGTCGACGAGTTGCCGGATGGTCTTGTCGATGTTGCTCGAGTGCAGCACGACATCCAATCCCCCCTCGGTCGTCAACTCATCGCGCCGCTCGGGAACCAGCGTGACCTGGTGCGGCTTGACGGTCTGCGCGATGCGAACCATCTCCGGCGATGCCGCCATCTCGATGTTGAGATGCGTGGAGACGGTGCGCTTCAGCACCTCGACGTCGCGGTCCTGCATATGCCGGCGGTCGCCGCGGAGATGAACCGTGATGCCCTGCGCGCCGGCAAGCTCGCAGATGACGGCCGCAGCGATCGGATCCGGCTCGTCCGATTTGCGGGCCTCACGGATGGTGGCGATGTGATCGATGTTGACGGCTAAACGCATGCGCGAAGGTTAGCAGAGGAGAGGGAGACGGTTTCACGCGAAGGCGCGAAGACGCGAAGAACAGCTCCGTGACCTCCGCGTGTCCGCGTGAAAAAGCCTTTTCCGACGCTGGAAGGCACGCGAGCCCTTCCGCGTTGTCCGCTCCGCAAATGCTCTATCGCTTCGACAACATCGAGAAATCGTATGGCCCACATGACATCGTCAAGGGCGCCACGTGGCAGCACAATCCTGGCGAGAAGGTTGGACTCGTCGGGCGCAATGGTGCGGGGAAGACCACGCTTTTCCGGCTGCTGCTGAAACAGGAAGACACTGATCGCGGCCAGGTCTTGCGCGCCTCGGGGCTGACGATGGGCCACGTCGGGCAGCATCTCGATGCCGAGCCGGGGATGTCGCTGTTCGATTACGTCGAGACTGCGTTCGCTGACGTGCTGGCCATCGAGCGAAAGATGCGTGCGATCGAGCACGATCTTGCCGATGCCACGAAGAGCGGAGCGGAGCACGAGAAGCTGCTCGGCAAATACGCGACGCTGCAGCACGATTACGAACACGCCGACGGTTACACGCTGCACGCCGAGGTGGAGCGCGTGCTGAGTGGAGTCGGTTTTGCGAAGGGGGAGTGGGAGCGGCCGATCGCGGCGTTCAGCGGCGGGCAGCAGAATCGGGCCATGCTGGCGCGCGTTCTCCTGACCGACGTCGATCTGCTGCTGCTCGACGAGCCGACCAACCATCTCGATCTCGCCGGCATCGAGTTTCTCGAAGGCTTCCTGCAGTCGTTCAAGGGAAGCTATCTCCTCATCTCGCACGACCGCACGTTCCTCAATCGGACCGTACAGAAGATCGTCGAGCTCGCGCACGGAAAGCTGATCGAGTATCCGGGCAACTATGAGCGCTTCCTCGAGCTTCGCACTGAGCGGATGGAGAAGATGGCGTCCGATTACGAGCAGCAGCAGGAGCTCATCGACAAGACCAAAGACTTCATCCGCCGCAACCTGGCCGGCCAGAAAACGAAGCAGGCGAAGTCGCGGCGCAAGATGCTGGCGAAGCTCGATGAAGTGGAGCGGCCCGAGACGGACGAGACGCTGGCGAACTTCAAGCTGGAAGCGGGGCCGCGTTCCGGCGCGGTGGCATTGACCGCGGATCACGTAACGGCCGGCTACGGCGCGAAGGCGATCGTCCACGACCTCTCGATGACGATTCGCCGCGGGGAGCGCTATGCCATCATCGGCCCGAACGGCTCCGGGAAATCGACGTTGCTCAAGACGTTCGCGGGGCGGCTCCCGCCGCTCGATGGCACGGTCACCTACGGCCACAACGTTCAGGTCGGCTATTACGATCAAACCCTCGGCGATCTCAACCCCGAGGGGAACGTTATCGATGAAGTGTGGAACCTCGATCACTCGCAGACCGAGGAGCAGGTGCGCAGCTATCTGGCGCAGTTCTCGTTCTTCGATGATGACGTCTTCAAGAAAACGCGCGACCTTTCCGGCGGCGAGAAGGGACGGCTGGCGCTGGCGAAGATCATTTACACCGGCGGCAATGTCATGCTTCTCGACGAGCCGACGAACCATCTCGACGTCTACACGCGGGAAGCTCTGGAAGAAGCGCTGGAGCGGTTCACCGGCGCGCTGATCGTCGTCTCGCACGATCGTTATTTCATCGACCGTGTCGTCGAGCATGTGATCCTCGTCGACGATGGGCAGGCCGGAGTCTTTGACGGCAACTACACGGATTACGCCGAGCGGCTGAAGGCGGGGATTGCGCTCGAAGCGCGCGCGGAGCGTGTGACGCCGGCGCCTTCGCAGCCGCGTTCGCACGGAAAGTCGAGCAGCGAGGCGGCCCGCTCGTCGCAAGCCGACGCTCCGAAAGTGGATCGCTCCGAACAGAAGAAGCGCGAGAAGCGCATTCGCAAGATCGACGAAGAGATCGCCGATCTCGAGGCGCGCATCGCGGCAGCAGAACGTGAGCGCGAGCGCAACGATCTCCTTCTCTGCTCCGAAGAAGTCTTCCGCGACGGCGACCGCAGCAGGAAGATCCAATCGCAGAACGCGGATCTCAAAGCGATGGTCGAGTTGCTGTACGGGAAGTGGGAAGCGCTGGGGAAAGAGAAGGAAGAGCTGGTGGGCGTGGTGGCGTAGCCCGCATTTCTCACACACGTGGTGTCCCTCCTTGCTACCCCCCTTCCTTTTCTTTAAGTGCTCTTCAATCGAGCGCATTCGCCCCCCCGCGCTTTTTGCGGGGGGAGAAGGTGGCGAAGCCGGATGAGGGGGGAATCCACGTGCAGAACGATCAACAACTACCTGAAAACGCGGCACATGCACGGATGCCGTACTTGTTGGAACGCCCCCTCATCCGGCCTTCGGTGTGCCGATGGAGAGGTTGCGATGAGAATGTGAGAAGAGCGGGTTAAGTGTTCCAGTTCGCCCGCTGTCGCAACATGCGCGCGCACCTGCGCACCGAGGTGACAGCATTGCGCCCTCCGTCTCCGCACGTGCGGCGCGAGTTGACCGCATTGCGGCGCTTCCTGTCCGCACGTGCGGCGCGAGTTGACCGCAATGCGGCGCTTCCTGTCCGCATATGCGGCGCGAGTTGACCGCATTGCGGCCCTTCCTGTCCGCACGTGCGGCGCAAGTTGACCGCAATGCGGCGCTTCCTGTCCGCATGTGGGGCGCGAGTTGACC
>Ga0307470_10000890_pt1 | contig 12429 bp, 14 predicted proteins | sample atmos_gasesAM3C__FD_204565 | JGI IMG/M metagenome (GOLD analysis project Ga0307470, IMG submission 204565) | Hardwood forest soil microbial communities from Morgan-Monroe State Forest, Indiana, United States - atmos_gasesAM3C_05 | ecosystem: Environmental > Terrestrial > Soil > Temperate forest... | reverse complement strand
ACGGTTTTAATTTTGCAGGAGTGTGTTGTGGCTTCGGACTTGGGATTTATAGCTTAAATTCCGTGCGACATTCCGTTTACACCAACATCGGCAGAATCTGCACCAGCGGGCCGCTCGACGTCATTGCTGCCTTGCGCAGCATGTTTGCCGACGGGATGCCCGTGCGATGGTAGGACTTCATACAATCAGAGGTCGAAGGACCGCGCATGCTGCCCTCCATATAGGCGAGGCCAGGGCAGCGCGTGCAGCTCCCCGCATGGGTGCACGACGAACACACGGTCAAATCTTTCACCTTGATCGACCGCACCTCGTTCATCTGCGGTGAGTCGTACCAGATGTCGGTGAATTTTTGCCGGCGTATATTTCCCGTGGGCAAGGGAAACTGCACGCACGGGAAGACGTCACCATAGGGTGAGATGTAGCACGCCGTGTGCCCTGCGCTGCACGAGTAGCCTTCCATCACATCTTCGTCTACCGGCGCCGGAGGCTTGCAATACTCCTCGACGTTGCCGACCAGTTCGTCGTCCTGAAACAGTTCGTCGAGATTCTCTTCATCCACGCGCAAGCGGAGAATTGAGATGTCGCCATCCATTTTCGGCGTCACGGTCGGGTCGAGCGTGTAGTCGACGCCGAGCTGCTTCGCCAACGCGCGCGTGCCGCGTTCATCTTGACGATTCACCGTCATCAAAACATTCGAGAGCGTGACCTTCAGCCCTTGCGATTTCAGGAATTTGATCGAATTGACGGTGCGCTTCAGGGAACCGGGAAGCTTGGTAATCGCGTCGTGCACTTCGGGCCGGTGCGAATAGACGCTCAGCTGCAACTGCTCGACGCCCAACTCACGCAGGCGCTTCGCCTCGGCCTCGTGAATCATCACGCCGTTGGTTTTGACCTTTACATTGAAGAGCAGCTTGCGCGCGTACTCCACCAGCTCAAGAAAATCGCGGCGCATGAAAACTTCGCCGCCGCTGAACACCAGAAAGAAGACGCCGGCTTCGGCCAGCTGATCGAGCACATTCTTGATTTCCTGCGTGGTCATCTCGCCCTTGTCGTCGTGGTCGAGATAGCAATGAACGCAGCGCTCGTTGCAGCGATAGGTGACGTCGATATGCACGCTGAGGGGAATGCCAAGCGCGTGTGCTTTTTCGTTCATCTCAGCGAGCAGGCTCATTGCGCTCCCGTCCTCGAGTCAGCAATCGGATGATCCGAGACCTTCAGTATGCCATGCTGGGAGAGTTCGTTCACAAATTCTTCCGCATCGCGCTGTGCCACATCCGGCTCAATCTCGAACTCTTCACAGATGTTGCGTTCCACGATCTTCGAAAGCGGCGTGTGTCCATCGGCCGCCTGCCAGATTACTGTAGCCACTTCGTTCAGCGTGAAAAACGTCGAGTCCACCGCCGACATGATCATCATCTCGCCGCCCAGCATGCGTGCCGCGATGGCAGTACTCTTCGCGATGTACGTTTCAGCCATTACTGGTACCGCTACATTCACTGGATCAAGTCCCACACGCGGGAGTCGGGATAGAACGTCAACCGGAATGCCGGCACCCGCGCCAGAAAATCGCACGCCGAACGGAAGACCATCTTCACCAACTCAGGATCATCGGCGAAGAACAGGATATTCCGCAATAGCATCCGCAGTGCATCGGGCGTTTCGATAGGATCAATGCGGTTTTCCGGCCCTTTGGCCAGAAAGAATAGCCTGGTGATCGGCGCACAGGCATTCTCTCCCAACCGTGCCAATTCTCCGGCAAATGGCGTGCCACAAGCCCGGAACCCTTCCCCATCCCGTCGCACATACGAGATCTCGTCTGTAAGAAGCACTGCGTCTTTGGGAATGACGCTTGCAATCGTAGTCTTTCCCGCCCCAGAGACGCCCGAGAACAAGAACGCCTTTCCGTTGCGGATCGCGCTCGCGCTGTGCAGTAGAAAGCCGCCCGCCCGAGCCTGAATCAGGCTGTGAACGATGCGCAGTACGCAGTCGATCGCATACGGGCTAAAGTCCTGGGCCAGCCGGCCCCGCCCGGCTTCAGGGTCCCATTCCGCCTGAAAGTCGCCCCGCTCCAGACGCCACAACCCGCCCTCGCTCCAGACCTCAAGTTCCTCCTCTTCACAGATCTGGCGATCGGGGCGGATGATGTCCACATCAAGGGCCGGAGGATTATTCGCGGAGGCGCCAAGAAATCCGGCATAACGTCTTTCCAGCAGCGCGCGAAACTCGGCGTCATCCGTACGCACCAGGATCGGCATTCCGCCGATCTCGACAGCGACCTCGTGCACTGGACAGTATTCCATGGGTCGGGACGTCGCCATCTTCCAATCCATCACTAGCTCAGATTTGGCCCAGTCCGCGCGTGATTCGCAGAAGCCAGGGAATCCGCCTTGGTTCCCGTTCGCCAGCCATGCCAGCGAAGAGCAGCGCTACGCAACCGGTCGCTGGCCCCCAAGGCCAGGCCGAGAATTCGCCAAGGTTTCGAGCACACAGGCATCGGCACACGAAGCTTCGACGCGCGTTCCACACTGACCACCTTCCCCAGCAGTTCCTCGGGAAGAACGGGCGAATCCAAGCCCGACATCGAGTCGCCCCGTGTCACCAGGCTGGGGCGGTCTGACCCGGTCGCGAAGAGTTTCCGCAACACCCGGTGGATGAAAAAGCGCTCCGAGCGTTGATAGAGGACGATGTCCCCGGGGCACACCTGCTCGAAGGTCGTCGTTTCTACGGTCAGAAGATCCCCGGGCCAGAGGGTGGGCAACATGCTGTGACCCCGGGCCGCGAGTGTTACTTTCCCGCTGGTCCGAAGCACTTCCGCAACGAGATTCTGCTTTTGTAGAACCAAGAACTGAACGTCAGATTCCATGAGTGCCCGGGCAAAGCTACGAACTCCGACGTCGCTGCCTGCACTGGGGGCCCCCTCCAGCGAACTTGGCACAAGCGAGGGCCATGGTCTCGAACACTTTCTCGGAGCGGAATTCGGGCTTTTTGTAAGCCTTCTTTTGGGGCTGTCGGGTATCCAGCGCGGTCTTCTCTTCTTCTGTAGAAGGACGGTTCTTATGAGTCATAGAGATCCCAGGGGACCTACGTTCGGGCTCCTAAGCAACAGTCAACCCATGACAAGGGCGAAAGTTGGTGGAGGAAAGTGTACAACAAGCTTTCAGACATTTGCTAACTGATCTCGGTCGCTTGACCCCTGCTCGGACCGGACCAGCAGATTACCGGAAAATTCTCGAAAATCAATAAAAAGAAAGTGTTCCGCTAAGTCTGGCTCGGCGCAACGTCCATGAGAATACCAGCAAGCTGCATGGCACCAGCACCAGCGCAAAGAGCGCGAGAATCAGAAGTTCGTGTCCCACCCCGGCCAGAGAGGCATCCTCCAGGAGCGCCAATCGCATGCCTTCCAGCGAGTGAGTGATCGGAATCAAGTCTGCCATGTGGCGCAGCGGCTTCGGCAGCGTCTGCACGGGGAACAATGTCCCTGTCAAAAACCACACCGATCCTAATACCCACACCACGGCCGAACCCTTCTGAACGGCGAGCTGCAATGCTGCAGCAAGCAATCCAATGGCCGCAGCCACCACCACGGACAGACCAAATACCGCCAGTGAACTGATGACATTCGGACGCATGGGCGCGCCGAACACAAGCCCCGCAATCAGGTAGAACGCCAGGGTGACGGTGTTCGCCGTGAACGCCGACAATGTGCTCAGGAATACCAGAACGGGTGGCGACGTAGATGTGGTCATCAGTACTTCCAGCGTTCCGGTCTGCTGCGCCTCCTGCACCGTTTGCAGAAATGCATGAACACCCATCAGCAGGAACGTGTAAAAGCCGGTGCCGATAAGAAGGAACGAAAAATACTCAATGCCTTCCGGCCGGAAGCCCGGACCCACGGCGCGCGACAGATAGTAGAAGGCCGCCAGCTCGGTAATTGCGCCCGCACCACCGAGCACAAATCCGGTGCGGTAGCGCATCGCAGTGAGCAGGTCGCGGCGCATGATGACGGCAGTCTTGTCCAGCAGCGAGGAAATTCTCATCGTCCGCCTCGCGTGACGGCCGGCTCGACCTCTTCGAGTTCGCCCGTGGTCTGAAAATAAAAGGAACGCAGTTCGTCGACGCCGAGCGACGCGGAGAGATTCAGCTCCGCCGACAATTCACCTTTGAACAGGATCGCGACCTGGTTCCCAACCGCGACCGCTTCGTTGAAATTGTGCGTCGCCAGAATCACCGTCGTTCCTTCGGCGGGCAGGCCGCGCACAAGGTTCCAGAACAGCGCTGCCGATCCCGGATCGAGACTGCGCGTCGGCTCGTCGAGCAACACCACCGATGGCTTCTTGATGAGTGCTCTCGCGATACCCAGCCGCTGATACATGCCGCTCGAGAACTTCATCACGAGCGTATCCGCGGATTCGTGCAAGCCAGTTCGAGAAAGCACGTCGTCGATTTTTTCCGCACGCACTTTGCGCGGAATCTCGTCGAACGCAGCGAAGAAATCCAGATTCTCGCGTGCCGAAAGCCGCGGGAAAAATGACCGCTCGGTGGCGACTGCGAATCCTACGCGCTCGCGAACCGCCTCGGCGTTCGTGGTGGTGTCGGTTCCTTGCACAAAGATTCGTCCGAAGTCCGGCAGCAACATCGTTGAGATGAGTTTGAGCGTTGTGGTCTTGCCACTGCCATTCGGTCCCAGTAGTACGAGCACTCGCCCGGTCGGGACTTCCAGCGAAACGTTGTTCAGGGCGCGCGTCTCTCCCGTCCGCTCCCGGCCGAACCAGTTGAACAGAGCCGGCCGGTGATGAAACAGCTTGCTGACGGATTCGAGTACTACTGCTGGCATGAAGCTACCGGGCTTTCGGAGTGACCAAAACGATCTCTGTATTATAGTGATCCGAACGCCGTTCCGCGGGTTGCAAACGAGCATTTGCAGCCCATTTCAGGCGCTCAAGTCTGATGCCGTCCCTGGCTTCTTCTCGGGAAATCAAAGCGGGCGATCCATCGGCCGTTACGCCCTTGTTCTCGTCCGATCCGGAATTTCGTTTTCTGCTGGCCTGCTGCGCAGTTAGCCAGCCGGACAGCGTCTACGATCGCGATGGTAGACAGGATCTCGACTGGCAACGGGTGCTGCTCCTCGCCGAGCATCACGGCGTCACGCCGCTTGTGTACCGTGCGTTACGCGATGTGGCGCAAGGGATCCCGCCGTCGATTCAGCATGAACTGTGCGAGCGCTATGAGCACAACGCGCGACGCAATCTGGTTTTCGTCGGCGAACTGGTTCGTGTTCTCGATTGCCTTGAAGCGCACGCAATCGACGCGATTCCGTACAAGGGACCGGTGCTGGCTGAAGCTGTTTACGGCGATCTTGCCCTGCGCGAGTTCTATGATCTCGATGTCCTGCTCCGGCCCGCGGACTTCGCGCGCGCCACTGAAGCGCTGAAGTCTCTGAGCTACGTCCCGAATGTTCAGCTTTCGTCCGCGCAGCAGCGAGCCTATCTGCGCTCGGGATATGAATGCGCCTTCGACGGCCCTCTTGGCAAGAATCTTCTCGAGATGCAGTGGGCGATCGTGCCGCGCTTCTTTTCCGTCAACTTTGATGTGGAACGCTTCTTCCAACGCGCGACCCTCACGAAAATCGGCGATCATCCTGTAAAAACGTTATGCGCAGAAGACCTGCTGCTGACGCTGTGCGTTCACGCCGCCAAACACGGGTGGGTTCGATTGTGCTGGCTGCGCGACATCGCATCGCTGAGTCAGTTGTCGGACTTGGATTGGGATCGCGTGTTGGCCGATGCGAAAACCCTGGGCATCCTGCGAATTGTAACGGTGAGTCTCACGCTGGCTGCCCGCTTGCTGGGAGTGAATATTCCCGACAGCGTGGCGGGCCGGATCCAGATGGATGCGACGATTCCGAAACTCAGCGATCGTATCGCCGCGGATATTCCCGAGTCGGAGGCGTACAGCACCGAGTCGCTCGAGTACTTCCGCCTGATGATGAAGTTGCGGGAGCATCTCTCCGATCGGCTGCGCTTTGGCGCGCGCCTGGCTTTCACGCCCAGCGTAGGGGAGTGGGAGGTAGTGAACCTGCCGGCCCCGCTGTCCCCGCTCTATCACGTTGTACGGCTGTTTCGTGTGGCTGAAAGACTTCTCTCGCTCCGCTCCAATTAACTGCGCGCGTTTTTCCTGGCTCGCGCTACCCCGGCACGCAGCCCTTTTTCGACGGCCTTCGGATATCCGGCCGCGTCCATCGTTCGCATCACCGTAGCGGCGATTCCTTCGGGAGTGGCGGCTTCGTGCAGCAGAGATTCCAGCGAAACGTCTTCTTCCCGCCACGACCAAATGCCATCCGCGAGCGCGTGGGCGCCCGCGATGTAAGCCGTCTTGCGATCAAGGCCGAGTTTCTGCGCCGCACTGGCAAGAACAGACAACGCGTGATACCCGTGGCTGCTCGAGTAGCTGACCGTGAATGCGTCGAACTTGCTCTCCGGAATTTCGAGGACGTGGCTGACGTTCGCGAAGAAGTCTTTGATCTGCTTACGAGATGATTTCGGCAGGCTTCGCTCGCATGTGACCGCAGTAAGGCCTCGGCGCGTACGAGCCACAGGACTCGGCATCGCTCGTGCCCAGCGGATCGGCGGCCCAAGCTGCGTCTTCAGCTTCGCCAGCGGAATGCCCGCGGCCAAGCTGCAAGCGATCATTCGGCGCCCCTTCTTCTCGCGAACCCGCGCGCTCTCTTGAATCGTTTCGAGAACGTCGGCAACGTTGCTCGGGCGGACCGCGATGATCAGCAGGCTAGCCTTATCGACGGCCCGTTGCAGATCGGGCTCCACCAAGACGCCGAATTTCTTTTTCAGCGCGCGCAGTTTGTGCGCGTTGCGGTCATGCACGATGATCCGCTCTTTGAAATCGGCCAGGTGCAGACCCGTCAGTAACGCCGAAGTGATTCGTCCACCGCCTAGAAAGACGATGGCCATCAGGAGAGATCCGCGCAGGCCTCGTCGGCCGCCGCTACCAGCGCTTCCACGTCTTTCTCGGCGTGCGCTGTAGAAATAATCCAGTGCAGCCCGTTCGAGGGCGTCATGTAAATGCCGAGTTCGAGCAGCCCGTGAACGAAGCGGGAATATTTCTTTGTATCGACGTACTGGCAGTAATCGCGGTAATCGTGAATGGCGTTGCACTCCGTGAAGTAGACCTGGAACATGGGCCCGAATCCCTGCACGATCGCCTTGATTCCGCGCCGCCGAAATACCTCTTTAAGCCCAGCGATCGCCGCGTCGCCGATGGCAAACAGCCGTCGATGCGCTCCCTCCGCATTAAGCAGATCCAGATTCGCGGCAACCACATTCATCGTCAGCCGGTGCCCGTTGAAAGTTCCGTAGTGCAGCACCATGTTCTCGGACCAGCGCATCCGGTCGAGGATCTCGCGCGGCCCCGCGACCGCGCCAATGGGAAATCCCGCGCCCAATGCTTTGCCAAACGTGGAGAGATCGGGCTTTAGATCGTAGAACTGCTGGCATCCACCGGGAGCGTAGCGAAATCCGGTCACCACTTCATCCAGGATGAACAGAGCCCCGTACTGATGGGCCAACTCACGCATCTTCGCCAGGTATCCGTCGCGCGGCGGGATGCAGCCCATATTCGCCATGATCGGTTCGGTGATCACGGCTGCCACTTCTTCGCCGTGCTCGCGCATCACGCGTTCGAGCGCCGCTTCATCGTTCCACGGAGCCAGAACCACATCCTCGAACACCGAAGCCGGGATGCCCTGCGAATCGGGAATCTTTTTCGGATTCTCCCGCGGCCCCAGTTGATCCACTGGATGGCTGTGCCCATTGAGACAATAAGGATCGTACCAACCGTGATAGTGGCCCTCGAACTTCAGAAACTTCGTCCGTCCCGTATGTGCCCGCGCCAGTCGCAGCGCCAGCATTGTCGCTTCGCTGCCGGTGTTGGCGAAGCGCACCACTTCCGCCGATGGTACCATCCGGCAGAATCGTTCCGCGGCTTCAGCTTCAGCGGGCGTGGCCGCCGCGAAGTGCGATCCCTCGGCGATCGCCCGCGAGACCACCTCAACAATTGTCGGATGCGCGTGCCCATGAACGAGCGCGCCGAACGACATCATGAAGTCGACATACTCGTTTCCGTCGACATCGAAAGCATGCGACCCACGCCCCCGTTCCAGCACCACCGGGCCCGGAGAGAATACGGCCGCTCCGCGCGACGGAGAATTCACGCCTTCCACCAGCGACTGCTGCGCGCGGGCGAAGTATTGTGCTGAGCGAGATCGGGATTTGGATGTCAACTCTGAAACCTGAAACCTGAAACCTGAAACCTGAAACCTGAAACCTGAAACCTGAAACCTGAAACCTGAAGGTCCTAGTCCGCCGTCCCTCCGCCATCCACCACCAGCGCCGCCCCGGTCATGAACGACGAGTCGTCGGTCGCTAGAAACAGCACGGCCTTTGCGATCTCCTCCACCGTGCCGATCCTCCCCAGCGGGCGGTTGGCGCAGCCCGCAAGATAATCCTCCCACTTCTGGCCCCGCAATTTGGCGTCGACCGGGAGCATGGGGGTCTCCACGTCTCCGGGACAAATGCAGTTCACGCGAATCCCTTGGCGGCCGTGGTCGATGGCCATCGCCTTGGTCATCAGCACAACGCCACCCTTCGAGGCGCAGTACGCGACCGCCTTATCGCCGCCTACGACGCCCCATCCTGAACTGTTGTTGATGATCACGCCGCGGCTACGGGCGATCATCCCGGGCAAGGCTGCCTTCGACATCAGGAAGGTGCCTTTTAAGTTGATGTCGATCTGCTCGTCCCATTCTTCTTCGGAGCACTCGAGCGTGTCATGGGGATAAAAAACGCCGGCGTTGTTGAACAGGATGTCCACGCGCCCGAAAGCCTGCACCGTTTCATCGACCGCGTTCCGGCAATCAGCCGCCTTGCGAACGTCGGTACGCACGAAGATGGCCCGGCCGCTGATTTTCTCGATGGCCTCCACCACTCGTCGCCCGCGCCCTTCATTGCGCCCGGTGACAGCGACACGTGCGCCTTCTCGCGCAAACAAAAGGGCAGTGGCTTCGCCAATCCCGGAGGTTGCTCCGGTGACGAGCGCGGATTGGTTGACGAGTCGCATGGATTCCCGTAAGTGCTGCCGGGGCAACCAAGATTACACGATGAGGGGAGACTCCGGGATTGGCCGCGGCGGTAGGCACGCTTCCTGGGGTCAAGAGATTTTCGGAATTGCCGAAGTTACAACTGGAGGGCTCGCAGGGAATGGATGAACGCCGTCAAGAGCACAGAGTTCATGTCGAACTGCGCGTGAAGGTCTCGGGCGCGGACGCATGTTGCGAAAATTTTGCCGAGCACGCGATCGCCACGAACATCAGCCGAAGTGGCGCCCTGCTGTCGCATATCCACTCGGAATTGCGTTGCGGAGACCTGGTTGCCGTCGAATACGGCGGCCGGCGAGCCCAATACCGCATCGTCTGGGTCCTCGACTCCGAGGGCGAGTCTGGAACCCGAATCGCAATCCATCGCGTAGGCAACCGCCCATGTCCGTGGGAAGAGTTGCTAATCGGCGAGACCGTCGGCTATTGAGTTGTAAGCGATAGCGGAAACTCCCATCGCCGGCCCTCGGCACGAGGTTGGATCCCTTTCAGAAAAACCAACATGCCCCCTGGAAGGGTGCGCAGCCTAGGCCTTTTGCTGCTTTCTCCACTTGGCCCAGCGCGCTTTCTGCGCCGCGCGAATCCTTGCGATGGCCGCCGCGGACATTTTGCGTCTCTTGGGAGTGGACGACGCGCTTTTTGTCCCCTTGACCTTCGCCCAGCGGGCGCGCTGTGCCGCCGCGATTCTTGCACGGCCAGCGGCCGACATGCCGCCACGAGTCGGGCTGGCGGATCTTCCGCTCAAGGCTTTAACTGCATTCTGAATGCTGTTCAGTTGGGATTGCAGGCGATTGCGTTCCTGCTCCAGTTGGCTCAATACCGAGGTGAGGTTAGGCATATGAAGAATTTTAGCAGGAGCGCGAGGAATTGGTTTGATCTGGATCAATGAAGCGGGTGTTAGGCGTCAGAAAACGCCAAGGCCATCACCGGCCCTGTACTTAGCCGCAAGAGTCCAAAGTGAAAGGCATCGAGCGGAGATCTTCCAGTTATCTCGCCTTGGCTCGGACGGGAGTAGCGATCTTTGACGTGGCCTTCAAGTTGGCCGGAACAGGCCGCGTTACAGGCCGAGCGGGCTGAGGACGAACGCGCGTCGTGGCTGCGGCGGTTCGGCGTCCCTCTTCCTGCTCTGAGAGCGCGAGTAACTTTTTCATGATCTCGGCTTTTTCCCATTTCTCCGCACGCTTGGGCTTGGGCGCCAACAGCATCGCCGCAAGCCCGAGCACGCCGATTGCGACAATCGCGAACACAATCATGAACCCTGTCGAGAGTCCAAACATGATGAATCGCTTTCTCTTGAAAGAATCGGAGAAACTGACCTACGAGATAGGCATTTTCCCCCTGTTTGCGGGGGAAAGGACAGGTTACCAACGGTCTTGTCCGTATAGCGCTAAGAACACCCGGTGCTTGTCCGTGTTGGTCAGTAGGACGGCCCCTCAACCGGCGCCCCCTTACAGACAGGGATCGAAATCGAGGCTCGATCAGCTGATGTACTCCGCTAAGTTCACATTAAATGTGCAGTAAGACGGCTCCGAGGCGACGCGCTAGGCGAATCCCTAAAGCCTCGTGTTCTCGATCGGCAGGCGCACACGAAAGCAGGTGTATCCGGGCCGTGAGGCGAACGTAACGTTTCCGCGATGCCTGCGGACGATACGATAGACCGTATCGAGCCCGAGCCCGGTGCCTTGCCCCATCGGCTTGGTGGTGAAAAAGGGCTCGAAGATGCGGGTCTGTATCTCTGCCGGAATCCCCGCGCCGTTGTCGACGATCTCCACCAGAACGTCATCGCCTTCGCGCATCGTGCGGATCTTGATCTGGCCCCTGCCGTCCATCGCGTCAGCGGCGTTGTCGATCAGATTCGTCCAGACCTGGTTTAACTCGCTGCCATACGACGGAATGCGGGGCAGATTGGGATCGTAGTCCCGGACCACGGTAATTCCATGCTTGAGCTTGTGCGTCAGCATGATCAGCGTGCTGTCGAGCCCCTTCGCGACGTCGACCTCCTGCTGCAGCGCCTGGTCCATGAAGGAGTATTCCTTGATGGCCTTCACCAGATCGGAAATCCGGCAGGTACTGTGCTCGATGTCGGCGATCAACCGCGAAATTTCCAGCGTCGCCCCGAACCGCCGGATCGCCGCGCCCATGACCTTCGGCGAAAACTTCTCCGCGAGATGATCGAGTTTTCCAACCTTCACGTCCGCTTCGGCCAGGATCGCCGCCAGATCCCATGCATCCTCGACATTGTGATCTTCCAGCCACGATTGCAGCTCCTGCTGGTGATCGCTGAGCTCCAGCGCATCCTTCGGCTTCGTCTGCAGTTGGATCTCTCGCGCCTTCGATTCGATGACGCGCAGCATGGCCCGCGCATCGGGCGATAGGTTCTCGATGTCGATCTCCATACTGGCCTGCTCGCGCTTTTCAAAGACTGCCCGCAGCGTGCTGGCCGCACGTGACGCAGCTGCCGCCGGATTATTCAGTTCATGGGCGAGCCCCGCCGAAAGCTTTCCCAGCGACGCCAATTTTTCTCGCGCCAGATCCTGCTTCGTGGCCTCGCGCACACGATCCGACAGAATCCCCACCAGCCGCGGCCCCAGCTCCGGAATGCGGTTGAGCATCTCCGGAAAATGCTCCTTCGGGATCCGCGCCACGCGCGTTTTGGTGACCGCCCGGCTCGTGATCGAGTAATTCGTCATGCGCGAGAAGGGCAACATGCCCGTGACCATGCCGGCCCGCGCCGTGTACACCGGCGCATCGGGACCGAGGCTCTCGCGCCGCCCATCGCTTTCGCCCTCCAGGTACACAATCATGGCGTCCGCGGCGGCGCCTTCCTTGATCAGCACTTCCCCTGGTTCGAAGACATACTCCTCCGCATGATCGGCCAGCCAGCGCAGGCCGTCTTCAGGCAAATCAGAAAGGATAGGGATATTTCGAAATTCCGCTATGAGGTGGGTGGTCATCGCCTCTGTGGTCATTGCCTCTGATCAGATTCATTCGATCGCTTCCGGATTCTGGAAAATGAGGGCGGCTGCGAGCGTAGGGGACTAGTTTAATGTCCCGGGGACGTGTGTTCGTACCGACTCTCTCTCTACCATGCGACGCAAACAAAGGCCAGCGTCCGGATTCTAACTGCGCTTCACACAACCGCCCGACCGGCGAACTTGGTTCGTCGATGAGTTCACCTCCGCGCCCTGAAAACTTACCCTACCTTTTCTCGCCGGAATAAAGTTCCTCGATGAATTGTCCACGATTCAATTTGGCCCATGACCCGT
>Ga0307470_10000888_pt1 | contig 12460 bp, 14 predicted proteins | sample atmos_gasesAM3C__FD_204565 | JGI IMG/M metagenome (GOLD analysis project Ga0307470, IMG submission 204565) | Hardwood forest soil microbial communities from Morgan-Monroe State Forest, Indiana, United States - atmos_gasesAM3C_05 | ecosystem: Environmental > Terrestrial > Soil > Temperate forest... | reverse complement strand
GGCGGAGGCCTGAATCCAAAATCCCAAGGAGGTACGTTTTTCTATGCCGTCCACCGAAGAAAAGCAGAACCTGTCGATCACGCCCGTGCAGGATGACGCGGCTGCCGAGCAGGAGGAGTACCAGAAGCTCCTCGCGCTCTACGACGACAGCATGCGCAACCTGACCGAGGGCGAGATCGTCATGGGGCGCGTCATCGGCGTGACCTCGAATTCGGTGATCGTGGACGTCGGCTACAAGTCCGAGGGCCTGATCCCGATCGAGGAGTTCATGGACCGTGACGGCAAGCTGTCGGTCGGGATCGGCGAAGAGGTCGACGTGCTGCTCGAGAAGACCGAGGATTTAGAGGGCCACGTCCTGCTGTCGCGCCAGAAGGCGCAGCGCATGCGGAAATGGACCGAGGTCGAGCGCGCCTACAAGGAGGGCCGGATCATCCGCGGCCGGGTGATCGAGCGCATCAAGGGCGGCCTGACCGTCGACGTCGGCCTGCGCGCCTTCCTGCCGGGATCGCTGGTCGACATCAAGCCGGTCAAGAACCTCGAGTCGATGCGCGGCCAGGAGATGGACTTCAAGGTCATCAGCCTCGACCGCCGGAGGAACAACATCGTCCTCTCGCGCAAGGCGGTGCTCGAGAAGGAGCTCGAGAAGAAGAAGGCCGAGACGCTGAAGCGGCTGGAGGAGGGCGCGCGCCTCCGGGGCGTCGCCAAGAACATCACCGACTACGGGGTGTTCATCGACCTCGGTGGCATCGACGGCCTGCTCCACATCACCGACATCTCCTGGGGCCGCGTCAACCATCCCTCGGAGCACTTCTCGGTGGGCGACGAGGTCGAGGTCGTGGTCTTGAAGTTCGACCCCGAGACCGAGCGCGTCTCGCTCGGCTACAAGCAGAAGAGCGACGATCCGTGGACCCTGGTCGACAAGAAGTATCCCATCGGCTCGCGGGTGCACGGCCGCGTCGTCTCGCTGGTCGACTACGGCGCCTTCGTCGAGATCGAGGAGGGGGTCGAGGGGCTGATCCACGTCTCCGAGATGTCGTGGACCAAGAAGGTCGTCAACCCGGCCAAGATCCTCGAGGTTGGCAACGAGGTCGAGGCGATCGTCTCCGAGCTCGACATGGACCAGCGCCGCATCAGCCTGTCGCTGCGCCAGACCGAGCGCAACCCCTGGGAGGAGTTGAACGACACCCACCCCGAGGGGAGCATCATCGAGGGCAAGGTCAGGAACTTGACCGAGTTCGGCGCCTTCGTCGAGATCACCGAGGGCATCGACGGCTTGATCCACGTCTCCGACATGAGCTGGACCAAGCGCATCAAGCACCCCTCCGAGGTGCTCAAGAAGGGCGACGTGGTCAAGGCCCGGATCACCAACATCGACGTCGAGAACCAGCGGGTTTCGCTGTCGATCAAGGAGTTCATGCCCAACGAGTGGGAGGACTTCGCCAACGGCCATCACGTCGGCGACGTGCTCGACGGCCGGGTGGTGAACGTCACCGACTTCGGCCTCTTCATCGACATCTACAACGGCCTCGAGGGGCTCGCCCACGTGAGCGAGATCGACGTCGCGACGGGCAGCAAGCTCGAGGACCACTTCGCCGTCGGCGACTGGGTGCGGGCGCGCATCCTGCGCATCGAGGAGGACGAGAAGAAGGTCGGCCTGTCGATGCGCGGCGTCGCCCAGCCGAGCGCCGCGGAGGTCGAGGAATTGAACGCCGAGGCGGCGAAGAAGAACGCCGAGGGCAAGCCCGGCCGCGAGGCCGCCAAGGAGAGCGGAGTGCTCAAGGTGGCGGCCGAGGACCAGGCCCCGGAGGAGGTCAAGGCGCCTCGCGCCAAGAAGGGGAAGGGGGACGCCGAGGCGGCCGACTCGTCCGACGAGCCGGCGGCCGACAGCGACGAGAAGCTCGCCGAAGAGGAGTAGCCGTGGGCCAGGGCGGGCGCGGGCCGAGGCGCTGCGGCGCGCGCCGCCCCTTTCGGAAAGGGACGGGAGATGACGGTATCCTCGAAAGACGGCATGACCAAAGCGGAGCTGGTCGAGGAGGTGGCGCGCACGACCCAGCTCACCAAGAAGCACGCGGAGATCATCGTCAACACGGTCTTCGACAGCATCGTTCACTCGCTCAAGGACGGGGAGAAGATCGAGCTGCGCGGCTTCGGCAGCTTCCGCATCCGCCACCGCGGCGCCCGCACCGGCCGCAACCCGAAGACCGGCGACCGGGTCAAGGTGCCGCCCAAGCGGATCCCGTACTTCAAGCCGGGCAAGGAGCTGCGCGAGCTGCTCAACGACGAGTGCTGACGGCGCCGGGATGGAAATCCTCTTCACGCCCTGGAGGTATGCCTACATCACCAAGAACGCGGAGTCGGGGTGCTTCTTCTGCGCCGCCGCCGACAATCCCGACGACCCCGACGGGCTGGTGGTGGCGACCGGCCGCCACCACCTGGTGATGCTGAACCTCCACCCCTACTCGAACGGCCACCTGATGGTCGCGCCGCTCGCCCACCTCGCGTCGCCCCAGGAGAGCGGCGAAGACGCCCGCGCCGAGCTCTGGCCGCTGGTCTTGAAGGCCCAGCGGGCGCTGACCGTCGCCTACCAGCCGCACGGCTTCAACCTGGGCATGAACCTGGGGACCCCGGCCGGCGCCGGGGTGCCCTCGCACTTCCACTTCCACGTGGTGCCGCGCTGGAACGGCGACACCAACTTCATGACCGTGCTGGCCGGGGTGAGGCTGCTGCCCGAGGATCTCCGCCACGCGCGAGCGCGCCTGAAGGCGCTCTTCGCGAGCGCTTGAAAGCGCTCTCGAGAGAAAGAGGACTAGCCAGTGGCCGAACCCGGCATCCCCCAGGCGGCGGAGCTTCCCCAGCCCGCGGCCGTCGCCAACCCCCTGCTCGCCGCCTTCCTCGCCTGGCTCGTCCCCGGCGCCGGCCACCTGATGCTGCGCCGCGCGGCGCGGGCGGGCCTCTTCTTCGTCGTCGTCCTGGTGTCGCTCGCCATCGGCTGCTCGCTCCACGGCAATCTCTACACTCCGGTCGCCGGCCAGCCGCTCACCTACCTCGCGACCCTCGGCTGCATGGGGCTCGGCCTGCCCTACTTCATCCTGCGCTACCTCGTCGGCTACCATGGGGACGTCGTCTCCGCGGGATTCGAGTACGGCACCGCGTTCGTGCTCACCGCGGGTCTCATGAACCTGCTCCTGGTGCTCGACGCCTGGGACATCGCCTCCGGCAAGAAGGATTGACGTGCTCAGCCATTTCCTCCTGATGGTCGTCTACGGCCTGCTGGTCTCGGTCTTCTTCACCGCCCTCTGGCGCCGCCAGCGCCGCGAGCAGGTGGTGCTCTTCCTCCAGCTCTTCCTCGGCATGGTGGGCGGTGGCCTCCTCGCCGCCTGGCTGATGTACCCCTTCCCCTCCGGGCCGCCGGCGCCGATTCCCTGATTTATGATCGCGCCTTCATCGCGGCTCTGGCGGACGTTCGACAACCGGGCCTGCTTCGCTCCGGCGAGCTGTACGGCATCGACCGGGTCACCCCCGCATCCCCTCGATCCCCTTCCCTCCCTCAAGGGGGGAAGGGGACGCCCCCTCCCGCTCGAGTTCCATGGGGCATGATCGCGAGCCGGACCGTCTTCTCGTCGTCGCGGGAGAGGCGTCGGGCGACCTCCACGCCGCGCGCCTGCTCGCCGAGCTCGCCCGCCTGAGGCCGGGTCTCGCGGCCTTCGGCCTCGGCGGCGCCGAGATGCGGCGGGCGGGCTGCGAGACGCTGGCCGACAGCGCCGAGATCTCGGTCGTGGGGATCGCCGAGGTGCTGCGGGTGCTGCCGCGGGCGCGGCAGATCTTCGCCGCGATCCTCGCCGAGGTCGACCGCCGGCCGCCGGTGGCCGCCCTGCTCGTCGACTTTCCGGAGTTCAACCTCCGCCTCGCCCGCGAGCTCCACCGACGCGGCGTGCCCGTCCTCTACTACATCAGCCCGCAGGTCTGGGCCTGGCGGCGGCGGCGGGTCAAGCGGATCGCCAGGGTCGTCGACCGCATGCTCGTCCTCTTCCCGTTCGAGGTCGACTTCTACCGCGGCGCCGGGGTCCCCGCCGTCCACGTCGGCCATCCGCTGGTCGACGAGGTGCCCGTCGGCCTGCCGAGCCCCTGGGACCGCGCCGGCGACCCCGGGCCTTTCCGCATCGCTCTCCTCCCCGGCTCGCGGCGCTCGGAGATCGAGGCCCTGCTGCCGACGATGCTCGAGGCGGTGCGCCTGCTCGCCGAGGGTCTGCCTCTCTGCGCCCGGCTGATCCTGGCGCCCGCGGTGGCGCGCGAGCTGGTCGACGAGGCGATCGAGCTCTCCGGGCTCGCCGTCGAGGTGGTCGAGGAGGACCGCTTCCGCGCCGTCGCCGACTCGCACCTCGCCCTCTGCGCCTCGGGCACCGCGACCCTCGAGGTGGGGCTCCTGGGCACGCCGGCGATCGTCGTCTACCGGCTGGCGGCGGCGACCTACCTCCTGGGGCGCCTCCTCGTGCGGCTGCCCGACATCTCGCTGGTCAACCTGGTGCTCGGCCGCCGCGTGGTGCCCGAGCTGATCCAGGGCGCGGCGCGGCCGGCGAGGATCGCCGCCGAGGCCCGCGCCCTGCTCCTCGATCCCGCCGCCGTCGCCCGCATGCGCCAGGCGGAGGGGGAGCTGCGCGGTCGGCTGGGGGAGGGCGGAGGGAGCCGGCGGGCGGCGCGCGAGGTGGCGGAGTTCCTGGCCGGGCTCGCGGGGCGGGCGCCGCGGCGCTCGGGGGTGGCGGCGTGAGCCTGCGAGCGTTCTTCTGGCGCTACCTCCGGCGCTACCTCGGCTGGGCGGCGCTCGCCGCGGTCTCGATCCTCGTCTTCGCCGCGGCGACGGCGGCGATCGTCTCGCTGATCGAGCCGATCTTCAGCGAGGTGCTGCTCACCGACCAGGCGCCGGCGGTCGCCGGCATCTCGCTCCACCAGAGCGCCAAGGCTGCCAAGTCCCCCGACGCCGCACCGCTCGCCCGGCTCGCCCGCAAGCTCAACGTCGCCGAGCAGATCGACCGCGGCTACCGCTCGCTCAAGCGCCGGCTGGGGGTGGGGCCGGCCGAGGTGGTCTACTTCGTCCCCTTCCTCTTCGTCGTCGTCTTCCTGCTGCGGAGCCTCGCCGACTTCGTCTCCGGCTACTCCTTCCAGCACATCGGCCTGGGGATCACGACCGACATCCGCAACGACCTCTACGGCCACATCCTCGCCCAGTCGAGCCGCTTCCACTCGGAGCATCCGTCGGGGGAGCTGGTGGCGCGGGTCATCAACGACGTGGCGCTGATGCAGAACGCGGTGTCGAACCGCCTGCTCGACCTCTTCCAGCAGTCGGTGACCCTCGTCTTCCTCCTCGCCCTCCTCGTCTCCACCCACTTCAAGCTGGCGCTCATCTCGCTCGTCGCGGCGCCGGTCATGCTCTACCCGATCGTCCGCTTCGGCAAGGGGATGCGGCGGACGAGCCACCGCAGCCAGGAGCGGATGGCTGACCTCGCGAGCCTGATGGCCGAGGGGATCCGCGGCCATCGGGTGGTCAAGGCGTTCGGCATGGAGGGCTTCGAGATCCGCCGCTTCCAGCAGGCGACGCGGCGGCACCTCAAGGTCAACCTCTGGGCGCAGATGCTGTCGAACGCCTCGGGGCCGGTGGTCGAGTCGCTGGCGGTGGTGGGGGCGGCGGCGCTCTTGGTCTACGCCGGCAAGAGCATCCGCGCCGGCGAGCTGACCGCTCCGGAGCTGATCAAGTTCCTGACCACTCTCCTCATGATGTACGACCCGGTCCGCAAGCTCAACAAGGTCAACCTCATCCTCCAGGAGGCCGCCGCCGCCGGCCAGCGGGTGTCGGGCGTGCTCGCGATCGCCAACGACATCGAGGACCTCCCCGGGGCGCGCCGGATCGCCACCGTCGAGCGCGGCATCGCCTACGAAGGGGTCTCCTTCGCCTACGACGACCGGCCGGTGCTCCACGAGGTGGTGCTGCCCCTCCGGGTGGGCGAGATCGTGGCGCTGGTGGGGCCGTCGGGGGCTGGCAAGTCGACCCTCGTCAACCTGCTGCCGCGCTTCTTCGACCCCGACTCCGGGCGGGTGACGATCGACGGCGTCGACATCCGCCAGATCGAGGTCAAGAGCCTGCGCTCGCTGATCGGCCTGGTCACCCAGGACACCATGCTGTTCAACGACACGGTGCGCGCCAACATCGCCTACGGCCGCTCGGACCTGCCGCTCGAGCGGGTGCGCGAGGCCGCCGCCGCGGCCTATGCCGACGAGTTCGTCATGCAGCTCCCCAAGGGCTACGACACGGTGATCGGCGAGTCGGGCCTGCGCCTCTCGGGCGGCCAGCGCCAGCGCCTGGCGATCGCCCGCGCGCTGTTGAAGAACGCCCCCATCCTCATCCTCGACGAGGCGACCTCGCAGCTCGACAGCCAGTCCGAGGCGCTGGTGCAGAAGGCGCTCTACAACCTCATGGACGGCAGGACGACGCTGGTCATCGCCCACCGCCTGTCGACGGTGATGCGCGCCGACCGCATCGCCGTGATGGAGTCCGGCCACATCGTCGAGGAGGGCTCGCACCGCGAGCTCCTCGCCCTGGGCGGCACCTACAAGCGGCTCTACGACCTGCAGTTCAGGGTGTAGTCGAGCGCATATCATTCGGCGGCGACGGTCGATCGTGTCATTCTGAGCGCAGCGAAGAATCTGGGGGTGGGAAGGATCGAAGTGGAGGATTCGCCCCTCCAGATCTTCGCTTCGCTCAGGATGACAATGGACAGGGGAGTCCAGAACGGAGAGCAGAGCAGGCCGGCCGAAGGAGGACGATGGGAGCGGCCTCTCGACCGCGCTCCTTTCGTTGCTTGCCGCGAGCCTCATCCGCGCCCTGAGGGCTACGGTGCGGCTGCGCTACCACGGCGCGGAGCGGATCCGCGCCTGGGAGGCCGCCGGCGAGCACTTCATCCTCGCCTTCTGGCACCGCCACCTGCTGCTCATGCCCTACGGCTACCGCGGGCGGCGGATCTCGGTGCTGGTCTCGCAGAGCCGTGACGGCGAGCTGATCGCGCGGACGGTGGCGCGGTTCGGCATCGACGCCTCGCGCGGCTCCTCGAGCCGCGGCGGCCTCGCCGGCATGCGGTCGCTGCTGCGCAAGGCCGAGGAGGGCTGGGACCTCGCCTTCACGCCGGACGGGCCGCGCGGGCCGGCTTCGGAGGTGCAGCCGGGGGTGGTGCTGGGGGCGGCGGCGACGGGTTTGCCGATCGTGCCGGTGGCGATGGCGGCGAGCCGCGAGCGGCGCCTGCGCTCCTGGGACCGCTTCCTGGTGCCGCTGCCCGGCGCGGTCGTCCACTTCGTCTATGGCGAGCCGCTCGCCGTCGCCCGGCGCGGCGACTTGGACGCCGCGGCGCGCGAGCTCGCGTCCCGTCTCGCGGCCGCCGAGGCCGAGGCGGAGCGGTGGGCCAAGAGGACGTGATCGACTTGAGCGAGGAGAGACCATGCGGAGCATGACCGGATACGGGGAAGCGTCGGCCGAGGGGGAGCGCCACACGATCGCGGTGTCGTTGAAGGCGGTCAATCACCGCTTCCTCGATCTCCAGGTGCGCCTCTCGGAGGAGGCGCGGGGGAGCGAGGCCGCCCTGCGCGAGATGGTGGGCCGCGAGGTGCAGCGCGGCCGGGTCGAGATGCGGGTCGACGTGCGGCCGCGCGGCGAGCGCCGCGCCGCCGTCGCCGTCCACCTCGGCCTCATCGAGGCGGCGGTCGCGGCGACGCGGGGCCTGGTCGAGCGGGGGCTGCTCGACCGCGGGCTGGCCGCCGGCGACCTGCTGCGCATCCCCGAGGCCCTCAAGGTGGAGCTCGAGGGCGGCGAGTGGACGGAGGCCGACGAGGAGCTGCTCCAGGCCGTCGCCGGCGAGGCGGTCGCCCAGCTCGTCGCCAGCCGCGAGCGCGAGGGGGCGAGCCTCCACGCGATGATGGACGAGCGCCTGGCTCTCCTCACGGCGGTCGCGGCGCGCCTCGACGGCCTGCGCGGCGGCGTGCGCGACGAGATGGCGGCGAACCTGCGCCGCCGCCTCGCCGAGCTCCTCGCCGGTCAGGGGGGCCAGCCGCTCGACGAGACGCGGCTGGCGCAGGAGGTCGCCCTGCTGGTCGACCGCGGCGACGTCTCCGAGGAGATCGACCGCCTGCGCTCGCACCTCGGCCACTTCCGCGAGGTGGCCGCCGAGCGCGGCCCCGCGGGCAAGCGCCTCGACTTCCTCACCCAGGAGATCTTCCGCGAGCTCAACACCCTGGGCTCCAAGTGCCGCAACGCCGAGATGACCCGCGCCGTCCTCGACGCCAAGGTGATCTGCGAGCAGGTCCGCGAGCAGGTGCAGAACGTGGAGTAGGGACGCGGAGCGCCCCGGCCCGCTGTGCTATCCTGCGGCCCGGCGCGGCTTTCGCGCGCCCTCCCAATCCACCGGAATCCCTTGAGCGAGGCGGTCCACCGCGGCGAGCTGTTCATCCTTTCGGCGCCCTCCGGCACCGGCAAGACGACCCTCATCCGCGGCATGATGGCCGGCGGACTCGCCGGCTTCGGCGGCCTCGCCTTCTCGGTCAGCCACACCACCCGCCCGCCGCGCGCCGGCGAGACCGCCGGGCGGGACTACCACTTCGTCGATCGGGCGGCCTTCCAGGCGATGATCGCCGACGGCCAGTTCCTCGAGTGGGCGGAGGTCCACAACAACTACTACGGCACCTCGAACGCGGAGGTCTTCCCCCGTCTGGAGCAGGGGATCGACGTGTTGATGGACATCGACGTCCAGGGGGCGGAGCGGGTGGTCGCCCGCTGCCCGGAGGCGCACAGCATCTTCATCATGCCGCCCTCGTACGAGGTCCTGGAGAGCCGCCTGCGCCACCGCGCCCTCGACTCCGAGCAGGAGATCGCCCGACGCCTCGCGGTGTCGCTGGCGGAGATCCCCCGTTACGATCGGTATCGATATGTTATCATCAATGATGACGCGCATCGCGCGAGCGACGTGCTGGCCGCCATCATCCTGGAGAAGCGGCACCGCCAGGAGCGGATGCGTGCGCGGGTCGAAGACATCCTGAAAGATTTCCAAGACAGGAGCTCCACATGAAGAAGACCAAGGCGGCGGCCGTCGCGGCCGCCGAGCCGGAGAGCCTTTCGACGGTGGACGCGGAGCCGTCGGACGAGCGCGCTCCCAACCGTCTGGACAGCAAGTTCCGCTTCGTCCTCGTGGCGGCGCAGCGCGCCGAGCAGCTCATGCGCGGCGCGCGCGCCAAGACCGAGGTCCCCGGCAAGCAGAAGCCGACCAAGGTGGCGATGGCGGAGATCACCCAGGACCTCGTGGTGTGGGACTACGGCCCGGCCCCGGCGCCGGAGCCCGCCGCCGAAGAGCAGGCCGCCGTCGAAGAGGTCCACTAGCAGGAGCCGTCCTTGGCGAGCGGTCCGGGCATGAGCCGCGCCGAGCGCTCCCCGCGCGTCCTGCTCGGGGTGAGCGGCGGCATCGCCGCCTACAAGGCGGCCGAGCTGGTGCGGCGCCTGCGGGCGCAGGGCTGCGAGGTGCGCTGCGCCCTCACCGCGAGCGCCGTCTCCTTCGTCGCTCCCCTGACCCTCGAGGTCCTCTCCGGCCGGCCGGTGCTCGGCGAGGAGTACCTGCAGCCGACCGGGAGCGGCGAGGAGGGTCACATCGAGGCCGCCGCCTGGGCGGACGTCCTCTGCGTCGCGCCGGCGACCGCCCACGTCCTCGCCCGCCTCGCCCTCGGTCTCGCCGACGACTTCCTCACCACCGTCGCGCTCGCCTTCGCGGGGCCGCTGGTCGTCGCCCCGGCCATGCACACGGCGATGTGGGGCAAGCTCGCCGTCCGCGCCCATGCCGAGACGCTCCAGGCGCGCGGGGCTCTCCTCGTCGGCCCGGTCGAGGGACCCCTCGCCTCGGGCGAGGTGGGGATGGGGCGGATGGCCGATCCGGAGGCGATCGCCGCCGCCGTCCTCGCCGCGGCGAGCGCCGCGGACGCCTCCTCCGCCCTGCCTCTCGAGACCCCGCTCGCCGGCCGGTCCGTCCTGGTCACCGCCGGCCCCACCCACGAGCCGCTCGACCCGGTGCGCTTCTTGGGCAACCGCTCGAGCGGCAAGATGGGCTTCGCCCTCGCCGCGGAGGCGGCGCGCCGCGGCGCGCGCGTCACCCTCGTCGCCGGCCCCGTCTCCCTCGCCACCCCCGCGGGCGTCGCGCGGATCGACGTCGAGACCGCGGCCCAGATGGAGCGCGCTGTCGCCCGCGAGGCGCCGGGCGCCGACCTCGTCGTCATGACCGCCGCCATCGCCGACTTCCGGCCGCGGACGGTCGCCGCGGGCAAGATCAAGAAGGAGGAGGGCGTGCCGGCGGTCGAGCTCGAGCCCACGCCGGACATCCTCGCCGGGCTCCGCGACCTCGCGCCGCGCGCCGTCTCGGTCGGCTTCGCCGCCGAGACCGAGGGGCTGGAAGCCCACGCCCGCGCCAAGCTCGAGCGCAAGCGGGCCGATTTCCTCGTCGCCAACGACGTCTCGCGGCGCGACATCGCCTTCGGCGCCGACGCCAACGAGGTCACCGTCTTCCGCCGCGACGGCCCGCCGGTCTTCTTCCGCCGCCAGCCGAAGGGCGAGCTCGCCGGGCGCCTCCTCGACCTCTTCGCCACCGCGCTCGCCGGCCCACGCTCCGACCGGCCCGCCCCGGTGGCGGCCTCCTGATGCCCCGCCCGCCGCAGTCCCGGCCGGGCGTGCCGGCGGAGCTCGCCCCGGTGCTCGAGTACCTGGGGGCGATCGGTTACGGCGATCTCTATCGGGGCCGGCCCGCCGCGGTCGTTCCCGCTGAATCGGCTGGCAGCGGCGAGCCCTCCATCGAGCGCATCGCTGGACGGGAGGGCGGCGAGGGGGGCGGCGGGGGGGACGCGCGGGAGGAACGTCTGGCAGCGCTCGCCGCGCAGGTCGCCTCCTGCCGTCTCTGCGGCCTCTGCGAGGGCCGCAACAGGACGGTCTTCGGCTCCGGCAACCCGCGGGCGGAGCTGATGTTCATCGGCGAGGGGCCGGGGGCGGAAGAGGATCGCCAGGGCCTGCCGTTCGTGGGGCGGGCGGGCGAGCTGCTGACGCGGATCGTCCAGGCGATCGAGACCACGCGCGACGACGTCTACATCGCCAACATCGTCAAGTGCCGGCCGCCGGGCAACCGCGACCCGCAGCCCGGCGAGGTGGCGGCCTGCCGCCCCTATCTCGAGGAGCAGATCGCCCTCGTCCGGCCCCGCGTGATCGTCGCCCTGGGGCGGATCGCGGCCCAGACGCTCCTCGGCAACGACACCCCGATCGGCCGCCTGCGCGGCCGCTGGTTCACCGTCCAGGGGGTGCCGACGATGGTCACGTACCACCCCGCCGCCCTGCTGCGCAACCCGGCGCTCAAGCGGCCCACCTGGGAAGACATGCAGGCCGTGCGCGACCGTTTGCGCGGCACCACCGCTTAAATCTCGCGCAACTAGCGATCGATCGATAAGCTGGACAGCGGCATGGCAGAGCTGTTACGTTGCCGGAGTAACCTAGTGGTACCGGCATGTCCAGCCCGTTCGAACAGCTCCCTGAGGATCGCTTCGGCGATCTCCTGCGACGGCTCGAGCCACGCCTGAAGCGCGAGCTGGCCAGGTTCCGCATCCCCCCCGAGGATGCCGAGGACGTCCTGCAGGAGAGCTTCTTCCACCTCTACATCCAGTGGGACCATATCCGCGATCGCGAAGCCTGGCTCATGGGCACGCTCAAGCGCCAGTGCCTGTTGTACTGGCGCAAGCGGAAACGCTGTCGCACCCAGGCCGTCGAGCCCGTGCTCCTCGAGTTCCTGTCGCCGCCGGTGGAGGCCGACCAGGAGCGCGCTCAGCTGATGCGCGACCTCCAGGAGCTGATCGACAGCCTTCCCGAGCGCTGCCGGTCGCTGCTCACCCTGCGCTTCCGGATGGGCTTCGAGCCTCCTGAGGTGGCGGAGACGATGAGCTACAGCCCGACGAGCATCGGCAAGATCACCAGCCGCTGCCTCGACCTCCTCATCCGCCAGCTCGTCATCGAGGGTCCGAGCGGGCGCCGCGGCGCGGCGGTCGCCGCCGATGCGGCCGAGCCGCCCAGACAGCCGCCCAAAGATTCGGCCACCGATCCAAAGCCTTCCGCGGATCCCTCCGACCCTCCGCCCGCTCCGGCGCGGCGGCGACCGCGGCGCTGACCTTCCGCCCGGCCAACTCCCTCGGCCAGAGAGCCGGCTCCGCCGCCTGCCATGGGCACCTCCGAGGCCGGCGCCTTCCTCCCTCCCCATCTCGGCCGCCTGTTGCGCCAGGTGCGGGCCCTCGAGGGCCCGCTGATCGCGGTCTGGGGGTGGCCCGGCAGCGGCCGCACCGCTCTGCTCGGCGCCCTGCTGGAGGCCGAGGGGGAGCGCGCCGCCGGCCTCGCCCTGGGTGAGCTCGCCGGCGA
>Ga0307470_10000886_pt1 | contig 12472 bp, 10 predicted proteins | sample atmos_gasesAM3C__FD_204565 | JGI IMG/M metagenome (GOLD analysis project Ga0307470, IMG submission 204565) | Hardwood forest soil microbial communities from Morgan-Monroe State Forest, Indiana, United States - atmos_gasesAM3C_05 | ecosystem: Environmental > Terrestrial > Soil > Temperate forest... | reverse complement strand
AGCTGGGGCGGGATATCGGGGTTGATAGTTCGCGCGGGGATAGGGGACCGCGTCAAAACTGCCTCGATGATCACTCCGCCCGTGCCGCCGCTAAACGCCTGGCGCCCTGTCGCCATTTCATACAACAACAGACCGAGCGAATAGATATCCGTGCGCCCGTCCAGATTGTCTCCGCGGACTTGCTCGGGCGACATATAGGAAGGAGTGCCGCTGATGATTCCCACGATCGAAGTAGAATCCGGCACCTCTCCGCCGAAATCCGCGTCCGCTTTCGCAACCCCTTTGGGAACAAGTTTTGCAAGACCAAAATCCAGCACTTTCGCCTGTCCGCGTTTTGTCACGAAAATGTTCGCGGGCTTGATGTCGCGGTGGATTATCCCTTCGGTGTGCGCCGCATCCAACGCTTCTGCTATCTGGATCCCAAGCTTCAGCGTTTCTTCAAGAGGGAGTGCCCTCCCGCGGATATGACTGCGCAGCGTTTGTCCGTCAATGAACTCCATGGCGATGAAAGCGCGGCCGTCCTGCTCGCCGATGTCGTAGATTGTGCAAATGCCCGGATGATTCAGAGCGGATGCGGCTCGCGCCTCGCGGCGAAACCTCTCCAACGCCTGCGAGTCTTTCGCGATCTTATCCGGAAGAAATTTCAGCGCGACCGGGCGGTCCAAGCGGATATCGACGGCCTTATAGACGACGCCCATTCCTCCTTCACCCAGTTTTTCTGTGATGCGGAAGTGAGAGATGGTCTCGTCAATCATGGCCGAGCCCGTGTTTCAGAAGGGGGCCGTCTACTTCACAATGTCTTCTCGTCCAGCTCGGCATCTCCATGCGGTTTCTTGCGCTCCGCGGTCGGAGGCTTTGGAGATCCCAACATGCTCAAGACGCGCGAGCCTTCTCCATACGTACCCACGTCGACTTGATGTTCCAACTCAAACGTCACGCTCTTGTTGCACACCGGGCAAACCAGGACGCCATAGGCGGCGCCACCTTGTTGCGCGAACACGTTGTAGCGCATCACGCGCGAACAACACACTGGAACCCAAACATTTGGAGTCGGAATACTGCCCAAGGTTCACCATCCAAAACTGAGTTGACCGGGATTATACACTGAAAATCTACGCAGCTAAGGGTCCTGCATCGCTTAGTCACGGCTAACCCGCTGCCGGAGAAGTGAAGGGCAGGGGATTCATGAAGCAATCTAGTGGAAGTATAGGCGCGGTTATTCGCGGACGACGGCCACCTTGGCGGAGGGGACTTCGAGGCGGATGAGCTTGTGGCTGGAGTCGAGGTAGAGAAGGATTTCGAGGTCGGAAGTAGTGGCTTTCAGGGATTCGTAGGATTTTCCACCGGCGGTGGCTGTGCCGGTGGATTCGACGGAGATGGTGCCAGGAGTTAATTGCTGAGGGATCAGGACTGGAAAGGTTTGCGCGCCTTTCTTGTTCCAGTCGTAGATGCGGGCGAGGAGTTCGAACTGATGATAGAGGTTGTTGTCCAGAACGGCGATGAGCGGCGAGCCAAAGGAGTTGTCCTGTTGATAGGGAGCGGCTCCCTGCATCTGCAAAGTGGTTTTGGCGACGCCGTTGACGAAAAGGATGTGCGCGGAATTGGACTTGTCGGTCTGCGCGGCCCAGTCGTAGCTGAGCGGAGCGCCGTCGGGCTTAAGTGTGAGGCTGCCGGTGACCTTGGAGGATTTACCGTCGGGAGTTTTCATGGATGTGGAGCCCTTGGCGGTCCACGTGGCACCGGAGGGTACGATTTCAAATTCCTCGCGGCCGATGGAAGCGCCATCGAGAAGGATATTGAATTTCCCCTTGTCCGCGATGAATACGGAGCCGGGCGCGGCTTTTTTGTCGGCGGCGTAGGCGGAGAGGCCGAGCACCACGGCGAGGGCCAGCAGCGCTGCTAGAGCACTGAACGAAGTTCGACGGAAATGATCACTTCTCATGGAGCCCCCTCAGGATTTCGGCTTTTCGAGTTCGAGATGCGATTCCAGATCGGCGGCTGGGACGCCGGCAATGCCGCGGCGGAGAATTTCGGCGACAACGGCGGCCGCATCGCCGGAACTGTCGACGCGAAAATCGGCAAGCTGATAGGAAACGATCCGCTGCGTATGAAGCGCGCGGAAGCTGGTTTCATCGCGGAAGAGCGGGCGGCCGGTCATCGTCATGCAGCGGGAAAGCAGGACTTCAATACGGGCGTCGAGCCAGATGACGGGGACGCCGGCGTTGCGGAGAAATTCGGGAGCGCCGGGTTGCGCGTAGGTGCCACCGCCGAGGGCAAGGACGGTGGGTTCCTTCTGTTCCACGGCGCGGCCGAGGGCGGCGCGGAGCTCGTCGGCTTCGAGTTGGCGGAAGGCGGGCTCGCCGTGACGTTCGAAAAATTGTGGGATAGTGATGCCGGCGGCGGCTTCAATACGTTCGTCAAGATCTACAAAGCGCCAGCCGAGCTGGCTAGCGAGACGCGCGCCGATCGTGCTTTTGCCTGAGCCCATAAATCCGGCGAGACAGACGATGGGAATTCGCGTGAGAGGGCCACGAGATGTGGGCGTTGGATTCACGATGTCGAAGAGCGCCGAGTTGAACTCATAGCGCTGAGTAAAGAATACAGCCGAGAGAGCCGGAGCTAAAGGCGAAGATTTAAAAGTTGGTGAAAGAGACATCTGTGAGACGCTGAGCGGAAATTCTTGGCCCGAGGTTTTCCGGGTAAAACCGGGCCGACCGGGTCGGCCCGCACTCAAAAAATTGGCCGCCGCAGCGAGTTAGTTGCGCTTTAGGATGCGGATGGTGCCGCTGTAGGAGGAGAGTTCGACTTTGGCGAGGCCCTGGCCAACGGTGCCGAAAAGGCTGTGGGCATAGCGCGCGGCGGCGTGGCGGCTTGCATGGGTGTCGGGCTTCATGAAGGCTGCCGCCTGATTGTCCACGACGCCAAGATTGGTGCGGGCGTTCAGGTCGAAGGAATCGTTGCCGGAGAAGCGAACTTCGACGAGACCTTTGCCACTGCGCATCGTGTAGATGCCCGTGCGGATGAAATCGCCGTCATAAAGGATGTTGCCGGAGGTGGTCATCAAGTTCACGTTGGTGAGGGACGGCTGCAGAACCTGGGCCCCGCCGCTGATGGATGTGAATTCGAGCTTGCCGGAGCAAAGCGTGCAGACGAGCGAGCCGCCGGTAGTCTTGACGATGATGTAGCCGGAAACTTCCTTGAGGTGAACGTCGCCCGCGACGCTTTCGAGCTTCATGTCGCCGGTAACCTGTTCCACGTAAATCAGACCGGTCTGCGTTTTCAGCTGGAGCTCGGTCTGTTCGGGAACGGTGAGCTGAAAATTGGCTTCGACTTCATGGGGCAGCGGAGACGAGCTGAGTGAAGAGGCGCTGATGTCAATGCGATCGCCGACCTGCTCGATGTCGATCGCCACTTTGTCAGCGATGGAGGTGCTGGAGACGATCACTTCCGGATTTTTCGAGGACTTGACCTCGATGCGGCCATTCACGATGTTCTGCAGGACCACGACCGGGTGGCCCTTGATGGCGAAATGGCGTTCCTGATGCTCCGGAGAGGCGGCGATGGCGGTGGAGGCTGCGAAGAGAAGAAGTCCGAAGCTCCAGACACTCAACGATTGGCGATGTTTGGTCGTAGGCTGCATTTTAGTTATCACCCCTGCCGCTTTCCATCATCGCGGCGAGTAAATCGGCTTTTTGCTGATAGGCGGTATAAAGATATTCGCGTGCAAGCTCATCCTGAGGATTCTGCTTGAGATGCTGTTCGCACTCGGCGATGAAGGCGTTAAGCGTGCGCAGGTTCTGGCGGAGGGCCAGATCCACCTGGGAATTGCCGGCGAGCTGCATGTTGGGCACGTCGAGCTCTGCCTGGTTGAGCGTGAATGAGGCGGACTCGGACGGCGAGGGAGCGAGTTCTTTCGCCTTGGAAGGGGTCTGGGGCTTAGAGGGCGCAGCACTTGAGGGAAGCGTGGGAGACGATGGAACCGACGCAGTCAACTGAGGCTGCGCGGGACGAGGGGCTTCCACTTTCGGCTGATTTTTTGCGACGTCCGGCTGGTTATTGCGCGGAATGCGAGTTACGTAAATAGCGGTTGCGAGCACGAGCGCTGCAGCAGCAGTGGCCAAAGTGCGAGGCTTCATCCACGCGGTCAACGAATCCCACCAGGAAGACGGTTCGGAAACCTCGACAGGCTCTTTGATCAGACCTTCGGCTTCGAGCTGGGCACGCAGGGAAATCCAGATGCGATCGGGGGGCGTGACTTCGACAGGAAGAGACTTGGCTGCAGTGACGATGGTGTTGAGATCGGCGACGAATCCCTGGCAAGCGCCACACGTGGCGAGATGCAGGCGAGCATCTTTGGAAAGCTGCCCGAGCCCTTCGGCCTCAAGAACGGATTCCAATTCTTTACAGTGCATACAAGGAACTCCCGAGGGAGAAGCACTGGCCGGCTGTCCCTGGAAACCAATTCCGCGAATTTTCTGCACCGAGTGATTGGGGTATTTTCTTCATTCTAACCTAATCCAAAGAACCTGACGGAGTTTTTGCGGCCTTGCGTTCCTCGCGAGCCTGCTGGCGGATTTCCTCCTGGAGCAGTTCGCGAAGACGGGTGCGCGCTTTGTGCAACTGCGACTTCGAATTGCCGACGGAGCATCCCATGATGTCCGCAATCTCGTTGTGTTCGTAGCCCTGCACATCGTGGAGCACGAACACGGTCCGGTAGCCCGGAGGAAGCTTCTCAATGGAGCGCTCCAGGTTGACGCGATCGACGGCCCCGGAGAGCCGCAAATCGGGGGCGCCGACATCCCGCTTGGGACCGCTGTTTTCGGCGTCGGGTTCCAGGGTCTCTTCGAGCGAATCGGTGGGGAGCGATTTCTTCCGCAAACGCATGAGAACCACGTTGACGGTCATGCGATGCAACCAGGTGGAAAAGGCCGATTCGCCGCGAAACGTGCCAATCTTGCGGAAAAGCTGAAGGAAGGCCTCCTGCATCAGGTCTTCCGCATCGGCGGGATTCCCGACCATCCTCAGGCACAGGGCATAGACCCTGCGGCCGTGGAGCTGGTAAAGGAATTCAAAAGCAGCGGCATTCCCCGCCTGAGCCAGACGGATAGCCTCTGCTTCGGTCCACGCTACCGGTTGTGCTGGTCTTTGACGGGCCAACTGTCCAGTTGCGGCGCCACTGCTAATACGGATGCGCCGAGTCGCTCCTAAAGTTGTCCCTGGGATGACGGACGAGGCGCACATATGCACCTATAGAAGGTAAATGAGGCCTATAGGTTGCATGGGGGCCAAAAGGACGTCCCCAAGGGGTAAGGGTTTATTGTCCCTTGAGCAAGGTCATCCGTCTATGGGCAAGATGCCGCTTGGGGGCGAGCAACGGAGAAGACGAGGGCATGGCAGCGCCGTGGAGTGTGGTGTTGAACTCCGCCAACTGGCCTTCGGGGAGGGCCAGGAGAAAGCATTTGAGAAGGACGATCGTTTCGCGCAGGCAGGTATTCAGGTCGTAATGGGAGGCGTCGAGGAGGTCCCATTCGCGTTCGGGCTGAACGGAGGAAGGGTCGTTCAGTTCTTCCGTGGCGTGGGAGAAGGACTCGTTGAGGTTCTCAACAAGGTCGAGCAGCGTCGAGATTTTATGAAGAAATTGCGAACGCTGACTTAGAAAGATGCGGCTGCAAATTCCGTTGAAGCTGGCGGCGCGGCGGCTCCTGGCCTGTTGAAAATTTTCAGGATCGAGCGGACTGAGATTGGGGACAACGCGAAAATGTTTGGCATGAAAAAGCATGGCGCGAAGCAGAGCCAGGAGAGGGTCGGCGAGTCTCTTGCAAAGAGCAGGAGTGACCGAGAGGGCTTGATGGGCTTTGACCATGCGGCCATTCCGTCGAAGACCGATGGCTTCATCCAGATTGACACTGAACATGGCGTAGGATGTTTCAAGACTGCGCAACGTGTCCAGGTAGGTTTTGGATTTTTCAACGGAGAGCGGGGATCTCCAATCTTGAGACACAGAGCCGACACGAAGAGGAGAAAAAGCAATCCGCACTGTAAACCTCCGCGGGGACAAGTCAAAGAATTTTGCGAGTATAACAAAACTTTCAAAAATGGATAATATTAATTTCGTGTACCAAAATGGGAATGGACCGTTCGCACGAGATGAGAGCGTTCCTTGCCCTGGCGAACCACCCGCCTTTATACTCCTTTTGCAGCCACCTCGAAAGGGAACTTCAACTTGCAATTCGAGCCGCGTGACCAGTTTGAACAGCGCCAGAAAAAGCTAGGGCAGATACAAGCTCTTGGATTTGAACCATTTCCGCGGGAGTTTCGCTGGAGTCACACGGCGGCGGACCTGATGCGGGAGTATGCTTCGGCGCTGGCCGCGGAATTGGAGGCGGAGAAAAAGGAAGTTCGCGTGGCGGGACGGATCGTTTCCTACCGGCTGATGGGGAAGGCTGGATTCGCCCATCTGCAAGGCGGTGGGAAGCGGATTCAGATTTATGTGAAAAAAGATGTGGTGGGAGAGCGGGGATTTCAACTTTTCCAATTGCTGGATTTGGGCGATCACGTTGGTGTGCGCGGACACATGTTTCGCACGAAGACCGGCGAGCTTTCGGTATGGGTGGAAGAATTATTTTTTCTGTCGAAGGCGCTGCTGCCGCTGCCGGAGAAGTGGCACGGGCTGGCGGATATAGAGCTGCGCTACCGGATGCGGTATCTAGACCTGATCGCGTCGGAGAGGTCGCGGGAGATTTTTGAAACGCGGGCGCGGATTGTCCGGGAGTTGCGGAAGTTTTTTGACGCACGCGGATACATCGAGGTGGAAACGCCGATGATGCACCCGATCGCGGGCGGCGCGGCGGCGCGGCCGTTTGTGACCCATCACAACACTCTGGACGTGGACCTTTATTTAAGGATTGCGCCGGAGCTCTACCTGAAGCGGCTGACCGTGGGCGGGTTCGACCGGGTGTATGAGATCAACCGGAATTTCCGGAACGAAGGCATTTCGACGCAGCACAATCCGGAATTCACGATGCTGGAGTTTTACGAGGCATACAGCAATTACCGCGACCTGATGGACCTGAACGAGCAACTTTTCGCGCAACTAGCCAAGGCGATCACGGGCTCGACGACCGTGAAATACGGCGACGTGGAGTTGGATTTCAGCAAGATGCAACGGCTGACGATGCGCGAGGCGATTGTGAAGTACTGGCCAGACGGGGCGGGCGCGGCGCCGTCGCTGGAAGAGCTGGCCGCACCAGGCGGAGCGCAGCGAGCAACGGAGCGATACAACGAATGGGCAAAAGCGAACCACGCGCCATACGCCGCGGCGAAGGGCAAGTTGGCGGACGGCGAGTGGACCGGGCTGCTCTTTGAAACGATTGCGGAAGACAAGCTGATCCAGCCGACGATCCTTTACGATTTCCCGACGGAGATTTCGCCGCTCTCCAAGCAGAAGCCGGAGGATCCGAGCCTGGCCGAGCGATTCGAGATTTACGTGGCCGGGATGGAGATCGCCAACGGCTTTTCAGAGTTGAACGATCCCGCGGAGCAGGAGCGGCGATTCCTGGCGCAGATTGCCCAGGGCGGCGACGAAGTGCCGAAGCAACTAGACCTGGACTACGTGCGCGCGCTGTGCCACGGACTGCCGCCGACGGCCGGCGAGGGAATCGGCATCGACCGGCTCACGATGCTTTTGACGGATTCGCATTCGATCCGCGATGTTATTTTATTCCCGCTGCTGCGTCCGGAAGGAAATACAGAAGAAGAGCCACCGGCGCAGGCAGCCGGAAAGGCGTAGAGGATACCGCGCGCCATGAGCTTCGAATGGTTTGTGGCGCGGCGTTACCTGAGGTCGCCGCACCGTCCGGCCATCCTGCGGTTGATCACCCTGTTTTCGGTGATTGGCGTGGCGGCGGGCGTGGCCACGTTGGTGATCGCTCTGGCGATGAACAGCGGCTTTCGCGAAACCCTGCAAGACAGGCTTCTGGGAGTTACCGCGCATATTTCCCTCACACGTCCGGGCTCCGGCGGGATTTCAAACTACCAGGTATTATCCGAAAAACTGCAACAGATGGCCGGCGTGCGCTCGGTGACGCCGGCGATTTACGAGACGGTGCTGCTGTCGTTTAACGGGCAGGCGCGCGGTGTCGTGACAAAGGGGATTGACCTCGATCGCGAGAAGAAGAGCGATGAGGCGCTGCAGAAGCTGACCTCGGGGCAGCTCGATTTTTCGACGGACGCGGATGGCATTGATGGATTGATCGTCGGCAAGCAACTTTCGGACGAGTGGAAATTGCGGCCGGGAGATTACGTCACGCTGACGAGTCCGCAGGGACGGTTGACGCCGTTCGGATTGATGCCGCGAACGAGAAGATTCCGCGTGGCAGGCGTCTTCGAATCGGGCTTTTACGACTACGACGAGAACTGGTGCTTCGTATCTTTGCGGGCTGCGCAGTCACTGGCGGGTGCGGGAGACATTGTGAACGTCCTGGAGTTCCGGCTGACGCGGCCGGAGCTGGCCGGACAGATTGCGCCGGTGGTGGAGCAAGCCGCAGGCCAGGGATATTCCGCCGCCACTTGGATGGAAGAAAACAAGGCACTGTTCCGGGCGCTGAAACTGGAGAAACTGGTAACGGCGATCTTCATCGGGCTGATCACTTTTGTGGCAGGGCTGAATATTCTGGTGGTTCTTTCCATGACCGTGACGGACAAAGCGCGCGACATTGCGGTGCTGCTTTCGATGGGAGCGCGCCGGGAACAGATCCGGCGGATTTTTTTGTTTCAGGGGCTGGCGATTGGAGCATCGGGCACGGTGCTCGGACTGGTTTTCGGATATGCGTTCGCCTGGATCGCGGGAACCTACCAACTGATTCCGCTGGACCCGCAGGTGTATGCGGTGCCGTTTGTGCCATTTCACCCCAATTTTTTCGACGGATTGTGGATTGCGATTGCGGCGATGAGTATTGCCATCGTGGCAACGTTGCTGCCGGCGCGAGAGGCGGCACGGTTGCTGCCGGTGGAAATCCTGCGGTTTGAATGAAGGTGGAGTGAAGTCTCTGGAACCAGCTGTAGGACCCGATATGGCTCTCGATTTGCTCCTAGGAAAGGCAATACTCGGGAGGCTGGACCAGCCGGGGGGCCGGAGTTGTCCTCCGACCGCAAAGCCTACTGTAAAGTATTGAAACACAGACAATTAGAAACGTCCCAATTTAGAACAGTTTCTCGCTCCACCGGCAGGGGTAGCTTGGGGAAGGAAATGGGAAAACCGTTGGGCAAGAGGATGCAAACAAGTGACAATTGGCTGAAGTGTTTCCCGGCCAATCTTATGCATCTTATGTATATGCCCGCGAGCTTGCGGTCTGATGGAATACCTTGCCGGAGCCTTCGCGGGGAGGAAGTATACCTGTGATGAGTTCGCCCAGTGAGGCCGGAGGAGTTTTGCAGGGCGAAGTCGTGCTCGAATCGCGCGGACTGCGGAAGCATTTCGGGGCAGGCGAGAAAAAACTGGAAGTTCTGACGGATGCCAATCTGGAATTGCGCGAAGGTGAGATGGTAGCGATCGTTGCGCCGTCTGGAGCGGGGAAAAGTACGTTGCTGCACCTGCTCGGCGCGCTAGACACTCCAACAAGCGGTACAGTATACTTTGCAAACAAAGCGATTGAAACGAATGAAGACGTGGCTCTGGCGGAATTTCGCAATCGAGCCGTGGGGTTTCTCTGGCAAAGGCATCAACTGCTGCCGGATTTTACGGCGGCAGAGAATGTAGCGATGCCATTGCTGGTGCGCGGAGAACCACAGCCAGTTGCGCTGGAAACGGCACGGAAATGGCTGGCGGAGGTTGGGCTGCAGGACCGGGCCGGACACCGTGCAGGAGAACTTTCGGGCGGGGAACAGCAGCGTGTAGCGATTGCCCGGGCGCTCGTCACAGGGCCGCGTGTGCTGCTGGCAGATGAACCGACCGGAGATCTGGACGAGCAGAATGCTTGGGCTGTGTTCGAGTTGCTGCAGCGGTTGCATCGCACGCATCGCCTGACGTCGCTGATCGCGACGCACAACCTGGCGCTGGCAGCGAGATGCGACCGCGTGGTTGGACTGGAACATGGCGTTCTGCGGACTCGCTCGGTGAGAGCCGAGGCGACGGGGACCCCAGGGGGAGAAGCGAGCTAATCGTGTTCGAACGATATACTGAGAAAGCGCGACGCGTTATCTTTTTTGCCCGGTACGAAGCCAGCCAGTACGGCAGCCCGTACATCGAGACGGAGCATCTCTTGCTCGGCTTGATGCGCGAGGACAAGGCGCTGGCGAACCGATTCCTGCGCCAGCAAGGCTCGATCGAATCCATCCGCAAAGAAATCGAAGCCCGCATCACCATCCGCGAGCGCATTTCCACTTCGGTGGAGGTGCCGCTGAGCGCGGAATGCAAACGCATCCTGAACATGGCAGCGGAAGAAGCGGAGCGCCTAGGCCATAAGCACGTGGGCACGGAGCATCTGCTTCTGGGAATCCTGCGCGAAGAGAAGTGCTTTGGCGCGGAGATCCTGATGGAGCGGGGGTTGCGGCTTTCAGCGCTGCGGGAAGAGTTGTCGCGGACGACAGGCGAAAAAACCACGGCTTCGCGGCCGAAAGAGACTTCTCTGCTGGCGGAGTTCAGTCGCGATTTGACGCAGGCGGCAACGGAAGGGTCGCTCGATCCACTGGTGGGACGCGAAGGCGAAGTGGAGCGCGTGATTCAGATCCTGTGCCGGCGGACGAAAAACAATCCGGTGCTGATCGGCGAGCCGGGCGTCGGCAAGACGGCGATCGTGGAAGGGCTGGCGCAGAGGATTTCTGACGGGGATGTGCCGCCATTTTTGGCTGATAAGCGAATTCTTTCACTGGACTTATCCTTAATCGTTGCTGGCACGAAATACCGCGGACAGTTCGAAGAGCGTTTGAAGACGATCATGAAGGAATTGATGGAGAGCCAGAACTCCATCGTGTTTATTGACGAGCTGCACACCTTAGTGGGAGCGGGTTCGGCGGAAGGCTCGCTGGACGCGGCGAATATTCTAAAGCCCGCGCTTTCGCGCGGAGAGATTCAGTGCATCGGCGCGACCACGCCGGGGGAATACCGGAAGTCGGTGGAAAAGGATCGCTCGCTGGAGCGGCGGTTTCAGGCCGTGAAGGTGCCGGCGCCGAATGAAGAAGAAGCGATCCAGGTGATCAGCGGCGTGCGGGAACGTTATGAGAAGTTCCACGCGGTCAGCTACACGGATGAGGCGCTGCGCTACTCGGTTTATCTTTCGAATCGTTACATTCCCGACCGGTTTTTGCCGGACAAGGCGATTGACCTGATAGATGAAGCAGGCGCGCGCGTGAAGTTGCGCCAGGCTTCGGTGCCCGAAGAGGTTGCCGAGGTGCAGAAGCGCGTGAAATTCATCACCCACCGGATGGAATCGGCGATTGCGGCGCACGAATTCGAAAAGGCGCGGTTCTATTCCGAAGAAGAGCGCAAAGAAAAAGAAAATCTGCGCGTGCTTCGCGAACGGTACAAACTCGATGACGCTTCAACGGGCATCGTGACGCGCGAGGACATCGAGGAAGTGGTTTCCCGCTGGACGGGCATCGCCGTCACTTCGATCAAGGAAGACGAGCAGCAAAAGCTGCTGCGCATTGAGCCGGAACTTCACAAACGGGTCATCAGCCAGGACAAGGCCATCACCGCACTGGCGCGGGCGATTCGCCGCAGCCGCGCGGGATTGAAATCGCCATCGCGGCCTGTCGGCTGCTTCTTCTTCCTGGGGCCCACGGGCGTCGGGAAGACAGAAGTGGCGCGGCGGTTGGCGGAATTCCTGTTCGGCTCGGAAAAGTCGCTTGTGCGGTTTGACATGTCCGAATTCATGGAAAAGCATTCCGTATCAAAGTTGATAGGTGCACCGCCAGGCTACGTCGGCTACGAGGAAGGCGGACAGCTGACCGAGCGCGTGCGCCGGACGCCGTATTCGGTTATATTGTTGGACGAGATTGAGAAAGCGCATCCCGACCTCTTCAATATTTTGCTCCAGGTGTTTGAGGACGGGCAATTGACTGACGGACTCGGGAATACGGTTGATTTCCGTAACACCATCATCATCATGACATCCAATATCGGCGCGCGGCATTTGCAGAAGCGCACCTCCATCGGGTTCCAGGCAGGGATAGATGAAGCCAGCCTGCGAAGCATGGAAGACCTGGTATTGGGTGAAGTGAAGCGCGCGTTCAATCCGGAGTTTCTGAACCGGTTGGACGAAGTAATCCTCTTCAATCCATTGGGCGACGAAGACCTGCTGCGCATTATCGATTTGCTCGTCGGCCAGTTGAATGACACACTCATTCACCGGCAAGTGCAAGTGGTGTTGTCGCCCGAAGCAAGGCAGTGGGTTCTCGAGAAAACGTGCGCGGACCGCAATTACGGAGCGCGTCCGTTGCGCAGGGCTCTTCAAAAGTACGTGGAAGACCCGCT
>Ga0307470_10000885_pt1 | contig 12479 bp, 11 predicted proteins | sample atmos_gasesAM3C__FD_204565 | JGI IMG/M metagenome (GOLD analysis project Ga0307470, IMG submission 204565) | Hardwood forest soil microbial communities from Morgan-Monroe State Forest, Indiana, United States - atmos_gasesAM3C_05 | ecosystem: Environmental > Terrestrial > Soil > Temperate forest... | reverse complement strand
GGCCGCCAGCCAGACTTTCGGCGGTAAGACCTGCAACACGGGCCTGCTGAATGCGAGCGTGCATAACCAGCTATTGTGCGATGTTCATCCCAGTCAGTCGGGACACCGGCTCATTGCACGAACCATCACCCGCACCCTTCGCGCATTGAACTGATCGACGCAAGAATCCCACGGGGTAGGCAACGCGGCGGCGCGGCGGCCTACCCCGCGAGCGCCTTGATCAGCGCATCCCAATAGGTCAACCCCTTGTAGAACTCGTTGACTCGGATTCGTTCGTAAGTGCCGCGGCGCTTATACCAAGGCTCATGCATCGAGAACTCAGCGTTTTCATCGACTCCCCCGGGTAGCGATTTTTCTACCATACCTGCGACAATAGCCGAACTGCATGAAACTCAGTGTTCCAATTCCGATTTGGACCATCGCCGCCCCGATGTTTGCCGGCGCCGTGCTGCTCGCCGCGGGTTTCGGTCTCGGCGGAATCCTCGTTCCTTTCATTTCGCTGGGTCTCGCCGGCAGCGTGTTCGCCGCGGTACATCATGCCGAAGTGATCGCCCGGCGGGTGGGCGAACCCTACGGCACTTTGGTCCTGGCGCTCGCGGTCACGCTGATCGAGGTTGCGCTCATCGTGTCGCTGATGGCCGCAGGTGGGGAAGAAGCGGCAGGCTTGGCGCGCGACACGGTATTCGCGGTCGTGATGATCATCCTGAACGGCATCATCGGCCTGTGCCTGCTCGTGGGCGGCGCCACGCACCGCGAACAGACTTTCAGTCTCGACGGCGTCAGTGCGGCGCTGGTTGCATTGGGGACCATCGTGATCATGACGTTGGTCTTTCCCAACTACACCGTCACGACTCCCGGACCGTACTATTCGCCGAGTCAGCTCATGCTCATCGCCGTCGTGACGCTCGTGATCTACGGCACCTTCATTTTTACGCAAACGATCGGTCACCGGCAGTATTTTCTGGAGGATGAGGAGTCCGCGAAGTCGACGCTGCACCCCGCTCCGCCGAGCAACGCGGTGACGGCCTCGAGCTTGGTCCTCTTGTTGATGTGCCTGGCAGCGGTGGTGCTGCTGGCGAAGAAGCTGGCCCCGAGTCTCGAGGCAGCGGTATTTCACCTGGGGGCCCCGGTAGCGTTGGTCGGGGTGATCATCGCGGGCATCGTGCTGCTTCCGGAAGGGCTCGCGGCGCTTCGGGCGGCGCGCGCGAATCGCCTGCAGACCAGTCTCAATCTTGCGTTGGGATCGGCGCTTGCCAGCATCGGGCTGACCATTCCTGCCGTCAGCTTCCTGTCGTTGTACATGAATTCCCATCTGCGCCTCGGGATAGACAGCAAATCTTCGCTGCTGCTCATGCTCTCGCTGTTCGTGGCGGTGCTGGTGCTGCGAACCGGGCGCACGATCATCCTGCACGGGGTGGTGCTGCTGACTGTTTTTGTCGTTTACCTGTTCACCACCGTCGTGCCGTAGATCGCCGCCATCGTGCCGCAGGCCGCGCGTCGCGCCCTGCATCAGCTGCGCGCGGCGACCTCGTCGATATGCTTGAGCAGATCCGCAGGATCTTCATAGACGCGGAAGGCGCCGGCGCGTGCGAGCTCCTCCTCGCCGTAGCCGCCGGACAACAGCCCCACGCCGAGCCCCCGCGCACGCTGCGCGGCGATCATGTCCCAGATGCTGTCGCCGAGCACGAGCGAGTCGCGAATGTCGACGCCGAGGCGGTCGGCCGCGGTGAGAAACAAATCCGGATCGGGTTTGGCGTACTTGACTTGATCCCGGGTGACCACCGGGACTTTCGCGGGATCGACGCCGAGCGCGGCGAGATTGCCGCCGGCGGTCTCCATGCGCCCGCTGGTCGCGATTGCCCACGGCGTGCCTTGCGCAGTCAGATAGTCGAGCAGCTCGCGCGCGCCGGGCAGCGGCTGCACGCTGGCCGATAGCTCGCGATAGGCTTCCGCATGGCGCACACGCAGCCGTTCCAGACGCTCGGGCGTATTGTCGAACCCGGTCTCGCGCAACAAGATGTTGGTGAACAAACCGCCGCTCATGCCGATCTTGCGATGAATGCGCCACACCGACAGCGGAATGCCTTCCTGTTCCAGCGAAGCCTTCCATGCGAGCACATGCTGGTACACGCTGTCGATGAGCGTGCCGTCGAGGTCGAACAGAAAGGCCGTCCTGTTGCGTGTCATGTGCGCGCGGCTCAAGCCCGCGGCGCCGGCGGCCGGCGCAGCGGCGCCGCGAGATAGCAGCCGAACTCTTTGACGAAGTCGACCGAGACGCGGGCGTGGACGCGGCCCTGACGGTCGAGGAATTCGGCCTCCTCGTCCAGCGGCACCACCGCCCCATGCCATACGTTGGGATGCAGGTACAGACCGCGGCCGCCCTCGCACCAGAATGCCACGAACTTCTCCGGTGTGACATTGTCTCCCGGCAGCGCCAGCGGAATGACGAAACTCTGCCCGTTGAGGGGATAGAAAAGCTGACCGCCGTCCGGGTGATAGTTTGCCCGCCAGATCAGGGCGCGCTCGCGCACTCGGTCGCAGGCGCCGGTCGCGGCCTCTTCCGGCCAGTTGCTCCAGCCGAACAGATAGCTGTCGCCCACGGCATTGTTGCGCGCGTACAGAGTCTCGCCCTTCCAGCAGAACTCGAACAGACCCTCGGTCACTCCACCCTGATCGCCGGAATTCAGATCGATGGGCCGCCAGCCTTGGGCGGGCCAGCGCACGATCTCGATGGGAAAGGTCTTAGGATCATCGACGAGGCAGCCAAAGCCTTCGAGGCTGGCCTCGGTGGCGAGGACGATCGGAGTCTCGTGCGCCCGCCGTACTCCGGTGGTCGGCACATACGCGAATTCCCATTGCGCAATATCCATAACGGTTCTCGTTTCCTGCGGTAAGTGTTCTGATTATGCCGCGCGGCCGGCGGCCCCGTTAGCCGATTTCCTGCCGAGCGCCCGAAGACCGCGCGCGTCAATCGGATCTCCGTGCTCAGCCGCCGAATCGTGACCGATCAGCACCGCAAGGATTCCGGTCAATAATACGCTCCCGGCGACGGCCAACAGCCCCCAGGTGAAGCTGCCGGTCGCATCCTTGATCCAGCCGATCGCGAAAGGTCCAGCGAAGCCTCCGACATTCCCCATCGCAACCACCGACAAAAGCGGAGAGTTCACCAGCCACGCGCTCGCCGCCAAGCCGAGAAATGCGATCACGGATGCAGCGGCGATGTGCCACACGCGCTCCTTCAGGCGATCCGAGGGGCGGGACCACCACACCATGCCGATGGCCGCGGTGGCGTACGGAATAGCCACCGCGTTGCCGACATTGGCGGCGGCAATGCCCGCGTTAGCGAAGATTTGAGGAATCCAGAGGATGACGCCGTACAGGCCAATTTCCACCCCGAAATAGCAGAGACTCAGCGCAAGAACTCGCGAACTCGTCAGCGCTCGAAGGACGGTGACCCGATGTGGGGAGCCGCGGCGGGATTTCTCCGTGTCGAGCCGCCGGGTAAGCCACTGCCGCTCCTCGACCGTCAGCCACGCGGCTTCAGCGGGAGTGTCGGGAAGATGGACCAGCGTAATGAACCCCAGCACCAACGAGGGAATGGTTTCGGTCAAGAACAACCACTGCCAGCCCGACAGCCCAAGGTCGGCGGCACGCCGCCCCGATTTATGAACTATTTTTGGCCGCCAGATGAATGGCGGTCCGGATGCGCGGATAAGTCCCGCAGCGGCAGATATTGCCGCGCATGGCGTTATCGATGTCCACGTCGGTGGGTCGAGGTGTTCTTTTGAGCAACGCGCACGCCGACATCAACTGTCCGCTATGGCAATAGCCGCACTGGACGACGTCGACCTCGGTCCATGCCCGGCGCAATGCGTCGATCTGCGGCCCCTGTACCCCTTCGATGGTCGTGACCTCGCGCCCCTGTACCGCCTCGATCGGCGTTACGCACGAACGCACCGGTTCGCCGTTCAGGTGCACGGTACAGGCGCCGCACAGCGCCTTGCCGCAACCAAACTTCGTCCCCACGAGCTGCAGCTCGCCGCGCAGCACCCAGAGCAGCGGTGTGTCCGGTTCGGCGTTCACGGTGAGAGTCTTGCCGTTGATCGAGAGCGCGGTCATGGTAGTCCTCGCGAACGATGGGTATCCGCGCTTCGGACGTTCCGAGGTTTCAAGCGACTTTCAGCGGCAGGCTGCGCAGCCGCTGCCCCGTGAGCGCGTACATGGCGTTGGCGACCGCCGGTGCAATCGGCGGCGTGCCGGCCTCGCCCACACCCCCGGGAGGCTCTTCGCTGGAAATGATCTCCACCTCGATTGCCGGGCACTCGTCGATGCGGAGCGGTGCGTAGTCGTGAAAGTTGCTCTCTTGGACCTGACCCTTGTCGATGGTGATCTCGCCATGGAGCGCAGCCGACAAGCCGTACACGATGGCGCTCTCCATTTGCTGGCGAATCAGGTTCGGATTCACGGGCACGCCGCAATCGACGACGCACACGACCCTGTGCACCCGAATCTGCCTGTCCTGCGTCAGCGAGACTTCGGCGACTTGCGCAACGACGCTGCCGAAGGAGCGGTGGATGGCGATGCCCAGCGCGCGCTTGGCGCCATCCGTTGTTCCGCCATCCGTCGCGGCAATCGGCGGCTGCCCCCAGTGCACGAGCTCAGCCGCCCGATGCAGCACGCGCAGGTGGCGTGGATTCGTGCTCAATAGCTCGGCCCGGAATGCCACCGGATCCCTCCCGGAAGCAGCCGCGCACTCGTCGATGAAGCTTTCGGTGAAGAAGGCGTTCTGCGAATGCGCCACGGAGCGCCAGATCCCGGTGGTCACGGCCGATTCGACCGGGCGGTGCGCGATGCGGGCAGTCGGGAAGACGTACGCCGTGTTGGAAGCGCCGTCGGTGGTGTTATCCAAGAAAGACGGCGCGCCCATGCTCGATCCCGCGGACGTGGTCGTCCAAGCCACCAGCTCGCCTTGCGCGTCGAACCCCGCCTTGCAGCGGCACAGGTAGGCTGGACGGTAGTAATCGTGCGCCATGTCCTGTTCGCGCGGCCACAGGAGCTGCACCGGTGCGCCGCCGGTCTCGCGCGCGAGCAAGGCGGCCTGTACGATGAAATCGGTGAAATAGCGCCGGCCGAACCCGCCGCCCAGATAGGTGACCCTGACGGATACATGCTTCGCTTTGATGCCGAGTGCCTTCGCCACGGCGGCATTTGCGAAGCCCGCTGCCTGGGTGGGCGCCCAGACCGTCGCGGCGCCGTCCTTGAACTGCACGGTGCAATTCATCGGTTCCATGGTCGCATGGGCAAGGAAGGGCACGCGGTATTCCGCATCGATGACCTTGGCAGCCGAATTCATCGCGGCAACGGCGTCGCCGCGCGCGAAATGAACTTTTGCGTCCTGGTTGCCGAGCGCTTGCGCCAACTCATCGAAGATGGAGCGGCTCGACAATTCGGCGGCGGCACCGTGGTCCCATTCGATCGCGACCTTGGCCAAGGCGCGCATGGCATGAAACGGCGTGTCTGCGATGACCGCGACACCGCCCGACGTTTTGCCCGGCAGGAGGGCGCTTCCCGCCACCGGCTCCACGGCAATGATCTTGCGTACCCCAGGCAGGGATTGCGCGGCCGCAGCGTCGAAATGCGCGACTTTGCCGCCGAAGGTCGGGCACATCGTGATGCTGGCATAGAGGAGTCCCGGCGGCAGAACGTCGATGCCGAAGACGGCCGAGCCGTCGAGTTTGGCCGCATTGTCGATGCGCCGCACCGGCCGGCCGATCAACTTGAATTGCGCACGATCCTTCAGGGTCACGTGCTTCGGCACAGCCAATTGCGCCGCTCCCGCCGCCAGTTCGCCGAAGGTCGCGCTGCGGCCCGATGCGTGCAGCACCCGTCCGGTTTCGGCGCGACACTCGCGCACGGGAACCTGCCACTGCGCCGCGGCGGCGGCGATCAGCATGGCGCGGGCCGAGGCACCCGCCTCGCGCATGGGCAACCATTGGTCGCTGATGCTCGACGAACCGCCGGTACCGAGCAATCCGGGAATCTCGCGCATCAGTTTGCCCATCAGATGTCCGGCCGCGCGCTTGACGAGTCCATGATCGTCCGGCTGGAAGGGCAGCGAATCGATCAAGGCTGCCTGATTGTTGTAGATGGCATCCAGAGTCGATTGTTCGAGCTTGATTCGAGTCCAGTCCGCGTCCATCTCATCGGCCAACAGCATCGCAAGTCCGGTGTGGGCACCCTGACCCATCTCGGCCTGCGACATGACGACCGTCACGGTGTTGTCGGCGGAGACCTTGACCCAACCGTTCAGCGCCGTTTGCCCCGGCGCGGCCGCCAACGGAGTGCTCGGGTTCAATCGGCGCCGCTGGGGCATCGCCAACCAGCCGATCACCAGAGCGCCGGCCGCGCCGGCGCTGCCGAGGATGAAGTGTCGGCGCTTCAGATTGGGCATGGACCCTCCGTCAAACTGCGCTGCATAGGCGCACCGCAATGCCCTATCCGGCCCAGCGTGTCAATAGACCTCCTCGGCGACGCGCAGCGAGGTTCGCGGTGGCGAGACGCACGGGTTTCGGGCGAATTCGGTAAGATGTACGGGAGTTTGGGCAACGGGCGACGAAAAACGCCGTCTTGGCACGGCGACCGCGACCCGCAGGGAGCATGGGATGAGACACTTCTTGGTAGTCTGTTTTGCGCTTGCCGTGAGCTTGGGGGTTCGCCCGGCCGAGGCCGACAACCAAAAGCTGCGCATCATCAGCTGGGCCGACTATGTTCCCGCCGACTTGATCGCCGCATTCAAGAAAGAAACCGGCATCGACGTGGAATTGACCCTGTCGAACAATGAGGAAATGATCTCGAAGCTCCGTGCAACGGGGGGCGCAGGCTACGATCTGGCGCAGCCATCGCAGGACCGGATCGTGGCCGCGCAACGCGAATTCGGGATCTACAAACCCTTCGACCTCACCAAGCTCAAACTGGAGGAGTTTCAGCCTGAGTTTCTGGACATCGTCCGAAAGAACACCACTCTGGACGGCAAGGTGTACGGACTGCCGTACCTCTGGGGTACCGACGGCCTCGTGGTCAACTCCAAGCGGGCCAAGATCGCCGACTATCCCGATCTGTGCAGGCCGGACCTCAAAGGCAAGACCGCCGTGCGCCTGAGGCGCCCGACGCTGATGGCGTTTGCATTCGCCGCCGGCAAGGACCCGTTCGCGCTGTACGCAGATCCGAAGGCGTACGGCGCGCTGATGGATCAGGTGGGCGCAGCGCTGATCGCCTGCAAGGCGAATTTCAAGTTCTTCTACGACAACAAGGATCAATTGCTCAACGGCATTCGCTCGGGCGAAGTGGTGGCCGCCATGATGTGGGACACCGGCGGATGGACGCTCAACCGCAGCGATCCGGACATTCAATTCGTCGTGCCCCGCTCCGGCGCTCTCGGCTGGCTCGACACCTTCGCGCTGCCGGCGCGCGGCCGCAACGACGCCGCGGCCTACGCCTGGATCAATTTCGCGATGCGCCCGGAAAATGCCGCGCGCGTCATCAAGTCGGTCGGAAGCTTTTCCGCGGCGATGAACACGGCGCCGCTGATCGACCCCCGTTTGAAGGCGCAATTCGCCGCCGCTTTTCCCAATAACGATCTGCAGCGCATTCATTGGTATCCGGCCATCCCCCCCGGCCTCGAAGAATTGGAAGGCCGGGTGCTGGATCGCGTGAAGGCCGCCAATTGAGCACGCCGGATTTGGTGGCGGACGCCGTAGTCAAGCGTTTCGCGGATCATGTGGCCGTGGACTCGCTGTCGTTCTCGGTCGAGCGCGGCAGCTTCTTTTCCATTCTGGGTCCGTCCGGCTGCGGCAAGACGACGCTGCTGCGCATGATCGCGGGGTTCATCGCACCCGATGACGGCGACATCGCCATCGGCGGCAGGAGCATGCGCGGTGTGGCGCCGAATCGGCGCCCGGTGAACATGGTGTTTCAGCAGCTGGCGCTGTTCCCGATGATGTCTGTAGGCGAGAACGTTGCGTTCGGGTTGGCACGGCGCGGCATGTCCCGCGCGGAACGCATGAAACGCAGCAACGCGATGCTGGAACGGGTGGGCCTGGGCAACGCCGCGGACAAACGCGTCGATGAGCTGTCGGGCGGCCAGCGCCAGCGCGTGGCCATCGCGCGCAGCCTGGTTTTGGAGCCGACATTGCTGCTGCTGGACGAGCCCCTGGGAGCGCTCGATCTGAAGCTTCGCGAGCACATGAAAATCGAGCTCAAACAGCTGCAGGCGTCGTTCGGCACGACCTTCGTCTACATCACCCACGATCAATCCGAAGCGCTGGTGTTGTCCGATCACGTCGGCGTTATGAGTCACGGCCGATTCGAACAGATGGGTACTCCGCAGGACCTGTACTACCGGCCGCAAACGCCGTTCGTGGCCGGGTTCGTGGGCGCGAATAACCGGATCGTGGGGCGGGCGACCCGATCGGACGGTTCGCTTGCTGAAATTGCGACCGCCGACGGCTGGATCGTGCGCGCGCTCAAGACCGGCGCCATCGCCGACGGCGATGCCGTCGAGGTATTCGTGCGCCCGGAAGTGGCCATACTCGCGCGAAGCGCCGCACAATTGCCGATCGATCAGCCGCAGCATTCGGGAGAGGTGCAGAGCGTCCTCTTCGACGGGGCGAATTCGGCGGTTCTGCTGCAGGAAGCCCGCACTCGCCGCGAATTTCGCATAGCTCTGCCCCAGACCGGTCAGTTTTCCGACTTGAAGCCTCACGAAAAAGTAGCATTCAGCTTCGATCCTTCCCGAGCGGTGTGCTTTGCGGCGCGCGCCGGTACGGCGGGACAGGATGCATAAAACGGCAATGGACCCCCGCTGGCACGCACGCCTCGCGCTGGGTCTGTTGCTCGCGCCGGCGCTGCTTTGGCTGGGCGCCCTGATCATATTGCCGCACGTCGATCTCGCCGTGCTGTCGTTCCGGGAGCGCATCGGACCGCGCCAGTACGCGGCCAGCCTCGCGCAATACAAGACCTTCTTCGCCGAACCTTTGTACTGGCATGTCTTCCTGCGCACGGCGGTCATGTCCGTGATCGCCACCGGATTGACATTGCTGCTCGCGTTTCCCATCGCTTGGATCATCGCCAAGCTGGCGCGCGGCCGCGCCGGTTCGCTGTTGTTCATCGTCTGCCTGATCCCGTTTTGGGTCAGCGAGACAGTGCGTACGCTGGGCTGGATGATATTGCTGAGGGAGTCGGGGGTCCTGCCAGCCTTGCTGGTACAAATGGGCTTGACGCACGTTCCCGTGGAACTTCTTTATCGGGACGCAACTCTGCTCGTTGGTCTGGTATATACCTCGCTCCTCTTCATGGTCGTGCCGCTGGTTTCGAGCCTGGAGAGTCTCGATGATTCCTTGATCGAAGCAGCATACGACCTCGGTTCGGGCGGATTTGCCATTCTGCGCGGCATCGTGATTCCGCACGCCGCCCCCGGCATTACGGCCGGCTGCATCGTGGTGTTCATGCTGACGCTGGGCAATTACCTCACGCCGACGCTGCTCGGCGGCAAGAACTCGCAGTGGTTCACGGAGCAGATATATACGCAGTTCATCACCCGCTTCAACTGGGAACAGGGCGCCGCTTTTGGGTTCCTGTTGCTCGCGCTGTCCACGGCGCTGGTGGTCCTCGGTCTGCGCGTCAGCGGGCAGCGTTTCGGCGACGTGATGAGGCGGACATGATTCCCTCTTTGCCGCGTCCGGTCTGGCTGCGTACCGCCACGGCGGCGTACTTGATCGCGTTCCTCGCCTTCTTGTTTCTGCCGTTGGCCGTGGTCGCGGTGTTCGCCTTCAACGATGCGCCCTACCCCGCACCGCCCTGGCGCGGCTTTACGCTCGATTGGTTCCTCGGCAACGCGGCGCTGGGGCGCACCGGCCTATTCGCCGACAGCGAACTGCTCGGCAGCATTTGGACCAGTTGCATCGTTGCCGCCTGCGTGACCGCACTGTCGGCGTTGGTCGGAACGACCAACGCATTCCTGATCGAGCGCGGCCGCTTCCGCGGCAAGCAGACCTTGTCGGTCTTGATGCTGGCGCCGCTGGTGATCCCCGGCGTCATTCTCGGGATTTCCATACTCGCCTTTGCAAGCCGCATCGCGGATTGGGCGGACGACGCCTTCGGCCTGGAACTCGATTTTCTGCGTCCCGGACTGCCGCTGGTCGTACTCGGTCAATTCTCGTACATTGCCACCATTGCGACCTTGACCATCGGCGCTCGGCTGAGACGCTTCGACCGAACTCTCGAAGAAGCGGCGCTCAATCTCGGCGCATCCAAAGCGGCGGTGTTTCGCACCATTCTATTGCCCTATCTGCGGCCCGCGCTGTTGGGATCGGCCGCCATCTCCTTCCTCATGTCGTTTGCTGACTTCAACACCACCCTCATGCTGGTCGGCGCGGATACGCCGTTGACGGTGATGATGTACGGACGAATGCGCGAGGGCGCGACTCCGGTGCTGAATGCGGTCAGTCTGTTCCTCATGATCGCGTCGGCGGTTCTGGCGCTCACCCTGCTGAAACGCGGCGGACCGCGCGCGAAACCGGCGGCCTAGCGCTGCATCGCCCTCATCCGTCGATGCGCTGCGCATCGTGATCACGGCGGAATCTCGTTCCGCCGGAATGCTGCGGACAAACGCTGCAAATTCGGGTGCCCCCATTCGGCAGCCGCTTGATTTTCATGACCCCGCCGATCACGGCGGAACGATACTCCATGAGCTTGAGCCCCATGCCGGCGCCGCGGGCAGGACCCTCGACGATCCCGACGCCGTCGTCGGTGATCGATAGAGACACCAAAGCTCGGTTGGTGCGGAGGGTCACGCCAATCGATCGAGCGCGGCCGTGCTTGACGGCGTTGTTGATGGCCTCCTGTACGATCAAGTAGAGGTGAGCCGCGGCGGATTCGCCGATGTGCAGCGGAGATCTTATGGAGAGACGCAATCCGACCTCGATGTTGTAATTCTCCCGGGACCAGCCGATGAGCGTTTGCAGGGCGGGCAACAATCCGCCGCGCTCGAGCGTCACCGGTGAAATGCCGTGCGCCATCTTCCGCGCGCTCTGAATGGCATGGTTCACGAGAGTGATGATTTCGTCGAGTTCCGGAGCGGATCCGAAGGTTGCGAAGCTGGCGCGCTTGGCGAGGCTGCGCAACATGAGCGAAATGCCCGTCAGTTCCTGGCCCAAACCGTCGTGCAAATCGGCGCCCAAGCGCCGCCGTTCCCGATTGGCGATCTCGATGATCTCGGATTCCAATTGCTTGCGCTCCGAAACGTCCTGCACCACGATGAGGATCCTCTTCTCGCCGCTCAGTTCGACTTCCGCGGACAACACTTCGCCCGCGAATTGGCTGCCGTCCCGGCGGCGGAACAGCATGTCCCGCTTACCGTCCCGGCCACGGTGTTGCAGCAGACCTTCGAGGACGGCCGCCGGGGCCTGAGCCTGCCTGCTGTTGAACAGCTCCAACACCGAAAATCCGATCAGCTCTTCGGACCGGCGGCCGAACAGGCGGTCGAATGCGGGGTTGGTGAATTCCATGCGCCCGTCGAGAGTGACGAGGACGACGCCCTCGCTCATTGTTTCCAAAATCATGGCTTGCGTGCGCAACGTCTGCTCCGCCCGTCGCCGCGAATCGACGTCGATACACGCGCCTACGATCCGCAGCGCCTTGCCGTCGGCTTTGCGCTCTACGACCCTGGTTCGCACGTTCACCCAGCGCCAATCGCCGGACGACGATAGGATCCGGTAGTCGCTCTCGGAGGAGTCTCTCCCGTCGTAGATGAGCGCGTGGTCCTCGGCCGCATATTTCTGCCGATCCAGAGGATGCACTCGATCGATCCATGCGTCCCGCCGAACCGTGCGGATCGCCGAATCGATTCCAAATCGCGTCGGCCAATTCGATAGCCAGAGCAGCGAGTCGCCTTCCAGTTTCCAGTCCCACAGGCCGAGATCGGCGCCCCATATCGCCGCTTCCAGGCGCGCCTCGCTGTCGCGCAGCGCGAGTTCCATGCGCTTTCGCGCGTCGATATCGATCGTTACGCCGGCAACGTGGAGCGGGCGCCCGGTGTCGTCGTGCGCGGTCGCGCGTCCACGGCTCATGATCCAACGCCAGCTTCCGGATCGGGTACGCAGCCGGTGCTCCGATTCATAGACCTCGCTTCGGCCCTCGAGCAGTGCCCGGTACCTCTCATCGAATTTCACCAGGTCGTCGGGGTGAACCTTGGCGTCCCGGCGCGCCGAGTAGGGACCGTCGTCGCAGGGATCCAGATCCGCGTTGGCGCACCAGTCGTTCCACCAATGCACGGCGTCGGTCGTCAGGTCATGATCCCAGAAACCGACGCTCGCCCCCCAAACAGCCTGCGCGAATCGTGACTCGCTGCGCTCCAGGTCGTGCGCCGATTTGTGCCGCTCGCCCGCATCGAGGCATAGTCCGACCGTGCGCAATGCGCGCCC
>Ga0307470_10000884_pt1 | contig 12493 bp, 6 predicted proteins | sample atmos_gasesAM3C__FD_204565 | JGI IMG/M metagenome (GOLD analysis project Ga0307470, IMG submission 204565) | Hardwood forest soil microbial communities from Morgan-Monroe State Forest, Indiana, United States - atmos_gasesAM3C_05 | ecosystem: Environmental > Terrestrial > Soil > Temperate forest... | reverse complement strand
TTGACCCAGCCGCTGGCGAAAAATGAAAAAACGCCCGGCCCGCTAACGACGAATTCGCCGAGCGTTGAGATGCCTTCGGCCGCAAATGCGTTGCCGTCCGAGACCCGCGCGCCGTTGCCGAAGGAACCCGAGACGACGCAGCCTGCGACAAGTCCCGCGACGTCGACAGCGATGACCGAACAGAGTCCGGCGACCGAGCCCGCGACATCGAACGCGGTGACGCAGCAGAGCCCCGCCACTTCGCCGGCGAACAAACAACCGGCGCCTCCGACGAACGTCGTTTCCACGCCGGCTACCGTCCTCGCACCCTCGACTGTGCAAGAGCGCAGCGTGACGGAGAGCATGGATCGTTTTAACGCCAATAATTTGCTCGTCGGCGGTTTGTTGCTGGCGGGAGTGCTGCTGATCGTCTGGGTTGTGTTTTCAGAATTTCGCCGTCGCATGAGCGTCTCGGTCTATCGCTCGCCGGCGCCTGCCAGCGGCCCGAGCTTTGATGCGGTGGAATCTGAAACTCCAGTCGAGAAAATGGCCGCGCCGAAACGTCTGGCCGGCGGACCGCCGCAAGTTTCGTTGCACCTGAAAGCGTCGGAGCCTTCCGTCCGCCGAGGCGCGGTTCCATTCAGCAAACAGAACCGGCCCTTCGGAACGAATGGCGGGACAACAACGGTTGGGCAAGCTGTCGAGAATTTAATTCCGCGCGCGGTGGTGCCAGCGGCGGAGCCGAAAATGGAACCGGTCGAGATGCCGTTCATCGAGCCGGTTGCCGAGGTCATGCCGGAACCGAAAAAGCCGGAGCCAATTTTCGAAGAGCCCTTTGTCGAAAGTGTTTCCGAGCCGATGACCGAAGTCGCGGAATTCAGTTCGGTCGGCGAACCGAAAGTCATCGAGGAACCGCCTCAGGTGATTGAGAAGTTCGAAGAAATTCCGGCCTCTTCAAAAGAGGAACCGGTCTTCGCGGAAACCCCGGTCTGGAGCGAGCCCGCCGCGCCGGAAGCGGTCTGGACGCCGGTGAGTCCCGAGCCTGCCTGGACTCCGGTTGCATTCGAACCGGCAACGCCCGTGTTCGAAGCTCCGGCGCCGGAACCGGTCGCCGAGACGGCGGCGTTCGTTGAATCCGTGAGCGAGCCGGTTGTTATCGAGCCCGAGGTCGCGCCGGTGACGCCAGAATTTTCCGTCGAGGAACCAGTTGCACAAGGGCCGCCCATCCCGTATCAAGTTCCCGCGTTTGAAACCGATTCGCCCATGGCCGAAATCACCAAACCGGAACCGGAAGAGCTTCCCGCGCACCTCGCCAAAGGCGTCGTCGCCGGAACTTCGATGGCCGGAGTGGGTGCGCTTCGCCATTCCGTAGAATCGCCCTCGTTCGCGCCACAAGTCATATCCACCGAGCCACTGGCTCAGCAGCCAACAACACCAGCTACCATGCCTCAACCGAACCAACCAACACCCGCCCCTTCGATTCGTCCCAGCCCAATGACCGGGGGCGCACCTCAAATGCAAACCTCCGGTATGCAAGCCCCGGCTCCCAGCGGAATGCAGACCGCCGTGCAACTGACTTTCTCGTTCGAGATCGCATCGCTTCAGTTGACGCCGAGCTTCAAGATGGGCGCGCTTCAACTCAAGCCGACCTCGAAGATCGTCACCATGCGCCTCGCGCCTTCGCAACAGCCGCAGCCGGCGATGAATCTCCAAGTCACTTTCGAGATCGCGACCGTCCAAGCGGCGGGCGGCGGCATCGGCCAGATCCGGCTCACGCCATCGCAGCAGCAGCGCCCGAGCGTCATCAGCTCGCCGGCGTTCAATATCGCGGGACTGCAATTGCTTTCCGGTTCGGAGAGCGGCGCCGTGCAATTGACGCCGTCGCAACAGGGACAGGCTTCGGTCCACGTGACCGGCCGGTTCCAGATCGCGACCGTGGAATTTTCACCGTCGTTCGAGATCGCGTCGCTCGTGTTGAACGCGACGTCGAAGAGCGTGTCCGTGCAGTTGCCGGGCGCGGGACCGAGCGCCGTCGAAGGTGCGCCCGTGTTCGACATCGCCAACGTGCAGATCACCGGGAACGGCGAGATCGGCATGATGCAGTTGAACGCCCAGGGCGCCGCGCCGAAGGCCGCCTAAGCGCAGCGAAAACCAGTTTAGCGAACGAGGAGGCAGCGATGCCTCCTCGTTTTGCGTACGCGAATTACTTTTTCGCGAACCGGCCGCGATTCAGCGATCTCAAATTCGCCGGGATAAACTCGCCGTCCTTGCGGATCAGTTTGCCGTCGAAATAAACTTCGCCGCCGCCGTAGTCCGGCCGTTGAATACAAACCATGTCCCAATGGACCTGGCTGCGATTTCCGTTATCGGCGTCTTCGTAAGCCTGACCCGGCGTGAAGTGAAACGAGCCCGCGATTTTTTCGTCGAAGAGAATGTCGCGCATCGGGTGAAGCACAAACGGATTGAACCCGAGGGAAAACTCGCCGATGTAACGCGCCCCCGGATCGGAATCGAGGATCTTGTTTAGCTTCTCGGAATTGTTGCTCGTCGCTTTCACAACTTTTCCATCATTGAACTCGAGGCGGATGCTGTCGAACCCGGTCCCTTGATAAATGCTCGGCGCGTTGAACAACACGTGCCCTTGAACGGAGTCCTTCACCGGGCAACTGAAAACTTCGCCGTCGGGAATGTTTCGGTCGCCGCCGCAAATGACCGATCCGATTCCTTTGATGCTGAAGCGCAGGTCTGTCCCGGGTCCTTTGAGTTCGACGCGGTCGGTCTTGTCCATCAACGTTTTCAGCGCCTTCATCCCGGGTTGAAGCTTTCGGTAATCGAGCGTGCAAACATCGAAGTAAAAATCTTCGAACGCCTCGGTGCTCATGCCGGCGAGCTGCGCCATCGAGGGCGACGGCCAGCGCAACACGACCCACTTCGTTTTCTTTACCCGCCAATCGATCACCGGCCGCATCTTTTTCGCGACCAGTTTCATTTGGTCGGGCGGCACATCCGACAATTCCGTGATGTTGTGACTGCCACGCACCGCGATGTAGGCATCCATCTTTTTCATCCGCGCCAGCTCGTGAATCGCGGTGAGGTTCAGTTGCCGCTCGGTCGCATCGAGCGCGAGTTCCCGGCTGAGCCGCGCCCGATGAACCTGGGCAAATGGAATCGCTCCCGCCTTTCGGGCCGCGCGGACGAGCGCGATCGTCATTTCGTCCGGAACATCGAACGCTTCGACGAGGACCGTTTCGTTCCGCTTCAATCGAGTTGAATACTCGACGAGAACCGTGGCGAGCTTGTCGTAACGCGGATCATGCATAGGCGCTAACGATTCCATTGCAGTCGCGCGATGCAACCTTCAGGACGCATGCAAGGACTTCGCGGCATAAGCGCCATCGAAGCCGTCGCGGAACGGGAGGATCGCCTGTTGCTCAATCAATTTGAGGAACGGAAAATCGCGCAGGGCTGCTTCGACCACTTTATCATTTTCCTCCGGCTCAAGACTGCATGTGCTGTAAACGAGAATACCGCCAGGTTTCAGCAGCGGAACGGTTGCGCGGACGATTCGCCATTGTTCCGCGGCCATGCGCGCAAAATCATCCGGAGTTAATCGCCAGCGAACGTCGATCCGGCGCCGCATTGCGCCAGTGTTGCTGCACGGCGCGTCGATCAGGATGCGATCGAAAGCGGTTTGTTCGTCCAAAGTTTTCTTTGTCCAGTCGTGCCGGATCGTCTGGGCAATCTTTGCGCCGAGCCGTTTCAAGTTATCGGCGAGTGTTTCGACACGGCGCTCGTCTCGATCGCAAGCGAGGATCGATCCCGTGTTCTGCATTAACTCTGCGAGGTAGCTGGTCTTCCCGCCGGGCGCAGCGCAAGCGTCGAGCACACGGTCGCCGGGTTGCGGATCGAGCAGCAAACAAGCCGCTGCCGTGCTCGGGTCCTGAATGTAACAATGCCCCGCGCCCAACGCGTCTTCCAAAATACTCGTTAGGTGCACGAAGTTTTCTTGCGAAGGCACTTGTTCGGCGGCGGGATGCTGCGCCAGGAATTCGTTAGCCGAGATCTTGAGACGATTAATCCGTGCGTAAACAGGAGCCGGTTGATTGTTCCAGTCACAAAGCGCCTCTGTATTTGATGGCCCGAAATTCTTTCGCCAGCGATCGACGAGGAATTGCGGATGCGATTTGCGGACGCTTAGACCCTCCTTGTTCGCGAGCGCTTGAAGCGTCTCCTTGTTGCGCGTTGCGTTTCGGAGAATCGCGTTAACCAGAGATCGACTCTTGGACGAAGCCAACGCGACCGTTTCGAAAACGGCCGCGTGTTCCGGCGTCTGAAGAAGAAGAAGTTGGTAAAGGCCCAATCGCAGCAGATCGCGCGAAGTATGGTCGAGATGAGCGGAGCGGAGCTGGCCGATCCAGAAATCGAGCAACGTGAGATTCCGGAGCACGCCGTAGAACAGTTCCGTGGCGAAAGCGCGATCAGCTGGCGCGAGTCCGCTGGATCGCAGGAGTTCGCCGAGAATTGAGTCGGCAAATTTTCGACCGGCGCGCCATTCTTCCAGGGCGCGGAGAGCGATGGCGCGTGAGCTCGGCTTGCGCACCTAGTGCGGCTTTACTCGGGCGCGGCCGATGGAATGATAATGGAAACCCAGTTTCCCCATCGTCTCGGGATCAAAAAGATTGCGGCCATCGAATACGATCGGCGTCGTCATTTTGGTTTTCACGACTTCGAGATCCACATTGGCGAACTCCGGCCATTCCGTGGCAACCACGAGCGCTTCGGCGCCTTCGACCGCTTCGAGCGCGGAATTCGCGAAGGTGGCACCGGCAATCCCTTCCACTTCGCGCGCTTTCTCAATCGCCTTGGGATCGTAAACCGTCACGTGCGCCTTCTCCTTCAACATGTCGGCCACCAGATCGATCGCGACCGAGGAACGGAGATCGTCGGTATTCGGTTTGAAAGCGAGGCCCCACACCGCGATTCTCTTTTCGCGCAAGACCCAGAGCGTCTCGCGAATGGTTTTGAGGAAACGGTTCTTCTGGTCGGCATTGATGCGCTGCACTTCTTTCAGCAGAGTGAACGGCACGCCGAGTTGCTCGCAGATCGTGATGAACGCCGCGATGTCTTTCGGGAAACAGGAGCCGCCATAGCCAATTCCGGCGTTCAGAAAACTCCGGCCGATCCGTTTATCCGTTCCGATTCCGTCCGCCACTTTCTCGATGTCCGCGCCGCTGGCTTCGCAGATCGCCGAGACCGCGTTGATATAGGAAATCTTCAGGGCGAGGAACGAATTGGCGGCGTGCTTGATCAGCTCGGCACTGTTGATGTCCGTGACGAGGATCGGCGCCATGAACGGCTCGTAAACTTTCTTCATCAAATCGATCGCGTGTTCGCTTTGCGCGCCGATCACGATCCGGTCGGGATTCATCAGGTCGGCGACCGCGCACCCCTCGCGAAGAAACTCGGGATTGCTTACGACATCGAACTCGGCCCCGTGCTGGTTGTAACGTTTGATCGTGTCGCGCACTTTTTCGCCGGTTTTTACCGGCACCGTGCTCTTGTCCACAATGACGCGGTAACCGGTGAGCACGCCCGCGATTTCTCGCGCCACTTTCTCGATGAAACTCAGGTCGACGCTGCCATCGGGTTGTTGCGGCGTCGGCACGGCGATGAAAACGATCTGTGAATTATCGACGCCTTCCTTGATGCTGCCGGAGAACCGGAGCCGATGCGCGGAAACGTTGCGATGCACGACTTCCTCGAGGCCCGGCTCGTAGATCGGGATCTTACCGGCCTGGAGCGCCTCTACTTTGCGCGGATCGTTGTCGACACAGATGACGTTGTGGCCGACATCTGCGAAACAAGCGCCCGTGACGAGGCCGACATAACCAGAGCCGACAATTGAAATATCCATGGGAAAAATTTGTGCGCGGTGGAACGGCCCGCCGCTTACTGCGTTTGCTCGGCGCCGGCAGGATCGAAGTTTAAATCGAAGCTGAATCTCGGCAGCGCTTTCAGCGTGAAGGTCATTAGCACGCCGTATTCCTTGACGCCACCGTTATCGCGAATGATCGCGCCGATGGACGCGACCCAGCTCGTTAGGTCGCGATAGATCGAGTAGCGCTGCTGCTCGAAGACGCCGGTGGTGCCTTCGTATTGTTCCTGGACGCCGATGCCCCAGTTGTCGTTGATCCGGTAATAGCCGCCCAAGACATAGAGGCTGCTGTTATCGAAAAACGGATTGGCGTTCAGGTAGCGATGGGCAAACGAAATTTGCAGGTTCGCGATGGGCTGAAACGTGACATTCGTGTTGACCTCGGTGAAGCCCTTTTCAAACACCGGCACCTGCGAGGAGATTCCGAACGACATCCAGGGAACGGGCGTGAAGTTGATCCGATTAAACAGGTTCGAATACTGCGTTTTGTCGAACGGGTTGTCGAAGTTGACGTCCATGTAGGTCTCGATATCCATCCAGCTCACGGTGGCATCGTCGCGCCGGGTGAGTAAACGGTTGCGCACGCCGAGCCGCAGGATCGTCCAGTTATCGATCGAATCGATAGTGGTGAACTGCGGGAAATCGATCGGACGCAATTGCGTCGAAGGCTGATAACGATCGAACTGCAAGATCGCCGCGGGATCGTTCGCCGACGTCGAGACCCAGGAGAAATTCATGAACGGCTGGATGACGTGTTTGAGACCGTCGAGACCAATCGCGTTGCTTTGCGCGCCGTCCCAGGTCCGCGTCATCTTAAACGAGGCTTCCACGCCGCCGTTGAAAACCGTGCGCAGTTTGTTACCGGCGAACACGACCGGCTGCGCCGGGTCAATGTTCAGGAAATCTGGAATAAACGGATTGTTGCTCGGCGGGATAACCGTCTGCCCGAGATCGCGCGTTTTGTCGTAGTAAGTCGCGCGGAATCCGACGCGCGGAACGACCGAGAGCCAGCCGAACCAGTTGGTCGGAAACGTGAACTGGTGGAATGAATCCAGCCGGAGCGTGCTGTAATCGTGAAACGCTGATCCGTCAGCAAAACTGCGCCGGAGCTCGGCGATGCTGTTTTCGCCTTCGTAAAAAATCGGACCGCCAAAGATTGGTTGGCGCGTGACGTCGAACGCCACTTCCGGGAGCCGCTCCGTCGTATCAAAAAATTCGTTCGCCTGAAAACGTCCAAGCGCGGTGATCGTGTAACCAGGATTCCACTTTGTCACCGCGATGATGTTGTCCGGCTGCGGATTGAGCTGGAATTCGCCCTGGAAAAAATCCTGGAGCACGAATTCGTCGCTCAGCTTGGTGAGGTTCGCGATCGCGGTGATGTCCTCGGTGATTTTTGTCCGGCTTTGCAGCGACACGCGGTAACGGCCTTCGGAAATTGGCGGCCGCAGGATCGACGTCTGGTTGATTTCCGGATTGTCGTCTTTCAGGAAATATGTCCGGATCCGGGCCCAGCTCTGTTTGTCCGAGCCGAATTTTATGTCGGGATCGAATCCGACCGCGACGCCGCGCCGGTAACGGTAATCCAGCCGAAAGACGCCTTTAATGTCCTCGGTGATCGGCATCGTGACGCGGCCGAGAATTGATGGTCCCCACGAGCTGAGATACGCCGGCGAGATCATGTAGCTGAAGGATTCATCCAGCGATTGGTAAAGATACGGCCACCAGAAGAGGGGGATGTTCTTCACATAAAACGTCACGTTCTGAAAAATCACCCGGTCCTCCTGATAAATCCGCATCGTTTTCGCCACGAGCCGGAAATCAGGCTTGTCCGAGTCATGGGTTGTGAACGCGCCTTTGGAAATCAGGAACGCGCCTTCGGAGATCGAAGTGACGTGCTCGCCGGCCACCAGATAGGGTTGCTTGTCGGTCTTGATATTGACCGCCTTAATCTCTTTCGTCTCCGTGTTATAAATCGCGCGCTCGCCGATAAACGTCCCCACCGTCCGATAAATCCGGACGTTGCCTTCGGCGATGACATCGTGGGTCTTGGGATTGTAGGTCGCCTTGTCCGCGTAAATGTCGGCGTCCCCCGCATGAATGGCCACGTTGCCATGAGCGGTGGCGAGGCCGTCCTGGTAATTCGTGTCGCCCGTCGCCGTGATCTCCATCGGCTGCTTTTCGGTCCCGACCTGTCCGAACGCCCCCGACGAGGCGCAGAACAACCCTAAAACCATTAAAAGCAGCCTACGCATCGCGGGATGCGAAGTTACCGAAGGTGGCCCTCCCTGCAAAGGCAAAACGCCCCATTCATCCATCATGCGGCCCCTGGTGCGTCGGCCAGCGGCGCCAGATGCAGAATGGTCATGCCGGGGCTTAACCCTGATCGTTACGCTCGCGGATCAAGTATGGTCGCCGTATTTCGATTCGGCCTGCTTCGCCGCCGGTGCCGCGCCGCCGTGCCTGAATTTTCTGCCGGCAGCGTAGCTGTAAAGCGGCGTGAACTCCGCCGGGCCGAGACGGGCCACTTCGAGCGGCTTGCTATAAAAGGTCGGGTCGAGAACCAGCCAACCCGTTGGACCTTTCCAGAGCAACCAGGCGTGGCTCATGTTGCTGACTGACTTAATCCGGCCGACGACGAAACGCACATGGCGATCGTCCATTTTGTACGCGACCCACAGGGACTTTGCCTTGCAATCGCCGGAACGGCTCGATTCGGTTTCTTGCGGAGTCTGGGGGACGTACGGTTCTTTCATGTAATAGCGAAAACCTCGACCGACGCGCATGTATTCGTTTACCTGGTCGAGCGGTGCGTCGTTACTGCCAAGGGAGCTGAGCGTGCTGAAAATGCGGCCGAAATACTTGTCGTAAGGCGTCGAACCGACCGAGCTTCCCAAGTCCTGGGCCGAAGCGAGGTTGGAGAGCGCGAGGAACAGAATGAGGAGGGCGATAAGAGCGGGTGTTTTCATCGGCACATCAATTTTGTGTTACGTTTTTAGTGGCGAGACCGCGCAGGCGTTCCATATCGGCGAGTTGTTGGTCAGTCCAACCCTTGAGATTGCGAAGGTAGTCGGCGTCACCCCATTCCGAGCCGATCTTTATCAGCCGTTTGTAGCGAGCCACGGCAGCCTCTTGATGACCGAGCTCCAACTCCGTGAGGGCAATGCCGGAATTGACGTCCGTGTCGCGCCCGCCGTACCAGGCATCGGCTTTCTTGAATTGCTCCATCGCCTTGGCGTACTCCTTCATGTCGTACAGTTGCCAGGCGTAGTCGCGAAAAATCAATTCATCGTTCGGATCGGCTGCGACGGCGCGATCGAGTTTTTCGATCGCGGCCTGCTTGCGATTATTCCTGTTATCGAGCTTGGCTGCGCGACAAAGGATGTGAGCGTCGTTCGGCGCGGCCTCGAGCGCTTCTTTCATGACCCGCTCGGCTTCCTCCATGCGGTTATACTTGGCGAAGGTCGAAGCGACGTAGGCTTTGGCGAGCGGTGCCTTGTCAGCGCGAGCCAGCGCATATTCAGCCAGGTATTCGCCCTGCCGCTGGCCGGGAACGAACAGGCTCATGGCAGCGAAGACAAGTGGATCCGCCGGCGCGGCCTCGAACAGTTCGTACAAGGCATCGAGGGAACGTTCCCCGACGCGCTCCTGGATGCTCGACTGGATGGTCGCCGTGGTTCGCGGCGAATTCGTGCGATCGACGCCCGTGGTCGTCATCCACTTCGCCAGGAGCCCGAACTCGGATTTCGGGTCCGTCCCGGCGGGCGGATATTGTTTCAACTTCTCGAGCGTAGACGGGACCGGTGCGAATTTATCCGGCCCATCGACGCGCATTTCGACGACTTGCTCGGCGAATTCGGGCATCCATTTCGGGATGTCTTCCCGGACAAAGGGCGACCCATAGGTCCGGACTGTGCCATCCGCGCAGGCGACCACGAGGCGGTCGCCGTTAGAATGCAGATCGATGGTGGTTGCTTCCGAAGGAGTGTCGATTCCCGGGCCAAACATTCGTCCGCTGGTCATATCGAAAATCCGAACGCCCTCTGACAGCTGCGAGGTGGCGGCAACGTATTGGTTGTTAGGCCCAATCAGCGCCGAGTAGATTTCGCCCGGCAGCATCATCGTTACGCCGGTCTGCTCCCATTTTGCCGTGTCCCATACGACGATCGTCCCATCGGCCCCACCGGTAACGAGCTGCTTGCCGTCAAAGCTAAAGCGCGCGGTCGTCACCGCGCCTTCGTGTTTCTTCAGAACCGCAACCTCTTTGCGGGAGCTGGCGTCCCAAACGCGGGCCGTGCCGTCATTGCTCGCGGTCACGATCAAATTTCCATCCGGACTGAAGCGCGCCATTCGCAGTTCATTGTCACCCTGTTTCGGATGCTCAATCGGCGCGCCGACCGGTTTCTCTTCGCCCACCGACCAGATGACCGCTTTACTGCCAGCCGTGGTGATGAAACGCTTTCCATCCTTGTTAAAGTCAACCCATCGCGCGGGAGCGCCAAGATCCCGCGTGCCGCGGGCTTCGCCTGACTTGCCGTCCGTCAAGAACGCCTTTCCGTCTTCGGTTACCGTAACGACCAAAGAGTGATCGGGATTGTAAACCGCGCACACGGGTCCGCCGTCGTAAGGTGTGGCGGGGCCAAGCGGACGCACTGTGCCGAAGTCCCAGCGAATCGTGGTTAAATCACGCGCACAACTCACCAGCCCATTTCCGTCGGCACTGTAGGAGACGCTGCGCACCGCGGCGTTGTGCGTCCGGACGCCGGGCAATCCTTCGGTAGCCGCCCCGACGTCAACGCGCCAAACGCGGAGAGTGCCATCTTTGCATCCGGTAGCGATCTGGCGCGAGTTTGGGCCGTAAGCCGCGACATGCACCGGCGATTGATGCAGCATCCCTTCGCTGACGCGCCGCCCATCGCGCACTCGCCATGTATAGGCGAGCAGGCCTTCGGACGCGGTCACCATGCTTATGCCCGCCGGACCCCAGTCCGCGTCCACGATGCCGTCGTCAGTGCGGATCACGCCTTGGGCCGCCTTGCCGGTTTGAACCTCCCAGATGCGAACCGTGCCGTCGTCGAGAATCGTGCTCAGGTAGGTGGCGCTGCCGCCGAGGTGCGCGTTCCGAATTTTCGCGCCGGTATCAATCTCGGCGATGAGCTTGCCGTCCTTCGCATTAAATGTTTTCGCGATGCCGTCTTCACTCGCCGTGAGAAGAATGTCGTGGCGACCGACTTCGACCGAGACCAGCGCCGACTTGTGTTTCACCACGAACGCATGCGGCTTCTGGGTCGCCACATCGAAAACGCGCGCCGTCCCATCTGCCGATCCCATTCCGAGCGTCTCGCCATCGGGAGAAAATCCGAGACTGGTGATCGCCTTCGTATATTTCACCGACTCGCCAAGTTGTTTGGCTTGGTCGCGATCATAGACCCGCACCTCGCCGTTCGCATAACCGAGCGCGAGGCGGCGGAAGTCCTTGCTGATTGCCCCCGCCGTCAAGGTGGTGCCCTTGTTGGTCCAACTTTTGACGGTCGATCCGTCCGCGATCTTCCACAGATCCGCGTCGCCCGCCTTGCCGATCGAAAAGGCGAGCTCGTTGCCCGGCAGAATGACGACGCCAACGACGGCGCCGGGATGTTTTACCTGGCCATCGAGCAGTTTCCCGCTGTCGGTATCGAGAATGCGCACGGTTCCATCCTCGGTTCCGGCGATCAGCAATTTTCCATCGGGACTGAACCTGACGACCGTGATTCCCGCGGGCAATTTGACGGGGAGCGTTTGTCCGACCGGCCAGCGTTTGTCGCGGAGAAGTTTATAGAGAAGGCCGCCGATTTTGCGATCCTGCGGATATTTTCGGGCCGCGTCCGCCAGGACGGCGACCGCCTTTCGCGCTTCGTATCCTTCGTCGAAGTCGAGGGCCTCATCGAGGAGAGTGGTTGCGTCTTCGACCGCGCGCGCGATGCCGCCGGTCATCAGAATTATTGCGGCGACGAAGACAGGTCGCCAGATGCGTCGTGTCTGTTTCATGGTTGGATTACCCATCCTGCCCGCGGGGGGCCACGTTGCGCTATTGGACGAAGGTCGTACCCGCGACAGAATTTAATAAGACCTTCGTCCTATAGCGCGGGCTGGCGCCGGTCTTGAAGATGGCGACCTGGATCCGCCATGAAATGTCCGGCCTGTTACTCAGAGATCGATGATCGGTCCTACCGTTGCAAGGCTTGCCGCCGGATCGTTTCCTATCGGCGGCTTTGCTGGCGGTATCGTTACGTGGGGTTGGTACTCGCCGTGTTGATCGCAATCTGGACGATCCCCGGGTTGGTCAGCCAGCGCTTCACCCGAGGGTATGACAAGCTGCCGCCAGGCGCGCTGGTCTCTGATGAGATGACGACAGGCTGGCTTGGGCTGACGGACAAAGGATGGTTCTGTGTGGAGCCGCATTACAAGGGCACCCTGTTGCACCTGCGGCACACGGTGTTTCAGGCCAAGGACGTAATCGTTTTCGTTCACGGGTTCATCGGCGATTACGTCAACACCTGGGGCAAACCGAAACTGTTGCTCGAGGATCCCCGGTTCAATCGG
>Ga0307470_10000883_pt1 | contig 12502 bp, 8 predicted proteins | sample atmos_gasesAM3C__FD_204565 | JGI IMG/M metagenome (GOLD analysis project Ga0307470, IMG submission 204565) | Hardwood forest soil microbial communities from Morgan-Monroe State Forest, Indiana, United States - atmos_gasesAM3C_05 | ecosystem: Environmental > Terrestrial > Soil > Temperate forest... | reverse complement strand
GCAGCGTCATCGGCGTCGAGAAGCGTCCATCAAATTCGTCCACTCCGTTGAACGGGTCCTGAAAATTGACGGGGAACCCCGCCTGCGGAGTCGCGAGGTACGGCGGAGCGCTGATCGGATCCTGCAACGGTCCACCCTGCCCGTTGTAAAACGGCTCATAGAAGATGCCGTAGCCTCCGCTCAAAACCCACTTCGCATCTCCGGCTGGATCCCATGCAAATCCAACGCGGGGGGCGAACGCCGTCTTCTGCGTTGGAATCAACCCGGCAGGAACGCCTGGGTCGCCGGGATACAACAATCCCGGAGGAGCGTTCGGTAACACCTTCGACTGTGCGCCCGGAACAAACAGATTCTGCAGATTGTGCAACTCGGTATACGGGAATGGCAGATCGTAGCGCAGCCCCAGATTCAAAGTCAGACGCGACGAGACTTTGTACGAGTCCTGTCCATAGAAGTTCAGGGCTTTTCCGCGAATGTGGCGCCCTAGGTTGCCGCCCCCCTGCAGGAACACCACCGGTTCTCCGGACAGGAAACTGGCGAACGCATCGCTGAAAGGGAATGGCGCAAACACAAAAAATCCATTCGTCGCGATCCCCTGCAGCGCATTGATCTGGTCGCGCCGGAATCCGCCGCCGAATTTCAGTTCGTGTTTGCCGCGGATGTAGCTCAGCGATCCGGATACATCGAATGTGTTCTGGAATGTATTTCGCGGCCCGGTGATCGGATCGCCCACAGACGCATAGCCTCCGACCTGAATAAACGGCGGTCCTGCCGCTTCGGGCAGCGTTGGATCATATTGAAATCCCAGGCTCGACGGCGGCTCGTGATTCAAGTGCTGATCGAACAGAAATTTGTTTCGCAGATAGGAAAACCGTGCCACTCCCACAACTGCAGGGGAGAAAACATGCGTCTCCTGAATGACGAAATTCTGCGCCCGATGGTCCTCGCCGACCGGAAAGCCCGGCACATTTGCGCCCGATGTCGAAAGCGGATCGGTCGTCGGCCCGCCGCTGTACATGTAGCGAAGCGTCAGGTTGTCGGATGGAGACAGATACTGATCCAGGCGCAGCCCGAATTGATCATTGTTTACGCTCAGAGATTGCGTCGTGATAAACGAATTCAACCCGTTATTCGGCAGCGGATAAAAATTCAGGATCTTTTGCGAAATCGGATCAATGGAAGTCAGTTGATTTCCCGGAACTGGATCGCAGTTTCCAGTACCGAAGTTGACTTCGCAAAGCCCATGCTCAGAAAAATTTCCTTGCCGCTGTAAAAGGGACGGAACCGTGGCCGCGACGGTCTCGCCTTGCCGGTTGCGGAAGCCCTCGTAGTAGCCGAAGACGAAACTGCGATCTTTCACAATGGGGCCGCCGAACGTTGCGCCAAACTGGTTCTGTTTCAAAGGCTGCACGCTGTGCGTTGAAAAGTCCGACGCATCCATGGCGTCATTTCGCAGGAACTCCCACACTGCGCCGTGATACGAATTCGTGCCCGAGCGCGTAACGATGTTGGTGGTCGATCCCGTGTTCTGTCCAAACTCAGCGTTCGCGTTGTGGGTAAGGATTCGGAATTCAGAGATCGCGTCGATCGGCGGCTTCAGCACAAAGCCCGCATCGACCGCGTTCACGTTGTTGGCGCCATCAATCAGAAAATTGTTGGACTCCGGACGCTGGCCATTGACGGCGTACGCCTGTCCATCGCGCAGGGAACCGCCTGCTTCCTTCAACCCTGGTGTCAACGGAAACGCTCCTGGCTGCAGTAATCCAAGCTGCGAGAAGTCCCGGCCATCGAGAGGAAGATCGAGAAGTTCCTGCTCCGTGACCGCTAGGCCGAGACTGCTGGTTGTCGTTTGAATCAGGTTAGCGTCCGCCTGAACCTCGATCTTCTGGGTCTCGGCGCCCACCGTCAGACGTACAGATATGGTCGCCATTTCGTTGACGTCGAGCGAGATTCCTTCTTGCACATATTTCTGGAAGCCCTTCGCGGCGACCTCGAGCGAATAGTGGCCCACGGGAAGCTCTACAAGCAGGAAGCTTCCGTCTCGTGCTGATGAGACTGTACGAATCAAGCCCGTTTCGGCTTGCTTAGCGGTAACTGTGGCTTCCCGCACCAGTGCGCCGCTGGGATCGGAAATACTCCCCCGAATGCTGCCGGTAATCTGTTGAGCCGCTACGTTCAGCCCCGACAGCGACAAAATAAAAACGCACATCAGGCTTTTGAGAAAACGCATCCCCACATCCTCCCCGGGCACATCTTTTGTTCGCGATGGCGACGGAATTACTTCGAGGCTAACGCTTCAATTTTCTCAATGACGAATGCGTGTGAACCTCCACGCTCAAAGACTTTTCCCGTTGCTGTTACCTTCTGTCCTGCAAACGGAAGGAGTTTTTCGTTCTGTCCGCTCGAAGGCGTTGTATCCGCAATCGGCCAGTAGATCGTGCCATTCGCGGTGAGAATCACCAGCGGCGAGCCCGCTTTGGCGCACGCCAGCGCGCAATCACGGCTGATTGGTTTCTCCAGACCTTTGGTGAAAGCGCACGCGGAGTCGAGCACGTAGCCCTGCACGGTTTCGGTTTTTCCGGAAGCTGCCCACAACACAGCTCCGAACACAAGGACGAATGTTGACCGCAAAATCAGTTTTCTCATTGTGACGTTCCCCACGAATTCGGAATCAGACCTACAGCCAGTGCAGGACCCGACAGCCTCTCTCAAAAAAGCCCCAGCCGGCTTTCTCTGTTGCCAGCTGGGGACACATGATTCCCCGGCGGTGCGCGCCGGTTTTTCTCTAGGGGGTGCCTCAAGAGCGCGGGTGTGGGGTGCGCAAAAGAGGACCGATAAATTGTTGGGCAATCTACTGAGAAAGGAACATCAGAACAATACTGAAAAAGTATTAGAAGCCGTTGAGTGCTTGAATTCCCTTGGTTTCGGTGCAGACGTACGTCTTGCCCGTTGCGAGATTCTTGAATTCTTCCGTCTGTCCGTTCGGCCACAACACGACGACGCGCTCCACCTTATCGCGCGCTCCTAGCCCGAAAGTGACTGGGAGTTCCGATTGTGAGAGGTAGCTCGATCCACTCTTCACCATCCGCGACTGGCTCAAGCCCGCGTACTCGATTCGCACGGTCGCTCCAATGGCGTCCCGATTCGATTTCGTGCCAACGAGTTGGAATCGAATGCTCCGGTTGCCCGAGCTTTGGTCGTTGCGATACAGATAGGCGGGTCCGTTATTGGTGGTCATCAGCAGGTCGAGATCGCCGTCGCGGTCAAAGTCCCCGTAGGCGAGTCCGCGTCCCACCTTCGCCTGAGAGAATCCAGCGCCCATGCTGTCGGCGACATCCTGGAACGTACCCTTCCCGTTATTGAGAAATAGTTGCGGGGGCTGCGCGTATCCGACATTTCCGCGAATATTGCGTACGGTCTCGTCGATGTGCCCATTCGCGATCGCCAGATCGAGATAGCCGTCCAGGTTCACATCGAAGAACGTACATCCGAAGCCCAGGCTGTTTTTGGTAGGAAGCCCAACACCCGTCTGCGTCGCGACATCTTCGAACGCCCCCGAGCCAGATGCTCGATACATGCCTGCCATCTCGTTATCGAAATTCGTGATCGCCAGACCCTGTGCGCCGGAGTTCATGAAATCCCCCGTATCGACGCCCATTCCCGCCCTCGCCTTGCCATCCGGGCTCAGCGCGAGCCCAGCTTCCATGCCGACGTCCTTAAACGTCCCGTCGTGTTGATTGCGATACAACTTGTTTGGCTGCGTATCGTTCGCGACGAGCAGATCACTCCAGCCGTCGCGGTCGTAGTCGAACATCGCCACGCCCAGTGACTTCGAACTGCTGTCGAACACTCCGCTCTTGGCCGTTATGTCCTCGAACGTTCCATTGCCACGGTTGCGGAAGAGCCAGCAAGTTTCGCCGCGATACGCTTCTGGCGTGCAATAGGACTTGTGTTTCCCGTCGAGGCTGCAGAACACGTCGTTTTCCGGCGACCAGCGCACATAGTTGCAAACGAACAGATCGAGCAACCCATCCCGATCGAAATCGAACCACAGGGCCGACGTACTCATCGCCTGCCGTCCGCCCATCCCGCTCTTTGCCGTGACGTCTACGAACGTGCCTTTACCTGTATTCCGGAAGAGCCGGTTCTGGCCCACACACGTGATCAGGATGTCCGGAAATCCGTCGTTGTTGTAATCGCCTACAGCCACGCCCATTCCGTACATCTCGAAATCCAATCCGGCGGTTTTCGTGACATCGGTGAATGTGCCGTTGCGATTGTTTCGGTAGAGTTTCAGTGTGCTGCGCTCGCGTTTGTGCCCGGCCCAGTCCATCCCATTGACGAGAAGAATGTCCTGCCATCCGTCGGCGTCATAGTCCAGGAACGCACAACCCGACCCGAGAGTCTCAGGAAGCAGCTTGCCTCCGTAAGCGCCGCTGTTGTGATGGAATTGAATCCCTGCGCTCGACGTTATGTCGGTGAGAGAGAATCCAAGAGTCGAAGAAGCATGAGCCAGAAGGCCCCATGAGTCGCCCGCGCACAAGCCTGCCGCGGCGAGTCCTCCCAGACTCGCCAGGAACGACCTTCGATTCACGGGACGTTCACCAGCCCATTGCGGATGGCGTACACCACCAGCTCGGCGGTCTTGTGAATGCCGAGCGCATCCATGATATTCGCACGATGAACAGCCACCGTGTTCACGCTGAGGCCAAGGTGATCGGCAATCTCCTTGTTGGATTTGCCATCGACGATCAGCTGCAGTATTTCGAGTTCGCGTGTGGTCAATCCGCCGTTGCGCTCCCCTTTGAGTGACGCGCGTTTCGATACCTGAGGATCCAGCACCACTTCGCCTGCGACGACTTTGCGGATCGCCTCTGCCAATTCCAGATCAACGGCATTCTTCAGAACATAGCCCTGGGCACCTGCTTCAAGCGCCTGCCGCACCAGCGTGTCCTCCGAATGCATGCTCAGCATCAGGATCTTTTGAGCTGGTGTACTGGACAAAATCTTTCGTGTGGCCACCAACCCGCTCGTGCTGGGCAACGCGCAGTCCATCACGATGACGTTCGGCTTGAGCTCTTCGGCGAGCCGAATTGCCTCGTTGCCATCGCCGGCTTCGCCCACCACCTTGATGTCCGGTTCGTCTTCGAGAATCCTCCTGAAGCCGCGGCGCACCAGGGCATGGTCGTCCACCAGCAGTACAGAAATTTTATTCGGCATGCGCCTCCACACTTTCCTTGGGGACTGACAGACAAACTAATGTACCCCCTGCGGCCGGTGGCACGAACCTGAGCGTCCCCCCGAGCAACTCTGCGCGCTCCCGCATGGCCACTAATCCAATGCCGGGGCTGCCGTTTTGTTTCACAAATCCCTTTCCATGATCTTCCACTTCAAGTTCGATGCGATTCGCGAGAAATCTCATCCGCACCCACGCCTTGTTGGCGCCGGAGTGTCGGGTCACGTTGTTCAATGCTTCTTGTAATACTCGATAGATATGAATGCTTGCACTACCGCTGATCGGAAATGGCGTTCCCGATTTTTCGTAGGATATGCCAATCCCCGTCTGCTTTTCCACGGTGGGCAGGTACCAGTCGATCGTACTTTCAAGTCCGGATTCGTCCAGCATCACGGGATGCAGCGCTTGCGACAGGCTTCGCACGTTATCGAGAGTGGTCTGCGCGATGTCGCGAACCTCCTTCAGTTCCGCCCGCACCGGTGAATCCTGCGGAGTATGTTTCTCCGCCCGTCCGAGCATCGACCCAACCGCCGTCAGAATCTGCCCAAACTCATCGTGCAGCTCACGCGAAATGTGGCGAAGGGTCGATTCCTGCGTCGCGATCAGTTTTTGCGCCAGTTCGCTGCGCTGGCTGGAAAGGGCCTCCAGTTGTGCGAACAGCTGTTGATTCGTTTTGATGAGGTACAGACTGGTCAGCAGGATCGCCGCCAGCGTCGCTCCCAGGAACACATAGACTTGCCGCTGCACTTTGTCATAAATCTCGCGGATCTGCTGGTCCGCCTGCTCCTGGCTTTCGTTGTTCTGCACAAGCAACCGCGCGACCGCGGTGCTCAGCGCCGCTTGCCGAGCCTGCAACGTCAAGCGGATTTGGTTCCGCGCTTCATCCGCTTTTCCCGCCTGTGCTAGCTCAAATGTGCGCTCCACGGCGTCCCAGAACTGAGAGAGGGAATTGGCAAGATATTGTCGCTGCTCGGGAGTCCGTTGCGTCGGAGCCAGTTGCTCTTCAACCTTCAGAGCATTGTCCAGGTCGGAACGAACCCGCTCGAATTGCGCCGACCAAGCGCTCAGCGGATACGGCTCGTCATTGTCGAGCATGTCGCGCATTCCGAGCGCGAGCGTGTTCAAATCATTCTGGATGCGCAGCAGTTGTAACGAGTCTTTGCGGTTCCGGTCGGTCAGGTTGTTCTGCAACGCCCGCAAGCCGGTAATCTGACGAGTCGTGTACCACGAGTACGCCACTACGGCTGCCACCGTGATGAACAGTCCGAGCAGCAGTCCTGCCGTGGGCGAGCGCACCGTGGAGCGTTGCACGCCCCGAGAATATAACGCGGGAAGGGCAAGCACCAAACAGAGGGAACGGAAATGGTTTCTCGAAGAATGCGAACTAGTTGTTCGCGAGTGAATGGTCGGCAGCTTCTGCCACGAGCGGCGGGCGCTGCTCGTTGATCTCCTGGATGGGCGAGGTAATGATCGGTGTGCGGTAACCCGGGTGGTGAAACTCCAGTCTCATGCCCCGTCCAACGTAACGCACCTTCAGCATCGTTCCGCCCCAGGTCGAGCCGGCAATCGCGACCGGGACCGGCTGCGGACAGAATTCCGGGTGTCCCCAGATCAGCGCCTGGTTGTCTCCCAGAAACAATGCTGTGTAACAGTGATGTTGTGTCTGGATCTGAAGGACAGTCCGCGGTTCGAGATCGCTCAGAAAGACTCCGCCCTCAATCTCCGACTGCACAATGTTGCTGTTGACGTCATCGCTGAGGTTGGCGTGCGGCTGGAACAGCGCGATTGGGTCGAAATTCACGGGCGCTTATCGTACCAAACTTTAGACGCTTCGCATTATTCCTTGGTAAGCCAGGAAAATGGAAGACCTTTCTGTAATGAGACGTCCAATCGTGCGTGCCGGGTTGGACCAAATCCCATCTGCGAACCCTGGAAACCGCCCGCTTAGCTCGATCGCATCACCGTCGACGCAGCCAGAATCCCGGCTGCCATCTCTAGTTCGTGCAAATCCTCGCGGCTGAAATCGGCCCCTGCGAAGGTCGCTTCCGATCCCTTTCGAGAGATCTGGATCACGCCCAAAACCTTCGCGTTCTCATCCACCACTGGCGCCGACATCAGCTTCTGAATCGGCAATGGTTCACTGGTATCCACGCCTTCCGAGGCTCCCAGCTTGACCGTCTCGAAAACGCTTGCATGTTTGACGCGGGCGAAGTTGTTAAAGATCTCTGATTTCTTGCTGATCGCCGTGTGCGCTGCAATCGACGAACTCGAAATCGGAATCGATCCCGCCGTGCGCAATTCGTCCGGGAAAATAAAGTGCAACAGTCCGCGCTCCAGGCGCAGGATAGCTACCTCCGTTTGTTGCACTTGGAAGATCTTCGCAAGCACGCCACATACCTGTCGTGGAGTTACATCCTGGTCCATGAGGTGCTCGAGCGGCGACATATCCGGTGTCATCGGGGAACCTTGGCTCATATGCGTTTCAACGCCTCGTTCTCGTCGAAAACCACTGAGAAGTCTCCGCAGATCGAGCACCAGAAGACGCCAGGTTCCCGCCGCGGGGCCGGCAGCGCTGTAACTCCCGCCGATTCAGCAGGAAACACGATTGTGACGATAGTGAGGGCCGGGGACTTTTCCTCTGAAAGTCGCTCCTCAATGCCGATCTTTTGACAGTTTTTGTCATTTTCGGCACGGTCACAATGTCGAAGTATGGCGGCGTCCGTACCGGTTGAGTCTATCCTCTACAAGAGCGACGCCGTCCCCGCCGTCGGCTAATGATCGAGTCGACCTGACCCCGAATGACAAGAAATTTACAAACATGCCCAAACTCGACCCGAGGGATCAGTTGTAACTTCTATACCCACAGGACATCCAACCTGTGAATCCGCGATCGTTGGGGATTCCCTCCATGAAAACTCTTGTCTTCATTTTGATCCTCGCGTCGATCGTCTCTGTCGGCCTCTTCGCTCGAAGCAGCGACAAACCCAACGCGTCCGCGCGGACGCCGGTCCTGGTGGAACTGTTTACCTCGGAAGGCTGTTCCGACTGTCCGCCTGCCGATTCGTTCCTTGGAAAACTCGACCAGCAACCCGTTTCGACAAAAGAACTGATTGTTCTCAGTGAGCACGTCGATTACTGGAACCACGATGGCTGGACCGATCCATACTCGTCTCACGCTTTTAGCGAACGCCAAGACGCATACGGGCAGCACTTCCACCTCGCGAGCGTCTATACCCCACAGATGATTGTGGATGGTTCCACGCAATTTGTCGGGAACAACACGAAGCAGGCCGAAAAAGTGCTCACCGCACCCCCGGCCGGTATGCAGGTCCCCATTCAAATTACGGTCGTAGCTCTGGACGGAGCAGTGGTGCGGGCGCACATCGAGGTCGCAACTCTACCGGAGCATTTCAGGAAGTCCGACGTTCTGTTCGTTGTAGCGTTGAATCACGCCGAATCACAGGTGGCAAGGGGAGAGAACGCTGGTCGACACCTTGTTCACGTCGCTGTCGTGCGCAGCCTTTCCAAGGTAGGGACAATCGACTCCAAGGGAACCTTCTCACGTGATGTTTCGGCGAATCTGGAGAAACCCGTCGAGAAGTCGGATCTCCGCGTGATCGCTTTTGTCCAGGAACCCGGTCCCGGTCGCGTGCTTGGGTCCGCAATGCGGAGACTCACAGAATAATTTGAACAACCCCCTTCTCAAGATTCGGCCCTGATCTGTGCCTCAGTTTTTCCTCGTTCGCGCCAGCCCTCAATAATCAGATACAGCACGGGAATGAAAAACAGATTCAGAATCGTACTCATGATCATGCCGCCGAAGACGGTGGTTCCTACCGAGTGCCGGCCCTTTTCCCCGGCGCCGCTTGCCGTCACCAGGGGAACAACGCCCAAAATAAAGGCCAGCGACGTCATCAGGATCGGGCGCAACCGGATTCGTGCCGCCTCCACTGCCGACTCAATCAATGGCATGCCCTGGTGCCTTAGCTGTTCCGCAAACTCCACAATCAGAATCGCGTTCTTGCTGGCAAGCCCGACCAGCATCACCAACCCGATCTGACAATAAACATCATTCTCCAGCCCGCGTCCCCACTGAGCGGTGAGCGCTCCCAGCAACGCCATGGGAACGGCCAGCAACACGATGAAGGGCAGCACGAAGCTTTCGTATTGCGCGGAAAGTGTCAGGTACACCACCAGCGTCCCCAAGCCGAACAGCAGAATGGTCGTGGAGCCTGACTGCAACTCCTCCAGCGACAAGCCCGTCCACTGGTAAGTGTAGCCTTGCGGCAACACCTTCGCGCTCAGGTCTTGCATCGCCGTGATGGCCTGCCCGGAGCTGAATCCCGGGGCCGCCGAGCCGTCGATTTCTACCGAACGAAACAGGTTGTAGTGACTGATCACTTGCGGCGTCGTCGTTTGAGCGATCGTCACTAGGTTGTCCAGCGGGATCATCCCGCCGCTATCTGAACGCACATAAAACTGCTTGATATCCTTCGATTCGCTGCGGAACTGCTGGTCGGCCTGAACGTACACGCGATACGAACGATTGTTGAAGTCGAAGTCATTCACGTAGGCCGACCCCATGTACACACTCAACGTATCGGTGATCTGCGAGAGCGGGACGTGCAGGCTCTTGGCTTTCTCGCGATCGATCGTCACCAGAAATTGAGGGTCTGAGGCGCTATACGTCGTGAATAGTCCGGTGAGGTCTTTTTCCTTGCGTTGGTTGCCCTGCCGGATCAACTCTTGCGTCACATCGTCGAGTTGTTGCAGCGTGTGGCTGCCTTGATCCTGCACCTCGAACTGAAATCCGCCAAACTGGCCGAGACCCTGCACCGCAGGCGGCAGGAATGGAATCACGATCGCGCCCTGTATGCCGAATAACTGCCCGCGAATGCGGTTCACGATCGCATCTGCATTGTGCGCTTCGCCCTTCCGCTGAGAATATGGCTTCAGCGGAACGAAAACGAGTCCGCGATTCGGCGCGCCACCTCCGAAGCTGAATCCCGAAACCGCAAACGTCCCCTCCGCCTCCGGCACTTTCGACAGGATTGTGTTTATCTGTTGGCCAATCTCTTTTGTGTAGTTCAGCGACGCGCCTGTCGGGGCCTGGATCGCAATAATGAAATATCCCTGGTCTTCGTTGGGCACAAAGCCGGTTGGCACACGCCGGAACACAAACCACGTGAGCCCCAGGCCCGTGAAGAAGAGAATCACCGCAACCCAGCGAAATTCCAGGAACTTGTGCAGCGCGCGTTTATACGCGCGGGTCGCGGCTTGGACGGCTTCGTCAAATTTATGAAGCCACCACCATTTTTGTCCGTGCGGACCCGCCAGGAAAATAGCCGCCAGCGCCGGCGCCAGCGTGAGTGCGTTGAAGGCCGAAATGGCGATGGAAAATGCGATGGTCAGCGCAAACTGGCGAAACAGAATGCCTGTCGTGCCCGGAAAGAATGCTACCGGCACGAACACGGCAACCAGTACCAGCGAGGTGGCGATCACGGCGCCCGTTATTTCCGCCGTAGCGGCTGATGCCGCCTTGCGCGAGTCGTGCTCGCCCCCGGCAATATGACGCTCAATGTTTTCAATCACGACGATGGCGTCATCAACCACTAGCCCGGTGGCCAGCGTAATACCAAACAGTGTCAGCGTGTTGATTGAGAATCCCAGCAGCTTGACGAAGGCGAAGGTGCCGATGAGCGAAACGGGAGTGGCGATGAAGTGAATCATCGTGGTCCGCCAGTCTCCCAGAAAAACAAAGATCACCAGGATGACGAGCAGGATCGCCGAACCCACGGTGTACAGCACGTCACGAATGGACTCGCCAACGGCATCGGTCGTGTCGAACGCCAACTTATAGGTCATTCCCGGCGGAAATCGTTTCGAGAGCCGGTTTAGTTCCGCGATGGCGTCGCGATCCACTTCAAGGGCGTTCGCGTTAGAAAGCTGGGTGACGCCGAGGCCGACGGCATCCTGGCCGTTGAACTCCAGATCCGAGCTATAGTCTTCGGCGCCCAATTCCGAGCGGCCGACGTCCTTCACCCGCACCAGCGTTCCGTCGTTGTTGGTCTTCAGGATGATGTTGTCGAATTGCGAGGCCTCCGAAAGCCGCCCGATCGCACGTACGCTGATCTGGTATTCCTGGCTCGGCTTGGCAGGAGGCTGACCAACTTGGCCGGCGGCCACCTCCACGTTCTGTTCTTGCAGCGCGTTGACGACATCGCCGGCCGTCAGCCCGCGGCTGGCCATGCGCACCGGATCGAGCCACAAGCGCATGGAGTATTTGCGCTCGCCGAAGATGATCACGTCGGCCACGCCTTTCACGCGCTTCAGCGAATCCTTCACATAAACGTCGAGGTAATTACTGAGAAACAGCGGAGAGTAGCGGCCGTCGGGAGAAAACACCGCCGCGCCAAACACGAAGTTATTCGACGCCTTCACAATCGAAATTCCATTCGCCTTCACCGTGTTGGGCAGCCGTCCCTGGGCCGTGTTCACGCGATTCTGGATATCCACGGCCGCCAGATCCGGATCGCGATTCAGATCGAACGTCGCCACGATGCTGCTCGATCCATCGTTGCCGCTCGACGACGTGATGTACTTCATCCCCTCCGCGCCGTTGATCTGCTGCTCAAGCGGCGTCGTGACCGCCGACTCGACGGTCTGCGCGCTCGCGCCTACATAAAAGCTGTTTACGGAAACCTGCGGTGGCGCCAAGGATGGGAATTGCGCCACAGGCAACGACGGAATCACGACCGCGCCCGCCAGGACGATCAGCAGCGAGCACACGGTCGAAAAGACTGGCCGCTTGACAAAGAAATCAACGAACATGGAGTGAGTGCCCTAGCGCTCTTTCAGCCCTGCATCTCGGCGGAAGAATGACCACTGGAAATAGGAGTACTGAAAAAGAACCATCTGAAAAAGAACCACTGAAATAGAACCACTGAAATAGAACCACTGAAATAGAACCACTGAAATAGAACCACTGAAATAGAACCACTGAACTTGGCATCGCCGCTTCGTATCAGGGCATGCCTTCAGGCATGCCATTACGACACCCAATACCGACGCGCCTTTAGGCGCTGACGCCGCGCCGCTACGACGCCCCCTGCGGAGTCACCGGCACGCCATCCACCAGGAACTGGGTTCCCGACACAATCACCTTGTCGCCCGGCTTCACTCCGTCGAGCACCACGTAGTTGTTGTCCACCATCTGGCCGACTTTGAGCGGTTTTTGTCGAGCCACGTATCCGCCTTTGTCTCCCG
>Ga0307470_10000882_pt1 | contig 12503 bp, 14 predicted proteins | sample atmos_gasesAM3C__FD_204565 | JGI IMG/M metagenome (GOLD analysis project Ga0307470, IMG submission 204565) | Hardwood forest soil microbial communities from Morgan-Monroe State Forest, Indiana, United States - atmos_gasesAM3C_05 | ecosystem: Environmental > Terrestrial > Soil > Temperate forest... | reverse complement strand
CCCAAAATATGTTTGAGCCGCCGAGGCGACCCCATAGGCGCCTTGTCCGAAGTAAATCTGATTTAAATACAGTTCGAGAATTTGCTCCTTCGTCAGGACCAATTCCATCTTGTAGGCCAGAATGAGCTCGCGCACTTTGCGGTCGAAGGTGCGTTCGGATGAGAGAAACAGCGACCGCGCCAACTGTTGGGTAATGGTGCTGGCCCCTTCGACCTTGCCCCCTCGGCGCAGATTCGTCCAAGCCGCACGGAGCATGCCGATGTAGTCGAGACCGGGATGCTCGAAGAACCGGACATCCTCGACCGCGATGACCGCACGCCGTAATCGTTCGGGGATATCCGCCACCGGGGTGAGGATACGACGTTCGATGAAAAATTGACCGATGAGTCGCTGATCGGACGAATAGACCTGAGTCACCAGGCTTGGCTGATACGTCCCCAACTGCTCCAACGCGGGAAGGTCTTTCGAAAAATTCCACAGCAACCCGCCCGCTGTCAGCCCCCCTATCAAGACGCCTGCCCCCAAACATAGCAGCAAGATCTGCCACCAGCGCCATGGGCGACGAGGTGGTGGTTCACGAGGCGGATCCTGGAGCTGTACCGGTCGATCGATCATGGTTACGCGAGGTTACCCTAGGAGCCTGTCCGACATTGACCTTTCTACTGCGGCGAACGATCCGCAACCATCTGCGTCGTTCTCGGCCCGAAAAAATCCTTCATGTATTCCAGCGAATACACCTCCAGTTTTTCCGGGCCTGCGGCCTTTCATCTGGTCGCGTCTGCTTCGCCTCGTCACGAAGGCAATGTCGGACAGGCTCCTTGAAGGCGGCTTGGCTTCCTGAGAAGAGGACCAGGGTCACCATACCGTGGAGACCCTCAAAACTCAAGATTCGAGCCGGTACTGACGCGCCGGGTCCCGCATCTTCCGCTGGCATCGCTTGTACCGGACATCATCCTTCAGGTATACTGCCGTTCGACGCCTGGATTCCTGGGCGTCTTTTTTTTGGAGCACGCAGCAATATCTATGGATCAGACAGCCGCATCAGAATCCCCCGTCGCCACACAACTCGAGCCCAAGGAACGCCGGAGCGATATCCGAAATATCGCGATCATCGCCCACGTCGACCACGGCAAAACCACGCTGGTCGACGCCGTGCTCCGACAAACCCATGTCCATCGCAAGATCGACGACATGGGCGAACGGATCATGGACTCGATGGACCAGGAACGTGAGCGCGGGATCACAATCCGAGCCAAGAACGCCAGCGTGATCTACAAGGGTGTGAAGATCAATATCGTCGATACGCCTGGCCACGCCGACTTCGGTGGTGAAGTTGAACGAACCCTGGGTATGGTGGACGGTGTCCTCATCTTGATCGACGCGAAAGAGGGTCCCATGCCGCAAACGACCTTCGTGTTGCGGAAGGCCTTGGCGCTCGGCCACAAGGCCATCGTGGTCATCAATAAGATCGACCGGCCTGACGCGGTAATCGATGACGTGGTGAACCGCACTTTTGACTTGTTTGTCCATCTCGGCGCCACGGACCAGCAGCTCGATTTCCCGATCGTCTACACAGCGGCGATTAAGGGCACCGCGACGCTCGACATGAATAAGCCCGGCACGGACATTACACCGCTCCTCGACACCGTGCTGGGAACGATTCCCGCACCGGCCATCAACGCCGATGCGCCACTCCAGATCCTGGTCCTCTCCCTGATTCAGGATCTCTACAAAGGCAAGATGGGCGTGGGTAAGATTCAGTCCGGTTCGATCGCCCGCAGACAGAATGTGATCGTACTTGGAAAGGATTGCGCACAGTTGCCTGGAAAAGTGTCGGACCTCGCAGTCTACTCTGGCCTGGAACGGACGGATACGGAACGGGCCGAGGCGGGAGAAATCGTCGCGGTGGCCGGCCTGGACGAAGTGAGCATCGGTGATACCATTGCGGACGCGGAACATCCCGTCGCCCTGACCCGAGTCACGGTCGACGAACCAACTGTCCAAATGACCTTCTCCGTGAACAATAGCCCGTTCGCCGGACGGGAGGGCAAGTACCTGACTTCGCGACACTTGCGCGATCGACTCTTTAAAGAACTCGAAACCAACGTGTCGTTGCGCGTGCAAGAAACGGATAGTGCGGACAAATTCCTCGTTGCCGGCCGTGGCGAGCTACATCTCGGCGTCTTGATCGAACAGATGCGCCGCGAGGGATACGAGCTACAGGTCTCGCAACCGGAAGTGATTGTCCACCGGGAGGGGGACAAAGTCCTCGAACCCTATGAGGAACTGACGATCCAGGTGCCGGAAACCTATCAAGGCGCCGTGATTGAAGAACTCGGCAAACGCCGCGGCGAGTTGCGCCACATGCGACTCATCCATTCCGATGCCGGGCCGAGTGAAATGCACCTGGAGTACCACATCCCCACCCGTGGCATCATGGGGCTCAAAAACCTCTTGGTCACCAAGACTCGCGGCACCATCATCATGCACCATGTCTTCGTCGCGTACGAACCGGTGGAGGAGCGCGACCTCGAGGTGGCGACGCACGGGTCACTCGTCGCACACGAAGACGGAACCAGCACCGGCTATGCCATCTTCATGACCCAAGAACGGGGTACCATGTTTATCGGCCCTGTCGTGGAGGTCTATCGCGGGATGGTCGTCGGCGAGAACAGTCGGGACGAAGACATGGACGTCAACGTCTGTAAAGAGAAGCACCTCTCCAACATGCGGGCGTCAGGTACCGACGAAGCGTTGGTCCTCACCCCGCCACGGGAAATGGGTTTGGAGTTCGCACTCGAATATATCGGGCCGGATGAATTGGTTGAGGTCACCCCGAAGAGCTTGCGTATCCGCAAACGGCTTCTCAACCCGGATGACCGCCGCAAAGCCCGCAAATCCGGCAAGTAACTCCCCTCCAGCGATGAGGATCAAGAAGAAAACCCCCAAACCTTCGGCCCGCCGTCCCCCGCTCTATTTTGTCGGCTATCGGGGAACCGCGCCGGCCACAGACGAACTGAAGATCTGGTACGAACGGGAGTATGGCGCTCCGCTGACCATTCGCCACGAAGCGGGCTCAGCAGAATCCTGGCACGCGGCTCACGGTCCCTGGTCGGCTCATGTCGTGATGCCGCTGCCGATGAGCCACGTTGCCGACGTGATGAAACAGCTGGCTTGGGAGCACGACGTGATGGGTGCAGTCGCACCTTCCCTCGTCTCCCCACGGGACATGCCTGACACGATACTCTTTGCCGCGCGACTCGCCCGAGGCCTTACCTTCCTCACACAAGGCACGGCCCATGACATAATCACCAACCAGTACGTGAACCCGTCGGATTGGCAGGATCGTCCCCTTACCCAATTCAACGTCAGCGACCACGTCCCGATCATGCGGGGCGACGATGATCAGAGCGGCCGAACCTGGTGCTATACCCTCGGCCTCAGCAAGTTTGGTGTGGATGAACTCGAAATGTTTCTCTCCCCCGGCCTCCCGGACCAGCCTGCGCGCGATATGCTCAGGGAAACAGCAGACGAATTGACGAGAGTCGGACAGTCGCCAAAAGTTGGAAGCCACATCCGTATTGCACTCTTAGGTCAGCGCGTTGAGATCACCAACCACCGCACCGCCGCGCCGGCCGGCCGCATGCTGAGTTTCCGAGAAATTCGCCCATTGCCATAGTTTTCATGTTGTATCAGCCACTTGCCGGCCATTCGGGCTACCTGTAGGCCTTCAGGCCTGTTGACAAGGTTCCGAGTCACACGGTACAAAATTGCAGGTGACAGTGGCAGAGGCCGGACTAAACCCAGTGAAGGAGGTACAGAGATGAGCGACGTAGCAGCAGAAATTAAAGTAGGCGATACCGCGCCTGATTTTAACTTAAAGGATCAAGACCAGAAGGATGTGAAGCTGAGCGACTATCGCGGGAAGAAAAATGTGGTGCTCTGCTTCTACCCCTTGGATTGGAGCCCTGTCTGTCAAGGCGAGAACAAGTGTTTGACCGACGACTTCCCCAAGTTTCAATCGGCCAACGCGGAACTGTTCGGCATCAGTTGCGACAGCTTCTTTTCGCACAAGGCTTGGGCCGATTCAATGGATCTCAAACATCGCTTGCTGTCGGACGTGCATCGGACAACGGCAAAGGGCTACGGCCTCTACTTCGAGCCGTTGAACTGCTCGAAACGTGCGACCGTCATCGTGGACAAGAGCGGCAAGGTCGCCTACGCAAAGGTCCAGGAAATCAAGGTGGCGCGAGAAGACAAGGACATCCTCGCGGCCCTTGCGAAATTAAGCTAATCAGTGCTGAGGACTGAGTGCTGAGGTTGGGGAGAATACTCTCTGGTCTCGGCACTCAGCACGTTCAACTATGCCTGGTAGCGTCGAAGACGTCAGAGACGAAAACTATAAGGAGTTTACGGACGCGCCAGCGTCGATCGTCGCATACGGCCTAGCGACCTGTGAGCCCTGCAAAACCTACGACCCGATCCTGGAAGCAATCGCTGCCAAGTTTCCTGACGTGAAAGTCGGCAAAGCCAAGATGCATGTCCCAGGCCGCTGTCGCGAGATTAAGAAGAGCCACACGTTCGAAACCTACCCCACGACTCATTTCTTTTCCAATGGCAAACTGCTCCTGACCCGTGAAGGAGTGATGGAGCCCACTGAACTCGCCGCACTGATCTCGGATCATTTGATAAAGTAGCCTCCTCCTCAGCGGCTTCGGCAGAGAAAAGGTGAGTCTCCCACAGCCTTGCGCATAGGTTGCTTTGACACCACCGAGTTAGGGCGCTACTCGCGCCACCCCGCCAACCATCGGTATTATAGCTATGTTAACCTAGGTATTTACTTTTCTCACGAACGCGCTTCTTCGGCCGATTCGGTTGTCGAAAGAGTGTTCAGAGCTCTTTTTTGTACAGCCCAACTTTTGTCACACAACGACGCAAATCGGCTCCAGCTGCCGCTTGGCCGATTTATTGTCCCCCTTAACTCTGCGAAATAGATCGAATCTTACGCCTGGCATTCGGCATGGCCTTTGCGACCATTTCGGGTGACCGCGAGAGGAAGCGGAGTCCTAAGGAAAAGGCAATATCTGGTCATGCTCCTCGGCCAAAAACGACTAATGTCGTTTCTGTGATGAGCAGCGCTTTACATCACAACCAAATAAGAGGTGTGTCATGAGAGGATACACAAGGGTTGCTTCCGTGGGTCTTTTGATGATGGGGTTGCTCGCTGTACCGAATCTGTCGCTAGCGACAGACCGAGATGGGAATGGGCGGCACCATTTGTTGAATGCGGAGCTAAGGGCAAAAATCGAACATCTTCGAGACAAGATGGCGAAGCACCATGAGCATGGAGGATCCGCTAGTTCTCTTCCAGCTTTGGAGGCCGAAGTTACTGGTTTAAAAACGGACTTGGCCGGGATGGCCAGTAACGAAGCATTATTGCTGTCTCAGCTCAATAATGCGAACGCCCAAATTTCAGCTCTCACCAACCGTCTCATCGCCCTCGAAGGCAAAGCGACAGGCGGAAGCACAGACCCGGTCCTAGCCCAATTGGCTAAATACGTAAAAGTTGTTGAGACGGGTGATCTGGACGGGGTGAAGGGCCCGCACGTTATTTTTGATAAAGTCAATCTCCACCTGCGTAGCGGAAGTAATGCCACCAATGATAATGGCACGCTCACGGGGCTCGGTAACTTCATCGTTGGATACAATGAACGGCAAATCACTCCCATTGTCTACGATGGCCTTGGATGCACCCTGCCACCAGGTTCCCACAATATCGTCACGGGAACCGGGAACATCTTTACCTCGTACGCTGGGCATGTTGTTGGGTCCAATAACTGTATCACGAGCCCGAACACGTCGATTCTGGCTGGGGATACGAATGAAGCTCACAGTCCGAATTCGGCGATTCTTGGAGGAACTCGTAGAGGGACCTCTGAGACTGTGCTAAACCAAACGGTGCCTGTAATCAGGTAAGGATAAAAGCCATAAATATGTTGGCTGGCTGGGCCTAGTTGAAATTCAACCTGGCCCGGCCATTCAAGCCATCCCCCAAGAACTGGATCCGCGTGTCTGGGAATGCTCCCTCCAGGCTGTCTACTTACCTGGAGAAGATGACAGGAGCATGACGAGTAGGAGAAAAGCTGACGTTCACCCACCGCCGACGCGGGTCATCTTCTCCCACCATCGTTTGTGAATACTTTGGAGGACGCAAGGGAATGATTCCGAGCGGATCTTGAACACACGCGTATTCCCCGCCCACCACGCAACAAGGAATCACGGGGCACGCGCTTGGCCATTAAACTCTGATATTGGGCTTTATTTCATCGGTCGCGCTTTGGAACAGTGTTCATGCTGAATGAGCCAAGTTGAGCCTTCTTTGCGAAGAAGTGTGGTACATTGCCCGGAGTCCTGCGCTTCGAGTTCGCCTTTCCTGATCGCCTGAAACACGTAGTCATAGGTAGCCCACGCCGCTGAACCCAGCATCCGAACATGCAAGTTCGACACGATGCTGATAAAGCGCAAGCTGCTTCCCTTGTTGAGGTCAGATTCATAGTCCGACAGCCATTTATCGATGGCATCCCGCGTCTCCGTCTCGCCATCCTGAATACCGGAATAGTCCTTGGTGTACAGCTTCAATACTGCCTGCTTGTCTCTGGTTTCTGAAAAGGTCGCAGCCGCCATGGCAGCGTCCTTCACAGTCTTCTCGATCGCCTCCCTTTCCTCGGCTGCCCAGGCCACCGCCGTCCACGAGAGGCACACCATCAGCAGCGCAACAGTCAGACGTGTGGTCATAGAACGCCTGGAATGAACATACCTAACAGGCTGCGGGAAAAATATTGTGGCACTGCAGATCTTCGATTACCTTCACATCTGGGAATCGAGGAGAACGCCTCCCCACAGGATGCTCAAAAAGGCCAGACTTCTCACCCGCCCAACCCTGGCGCGCCGAGACGCGCCTTATCCCATGCAAGGCCGCAGCGAGCTGTCACTTTAAAGGGGTGGGTGGGATGATCCCAACTGCGCGCGTCCAACGAGGGCCTTCTGAGGCCGCGCGTTGCGCGAGCACGGGATCGTCCCAGCTACCCCGTCCTCCATTTTTCAGCATCCTGTTAGACGCGTCAGCCTGCGTATTCAAAAGACAGGTCCCGAGACTGAACGAGACGAACAGTCGACAGTCTTCCCGATGAGAAAGAAGAGGCCAGTTGTTTCCAGATATATTCGACCAACTGCTCGCCGGTCACGAGCTGAGTTCCAAAGACGTGACGAAGGTCTTGCCGGCCAAATGTCTCCACCACCTTCTCCTGGAATACACGGTTGAGGGCGCCGATATCCGTCACCATGCCGGTTACGGGGTCGATCGCGCCATGGACCGTCACAAAACAGTCCCATTCGGGACCTGACTTACCACCCTGCATCGCCGTGAACGAATTGCGTCGCGTGACGCTGGCGACGCTGAGCCCAGCCGCCGCCGTCACATCAGCGTACAGATCTTCATCCTCATACAGCCGAATCGCGTGGAGCGTACCGATGGATTTTTGCGTATCCAGCTTGGTCCAGAGGACACAGGCAAGGTTTTCCGACGTGGGAATCCGACCCTCGAAATAGGGCATATCCAGGTTCAGGTTCTTATGGTCGAACTCTTCGAGCACATTGAGCAAGACGCGCTTCAAATCAAAGAGATTCACAACCATGCCGGTCTTCGGATCAACCTCGCCTAAGACCGTCACTTCGACCATGTAGTTATGTCCGTGCGCCGGCGGATTGTAGCAGAGACCGAACACGGCGCGATTCTTGGCCTCATCCCATTCAGCCTTGATATAGCGATGCGCCGCCGCAAACTCAATACGCTTTGTCAGTAAGACAGGTGCCATGCTACGACCTCAGATCCTTGAGCCACTCTTCGCGCATGCTCCCTGGAACAGGCGTCTCGGCGTGATACTCGTGATGGTGCACCGCCAGCGTGACCGGCACGCGCAAGTCGGCGAACGCGGCTGTCATCGATCCGGCCGGCCGAAATCGGACGAAATGCACCGCGCTGATTTTGGTTTCATGACTGTGACCGCCCTCGAACAGCCCGAAGGCCTGCTCGGTTCCGGCTCGGATCGCAACGGTGTCGCCGTGATCGAGCCCCATGAACACGTCGAGCCATTCTTTCATCCGGTCCTGCTCCGTAATCTCAATCAGCAGCGTGGCGCTCAACTCGCCGTACCCCGGCACGAGGGCATTGTAGACATCCAATTCTTCCTGAACTTTGTGGGGATCGAGGATATGCTCGACCCGGATCATTTCCTGGGTTTGAAACCGCAACGTCTCACGATTTTCGAAGACAAGCGTGATGAGCGGTCCAACGGAAATTCGGCGCCGCTGCTTGAGTGTGATAATCTGCGAGCGAAACTGCTCCCGCTGCTGCTCATACTCCGTCGCAGACAAGAGGTCTTGGGCAGTCAATGGGTTCATAGCCGCAACCCATAAGCGTCGCGCACGATTTGAATTGGATGCTGCGTCCGCCTGCCGCCAGCATGGGCCATAGCGCCGGCCTGATCCAACTGCAGTCCCGCCAGTGGGCAGTCGGAGGCGACGAGATCGGCTGGGGCCTGCTCAATCACTCGAACGGCCTTCTGCGCAATTAACATTGAGAGGGGGAAAAATTCCGTCTTGGCGGACCATGAGCCATCGTGGCCGGAGCATTTCTCGATCACTTCAACCTGCGCACCGGCGCACTCCATGAGTTCTTTGGATTTGAATCCAATGTTCTGGTCCCGCAGGTGACACGGCACCTGGTAGGCGACTCGCCCGGGCTTCTGCTGAAAGTCGGTGGCCAGGGCGCCCTCACGCTTCAACTTCATGAGATATTCACAAACGTCGAACGTCCGTTCCGCCACACGCCGAACCTTATCGCCCCCGACGATCTCGGGATATTCCCGCTTCCACATCAAGCTGCAACTAGGCACCGGCGCGACAATGTCGTAGCCCTTCTCCACCCAGGGCAAAAACGATGCGATATTCACCGAGGCGGCCTGCTGAATCGCCGCTGTATCGCCGATGTCGAACGAGGGCATGCCGCAACAGCGCTGATCGGGAATTGCAACATGCACACCATTTTTTTCGAGTACTTGAATCGCCGCTTTGCCGATATCGGTCGCCTGATAATTGACCAGACAGCTCCCAAAGAACGCAACCTTTCGCGGCGCGGAGGAAGGAACCTGTGCTTTTCCTCGATTCACCCACCAATTGATAAACGTCTCCCGAGAAAATCGCAAGACCAGTCGATCCCGATGGACGCCGACCCACGATTCCATCAACCCACGAAGAAACCGGAGGCCCATAACCCAATTGGCGACAGATGCCCACAGACTCCCGAGGGAGCCGATCATGTCCGTCTTGATCAACAACCGATCGCGCCAGCCTACCCCCCGCGCCACGGCAAGATGCTTTTTCCACGCGATCATCAACCGGGGAAAATCGAGCGCGTACTGATGTGGCGGCGTATAGGGGCAATGGTTGAAACAGAGTTTACAGTAATAGCACTCATCCACGACCCGATGATGGTCGGCTGGCGTAAGCTTGGCGACGTCACCCTCATACCGGTCGATGCCGTCGAGCAGCGTGTTGAACGACGGACAAAGATTAAAGCAGCGCCGGCAGCCATCGCAGATTTCATAGATGCGCTGCGAGTCCTTCTGGAGCTGCGCGGGATCGATGGGTTTGATCAGATTCAGACCATTCACGTTTCTCCGATCAGAAAGCAATCAGCGGTCAGCCATCAGCGACAGGGAGGAGTCCGATCCTCATCCAGCCTCTCTGAAAACTGACCGCTGAATGCCGACTACTGTCAGCTCTTCTCAGCCTTGTTTTAGGCTATCGAGCCCCTTGGTGAACCGATTCGCATGGGACCGCTCCGCCTTGGCGAGCGTCTCGAACCATTCAGCGAGCTCAGCAAATCCCTCGTCCCGAGCCGTTTTGGCCATACCAGGATACATCTGCGTATACTCGTATGTTTCGCCTTCGATCGCCGACTTAAGATTGGCTTCGGTATTGCCGATCGGAACCCCGGTTGCCGGATCCCCGACTTCTTTTAAGAAGTCCAGATGCCCAAACGCGTGGCCTGTTTCTGCTTCGGACGTATCCCGGAACAAGCCGCCGATATCAGGAAAGCCTTCAATGTCCGCCCGCCTGGCAAAATAGAGATAGCGTCGATTGGCCTGGGACTCGCCGGCAAATGCGCCCTTAAGATTGTCGTGGCTCTTGGTTCCTGTCAAACTTTTCCCCATTGTGCCCTCCTTCATGTGCTAAGAAATCGTGCCTCACCGTCGCCGGAATCTTACCACTATGCCCTCGGTGATTAACATAGCTGTCATCGTGGAATCAATGGGTGCTAGCGGCCTGTCCGACAAGCCCCCAGTGAATCGTCATCCGATCAGTCAATACCGTGGCAACTTCAGATCCATCTCGGCTAAGGATTTGTAGTTGCGGTCCTTGGCGGACAAGATCGGTGTTGAGACTGGCCAGGAAATGGCGAGGGCCGGATCGCTCCAGATGATCCCCCGTTCGTCGTGTAGCGCATAATAGTCCGTGCACTTATACAGAAACGAAGCGCGGTCGCTCGTCACGCAAAATCCATGCGCACAACCTGGCGGCACATAGACCTGGAACCGATTCTCCGCCGAGAGTTCGGCTCCATACCACCGTCCAAAGCTCGGCGACCCCTTTCGGATATCCACCACGACATCATAGACGGATCCTTCTGTCACCATCACGAGCTTCCCCTGGGCATGCGGCTCTTGATAATGGAGCCCGCGCAATGTGCCCCGCAAAGACTGTGAATAGTTATCCTGAACAAAGGGGCCCGCAATACCGGCGTCCGCGTACCGGCGCGCATGGTAGGTCTCGAGAAAAACCCCCCGCGGATCGCGAAAGACATCCGGTTCAATCAACAATACGCCTGGGATAGCTGTCGTCGTCACCCGCATATTGCGCCTCTTCGTCCCCTTGTCAGTTCCTCATACGTGGGGCGAATGGCCCTGATAGCGCCAATCGCGCATTTCCCGCCAGCCTCGCCGTCTGGGTCGGCTAACCCAACGCAGGATTTTCGGGATCGACGATCTCAGGAAGATCAGGGTACAATTGTCCCAAGCGATCGATCAACGGTTTCGCGGCCGGTGTGCTCTCATGGCTCGGTTCACTCACCGGATGATCCCATGTAAGTGTCCGAATACCGGCATCCGTCAGCAGCGAGCGGATCGTCGACAGACAGGCTTCCAGCGTCAATTCTGTGCCCTCGCGAAGATCAAGCACGCGCGTCTTGGGATCACTCGGCGGCGCCTCCGTATGGATGAGCGCCCAACAACGGTCAAAAATAGTGGCTCGCAGTTCCAACGGCACGTTGAGAGTCTTGAGATCAGCCGTACAGAGGGCCGATACGAACAGGACGAATTGCAAATCCGGCATCCCGGGATTCTGGATATCCAACGACGGCATGGCCGAGCATTATCGACGGCGACCGGCACGGAGTCAACGGGGGTATAAGACTCCTCCTGCCTAGTGGATATCACGGCTGAAAAAGAGGAGTGCTCGACAATGATCACCATTTCTTTAATGGGTCAGCTTCAAACCGCCGATGGCGAACGGGACCTCGCCTGTCATATTCCGTCTCCCATGTCCGTCCGCCAAGTGATCCAGCGGCAGGGCGCTCAGTTGCGCCATCTCCTCCAGCTCATTCGCGCGAAACAAGTGCTGGTGACCATCAATAAGAAGATTGCCAGCGAGGACTCACTGGTTCAGGACGGCGACGCGATCAGGCTGGTGGGACACGACGGGATGGGCGGAACCGGGCTCGGTCCATCGATGTAACGATGACTAGAAACGCGCGGGGCCGGCGCCCCTCTCGGGGAGCCGGCCCTCTGGTTCTTCATGCGGCGTGAATGAGGACTGAAGAAGGCAGGTCATATACGGTCTGCGCCGGACGATCTCCGCTTACTTCTTCCCAAGGATTGCGTCCTTGGCGGCTTTGGCCACACGGAACTTGACCACACGCTTTGCTGGGATCTTGATCGCCTCACCAGTCTGTGGATTCCGTCCCATGCGGGCCTTGCGATTCGCCAATACGAGCTTGCCGATTCCAGGTATCACGAAGACATTCTTCGCTTCCTTGTAGGCCAAGGCAGCAAAGTCGTCCATGAGTTGGACAGACGCTTTCTTGGTCAGCCCGGTCTTCTGGGCCACATAATCGGCGATCTGCGACTTGGTCATTGATTTAGCCATGCGAGCAACCTCCTTAAAGAACGATGATGGTGAAATGCAGTGAACTCCCTCTCGTCACTCCGCTCAGACTCAATGAATATTCATGAACGAATAATCTTGTCGCTGGCAGCGGCGAAAACCTGCGGGAGTCTATCCAAGCGCTCCGAGGCTGTCAACCAGAAAAACACGGGCCAGGCGCAGGGAAACGCTTCACAGGCTCCTTGCAGTTTCGAGACCAGGCAGCGTACAGTACGGGCGGC
>Ga0307470_10000881_pt1 | contig 12508 bp, 12 predicted proteins | sample atmos_gasesAM3C__FD_204565 | JGI IMG/M metagenome (GOLD analysis project Ga0307470, IMG submission 204565) | Hardwood forest soil microbial communities from Morgan-Monroe State Forest, Indiana, United States - atmos_gasesAM3C_05 | ecosystem: Environmental > Terrestrial > Soil > Temperate forest... | reverse complement strand
CTACGAGACATGTCCGGGACGATGCCTATCCTTCAACTGATGTTTTTGGGTGGCACAGACACTTTTGTCTGTGCTGTGACGGCTACAGGGAGTAGAGGAGCCAACAGCAAGACCGATGTGGTCAGACACACTCCGCTGTGCTTCTCCACCCCTGGTAGCGCATCGCATCCCTCCGTGATGGCCGAGGGAAACTGCCGCGATGAGAAACACGCTGGCCCTCAGGGGTTTCTACCGGCGAAACCTCCCTCACTTCGTAACGTCTTTGCGGCCGCTCTTTGTGACCTTCGACACCCACAATCGGTGGGTCCTGCCTCCCGGCGCTCGCACGATTGCCCTACGCCATGCACTGCACGATCACGGACGGAAGATCTTCATGGATGTGGCCGTCGTCATGCCTGACCACGTCCATCTGATCTTCACGCTGCTGCAAGGCGAATACGAACTTCCCTGCTCACTCGCCGAGGTGATGAGGGGAATCAAGGGAGTGTCTGCTCGACGAATCAATCAACTGCTCCGCCGCAGAGCCCCGGTGTGGCAGGACGAGAGCTTCGATCACGTTGTCAGGAATAGCGAACGGTCATTGGCGAAGTTCGCGTACGTGTGCGACAACCCGGTCCGCGCCGGCCTCGTGAAGTGTGTCGACGAATATCCCTGGCTTTGGAGATCATGGGTTGAGGGAAGGAGCTGGGCTGGCATGCAGTGAAGGCTCATTCGTGCGGGACGCACGAGGGCACAGACAAAAGTGTCTGTGCCACATTGATTCGGCGAGAGTGTCTGTGCCATGCCACATTGATTCCGTGACACTCCGCAACTTCTGCAAGTACCGGCAGCCGATGTGGCACAGACACTTTTGTCTGTGCTCGCCGGCACGGCGGCGCATGTATCATCCCCATCCTCATGCGCATCTCCTTTCTGGCTGCGGTTGCCGCGAACGGCGTCATCGGGCGCGACAACAAGCTGCCTTGGCATCTGTCGAACGATTTGAAGCGGCTGAAGACGCTGACGATGGGGCATCACGTGATCATGGGGCGGAAGACGTTCGATGAGATCGGGCGCAAGCCGCTGCCGGGGCGGCCACATGTCATCATCAGCCGCTCACCGATCGAGCCGCAGGAGAACGTCGTCGTCGTGTCATCGGTTGAAGATGCTCTGGCCGCGATTCCGGCGTCCGAGGATGAGGTCTTCATCCTCGGCGGCGGAGAGATTTTCCGGCAGACCATGCACCGCGCCGACCGGATGTACATCACGCAGATCCACGCTGACATCACCGGCGATACGTACTTCCCTGATTTCGACGACGTCAACGAATGGCATCTCACCGATCGCGAAGACTTCGAAGCCGATGCGAAGAACGACTATCCCTATTCGTTCCTGACCTACGACCGCGTCGGCGGCGAGGAGCACGCCATTCCCGAGGAGGGATAGCATGCGCGCCGCATGTACGTGCGGCTCCTCCGCCACAACCGCGACTTCAGGCTTCTCTACTTCGGGTCGCTGATCTCCCTCGGCGGGGACTGGTTCCTCACGGTGGCGCTGCTCGACCTCGTTTTGCAGCTCACCGGATCGGCGACGCTGGCTTCGCTGATGCTGCTCTGCCAGTCGCTGCCGATCTTTCTGGTCACGCCGATCGCGGGACGCGCGGTGGACCGCCTCGACCGGCGCAAGCTGATGATTCTCGTGGACGTGATGCGCGCCGGCGCATGCCTGCTGCCGTTGTTCGCGCGGACGCCGGCGTTGCTGCCGTTCGCGTACGTCGGCGTGATCGCCATCTCGATCGGCTCGGCGTACTTCGAGCCGGCCTCGCAGGCGGCGCTTCCGAACCTCGTCGCCCCCGAGGAGCTGAACGCAGCGAACGTGTTGATGGGATCGACGTGGGGGACCATGCTGGCCGTCGGCGCGGCCATCGGCGGTGCGGTGACGATGCGTTTCGGGCGCGATGTCTCCTTCGTCGTCGACGCCGTCAGCTTCCTGGCGTCCGCGGCGATCCTGTGGCGCATGCGCGCGCGATTCGCCGAGGAGCGGCCGGTCGGTCATGAACACCCGCCGCTCGTCGAATCGATGCGCGAGACGTTGCGCTATGCCCGCACGCATCCGCGCGTCCTGGCGCTATTGACGTCCAAGGGCGGCTACGGCCTCGGCGCCGGAGTCGTGGCGATGCTCAGCGTCTTCGGCAAGGAGGTCTTCCATGCCGGCGCATTCGGTATCGGGCTCCTCTTCGCGGCCCGCGGACTGGGAGCACTGCTCGGACCGTTCTTCATTCGCGCGATCGGCGCGCGGCGCGACGATCTGCAATACAGCCTGATCGGCGCATCCATCCTCATCTTCGGTGCCGGATACATGGCTCTCGGATTTTCGCGTTCACTGCTCGCCGGGTCACTCGCCGTCTTCGCCGCTCACCTCGGTGGCGGCGCGCAATGGCAGACATCGACATACGGTCTGCAACGGGAGACTCCCGACTGGATTCGTGGGCGCGTGTTCGGTGCGGACTGGGGCTTCGTCACGCTGACGATGAGCATTTCCAGCATGGTCGCTGGTATCGCGGCGGATCGCTTCGGGGCGACGATCGCCACCGCTGCCGTGGCCTCGGTCTGCATTCTGTGGGCGCTCTTCTGGAGCGCGTGGACGTGGAGGCTCTGGCGATAAGAAAGGCCGACCACGGAGACACAGAGATCACGGAGGGGGTGTCTCAGTGCCCTCGGTGTCTCTGTGGTTCAAAATTACCTGCTCGGCCTTGCGACGTTTGACGCCCATGGTCCACGGCACGATCGTCTTCGGGATTGCGATGAGGAAGTAGACCGGGCCGGCGAAGTGCACCCATCCAGTGTGCGCGAGGATGATGGAGATCACGCCGAAGAGCCCCATGAAAAAGTCGTCGTACACGCGCTCCAGAGTGTCGATCTCTTCGACCGCATTGAGCTGAAGGTCCGCACGGTGACGCCAGGCATTGCCGTACATCGCCGCAAGGAGCCAGAACACCGAGGTAACGCCGATTCCATAGATCGTAAAGAGGAACGTGGCGCCGCCCGGCGGAAGATCGACCCGCTGACCCATGATGCTCTGCGTGTCCAGCGTAAACATGAACTTCAGCGGGTAGACATAAAAGAGGATGACGAAGAGCAGGAACGTATTCAGTGCCATCGTCATCTTGTCCTGCATCGCGTAGCGCTTGTAAAAGTGGTGATGCTCGAACCAGATGTCGATGAAGATCCAGAAACAGATGGTGAACGGCAAAAAGCCGCGCAGCATCTCCATCATCTGGGCATACGTCTTCGGCGCTTCAAGCGATACGACGAGCAGCGAGATGGCGAATCCGAAGACGACATCGCTGAATGCCTCGATGCGCGAGACCTCGTGCGAACGATTGCGGAAGGGGATGGCGTCGGGCATGAGGAGATTGTAAGGGGGAGTGGGGGGTGGGGAGTGGGGTGTGGGAGATCGCTCCAAAACGTAGGTCGGACTCTCAGTCCGACCGGAGCTTGCGCGGTAAGTGGTTCCATGCGGAGCAGTACAGTTGCAATTGTTCGACGGAGCGCAGGCTCTCATCGGCTCAGCTCCCACACCCCACACCCCACTCCCTGATACAGTCCGCCGCCATGATTTCCCGGCCCTATGACGGCAAGTCGCCACGCATCGGCCAACGCGTTTTCGTCGCCGAGAACGCCACGCTCATCGGCGACGTGGTTCTCGGCGATGATTGTTCGATCTGGTACGGCGCCGTGCTGCGCGGCGACGTTCACTCGATCCGCATCGGCGCGCGCACGAACATCCAGGACAACTGCGTGCTGCACGTCACGAATGGGACGCATCCGGTCGACATCGCTGAGGAGGTCACCATCGGCCACGGGGTCATCGCACACGGGTGCAGCATCGGACGCGGCGCGCTGATCGGCATGGGCTCGCGCGTGCTCGACGGCGCGCGTATCGGCGAGCTCGCGCTCATCGGTGCCGGCGCGCTGGTGGGGGAGGGAATGGAGATCCCGCCGCGCACGCTCGCCGTCGGCGTTCCGGCTAAAGTGAAACGCGACCTGCGCATGGATGAGATCGCGCGGCTGGAGCAGTCGTGGCGGCACTACATCGAGTACAAGGAGAGATACTTGGAAGGATGAATGAAGAAAGATGAAGGATGAATCGCGATCCTTCATCCTTCACCGTTCATCCTTCATCCTTCGTCATGACAAGAACCTACGCAGGCACGCTGAATAGACAACACGCCAATACCTCCGTCACCATCGCCGGCTGGGTGCAGAAGCACCGCGACTTCGGAGAGCTCGTCTTCATCGACGTGCGCGACCGGAGCGGGATTGTGCAGGTGGTCGTCGATCGCTCGAAGGGGGCCAGCGACGCGCTGCTGGCCGTCGCCAAGGAGCTTCGCTCCGAATACGTCGTTCGGATGGAAGGCGAGGTCCGGGAGCGTTCGGAGCAGACGAAGAATCCGAAAATGCCGACGGGCGATGTCGAGCTGGTCGCCACCAGCATCGAGCTGCTCAGTCGCGCCGAGACGCCGCCGTTCCCGATCGACGACGAGGTCGATGCCGCCGAAGACCTCCGCCTCAAGTATCGCTACCTCGACCTGCGGCGCCCCGGGTTGACGCGCAATCTGATCCTGCGCGACCGCGTGGCGCACGGCGTGCGCGACTACATGCACCGGCAGGGATTCCTGGAGATCGAGACACCGGTGCTCACGAAGTCGACGCCCGAGGGGGCGCGCGACTACCTCGTGCCGAGCAGAGTCAACAAAGGGACGTTCTACGCGCTGCCGCAATCGCCGCAGATCTTCAAGCAACTCCTGATGGTCAGCGGGCTCGATCGCTACTACCAGATCGCCCGATGCTTCCGCGATGAAGATCTCCGCCGCGACCGGCAACCGGAATTCACGCAGGTCGACATCGAGGCCTCGTTCATCGACGAGGAGTTCGTCTTCACGCTCATCGAAGGGATGTTCACGGAGGTCTTTCCGCTGGCCGGCATTCCCATCACCACGCCGTTCCCGCGCATGGGCTGGCAGGAGGCGATGGATCGCTTCGGCATCGATCGTCCGGACACGAGATTCGGGATGGAGCTGATCGATATCACCGAGGTCGCAAAAGCTATCGACTTCGCGGCGTTCCGCCAGGCGGAGACCGTGCGCTCCATCGTCGTTCCCGGCGGCGCGTCGCTGTCGCGCAAGCGCATTGACGACCTGACCGACGAAGCGAAGAAGCTCGGAGCCTCAGGCCTGGTCTGGATCAAGTTCGACGCCCAGCGCGGCTCGTCGATCAAGAAGTTCCTCGACGACGCCGGATTCGACTCGCTGCGCGACGCCGTGCATGCGAACGAAGGCGATATGGCGCTGATCGTGGCCGGCAAGACCACGCGCGTATGGGACGTTCTCGGTTCGCTTCGCCTGCGCGTTGCCAAAGAGCAGGGATTGATTCCGGCCGACCGTTGGGATTTCCTCTGGGTCGTCGACTTTCCGCTGTTCGAGTGGGACGAGGAGAGCGGCCGCTTCTTCGCCCGCCATCATCCCTTCACCTCTCCGCGGCTCGAGGACGTCGACAAGATCGAGAGCGATCCCGGCGCGACGCTCGCTCGCGCCTACGACGTAGTCATGAATGGTCTGGAGCTGGGCGGCGGCTCGATCCGCATCAACACGACGGACGTTCAGTCGCGCATGTTCCGCGCCCTCGGCATCAGCGACGACGACGCCCGCCAGCGCTTCGGCTTTCTCCTGGAAGCTTTCCGCTACGGAGCGCCGCCCCACGGCGGCATCGCCCTCGGCTTCGATCGAATGGTCATGTTGATGGCCCGCGCCGACTCGCTGCGCGAGGTCATCGCCTTCCCGAAGACAGCGCGTGCGCAGGATCTGATGAGCGAAGCGCCGTCGGCGGTCGATGAGAAGCAGTTGGATGATTTGGGCATTCGGTTGAAGTGAGGGCGCCTCGTGCACTCCAGAGGTCGTGAGAAAATACTACTGAGCAATTTGTCATCCTGAGCCTGCCGGAGCCGCTGAGCGAGCGTAGCGAGTGAAGAGCGGCGGAGGACGGCGAAGGATCTCCAGTGGCAGCGCATGGGGCAGAAGCGGGGCAGAGGTTTTTCAGTCCAATCGGCGCTCATTCTCCGGCTGAGCCACAGAAGGCCGGACTCCTGTCGGTATCAGTCAAGAAGGATACTGAGAGCGGGCGAATGTTGTACGGCAAGTAACGGCAAGTAGACCTTCACAGAAACCTCAGCTGCGTTTCTGCCCCAGGCACTGCCACTGGAGATCCTTCGCCGTCCTGCGCCGCACTTCGCTCGCTACGCTAGCACCTATAAGGATGACAGCTTGGCCTTTTTTGGGCGAACGATGACCGCACCGTCGCGAGCCTACAGCTCAATTCGACTCGTCGAGCTCCGAGAGGAGCGTTTCACCGTCGACAAACTCGCCTCGATCTGCCTGGGCCATCGACTCGAGCAGTTCTCGCTTTTCGTCGGGGGAGACATGAAACGTCTCGATACGATCGTGCGTCTCGTTGGCGGGGTTCATACGTTCGTATTCTAACGTGCTGATCGCTGGCCACCCCACTCCAGATAGACTCATCGCCAATGCAGCCCTTCCTCACCATCCGCCAGGCCACCACCTCCTATCCCGTCTACGTCGGCCGCGATCTGCTCGACGACATTCGCTCGCTCATCAACAGCCACGGACGGATCTTCGTCATCACGTCAGCCGTGCTGCGCGACCGCTTCGGCGAACAGATCGCGGCCTCGCTCGATGCGGACATCATCGCCATGGAGGAGGGGGAGGCGCATAAGACGCTTGACGCGGCAAGCGACGTCGTCACGCAGCTCCTCGAGCGCGGCGCGAAGCGCGACTCAATGGCCGTCGTTGTCGGCGGCGGCATGATCGGTGACACGGCTGGTTTCGCGGCATCGATCTTTCTCCGCGGGATCGACCTAGTCCACGTTCCGACGACGCTCCTGGCACAGGTCGACAGCTCCCTCGGCGGGAAGCTCGCGGTCAATCACGCCAAAGGCAAGAATCTCATCGGCAGTTTCTTTCCGCCACGCGCGGTGATCTCCGACCTGGCCACACTCGACTCGCTGCCGAGGAGGGAAATGCTGAGCGGCCTCTTCGAAGCGCTGAAGGGCGGCGTGATCGGCGACGCCTCGCTCTTCGAGCTGCTGGAGACCCCCCCGGAGTTCGACGTCGACGAGGTCGTGCGCAAGGCCATTCGCGTCAAGGCGGAGATCGTCTCCGCGGACGAGAAGGAAGCCGATCTGCGGCGCCTCCTCAACTACGGCCACACGATCGCGCACGGTATCGAGGCCGCGCTCGACTATCGCGATCTGACACACGGTGAGGCCGTGGCCTGGGGGATGATCGGCGCGAACGCCATCGCCGTGCGCCGAGGACTCGTGAGTGTCGACGTCGCCGCGCGAATCGAGCGTGCCATCCGGCGCTGGAATCCGACGCCTCTTCCCGGCGGCATCGACCGTGAGGCCATTCTCGCCGCGACCGAGCACGACAAGAAGAACACCGGCAGCCAGCGGGTGATGGTCTTTCCGCGAGCGATTGGAAGCTGCGAGGTGTTCACCGACGTGACCGAGGAGGAGATTGCGTACGGCGTGGATGCGCTGCTGTAAATTGCAGGATCAGATCAACCGATTGAGCACTTCCCGCGGAACCCGTTCGCGAAGCCGCGGATACGCCTCGATGAGGCGCCCGATGTCCGCGAGGTCCTTCTGGCGTTTCGTTCCGCGCCGTGTCTCATCGAGGAAAGCCCAGAGCTTGCCCTGAAGGATGTCCTCGACAGCGGCGACTTGCAGCCTCACGCCAAGAACCTCGCGCGATGTTGCGCGGGATACGAACGCGGCGTAGCGCGGATCTGTTTGAATCTGCACGCGAAGCTGTGACCCCGCGGCACTGACGTTGAGACTGTGCTCGAATTGCTCGACACAGAAGCGCTCTGAGAGAAGCCGTTCGACACGATCGAGATCTTCCGTGGCAACGGCTACGTCAAGGTCGAGGCTGATCAACGGCTCCACGTAGGCGTTCACTTCGATGACACAGAATCGGACGGAGTGATCGTCCAGAATCGAAAAGAACTCCTCGCGAAAGCCAGAGCGATCATCGATCACTCTGGCCCATAGCGCCGCCGCGTCCACGCTACGCCGCCCGCTTCACCGGCAGCTTGAGCACCATGCTCGTGCCCACCCCTTCGATCGAGGCTACGGTCACCTCGCCGCCGTGGGCTTCCACGACCTGCTTGACGATGTAGAGGCCGAGGCCCGTGCCGCCGCCGCCGCGGAGCGACTTGGTTCCGCTCTGCTTGTACTTGTCCCAGATCTGCTGCAGCTCGGTGGCCTTGATGCCCATGCCGCTGTCGGTAACGGTGATGACGATCGCTTCCGGAATCTCCCCATTGCGGACGATCTGCGCGCCGACGGAGATGAGTCCCTTCTTCGGAGTGAACTTCAGTGAATTGGAGATCAGGTTGATCACCGCCTGCGTCAGCTTCTCCACGCTGCCGATGATCTGCGGAATGTCGCGGCCATGCGCCGTAAGGAGGAAGACCTCGTCGCGCGCGGCCACGCTCTGCAGGCTGCGCACAGCGCGCTTCAGAAGCCCGGCGATGCGCACCGGCTCCTGCTCCACGGCGAAGCTGCCGGACTGGATCTTGGAGAAATCCATGATCTCGTTGATGAGGCTCATCATCCGCTCGGACTCGCGCGAGGCCTCGGTCAGCAGATCCGCGTTCAACGTGCCGAGCTTCGAGGCATCCTGCGACAGGATGAACTCCAGCGTTCCCTGGATACCCGAGAGCGGGCCGCGAAGGTCGTGGACGATCTGAGCGGTGAAATCGGACTTGGCCTGTTCCGCCTCGCGTTGCAGCGTGACGTCTTCGAACCAGAGCGCCACGGTCGGCGTGGCGTAATCGTCGATCTGCATGATCTTGTCGATGCGGTACGTCCGTCCCTCGATGTCGACGTCGAGAGAGTGATGGGCATCGGTATCGAGAAAGAAGCTCTGCAGCCAGCCGCTTTCGCCGGCCAGCGCGCGCGCTGCCTGCTTCAGCCAATCCTTGGCGTCGCCGCCGAACGTCGCTTCGAAGGCGTCGTTGCGCCACTCGATGGCGCCATGCTCGCTGACCAGGGCGATCGGACTCTTGAGGTATTTGGCGATGGTGAATTTGTCGTTCAGGTTCATTGCGGCACCGTGATGGCTCGTTCGTGCTGGAGCTTCGCCAGGTTGAACAGCGTGGTGAATTGATCGAATGGGCTGAGGATCAATAGCTTTTGCAGATCGAGGCGGCCGTCGATGAGTGAAATGAGGTAGCCCTCCTGTGCGGTGAGGTTGAAGCGGTCGAAATTCGACAGGAACTCCGCCGTCAGCTTCGGTACGGCCTGCATCGCCTTCGGATGCGCCAGGAAGTCGCGCACGATGGTGGTGCGGAGGATCTCCGTGTAGCCGCGCAGCGAGAGATCGCCCGGATAGGCCCCGCGCGCCTCGATGAGCTTGAGATAGGTGTACCAGGCGCCGTGCTGTGTCAGTGAGTCCGAAACCAGCCGGCTCCACTCCGGCGCCGTTGCGGACTTGGGTAGCGTGGACATCGAGCGCATTCTATTCTGGAGGAGGCGGGGGAGGTCACGAGGTCTCGCGGTTTCGCAGGCTCGGGGCGGAGGACCGCGAAACCACACAACCGCGCCTCATCTCCGCCTTTGTTACACTCACACCCGTGTCCGACCCCGTGCCCGACCCCGTTCTGGATGCTCCTCCCCGAAAGCGCCGCAAGGGCCGCGTCATCCTTCTCCTGATCGCGCTCGTCCTCGGCATCCCGGGTGGGTTCGTCCTCGCGCACGCGGTCCGTGTGCCGCTGGTCCACTCGCTTGAGAATTACCAGCCGGCGATCATCACGAGGATCTACGACCGCAACGGGATCGGTTTCGCCGAGTATTCGATCCAGAAGCGCATCGTCGTGGCCAAGCGCGATATGTCGCCGGCGGTGGTTCAGGCGATCGTGGCCACCGAGGACGCTGACTTTTACCATCATGGCGGCATCAACCCGAAGGCCATCTTCCGCGCCGCTCTCAAGGACATCATCGCCCGCAAGAAGGTGGAAGGGGCGTCAACCCTGACGCAGCAGTTGGCGAAGCAGGTGTTCCTCACGCCCGCGAAGGACTTCCGCCGCAAGATCAACGAAGCCTTCCTGGCCGTCGACATCGAGAAGAACTTCACGAAGGATCAGATTTTCGAGCTGTACGCGAATCAGGTGTACCTCGGGCACGGTGCGTACGGTGTGGAGGCGGCCGCGCGGCTCTATTTCGGCAAGCATGCGAAGGATCTGACCGTCCCGGAGGCCGCCATGATCGCGGGACTGATCCGGGCTCCGATGTACTACAGCCCGATTACCCATCTCGACCACGCCACCGCGCGGCGCAACCACGTTCTGCGGCGGATGTACGAAGAGCGTTACATCGATGCGAAGCAGTTTCAGCAGGCCGTGAACGCTCCGATCGTCCTCGGCACGTACAAAGAGGAAGCGCCGCGGATAGGGGCGTACTTCTCCGAGGAGATCCGCCAGGCGATCGAGAAGAGCGACAAGTTCGGGGTCGAGAATCTCTACCAGCGCGGTCTGAAGGTTTACTCCACGCTCGACCTGAGCATGCAGCAGGCGGCGGAGACCGCGTTGCAGCGCGGTCTGCGGCGATGGGATCGGCGGCGCGGATTCCGCAAGCCGGTGCGGAATCTCGTGACCGAGGGGATCGATCCGAACGCGTACAAGGACCCGAGCTGGTCGATCGAACCGTATGTGACGGACAAGCTCTATCCAGCCGTGGTCATGGCGGTCGCAAAGAACGGCGTCACCGCGCGCGTCGGCAAGGACTCGATGACGCTGCCCCCCGCGTCGTTTGCGTGGACGCAGCACAAGTCGATGGAGGGAGAGCTCAAGACCGGCGACATCATCTACATCCGTCTGGACGAGGACGCGAAGACCCATGCCCGGCGGTGGATGCTCGACCAGTTGCCGCAGGTGCAGGGGGCGGTGGTCATCCTCGACGTGAAGAGCGGCGAGGTTCGCGCGCTCGTCGGCGGCTACGACTTCCAGATCTCGAAGTTCAACCGCGCCATCCAGTCGCGGCGCCAGACCGGATCGTCGTTCAAGCCGTTCGTGTACGGCGCCGCGTTCGAAAAAGGGCTGACGCCGGCGGACACGATCTTCGATGAGCCGATCGCCATCCCGGTCGGCAATCAGATCTATTCGCCAAAGAACTACTACGGCCTGTACTCCGGCATCGTGACTATCCAGCGCGCGCTGGAGCTGTCGATCAACGTGCCGGCGGTGAAGACCTGGATGATGGTCGGCGCGGACCGTGTGGTCGACTTCGCCAAGCGCTGCGGTATCACCTCCGACATCCCGCGCTATCCGTCGACGGCGCTCGGCGCGGCCGGCGTGTCGCCGATCGAGATGGCCGGCGCCTACAACGTGTTCGCCAATCAGGGCGTGTACGTGAAACCCCGGCTGGTTCGCAAGATCGTCGATCAGACCGACCGCGTGCTCGAGGAACAATTGCCGGAGCTGTCGGAGGCCACGCAGGCCCAGGTGGCGTTCGAGCTGGCGCATGTCATGCGCGGCACGATCGACCGCGGGACCGGCTTCGAAGCTCACACGCTGCCACCACCGCTGGCAGGTAAGACCGGTACGACGAACTCGTACACGGACGCCTGGTTCCTCGGATTCTCGCCCGAGTACACGATCGGCGTCTGGGTCGGTTACGACGACCCGAGCCGGTCCCTCGGCGGGGGCGGCACCGGCGCCGAGGTAGCGCTTCCCATCTGGATCGACATCGTCAAGCAGATCGATGTCCTGAAGCTGCGCACGACGCGTCCGGAGTTCGATATCCCGCCGGGCATCGTCATGGCGAAGATGGACCTGAAGACCGGCCGGCGCGGCGAGGGCCCCTGCGAGCACGTGATCATGGAAGCCTTCATCGCCGGCCAGGAGCCGGACAAGGATTGCAGCGGTGCCACGGTGGCGGTGAGCAAGCTGCCGTACTACCTGCAGAAGCCCTTCTATCAACCGAAGGAGCTCGAGCCGACGCAGGCCACACAGGATGCCTCGGCGCGTTCCGGCGAGAGCGCTGAATCACCAGCGCCGAATGTCGATGCGGTTCCGAAGACGGCTGAGCCGGCGACGACGACTACGGCGAAGCCGCCGGAGTGAATCTGCCGTTTCGAGCCAGGCCAGCGCGCAGCAGGTCTCGCGGTCTCGCGGTTGCGGGGTCTCGCAGCCGAAGAGCGCCGCGAGTCCCGAGACGGCGAGACAAAGGGACTGTGACAGGCTAGTCGGCATTTCTCACCAGGCGATTGAACCTCCGTGCCTGACCCCGCAAGTGAGGGATCGATGTGGCACAGACACTTTTGTCTGTGCTCCGGACGAAGCCGCGAGGCCCTAACCCGCATTTCTCACGCTGCTGACGAAAAAGCCGCCGCACCGTGCTATTAAGTTGAGTGTCAGCAACAACTTGATGGCAAGGGAGGCGGCGGCGT
>Ga0307470_10000880_pt1 | contig 12531 bp, 12 predicted proteins | sample atmos_gasesAM3C__FD_204565 | JGI IMG/M metagenome (GOLD analysis project Ga0307470, IMG submission 204565) | Hardwood forest soil microbial communities from Morgan-Monroe State Forest, Indiana, United States - atmos_gasesAM3C_05 | ecosystem: Environmental > Terrestrial > Soil > Temperate forest... | reverse complement strand
ATGACGGTAGGCATGAGAACCACCATCAAAACCGCGTAGGCCGCATCCGTCCCCACGCCACGCCGCGGACCCGAGCCACGAACTGCCAGGTCAAGACATGATCATCTGACTTTGCCTCGGCCCTGGGACCGCGGTGAGCACAGCGGCGAATGCCCCAGAGCATTTCCGGTGGCATGCCGGTCGCTGTGTAGCGACCGGCATGCCACCGCGTCCCATCTCATGGTGTCCGTTTTCGGTGTCGATGGTGGCGGATGGGTTTCCGCTCCGGATCGATTGATCGGGGCGGCCGGAACTCCGGTAGTCCGTCTTCGGTTGTTCTCACGTCCCAGCCGTTGTGGGGTGGTTTCAGGCGATCAGTGCATCACCCGGCTTAACCTGGGACCCTCGCGAGGGCTCACATCGGGCCTGATCAGGGGCAGGTACGACCTGCCCGGTTCGCGAACAAGCGTACGAGCCCTCGCCCCAGGCCAAGCCGGGTGATGCACTGACTACTAGAGGCCGCCCGTGCTCACCTGGTTCGTGGCCTACGACGAGCGCCTGGCCGAGGCCGCCCACGCCCACAGCCTGCCCGTCGTGTCACCGACCTGAGGCGGCGGCAGCCACCAGCGGTACCTCCGCCGGTGGACAGAAAACGTGCTCGGGCTACAGCTTCCTGTCCACCGATGGGCTGGCCGAGTCACGTGACGGATCGGGCTGGTCGACGTGGAGACCGGGACGGCACATTCCGGTGAGCTGCCGTCCGCCCTGGCCTGGTGGCAGGATCGCACCTCGTGAGGGGTGGCGAGCGGGGGCACGGCCGGCGGCGTGCCGTATGACTGGGCTTGGCTGTGGCTGACGTCCTGCTGGTCGGGGCCGTCGCGGTGGTCACGAACGTGGCGACGACGGCGCCGCTGCCGCCGTGGCTGGCGCGGCTGGCGGGCGATGACCCGGCTCCGGCCGATGGGCCGCGGGTGAGGGCGTCCGGCCATGCCCAGATGGTGACGGGCGGGTCGCCGGGCACGGTCATCGGGCCGGTCCATGTCGAGCACCCCACGGGTACGACGTACGTCGTAACGGGCGGGGCCGAGGTCGCGGCGTGCGCCGGGCTCGCGAATCACGCGGTCCGTCACCTGGAGGCCACCGCGGACCTGGCCCGCGCCATCGACACCGGCACGGCTGTCCTAGCCGGCTACGAGCGGGTCCTCGGCCCCGACCATCCGACGACGAAGATCGTCCGGTCGAACCTGGAGAACGCGCGACAGCAGCGCGACCGCCGTGGGTAACCTGGCGTCCTCCGCGTGTCCGCCGGTCGCACGTCCGACGGCGCGCCTACCCTCGCGCAGGCGCTGCCTCCCGGCGGTAGCGCAGCACGATCCCGAGCAGCGCCAGGGCACCGCCCACCGCCGCGGCGACCACGACCGGCACGTTGCCCGCCAGGCCACCGTAGACCACGCCGGCGAGCCCGAGCGTGGCCGCCGCCGCGCCAAGCCCAGCCGCGAGGGCGCCGCGTTCCCACACCCAGGTCCGCCCGGCGAGCCCCTCGGCCAGGAGCCGCTCGGCGAGTGGCACGAGCTCCGGGTCGGCCGTCCGCAGGTCGAGGATCCGGCGCGCGGCCCGCTCGCACAGCTCCGCCTGCGCCGGGCTGATGACGCCCGGCTGCCCCTCCCCCGTCCGGCTTCGGGCTTGCAAAGCAGCGGCGTACCAGGCGTTGGCCAGATAGAAGCGGCAGGCGTTGTCGTCCGGCCGTTTGGCGACCAGCTCTTCCAGGTCCGCCGCGGCTGCGGCGGCCTCGCCGGCCACGATCCTCGCGTTCAGCAGGCCAAGCCAACCCAGGGTGTCATTCGGGTCGAGCTCGATCGCCCGGCGGTAGGCGTCCGTCGCCTCGGGCAGCCGGCCGCGGGCCAGCAGCACGTCGCCGCGGCCAACATGGTCGTGAGGTCGCTGGCGCCGGGCGACGCACCGGTCGAACCCCTCGCCTGCCTCGTCCAACCTGCCGGCCAGCAGGGCGGCCCGAGCGGCGGCGAGCTCCGGGTCGTCGTCCTCGGTCGGCCCGCTCAGGTGCCATTTGGCCACGATCCGGGGCCACCACCGCTCGTCCCCCGGGCCGTTGCTCGTCATCTGGGCACCTCCGTATCCTGGGCACCTCCGCCGGAGCTGCTCGCCTGCGACTCGGCACAGGCCACCTGACCGCTCTATTACAGTAAGTACGTCTGAGACAACAAACGGGCAGCCAGGCCGCGTGATATGCCGTGTGACGTGTCGGGGGTGTATGTGGGTGCTCCGTCGGGCCGGTCCCCCGCGACCCGCCTAACCCAGCTTGGCGCGGTACCACTTGGCCTGTCGCTGGCCGCGACGTACCTGGTGGTGTCCGCCCTAGTCGGTGTCGCGTTGCTCAGCACCTCGAACAGGTCGTCGGGCGCCGGCCTGGCAGAGCAGCCGGTCCCGGCGCCGGCGACGTACAGCGCTGTCCCCACCACCGGCCCGGCCACGCCCTCCCAGCCGAGCACCAGCAGCCCCACGGACACCCTAGGACCAACCACGCCGGTGGAGTCGCAGCCGCCGCCGGGGTACCGGCAGGTGTTCGGCCCCCTCGGCCTTTCCACGTACCTGCCGAGTGGCTGGCTGGATCCGGTCGAGACCAGCCCGGGAGTCATACAGGTCGGCGATCCGGGCGACAACGGTCCGGACAACTCGGGCCGGTTCCTACGCTACGGCGGCACCGCGACGGCGTCCGCGGACATGCTCAGCGACCACGTCCGGTACGAGCGGGAGTTCACCACCACGCATCCGGGGTTCCACCGTGTCCGGCTCGAACCTACGACACACCACGGGCTCCCCGCCGTAGACTGGGAGTTCGAGTGGGTCAAGAACGGCGTCCGCCGACACGTCCATTCCCTCTACTGGCGGAACGGGGGCAACGAGTACTTTGTCTACGCATCGGCCCGGGCGCAGCGCTGGAACCAGACCACTGGCATCTACGCCGTGATGGTGGACGGCGCGACGCCGTAGCAAGCCTGGGCAGCCAGCCACGCCCACCCTCCCTACCCGGAAACCAACCCAGCAAGGGACGAGATGCATCCCCGACCTGACGACCCGAGCGGCCTGCTGCCGCCGCAGGCCGCCGCCTGGCGACCGGGTGCGCCCCCGGTGCCGCCGCCTGTTCCGGCGTGGTATGACCGGCCGCCGCAGCCACCGCAGGGGGTCGCACCGGGCGCAGGCGACTACCGGGACGACACGACCCGCTACCTGTGCGCGGCGACCCACCTGAGCTCGCGGTACGCCGACGCGGCCATCCGCGAGTTTCTGGTGGAGCCGACCCGGCCGGTGCCGCCGTCCCCGGGGGTGGACGCCGCGGCCGTGCTGAGCGAGGCCGTCGCCGCCCGCACCCGCCGCAAGCTGCGGGACTCCGCGGTGGTCCTGCTGTTTATTCCGCTGCTGTTCACCGCGCCCGTCTCGCTGCTGGTCTTCTGGTTCGTGGTGGGGTTGCTGATCCTGATGGCCGAACGTAGCCAGGCGGGACCAACGGGATCAGGCAGGCTGAGGATACGGCTCAACATCAACTCTGTGGCAGGAGTCGGCACGGCCGTCGTGCTTGGCGGGGTCATCATCGGGCGCGGCGGCCTGAGCGCCATCTCGGGCTCCTCCAGCCAGTACCAGGACTACCTGCCGCCGCAGAGCCACACCGCGCAGTATGTGGTTGCCCTGTTCCTCGCGCTCGCCATTCTCGGGATCCTGGTCTCCGACCGGCTGTCTGTGTGGTCGTTGCTGACCAAACGGTTCCGCCGATATCTCGGTACCGCCGGGCCAGGCCCCTGGACTGACCACCGGCCACGACAGATACACGACTTCAGCCCAAAGATGTTCATGGAGCAACTGAAGCGCTACCGCACCATGCCGGACGACGGCGTCGCGGCGGAGGCCCACACCCCGCTGATCGTCTACCGGGACTACACGCCGTTCGTGGGCGCCGGACAGGAGCTCAACTCGTGGTCCTCTGCCGTGACGCTGACCAAGCTGCCTGACGACGAGCAGCCTCCGGACAACCGAAAGCTGACCACGGCGGCGCTGTACAAGCGGGTCCGAGAGGAGCTGGCCGACCTGAGCCGCTCCACGCCGTTGACGCCGGGCCGCCGGCTGCACGACCTGAAGGTCTTCGGCCAGGTGATCGTCTCCGCGGACGAGCTGATCGACCACCTGAGCGACCCACGGGCACGGACGTTCCTGGTGGGGCCGGACAGCCCGCCGAGTGCGTCGGTGCCGGCAGCCGACGCGGAGGCGCTGAAGCTCGACGCGCAGGAATGGGCACGGTACTACCTGTGCTTCCAGGTCGAGACGTGGGACCGCGACCTGGTGGTGTCGGTCTACCTGCACATGGCCGTCGACGAGAGGACCCTCTACATCGAGTGGACACCGTGCGTGCTGATGCCGGTCCCCCGTGCCTACCAGCGGATCGACACCCTGCGGACCGGTCAGTGGCGGCCGTTCGGGCAGGCGCTGCTGAAGTTTCTGGGCCTGCCGGCCACCCTGCCGCGCCGGGTCGCGCACACGCTCAAGCTGATCCGTCCGATACGCACGGACCGCGGCATTATCAACCCGGACCGGTACGGCTCGCTGTATAGCCTGCGTGAGCTGGCCGCCGACAAGAATGTGCAGAACTACTTCCAGCGCGCCGATGTGGACCGCTACCTGAAGATCCTGGAGAGCCGGTACATCCTCGCGGTGAGTCGGATCCTGCGCGAGTTCGGCTACTCCTCGCACGAGTTCGAGCAGCAGGCCGCGGTGGTGGTCAACCAGCACACCATCTTCAACGGCAGCAACATCAACGCTCCGGTGGTCGTCGGCAGCCGGGTCGGCGGGAACGTCAGCAGCAGCGGGACGATGAACGCCCCACCCGCGGATGCCCCCGCTGCCACGCCGAGCCCGCAGTGAGGACACCCGAAATGCCAACCAGCAGGGGCAACAGCTTCTCCGGTAACTTCAACGCGCCGGTGGTCGTGGGGAGCCAGGTCGACGGGGACGTCAGCAGTAGCGGGGACTTCGTCGTCCAGCCGGCGCCTCCGGCGGGGTCGAGCGCGGAGCTCGTCGCACTGCTCGCCGCGCTGCGGGCCGAGGTGGCTGCCGCCGGGCCGGGCATCCCCAAGCACGAGGTGATCCTCGACAACATCGACGACCTCACCGCGGATGTCGAGGCCACGGAGGGCACCGAGGCCACCGGGGACGGCGCGACACCCGAGCCGGAGCCCGCGGTCGCCCGCAGCCGGTGGGCGAAGATCAAGAGCCTGCTCGGCGCCACGACCCAGGTCACCGCGGACCTGGCCAAGATCGGCCAGAGCATCGGCCAGCTCTTCGGCCACGGCTGACGGTGATCGCGCGGCGCCCGCCGGGCGCGGTTGGCTCAGGTGAGAAGCTGGTCAGCCAACGCCGGACCGTCCGGGTCTCTCGCCCTGCTCCGCGTGCGGCACGGTCCCCAGGACCAGGTCCATTGTCACGACCGGGGGTTCATCAGGGTGGAGAGGGCCGGGGCGTCCTGGGCTTCCTTGGTCCAACGGGCGTTCCGCTCCATCACCCGCAGCAGGCGCCGTCGGCGGTAGCGTCGCAGCCGCGCGAGGATGCGCGGATGACCCTCATGCGCTCGTTCGACCGTATATCGTCCGGGGATTCGCATTGCTCCCCCTCACCTCGGCGGTCCCGCTTTACCTTCTCGGCACCGGACGGCCCGGTTAGCCCAGGGATGGTACGGTTCACTGGCTGTCAGCCAGCCAACATAGGGGCAGGATGTCACCTCGGTCGTCGTCCGTCAACGAGGAGCTGCGCGAACGGTCGCGGCTGCGGATCCTGAACGCCGCCTACGAGCTGCTGGCCGAGCGGGGCTACGCGGGGACGACGCTGAGCGAGATCGCCAAGCGCGCGGGCACCGCCCGTGGCCTGATCTCGTACTACTTTCCCAGCAAGCAGCATTTGTTCCAGGCGACAGTGCACCGGATGATGTACACCCGGCTCACGCAGACGCTGGACCGCATTCCCGTCGAAACTGACCCGGACGAGCGCCTGGCCCTGACGATCGACCGCATTCTCCAGTTCGCCGCCGAGCAGCCGGCGGTGTTCCGCGCGCACCTGTCGCTGATTCTGCAGCCGGACGCGGCCGGCTTCGTGGACGAGCCCGAACGACGACGCCTGGGGTCGATCCTGCAGGAGGTGCTGGCGATCCGGGGGTCCACCAACCCCGCGGTGGACCACGCTGTGCTGCGCAGCGCCCTGATGGGCGCGGTCATCGGCATTGTGCTCCCCGGCGCCGAGTCACCCCTGGAACACATCCGGGCACACCTGTTTGGGAGCTACGGCCTGCGGTGGACCATGGGCGACCCGCCGACCCCGAAGCCGCCACGGCTCGCCACGGCTTCCAACCCACAGTGACCAACAATGTGGACGCAGATGAACGCGCCCTGTTGCTCGCCGTCCGGCCCAGGTTCGCCCAGGCGATCCTGAACGGCGACAAGACCGTCGAGCTTCGCCGCCAACGACCCGTCATCGCCGCCAACGCACCGGTGTTTCTCTACGCGAGCAGCCCGACCAAGGCGTTGGTCGGATCGGCCTGGCTCGCGGCCGTGGACGTCGGGAGCCCGGACCAAGTATGGGACATGCACGGCCCGGCATCGGGGATCGACCGATCCGAGTACGACGGATACTTCCATGGAGCCCACATCGCGGTGGCACTGACCCTGACCGCCGTCATGTCCTTGCCCGACCCGGTGTCGCTCAGCGAGCTGCGCGCGGAGTACGCGTTGGAGCCGCCGCAAAGCTACCGATTCATCGACGCGACCCGCAGCCGCCGGCTCCTAGCACCCCGAGACACCGTGCCACGCCAACCTGTCCAGACTGGTCGTGGTCCCTCCGCTGTCGGCCATCTCAGCAGCCCGCTCCTTCCAGGATTCCCGCCGGCCGCCCACTGCCCCAGGCTCGGGTGAAATCGGGATGGGCGAAGCCAGCCCCCGAAACGCTGGATCTCACGCGCCTGCCGCGAGTAACTTGAACCGCATCCTCATCTCTGGGCGACGACGCCTCTGGCGGACTTCGATCGGCTTCGGCTGCCCCTGCGCACACTGCTCGGCCAGGTAGCACGGCACCGCTGACCAGCAATGTTTCGACATATGGCGAGAAGGATCTTGTGACTCTCTATGCCGACCCCCCGCCGGCCACGATCGGTGAGGAGTTCAACCCGTTCTCTGGAGCGCAGCTCGATGATCCTTATCCGGTCTACGAACGCGCCCGGCGGGAGGAGCCCGTCTTCTACAGCGACGTGCTGCGGATGTGGTACGTCACCCGCTACGACGACATCATGTCGGTGCTCAAAGATCCAGTGCGCTTCTCCTCGGCGCAGGCGGTCAACGCGCAGGTTAGCTACACGCCCGAGACCCTGGGCGCCATCGCGGAGAGCTGGCTGTCCCACAACTCGCTGACGAACAACGACCCGCCCTCGCATACCACGGTCCGGCGGCTCGTCAACAAGGCGTTCGCCCGCCGGACCAGGGCCGATCTCGAAGGTCAGGTCCGCACCATCGCCAACGACCTCATCGACCGCTTCGCCGACGACAGCCACGCGGAGCTCGTCCGGCAGCTCAACTTCCCGCTGCCGCTGCAGGTCATCCTCAACGTCATCGGGGCGCCCGAGGAAGACCAGGCTGATCTCAAGCAGTGGTCAGACGACTGGATCGCGCTGTTCCTGGTCCCGCTCACGCCGGAGCAACAGGCAGCGACGGTGGGCCGGCTGCTGGAGTCCGAGCGGTACTGGACCACGCTGTTCGAGGCACGGCGAGCGCACCGCGTGAGGACCTCGTCAGCGATCTGATCCTGGCCTCGGACCAGGAGCCGGAGGCTGCCAGCGTGCCGCAGATGATCAACGTCTGCTCGACACTGGTGTTGGCCGGCCACGAGACAACCGCGAACCTGCTGGGCATCTGCCTCTACCGGCTCTTGGGCCTCCCCGACCAATGGCGGCTGGTATGCGCGGACCCCGCCAACATCCCCAAGGCAGTGGAGGAGACGCTGCGCGCGGACTCCTCGGTGCACGCGCTGATGCGTACGACCACCGAGCCGGTCGGGCTGGGCGGGGCCAGCCTACCGAAAGGGGCGCAGCTCGCCCTGCTGTTTGCCTCGGCGAACCACGACGAAGCCTATTTCGTCGACGGCGCCCGGTTCGACCTGTGCCGCGCGAAGGAGCAGCCGCACCTCGCCTTCGGCCACGGCATCCACTACTGCGTGGGGGCACACCTCGCCCGGCTCGAAGCCCGAGTCGCTCTCGAGCTTCTCATCCGGCGCCTGCCCGGGCTTCGCCTCGGGGCCGGGCAACAGCCGACCTGGGTGGTGAACCCCATTCACCGTGGCCTGCAAGAGCTGCACGTCGAGTGGAACAGATGAGCTAGCTAGCGGTTGGAAGCTGCCGCGTACCGGACGCCGTAACGGCGTCGATGGTTTTGCGGACCCGCTCGACAACCTCCGCGACGGGGACACGCTCGGTCTGCCCGCTGGCCCGTTCGGTGAGCTCGACCGCTCCGTCGGCCAGGTTCCGGGAGCCGACCGTGACCCGCAGCGGGATCCCCACCAGCTCGACGTCGCGGAACTTCACCCCGGCCCGCTCATTGCGGTCGTCGATGATCACGTCGGCACCCGCCGCGCGCAGTGCCTGGTAGATGTGCTCGGCGGTGTGGGCGGTGTCCGCGTGCTCCGGCTGGGTGACCACGACCGCGACGTGGAACGGGGCAACCGCCATCGGCCACACTATTCCCTTGGCGTCGTGGTGGCATTCGACAATCGCCGCTATCGCGCGTTCCACGCCGATTCCGTAGCTGCCCATGACGACGTTGGTGCGAGTCCCGGCCGCGTCCAGCACGCTGGCGCCCAGTGCCTCGCTGTACCTGGTGCCCAGCTTGAAGATGTGCCCGACCTCGATCGCCCGCCGTACGCTCAGTGGCCGTCCACACCGGACACACGGCTCGCCAACCATCACCTCGCGAAGATCGGCCCAGGTGCGGACCGCGATATCCCGGCCGACGTCCACACCCCGCAGGTGAATGTCGTCGATGTTGGCGCCGGTGAACATGTCCCGGCGCCCCCGAAGCGCCTCGTCGGCGATGGTTGGAATGTGTGCCACCCCGACCGCACCCAGGCTGCCGGGCGAGGCGCCCATTGCCTCGCGGATCTCGTCGGGGTGCGCCGCACGCAACGTCGTGGCGCCCGTCGCGTCGGCGAGCTTCTGCTCGACCAAGGAATGGTCGCCGCGCAGCAGTACCAAGGTAAGCCGATCGTCCAGCACGTAGACCAACGTCTTGATCTGGCGGTCGGCTGGAGCGGCGTAGCGAACGGCAAGATCCTCTATCGTACGTGCCCCGGGGGTGTCGAACCGCTCCGGCGCGGGAGGCCCCGCGGCATCGACCACATCGGCCAGGCCCGCCATCGCCTTCTCCACGTTGGCGGCGTACCCGCAGGCCGGGCAGTGCACCACCGAGTCCTCGCCGACGGCTGACGGACACATGAACTCGGTCGACGTCGACCCGCCCATGCCACCGCTGGACGCCTCCACCGCAACGACCGGGACCCCGAGCCGGGCGAACATCCGGCAATAGGCCTCGTGATGCAGGCCGAACGAACGATCCAACCCGTCGGGACCGAGATCGAAGCTGTAGGAGTCCTTCATGGTGAACTCCCTGGTCCGCAACAGCCCAGCCTTCGGCCTCGGCTCGTCGCGGAACTTGGCCTGGAACTGGTACCAGATCTGCGGCAGGCTCCGGTACGAGCTCAGCTCCACCGCCAGCGTCGTAAAGATCTCCTCGTGCGTCATGCCAAGGGTGAGGTCGGCGCACTTCCGGTCGCGCAGCCGGAACATCTCCTCGCCCATGACGTCCCACCGGCCGGTCCGCCGCCATATCTCGGCGGGATGCACAACCGGCAGGAGGAGCTCCTGCGCACCGATGCGCTCCATCTCGTCGCGGATGATGTCGATGACCTTGGCCCGCACTCGAACGGCCAACGGCAGCAGCGAATAGTGCCCGGCCATCAGTTGGCGGATGTAGCCGGCGCGCAGCAACAGCCGATGGCTGGGCGTGTCCGCGTCCGCCGGGTCCTCCCGCAGCGTGGGAATGTGCATAGTGGACCAACGCATGACCAACGACTCTCGCTCATATTTCGGAGGACGGCGCCACCGCGACCGCGTGCACCGCTGACCGGACCCTGAGTGACCGGACCCCGAGTCTAGCCGTTCAGGCTCGCAGGAGGGTGTCCCTGTTGATGAGCAGGCCGGTGCCGTCGGGGGTGGTGACCAGCGCCAACGAGTGTTGCTCGGTGGATGTCCGGCCGTCCTTGGTCACGAATATGACCGTGCCGGTCACCCGCGCACCGGCCGGGTCGGCGCGAAGGTCCCGCACCCTGACGGACTCGATCGAGGACCAGAAGTTGGTATAGCTGCGGTAGCCGATCTGCTTCAGGCCGGGCCCGAGCCGTTTCCAGCCTTCGGCCTGGTTGCCCGGCAGCAGGCCGTAGTAGTCGGAGATGAACCGTGTCATGGTGCCGGCCCGCATCGGCGATGACGCGCTCGACGGCTCCGGCGACGGCGACGCGGAAGGCCGCGAGGACGGCGCGGCGGACGGCGCGGCGGACGGCGTCGAGGTAGGGCTGGTGCGGGTCGGGGTCTGCACGGACGAGGCGGACGGCGCCCCGCCGCCGGTCTGCTGGCCAGCCCGCCCGGCCGGCCCGGCGTCCCGGCCGCCGACGAGGTACCACCCGAGGCCGACCAGCGCGAGAACGGCGGCCAACGCGACGATCCGCACGGTACGGCGACCGGCCGGCGCCTTGCTGGCGGGGTTGGCGAGCACAGCGTGCTTGGGCTCGGGCCCGGCCGGCTCGGCGGGGAGCGGTTTCTCGACGTACCCGGCCGGTTCGGCAGGGGCAGGCTTCTCGGTGGGCACCGGCTTTTCGACGTACCCGGCTGGTTCGGCGACTGCCTGCTCGGCGGGCCCCGCATGCACGCCCTGCTCGGCGGGCACCGGCTTCCCGGCGGGCACGGCCGGGCCAGCGGGCGCCTCGGCCGTGGGGGTCGCCGAGGACTCGGTCGGTGTCTCCAGCGAAGGTAGCGGCGCCGTAACCGGCTCGACCACAGCCTGGCCGGCGCCCGTCCGCCCCGCCGCCGAGCCAACCGGGACCGCCGCCCCGCCGCTCACCCGGGCCAGCATGGCGCGAGCCTCGGCCATGGTCGGCCGCTGCTCCGGGCTGCGGGCCAGCAGCCGGTTCAGCACCGGGCCGAGCGGCCCCGCCCGCCGCGGCGCGGGCACCTCCTGCGTCGCAACCCGCCCGAGCAGCACCAGCGGGTTGTCGTCGGTACCGAACGGCGGCGTCGCCTCCACCGCGAAGTACAGGGTGGCGCCGAGGGACCACACGTCGGACTGCCGGCTCGGGTACGCGCCCCTCGCGATCTCCGGGGCGAAGTACGCCGGCGTGCCGGTGATCAGCCCGCTCTCGGTGAGGGTGAGGTCGGCGCTGCCCCGGGCGATCCCGAAGTCGGTGATCTTGGCCTTGCCGGCCTCGGTGAGCAGGACGTTGCTCGGCTTGACGTCGCGATGCACGATGTCGACCCGGTGCGCCTCAGTGAGTGCGTCGGCGATCTGGGCGCCGATCGCGGCCGTGTAGTGCGGTGGGAGCACGCCGTTGTCCCGGACGGACTCGGTCAGCGTCTTCGACGGGACGTACTCCATCACCAGCCACGGCTCATCATTGTGGATGGCGACGTCGTAGATGCTGACCGCGTTCGGATGGTTCAGCCGGGCCACGACCCGGCCCTCGCGCATCGCCCGCAGCCGGGCGAGCTCGGCGTTCTTGCCCTCGTACGTCAGGCCGGTCACCTGCTTGACGGCGACCTGGCGGTGCAGGCGCTCATCCCGCGCCAGCCAGACCGTGCCCATCGCGCCGGAGCCGATCCGTCGCACGAGGGTGTACCGACCAGCGACCACGCGCGGCTCGCTCATCCTCGCCTTCCCGCCGAACCGTCCAGGCACTTTTGAGCCAGGCTAACCCAGCGATGTTGCCCGGCTACGACCGGCTGGAACCCTCCAGTGCCCCAACTGGCACATGTCACGCCATGTCATCCACGGGTCGGCGAACCGCGTGACGGCGTTATCCCCGTCGTCGGTATCGCCCAGATATGCGCCAACCGTCGGGCCAGCAGCGCAGTAGCGGGCGGCAGCCACACACCGGTCTGTCAGCGCTCGCATGTCTCGGGACTCGCTCACCCGCCTGAGCCCCGGCGTCGCAACTGGTCGGCCAGCACCGCCTCAGTCACGGCTCCGGCCGCGTCCCCCGCCTCGCCCCGCCACCAGGCGAGGTTGTGCCGGGTGGTCAGGGTGTCGGGGTGGTCCGGGCCGAGGACCCGCAGATCGTCGGCCAGCAGCGCCTCGAACGCGGCGGCGGCCCCGGCCACGTCCCCCGCCTCGCCCCGCCAGAAGGCGAGGTTGCCCCGGGTGGTCAGGGTGTCGGGGTGGTCCGGGCCGAGGACCCGCAGCCGGTCGG
>Ga0307470_10000879_pt1 | contig 12532 bp, 7 predicted proteins | sample atmos_gasesAM3C__FD_204565 | JGI IMG/M metagenome (GOLD analysis project Ga0307470, IMG submission 204565) | Hardwood forest soil microbial communities from Morgan-Monroe State Forest, Indiana, United States - atmos_gasesAM3C_05 | ecosystem: Environmental > Terrestrial > Soil > Temperate forest... | reverse complement strand
CCTTTGCCTGGGGCGATAGGTTGGCGAGGGCGATCAGCGTCGGCGAAAGCTGTTCCGCCGCCGGCACGAGCTGGCGGAACAGCGGGTCCGAGTTGAGGGCGAACTCTTTGAGCCGATCGAAAGTGAGGCGCTGCTCGTCCTCGAAGGTCGGGAAGGCGCGGAAGAGCGCTTCGATATCGCGGTTGCGGGCGGCGGTCGTCCGGAAGACGTCATTCGAGTTGCGGATCAGGCTGGCGAGCTCGCCTTCGCGCCCACGTAGAGCGCGAAGGCTGGTGGCGCCGTTGCTGAAGAGCTGCTTGACGGCGAGCCGCTGCGTGTCAAGCAGGCGGAAGAGTCGATCGAATTCGGTGAAGGTCGGGTCGAGCTCGGCAAACGCATTGGAGAGCGACTGGCCCTGTCCGGAGATCGCCACCGCGCCTTCCTGCATCCATTCCTGAAAAGCGGCGCGGGTGCGCTCGTCGAAGGTGCGGAAGATCTCGTCCAGCTGCACCGATTCGGCCACGTTGGCCTTCGCCAGGGTCGCACCGTCGGCCAGCTCCGGCCCATCGGCATCGCCGGGGGTGAGTTCGACGTAGGTCTCGCCGAGCAGCGTCTTGGTGCGCAGGATCGCCCGCGTTCCCTTCGGGATCGGCGCGTACTTGTCTTCGATGTTGATCGTCGCCTGCGCCTGCTGGCCGTCAGGCGACTGTTCGATCGTCTGGACTTTGCCGACCGAGACGCCGGAGATGCGCACGTCGGACTGCTGGGCGAGCTGGGTCGCCTCCTGAAACGGCACCTTGAGCTCGTAGGGCCTCGCTTTGAACGGCGTCGGCCCGCCAAAGGTGATCCAGAGGAAAAGCAGGATGCCGAAGCAGGACAGGGCGAAGCCGGCGATGACGAGCAGCTGCGCAGTGCTGGGGGCTCGCTTGCTCATTTTTCCTTGTATTCGCAGTGGCCGGACGAGTTTTCGGGAACCGGGATTTCCTCGGGCGAGGGGATGCGCGCGCCTTCGAGCACGGTCCGCAGGTACGGCTTCAGCGACTGGAAGCTGCCGTCCGGACGCGGAAACGGCGCCGTGAGTTTGAAGGCAAGGTCGGAGCCGTTGCAGGAGAGCATCGCCACACCGCGGCTTATCGGCCCACCTGCATCGGCGAGGTTGAAGGTCGCGTTGAGGTCGTGGTTCAGCCAGGGCAGGTAGAAGAGGAAGCTCTGCCGCGATCCCTTTGGCTTGTAGGCGAGCTCGTTGAGCAGGCTGTTGATCGCGCCAAGCGAAGTGCCGAATTCGCTGACCGAGGTGTCGAGGTTCGCCGATCCTTCGCTCACGTGGGTCAGCACCGGCCGGATCTGGCGGGTGAACGGGCGGATCTGGTCGCGAATCGGCGCGGTCGTCTGCCGGAAGAGGCGCTCGTTGGCCTTGAAGGCCGGCACCGACGCCTGGGCCTGCGGAATCAGGCCCAGCAGCGCGGGTCGAGCCGCTTCCGAGAAGCGGTTGGAGGCCGCCAGCGCCGAGCGCAAAGCCGAGAGGGTCGATGGGAGCTCGACCAGGGATTCCTGCAGCGCCCCCTGCTGGTTGGCGAAGTTGCCAAGGGCGTCCTTGGATGAGCTGACGAAGCGTTCCAGCTCGGCGTCGTGGCGGCCGAGCTCGGTCGTCAATAGACCGAAGTCGTGAATCACCCGGGCCAGCGCGACGCGGCGCTGGGCGACGGCGCGATTGAGGTCGGCGATGTAGTGGGAGAAGGGCTGGAGCCGACGGAATGCATTGCCGAGCTGGCGGCCGCGGCCACCGATCCCCTGTGCGCCGCCGGCGAGCAGCAGCTGCAGGTACTGCTGGGTGTCGGCGTCGAGGGTCGCGAGGAACGCTTCGAACTGGATGCTCGGTTCGGTGCGCGAGAGCGGGAAGCGGTAGCCGGCCTCGACATGCTCTTGCCCACGACCCGGGTCGATCTCGATGGTCATGTCGTTGAGGTTGGTTTTCGGCCGCAGCAGCAGCGTCGCGTCGGGATGGATCAGCTTCAGGTACTTCGGCTCGATGTCCATGCCGACGACGGCGTGGCCGTCTTCGAGGTCGACCGAGGAGATCTTGCCGACCTGGATGCCGGCGATCACGACGGCCTGGCCCTGGCCTGGCGTGACCGCCTGCGCATTGCTGAAGTCCGCCGTGAGGTGGGCGAAGTCTTCGCCCACGAGGGGCGCCCAGGACGGGAGCGACGCTTTCTGCTGGGTGAAGATCCACAGCGTCATCACGATCGCGACCACGGTCAGCAGCACGATCGCGATCGTGTCTTTGCCGCGGCCGCGCGACTGCCGCGAGAGCGAAGCGCGGAAGTGGCGCCAACGGCTCACCTTGGGGGCTCCGTCGCTCATGGGCTCACCGTCGTCAGGAGAGGCGGACCCACCTGGCCAAGCGGTCCGTTGACGTCTGGCGCCGGCTGGGTCATGCAGCGCACTTCCGGCTTCTTCGGCGGGCGACCGCCAAGCTGCGGCTGGACCCCTTCAGGTGCCGTCGCGACGTGGGCCCAGTCCTGCTTGTCGGTGCTGAGGTTGCCCGATGGGTTGTCCAGCTTGACCAGGCTGTCGCCGCCGCCGGGCTGGACTCGCAGATAAGGCCCGTTACCGTCGAAGTTCTGCGACGCGCCGGAGAAATTGGCGAGGAAATAGAAGAACTCCTTGAAGCTGGGGCCGGTGCTGAAGCGGTCCTCGATCGTCTGGTTGCCGGTCGGCACGAAAACCCTGCTGGTGCAGAGGCTGAGCCGGTTGCTCTGCGGGATCGTGTTCGCCTTGCCCGCCTGCGCAGACCCGGACAGCCCCGGCGTCGATTCGCGCAGCAGCCTGGCGACTCCACCGGCCTCCCTGCCTGAAAGCAGCGGTCGCGCCTGGGCGATCCATGGCTTGGCCGCTGCGATCAGGCCGGGCAGCTCGGCGACGGCCGGCCGGAACTCGATCGCCCAGGCGCGCAGCGGCGGCAGCGACCGATTGAGGCTGACGAGCGCTTTGCGGCCGACCTTCAGGGTCGGCGCGAGACGCTGGATCGTGGTCGAGAGGTTGGTCGATTGCGCGGCGAGGGCACCGGTGAAGGTGTCGAAGTTGACGATCAGGCCCTGCAGATCGGCCTCACGCCGGGCGAGCGCGCCGAAGGCGCGCGCCGTGCCGGCCACCAGGCGCGAGAGATCGCCGGGGCTGGTGCCGAGGAAGGCATTGGTCACCTGAGCGCTGTAGCGGCCGGCAGGGCCGCCGTAGAGGAACGCACCGTTGATGCCTTCGGCGCCGGTCTTGCCTTTCACCTCGGGAAGCTGGGTCGCGTCTTCGGCGGCAGTGGGCTTGTGGGTCAGCGCCGTGCCGAAGCTCCCCAGCAGGCGGCTGAGGTCGGCTCGCACGGGGGACTGCAGCGCGGTGAGAATCTCGTCGAGCTGGACTCCGGTGGAGGTGCGGCTGACCGGGATCGTCGCGCTGCTGTCGAGCTCCGGCGCGCTGGGGCTGCCGGGGTCGAGTTCGATGAAGAAGTTGCCCTCGAGGAAGATCCGCGGGCGGATCGCGGCGAAAGCGTCGTCGTGGATCGGCCGCCCCTTGCCGCTGACGGTGAACGTGACCTCGGTGTTGTCGCCGTTGCGACCGACCTCGATCACTTTGCCCACGTCGACGCCCGCGATCCGCACCGGCGAGTTGGTCGAGATGTTGACCCCGTTGGTGAAGGTGGCGTTGAGCGTGTAGCCGTGGCCGGTGAAGGGCACGTGTTTGGTGAAGGCCAGGTAGGGGCCGACGGTGAAGACGAGGATGAAGATCACCGCGATCATCGCGTTGCTAGGCCGCCACTTGAAGCGGCTGTCGGTGGCCCCGACCCTGGTGTCGCGCTCCGGCAGGCGGCCCATCAGCCTTCGCCTTCCCTGGTCGTCGTGCCCCAGAGCTTCGCCGCGCGACCGATCGTGGTTTGCCCCGACGCGTAACGCTCGTTGCCGGCTTCGCAGACTCCGTCCTGGCCGGTTCGCGGGTAGGGGTTGTAGTGCAGGTGGTTGGTGGGTTCCGGGCCATTGGCCGGCGCCGAGGACGGCAGCGACTCGGCGTTCGGCCCGCTCGGCGGCTCGAACGCGATCGCGCCGAGCCAGTTGCCTTTCCCGTTCGATTCGCTGAAGGAATCGGCGAGGTTGCGGAAGAGCAGGCTGAGGTAGTTGCAGGTGGTCTGGGCCGGCGCGATGTAGGAGATCGCGGGGTCGAGGACTTCGTTGGTGTCGATCAGCAGGTCGAGGCCGTTGAATACGCCCGGCTCGCTCTGGAAGTCAAGCAGCGCTTCCGCCGTCGGCGTCAGCTGCGCGAACAACACGGGCGAGCGATTCAGCGCCGGGATTCCGGCGCGGAAGGCGGCGTTGATCGTCGGTGAGGTCTCGCCCAGGGCGCGGGCGCCGGGCTTCAGCGCCGTGAAGAAACGCCCCGCGTTGCGGAGGAAGGGGCGCAGAGCCGGCAGATCGGCGGTCACCGCGTCGAGGGTTGGCGGGCCCTTGACGATCGTTTCCTGAATGAATGGGCGCGATACGCGAGCGAAGGCGGCGAAGGTGCGATCGAGGGCGACGAACATGCTCGCCTGCGTCTCGGCGACGGGGGCCACCGTGGCGGAGAGATCCTCGAGCGCTTCCCAGAAGCCGCCGAAGTTGGTGCTCGGATCGACCAGCGTGCGCAGCACGGGCTGACCGTTTTCGGCGAGGCTGCGCAGGGCGCCGAAGGCGGAGTTGATCTGCGGGCCACGGCCGGCAAAGGCGTTGCCGAAGCCGGCGTTGTTGCGCTGGATCGCCTTGCGGGTCTTCTCGTCGAACATGCTGAAGAACTGGTCGATGTCGACCGGTTCGGGCCGGGCGGCCGTGAGCGGGATCGTTTCGCCCGCCTCGAGGCCTTCCTCGGAGTCGCCGGGGACGATCTGCAGGTACTTCAAACCGAGCGGCGATTTGGGGCGGATCATCATCGTCGAGTTGGCCGGGATCGGTTCGGCGCTCTTGTCGAGCTTGAGAGTGAGTTCGGCGGCGACGCCGCCGTTGTCGAGCTGCACCGGCACGACCTCCCTGACCACGCCGACGCGCGAGCCGCCGATCCGCACCTCGTTGCCTTTGACCAAGGCGTTGGCGTTCGGCACCCGTGCCTTGAGGTCGTAGGTGGAGACGAAGGGAAGGCCGTTGTTGGCGTTGTAGGCGAGGAAGACGGCGACCATCACGACCAGCACCGTCACCGCGCCGACGATCACCGGGCTGCTCGCGACTCCCTGTATGCCGCTGCGGTTTCTCATGGTCCGAGCAGGTAGTCGAGGAGGGCACGCCGGGGAGCGGCGGATCTTGCTGCGGCACCGAGCTGTTCGCTTTCGCCCAGGCTCGGTGGCTGCGGAGCTGGCGTCGGCCCGGCAGGCGTCTGGGCTGCGGAGCTGGCGTCGGCCGAGGTGCCACCCGTTTCACTGTCGAGCTCTTCCTGCATTTCACGGAAGAGCGCTAGTGCGCCGGATGCCGATGCAGATTCGCTCGAACCCGGGCCGTTGAAGTTTGCCGAACAGCCAGAGGTCGGCGCAGCAACGTAGTCGATGCAGTTGGTCAACGCCGCGAGCGCCCGCGTGAAGTGACCGTACCGATCGAATTCGTTGGTCGCGGCAACGCTGTTGTAGATCAGATCGGCGATGCCGTCGAAGCCCTTGGTCTTCCTCGTGCTGACCAGGAACGCCGCCAGTTCGGAGGTCGGGCTTGCGCCCGTGTTGGCAAGATCGCGGATCTTCGTGATCACCGGATCGGCGGCGCGGATCTTCGGCCCGGCCACCACACCGGTCGCGCCGAGCGACTTGAACGAGACGGTCGAAGCAGCGGAGAAGGGCGTCAGCGCGCGGGTCGCCTGGGTCAGCGCCGGCGCTGCCTTGGCCAGCGATTCGGCGACGGGGGTACCCGCCTTGGAGAAGTATTCGAAGCTGCCCATCGTCTGCCGCAGCTCGCGCAGGAAGACAGGGAGCTTGCGCAGCGAGGCTTCGACGTCGCTGCCTTTTTCGGCGCTTGCCTGCGCGGCGGCGCCGGCGTTGGAGAGGAAGCCGGCGACGCTGCGGCGCTCGCGAGACAGCGGCCCGAGGATCGTCTCCGAGTCGGCGGCCAGCTGCGCGAGGCGATCGCGCTGATTGTTGAGGATGGCGAAGACGCGGTCGGCGTCGCGCAGCACCGGGTTGGCGCGCTTGACGACCTCCTCCACGTCTTCGCCACGTCCGGCGAAGCTGGCACCGAGTTCGTTGAGGATCAGGCGGAAGCGCTGCGCGTAGGTCAGCTGGTTGATGTTGTTGATCAGGTCCGGATCGACGCTGGTGCTGTTGTTCTCGACCGGCAGCAGGAACTGGCCGGCTCCCGGTTCGCCGTCGGGGATCTCCTTCAGAGCCGGCGCCGGCTCAGAGCCCGGAGCGCGCGGCAGCGTCGGGCGGCAATCGACGAACTTCTCGCCGATCAGCGACTGGGGTCGGATCAGGCAGCTCGCATCGCGACGGAAGTCCTGAAAGCCCGGGTCGGTGATCTTCATCGCGATGAAGGCTTTGCCCGGAACGGCCTGCCACTTGCCGTCCTCATAGCTGTCGATCTCGCCCGGCATCGTCACGCCGACCGACTCGATTTCGCCGACGGTCGCCCCGGCGACCCTGACTTCCTCACCGGTGACCATGAAGCCGCCGCTGTCGAAGATCCCCCGCACGACGTAGCCGCCGTTGCCGTTGCCGCCGCCGGCAAGCAGCACGACGGCGACGACGATCGCAACGACCAGCGCGGCTGGGAGTAGCCATTTCCTCATGGTCCGGGTGGCACGTCGGCCGGGTCGCAGTCGGATGATGGATTCACACCGGAGCCGGTGAAGGGCGGTTCCGTGAAGGGGTTGGAGCCGTCGGGGGCGGGCTGGGTACCGCCACCGGGGCAGGGGCGTCGTGCGCCGGCCGAGCCGCCGAAGGAGTCGTACTGTTCGCTTGGCGCAATCGGTTCCAGCTCGCCGCTGCCGGGGTTGCGTTTGAATAGGTTGAGCACCAGCTGGGCGCGAGCGTAGTGGCCGTTGCCGTCATAGGCGGCGGTGATCTGGCCGAGCTTGCCGAAGCCGTTGAAGAAGTCCGGTGCGTAGGCACGCCACATGCGCAGGCTGGGCAGGAAGTCCTCGATTGCCTGTTCGGCATGCGGGAACGCCCTCGAAGCGCGCTCCTGCACGGCCGGCAGGAAGCCGAGCGTTTCGGCGGTGTCGTTGGCGAAGCCCGGGCGGCTGTTGCTGAGCCGGAGATCCCTGAAGACCGGCACGGCTTTAGAGAGCACCGGCCTCAGTTCGCTCAGGAACGGCGCCAGGTTCTTCGTCGCCGGCTTCGCCGTTTCGACCAGCGGGTCGAGGTCGTCGAGGGCGGCGCGCAGGTTGACGAAGGTCGTGTTGCTCTGGCGCATGAAGGGCGGCAGCAACCGCAGCGTCTGGTCCAGGGCTTCGTTCTGGCTGGCGATCGCACCGAAGGCCGTGCTGGCATTGGAGATAGCGCTGGAAAGCTCGTTGCCGCGCTGCGCCACCGCGGTCGAGAGCTTGGCCGAGCTGACGACGAAGCGTTCGAGCAGGTTCTGGTCGGCGTTCAGTTCGTGCACGAAGGCCCCGGCCCGGTTCAGTCCCGGCCCGAAGTACTTGAAGGTCTCGTTGGCCTCCTTGCCACGGTTCGAGAACTGGGCGGCGTTGCCGCGGATGAACTCGCCGAGGGCACGGCGCACCGGGTTCGGAAAGGTGTTGAGGAACTGGTCGAGGTCCACCTCGGTCGTGGTCGAGCCAAGGTCGAGGGTGGCTCCGTCGTCAAGCTCCGGATTGCTGTTCGGGCCGGGGCTGATCGAGATGTAGTGGTTGGCCACCCCCGATAGCGAGGTTGCGCGGATCACCGCGGTCGACCCCTCGTGCAATTGCTGATCGACGCTGACCTCGATTTCGGCCAGGTTGTCGTCGGTGAGGCCGATGCTTTCCACCGAGCCGACCGCCTGGCCACCGATCAGCACTTGGTTGTCGGGCACGAGCTGGGCGGCGTTCTGGAAAACGAGCTTGTACTTGTGGCTGCCATTGCCGCCGAACAGGACGATCGCGAGGGCTATCACGACAACCGCCAGGCCCACCAGTGCCGCAATTCGCGCGGGGGTGACTCCCCGGGCTTGCGCCGGGCTTTTCTCCTCGCCTAAGGAATTAGCAGCCACGGGTCGTCGCTTGCGGTTCCCCCGCCTCCGTACCGGAGAAACAAGCCGCCGAATCGTATCCGAGCGATCAGCCGGCACGCGTGCGGCCCCGCTTGGCTTAACTCGAAGTCAACGCGCTGCATCTGACGTTCAAACATTGAATCGCGGCAGCACCCGGTCCAGGGAACGTGGCATCCACCAGACACGGTCGCCAAGCAGCAGCATCAGCGCCGGCAGGAGGACGATCCGGACCACAGTTGCGTCGAGCAGGACGGCCACCGTCAGCCCGATCCCGAGTTGGCTGACGGTGGCGATCGATGCCCCCGCAAAGGCGACGAAGACCGCCATCATGATCGCCGCGGCACCGGTGATCACGCGCGCGGTCCGCGCCAGCCCGAACTCGATCGCGGCGGAATTGTCCCCCTCGCGGTCATAGTGCTCGCGCATCCGCACCAGGAGGAAGACCGCGTAGTCGATCGAGAGGCCGAAGACGACGCCGAAGATCGCGGTGGCACCGACCGCATCGACATAGCTGCGTCCTCCCAACGGCCAGTCCTCGGGCAGGTTGAAGAGCAGGGTGAGAACCCCAAAGGCGACCGCAACCGTGGCCAGATTGAGGCCGACCGCAATGGCCGCCAGCGGCAGCGCGCGGAGGACGAGGACGAGGACGAGGAAGGTGGCGAGGGTGATCGCGGCGACGACGAGAGGGATCCGCTCACGGGTGACTTGGCTGTAGTCGTTGAGCTGGGCGGCGCCGCCGGCAACGCCGGTCTGAAGCCCGGCTTCCCTGCCGAGCGCGGCGGCCTCGACCTCGAGCCGTTTGTTGAGCGCGATCGAGCCGGGCGAGTTGAAGGTGAAGCGGGAGATGACCAGGATCGCCGCCGCCTGACCGCCGCCCTGGAGGTCGATCGTCTGCGCGGCGCGCTCGCGGATGCGGGGCCGGGCGCCGTCGAGGGCGGAGAGAACGAAGTAGCCCGAGCTGAAGAGGCCGGGGGTGGCCCGTTGCAGGCGTCGTGCCCGGCGTTTCAGCGAGGCGGAGTTGGACAGCACCTGGACGGTGGCACGGCGTAAACCGGCCTGCAGCGGATAGGACGCGCGGTATCCCAGACCGAGCTTTTCCTCGAGCACCGCAGCGCCGTCGCTCAGTCGAGCGATTCCGCCGGCGAGGGCAGTCGCGCCTGCAGCAAGACGCGCGACGCCGCCTTCGAGGCCACTGGCGGCGCGGGCAAGGCGGGCGGAGCCGTGGGCGAGTTGCTTGCCGGCGCCCTGCAATTTCTGCAAGCCGTCGGAGAGGCGCATGGTCCCTGCGCTCAACCGCTTGATCAGGACGATCCCCGATGCCAGCCAGTCGGTCACCAGATTTGCTTCCGCGGCGTCTTCGACCAGTCGCGACTGCAATGCCGCCAGTTCGGTGGGCAGGCCCGCGTAGCCCGGGGCGTAGGGCCCACCGCTGACCGGGTCGGTGCCACTCACCGCTGCCAGGGCCCGCCGGATCGCCTCCAGCGTCGCCCCGTAGCTGGGATCGGCCTTGCCGGTCGTCATGCCTTCGATCAGCTTCAGCGCCGTTTTCAGCTGCGCCTCGGCGTCTTCGGCCGGTGGCTGGAGGCGGGGAAGCGTCTGGTTTGCCTCCTCGTTCAGCGAGCGCTGCAGCGTGCGTGAGCGCCGCAGCGCGTTGTGGCGCAGGTTGGGGCCGAGGCTCTGCACCGCGAACTTCACGTTGAGGCCGGCGATCGCGACGCGATGCTGGGCGCCGGCCAGGCGCCGCGTGACCTTGGCGAAGGTCTGCAGCGCGCCCACCGCCCGTTCGCTGCCGGCACCTGCCTGCGCCAACCCGGAGGCGAGCGTCGTCGCCCCCTGGGTCGCCGTGTCTCCCCCCTGCGCAAGCAGCCCCGCGCCGTAGCTCGCTTTCGAGACGCCTTCGCGCAGCTGGGCGACGCCGGCTGCAGCGCGGCCGAGGTTGCGGCCCAGCCGCCCCAGCTGGGCGAGCGGTCCCGTCTCCCCGCCGGTGGCGAGCAGGGCGCCGGCCTGACGCAGGGGCGCGACTGCGCGCGAGACCTGCCCCGGCCCGATCACCGCCTGGACGCCGGGCTGGGCCGCGATCCGGCGCTGCCAGCGGCTCAGCGCTGCCAGCCGTCGCGGTTCGGTGACGGTGCCGTGGTCGGCGCTGGCGACGATCACGAAGGGCGCGTCGTACCCGGGCCCGATCGCCCGCTCGATCAGTTCGAAGTCCTCTCTGATCGGGTCGTCATGGGCAAGCTGGGTCTGGCTCGGCGGGCCGGTCTTGAGGCCGATCGCCGGGACGGCGAGGAGCAGGACGACGGCCCCGATCACAGCCGCCACCGGCGCCGGTCGGCGCAAAGCAGCGGCAACCAGGATCATCAAGCGCGAGCGGCCCTCGCCTGGCGCGGGGCCGATCCGCCAGCGGTCGACGTTCGGCCCGAGCAAGGTCAGGACCGCGGGCCCGGCGACGACCGCAACCAGGACGCTCAGGCCGACGACGAGGAACAGCGTCGCCGCCAGCGAGCCGAGCAGCGAGCCGGGGACGATGAAGAACGCGACCAGCATCGACAGCATCAGGGTGCTGCCGGCAAACACGGTGGTGCGGCCGGCCGAATGCCTCGTCGCCTGCGCCGCCTCGGCGGTCGAGGCGCCCCCCGCGAGCTCTTCGCGGAAGCGGGACACCATCAGCAGCGCGTAGTCGACGCCGAGCGCCAAGCCCATCATCGTGCAGACCGTCAGGGCGAAGGCGTCGACGCTGAACCAGTTGGTCAGGATCGAGAGCAGGCCGCGCGAGCTGATCACCGTCACCGCGCCGAAGGCCAGCGGCACGGCCGCAGCGACCGGCGAGCGGAAGACGAGCAGCAGGACGAACAGCAGGATCGGCATCGCGATCAGCTCGCCCCGCTCGGTGGCGGCGATCGAGTCGTCCTGAATCGCCCGCGAGAGGGTCGCGTAGCCGGTCTGGGTAGATCGCACCGGCGGATGGACGGTCGACTCGAGGATCCGGTTCAGCTCTGGAACCGTCTCGTTCACGGCCTCGTCGATGCCGACGTGGAAATCGGCGATGACGATCGCTCGGCGGGGACCGGGGCGGAGCCGCTGCACTTCCCCCCGGTCCCAGGGCGAGAGGGTCGTCACGGTCGGGTCGCGGCGCAAGACCCGGATCAGCTCCGGACCTTGACGGTCGAGCGCTTCGGCAGGACCCCGCAGGAGGATCACGAACGGGGCGCTGTCGCCGAAGTGCTCGCGCAGCATCTTGTTGGCCCGGGCTGCAGAGGTGCCGGGGATTTCGAGGCTGGTCGGGCTCAGCTTGCCCTCGACTCCGACGCCGATGATCCCGAGCACGACGAGAACCAAGACGGCCGAGGCCAGCACCCGGCGGGGGTGGCGGAGCAGGGCGGAGCGCTCGCCGGCGCGAGCGCGCGAGGATCCGTTGCGCCCTCTCCCCCTGCTCCTCGTCAAGGCCACCGTGCTAGTTTGGCGGTCAGGGACTACGGAGGGGGCTGAAGATGCGGAAGACTCTGTTAAGGACGCTGGTCGTGGTTGCCGCTGTTGCCCTGGTTGCCGCCGGCTCGGCCGACGCGATCAAGCTGCGGATCGGCAACATCATCATCACCGGCGACGGCGGCTTCACGCCGACCAAGCTGCCGAAGCACGAAAACGCGCCGATCAAGCTGTACGGCCACGGCAAGTTCAGCACCGTCGACGGCACCCGACCCTCGCCACTGCGGAAACTCGTGCTCGAATTCGACAAGCACGGCGCGGTCGAGACGCGCGGCCTCGAAAAATGCTCGATGCACAAGCTGGTGGCGACGACCGTGGCGACCGCTCGCAAGCTGTGCCCCGGCGCGATCGTCGGTACTGGCTTCGGCACGGGAGTAGTGGAGCTGCCCGAACAGCGGCCGATCGAGGTCTCCTCGCCGCTGACGCTCTTCAACGGGCCGGTCAAACACGGCAATCCGACCGTTCTCGGCCACGCCCACATCGACTATCCGGGGCCGACGACCTACGTGATCTCGGTCGAGATTCAGAAAGTCAACCATGGCCGCTACGGCTTCAAGACGGTGGCGAACTTTCCTCGCATCGCCAACGACTACGGCTCGCCGACCTCCGGCCACCTGACCATCGGCAAAACGTGGAAGTACAAAGGCGAGACGCTCAGCTACGCCAACGCCCACTGTGCCGACGGCCGGCTCCAGGCCAAGGCCCAGTTCACGTTCAAAGACGGCAGCTTCGTCGAGGGCACGATCTTCAAGCCCTGCCAAGTGCGGAAGTAATTCGCCTTCCTGGCAACCCAGCGCTACCCTGGTAGGTACCCGGGTGTTTAGGAGGCAGTGATGCGAAGGGGACTATCGGCGATGGGCATGCTGCTCGCGGCTTGTGCCGTGCTG
>Ga0307470_10000878_pt1 | contig 12548 bp, 10 predicted proteins | sample atmos_gasesAM3C__FD_204565 | JGI IMG/M metagenome (GOLD analysis project Ga0307470, IMG submission 204565) | Hardwood forest soil microbial communities from Morgan-Monroe State Forest, Indiana, United States - atmos_gasesAM3C_05 | ecosystem: Environmental > Terrestrial > Soil > Temperate forest... | reverse complement strand
AGGCCCTTGCCCAGGGACGAGACGACGCCGCCGGTCACGAAGATGTATTTCGGGGCCAACTCATCCTCCTCTCGTTAGCCATTGTCGGACATGCTCCTCTTCCATCGCGCGATTCGTCAGGGTGCCGTCGAGGCGAGCGTCCCGCACCTCGGCCAGCACGCGCGCGACGGCCGGACCCCGCGGAACGCCGAGGGCGACCACGTCGTCGCCGTCCAGGGACACGAGGCGCGGGTCGATGGTGACGAACCAGTCGAGCGCCGCGCGCAGGTCGTCCCCGCCCGAGAGCCAGAGCCAGGCGAGCTCGAGGGGCGCGCGCCCGCGGAGCTGCCGCGCGCGCTCGCTCGGCGCCGAGGCGCGCGCGAGCTCCGTCGCGAGCGCCGGACCGGTCGTGTGCGCCCGCTTCAGGACGGCCAGCGGCCCGCCGGAGAAGCCGAGCCGCGCCAGCGCCGCGTCGGCCACGGCGGGCGGCTGACCGTCTACCAGCGCGAGCGCAACCAGCCCGACCGCGTCGACGTCGAGAGCGTGTGCGTACGCCCACGCGAGGGCGCCGGCAAGCTCTTTCACGCGACGCCGGCTCGTCGCGGTGAACCGGTAGCGCGGGTCGAGGAGGCGAAAGGCACCGGAGCGTCCGAGCCCGGTGAGGATGTCCGCGGCCCGGGTCTCGCTCAGGATGTGCTCGATCTCGGCGGCGATTCGCTGGCCCGACAGCGCGGCGTACGGCGCCAGCCGCAGCGCGAGCGCCTGCGAGCGCGCCGTGGCGCGGTCCGGCGAGAGCCCGAGGCGGGCCGCGTACCGCGCGGCGCGGAAGATGCGAGTCGGGTCCTCGACGTACGAGAGCGGATGGAGCGTGCGCAGACGGCGCCGGGCCAGGTCGAGCCGTCCGCCGAGCGGATCGATCAGGCCGAAGTCGCCCGACGCGAGCTCGATCGCCATGGCGTTCACCGTGAAGTCGCGCCGCCGGAGGTCCTCGCCGATGCTCGCGGGCATCACGCGGGGCAAGGCCCCCGGAGACTCGTAGCGCTCCGAGCGCGACGTGGCCACGTCGATCCGCCCGAACGCGCGCGTCTCGATCGACGCGGTGAGGAAGCGGCGGTGCTCGATGACCGAGCCGCCGACCGCGCGGGCCAGGCGGCGAGCCACGGTGGGGCCGTCACCCTCGACCACGACGTCGAGGTCGCGCCGCTCGATGGTCGCGCCGCGCCAGAGGTCGCGGACGATCCCGCCCACCAGGAACGCGCGGCCGTCGTGTTCGTCCGCGATCCGGCCGATCGTCGTGAGCAGGTCCCGCGCATCGGCCGGGAGGCCGCGATTCACACGGCCCGCGGCCGAGGCGTCGGCCAGCGCGCCGCCGACGATGCGACCGCTGACCGCGCCGAGCGGCCCCTTCGGACCGCGCACGGGGACGAGGGGCGCGCCCGCGGCGAGCAAGCGGCGCACCGCCGCCTCGCCGGAGGCCGCGTCGACCGAGGGCAGCGGGCGCGCGATCTCCGCGGCGGGAAGCTCGCCGAGGCCCAGCGCCACGGCGCGCGCCAGATCCTCACGCAGCACGGCCGCGGCGCCCGCCGCGAGCCATCCGGCGTTGCGCTTGCGCGCGAGGGCGAGCGCGTCGGCCACCGTGATCTCCGCCGGCGCCGACGCGACCGGAACGTCGACGAGGTCCGCCGCCGCGAGCTCGACCTGGGGGTAGACGTGAGCCCGCTTCGCCATGCTCACGCTCGCGGGTGGAAGCGGCGGTACATGTTCACGACCGCCGCTGAGGGCAAGTGGGTGTAGATCTGCGTCGTCGCGATGTCCGCGTGACCGAGCATGGCCTGGATCGAGCGCAGGTCGGCGCCGCCCTCCAGGAGATGGCTCGCGAACGAGTGCCGGAGGACGTGGGGCGAGATGCGCTGCCGGAGGCCGGCGCGCGCCGCGGCGTGGCGGACGATCGTCCACAGGGACTGCCGCGAGAGGCGCCCGCCCCGCGGGTTCACGAACAGCCGGCCGGAGTCTCGCCGCCGCGTGCACGCCGGGCGGACGTCGCGCAGATACCGCGCGACCCATTGCACGGCCTCGCCGCCGACGGGCACGAGACGCTGCTTTCGCCCCTTGCCGGTGCACACCACGTAGCCCGCGCTCAGGTTGACGTCGTCCAGCGTGAGCCCCAGGCACTCGGAGGCCCGCATCCCCGTCGCGTAGAGCAGCTCGAGCGCGGTCCGATCGCGGATGCCGCGCGGCTCGCTCACGTCCGGCGCCTCGACGAGAGCGGCGGCCGCCTCCCGCGAGAGCGTGCGCGGCAGCGCACGGGGCCGGCGCGGCGCCTCCAGATGCTCGGTGGGATCGCGGCGCAGCGCGCCCTCACGGACCAGATGCTTGTAGAGACCGCGCAAGGCGGAGACGCGCCGCGCGACGCTGGCGGGTCGGAGGCCTTGGGTTCGCAGGCGTTCGAGGTACTCGACGATGTCGTCGGGGCCGACCCGGCCGAGCGTACGGCGGTGATCGCTCAGGAAACGGGTGAAATCGGTGAGATCCCTGCGGTACGCGTCGAGAGTATTCCGGGCTGCCCCCCGCTCAGCCTGGAGGGCGCCGAGATACTCAACGACGACATCGGTCATAGAGTGACCACGTCGGATAATATCACGACGCTCCATCGGGGTGAAGCGTCCGCGTCGACGCGCGACGGCGCTCAGATCTCGGCGACTTCGCCGCGTTTGCGCCGCGCGTAGAGCCGCAGCAGCACCGTCCGCTCCGACATGCCGAGCGCGACGCTGGCCGCCCAGAAGGCCGCACCGCCGACTGCGATCGTGGCCCCGAGCCAGGCGACGTCGAGCGCGAAGGTCGGCCTCGGCGGCCACAGCGCGAGCGCGAGCCAGCACGCGCCGGCCAGTGGCAAGGACGCGAGCGTCGTGCGAAAAGCGCTGCTCAGGAGCGCGCGGCCGCCGAGCCGGCCGAGCCGGATGCGCGCGATCACGATGAGCGCGAGCAAGTTCACGAGTGCTCCCACGGACGAGGCGCCGGCGAGCCCGGCGAAGCCGAACGGCCACATCAGCGCGAGCGCCGCCACCACGTTGGCGGCGATCGCCACGACGCCCCACCGCACGGCAGTACCAGCCTCGCCGAGCGCGTAGAAGACCTGCGCGGCGATGCGCGAGCCGGCGAAGGCGACGAGCCCGACCGCGTACCACGCGAGCGCCTCCGCGGTGGCCGCGGTCTCGGCCGGGCCGAATCGGCCGCGCTCGAACAGCACCCGCACGATCGGTGTCCGGAGCATGATCAGGCCCACCGTGGCCGGCAGCGACACGTAGAGCGCCAGCCGCAGCGCGAAGTTCAGCGTGCCGGCGAGCGCCCGGTGATCGCCCGTCGCGGCCTGGCGCGACATGACGGGCAGCGATGCCGACGCGAGCGCGATCCCGAACACCCCCAGGGGAAACTCCATGACCCGGTCGGCGTAGTACAGGTACGAGATCGATCCGAGCGGCAGGAGCGAGGCCAGCAGGGTGTTGACGAAGACCATCACCTGCACCGCCGCCAGCCCGAAGACGGCCGGCAGCAGCAGGCGCGTGATCCGGGCGATCGCCGGATGACGCAGCTCGGCCGACGGCGCGATGAGGAGCCGGCAGGCCGACAGATCCGGGAGTTGGGCGAGCAGCTGGCCGAGCCCGCCGATGAGGACGCCGATGGCCAGCGAGACGATCGGCGGCTCGACGCGAGGCGCGAGCAGCAGGACGGCGGCGATCATCCCGACGTTCAGCACGGCCGAGCCGATCGCGCCCGCGAAGAAGCGGTCGTGGGAGTTCAGCACGCCGGTGGCCATCGCCGCCAGGCCGACCAGGATGAGGTACGGGAACATGATCCGGGTCAGCCGCACCGCCAGCTCGGCCTGCCCCGGGTCGCTCGTGAATCCCGGCGCGATGACGCGAACGACCCAGGGAGCGCCGAGGATGCCCAGCACGGTCGTGACGGTCAGCGCGATGAGCGCCAGGCCCAGCACGGCGCGCAGCATCCGGACGAGCTCGGGCCGCTCCCGGGTCGCGACGTAGTCGGTGAAGACCGGGATCATCGCGGTCGACAGGGCGCCCTCGGCCAGGACACGGCGGAGGATGTTGGGAATGCGAAACGCGACGAAGAACGCGTCGGTCACGGGCCCGGCACCGAACGCGCGCGCCACCACCATGTCGCGCACGAAGCCGAGCACGCGGCTGACCAGGGTCGCCCCCGCGATGCCGCCGAGGGCCCGGACGACCTGTCCCTCGCTGCGGCTCACCTTGAAATTCCCGCGTCGGTACGGCATGATGCACGGCGTACCTGACGGCGAATCGAGCGAATCGAAGGAGCGTTCACGTGGCGAATACGAAGTCGGCGATGAAGCGCATACGGCAGAACGAGCGGCGCCGTCTGCGCAACCGGGCGATGCGCTCGAAGATCCGCGGCTCGGTGAAGACCGCGCGCGCTGCCGAGGGCGCCGCGCGCCCGGCGGCCATCCTCGAGGCCATCCGCGTTCTCGACAAGGCTGTGAGCAAGGGCGTGATTCACCGCAACACCGCCGCGCGCAAGAAGTCCGCGCTCGCGCGGCGTCTCGCCACCGCGTAGCCCCCGTTCCCGCCGCGTCTCGCGCGGGTCCGCGGCTCGGACCGGCTCACCGCGCGTCCCCACCCGCGGCGCACCGAGGCGACGAGCGGCCCGCCGGCCGCGTCCGCTCGGCCAGCCGGTAGAAGACGTCGAGCGCGCCGTCCGCGAGACAGCTCGCGGTATCCGGCCCGTAGAGCGTCGCGCAGGCGACGTAGCTCTTGCTCGCGGCCGCCTCGGGCCCCATGAAGTAGCCGAGGTAGTCGTTCGATAAGCCCGCCAGGAAGACCGCGCCGAAGAGCCCGCGCAGCTCGCGCTTGATCGCCAGGCCGAACGACGTCTGGAGCTCGCCGGGAATCGTTACCCAGGCGGTGTCGCCCACCGCCGCGCCGATCAGCTCGGTCTCGGCCGCCAGCCCGAAGAGCGGGAGCGCGAAGAACCCGGGCACCCAGCCGCCCACGCAGCGCTTGAGCGACACCGCCGGCCGCGGCAACGCGACGGTTTGCCGCGCGACGCGCAGCCCGACGGCGGGCACGGCTCGGGCCTCGGCCCAGCCCGTCTCGACGGCCGCCGCGAGCGCGCCGGCGGTCTCGCGCAGCGCGGTCAAGCCGTGACCCGCGGGGCTCACGTCGCCCACGGCTCCGTTGACGAAGAGGGCCGGCACGCCGAGCCGCTGCTCGAGCATCGCGGAGGCAGCACCCGTCACGTCGCCCGATAGCTGCAGGCTTCCTGCCGGGAACATCGTGCCGTGGATCGCGAAGTTCCAGACGACCGCGAGCGGCTTGCCGTCCGTGCGCGTGATCTTGAGGACCACGATCTCCGGATCGAGGGGCTCGCGGATACGGCTCGAGGTGACGGCCGGCGCGGTCACCCGGGTCGCGGCGAGGAGCGCCGGGGCTCGCGCGCCGTCGGCCCGACGGATCGCCGCCGCCACGCCCTCGATGAGCGCGGAGCGGACCGTCGAGTCCATGCGATCGACGGCGATCAGGCCGCTGAGCTCGGAATCCATGAAGGCGCCGGGGCCGGAGTGCGTGTGGGAGGCCGACACGATGAGCGTCGCCGGAGGAAAGCTCGTCGCGGTCAGGCGCTCCTGGAGCGCGGTGATGAAGGCGCGATCGACCGCGATCAGGTCGACCGTGACCCACGCCACGCGCGCCTTCGGGTTCTCGAGCACCAGCGCCCGCGCCCCCACCGGATCGTGCTGGCCGGCGGACGGCCGGAACCAGAAGGCATAGCGGTAACGGCCGAAGAGATCGGGAAAGAGCAGCCGTCGCTGCAGGCCGCCGTAGCCGGCCAGCGGCGTTCCGGGCGGCACGCGGAAGACGGCGTACTCGGCGCCGGCGGTCACGCACTCGGCGCAGCGCTCGGCCGCGCCGGCGGAGGCGACGATCGACGTGAGCCCGAGGAGAAGGCCGGCGAGGATCGAGCGGCCGATCACCGCTCCGCGCACAGATCGGCCACCAGCGCCGCCATCTCCGCCCGCGGCTCGCCGCTGCTCTTGAGCCTGTGCTCGGTCTCCCAGCATCGCCGGATCTGCCGGGCGAAGTGGGTGTCCGAGCGCTCGGCGCTCGTGAGCGTCGCGATCACCCCCGGTGGCAGACGGAGCGCGCGGGCGATCTCGTCGACGGACCGGCCCCGGCGCCGCGCCGCGACCGCCGTCCACGCGGTCCGCACGTTGCGCACGAGGACCGCGAGCAGGAGTAGCGCGTCCTCGGTGGCGAGCAGGCGGTCGAGCGTCCGGAGTGCAGCCGCCACGTCTCGCTTCTCGACGGCGCGCGGGAGGTCGAAGAGCTCGCTGAGCCGATGCTCGCCGACGATCGCCCCGACGTCACGGACGCCGACGTTGCGATTGTCGGGTCCGCCGGCGAGCGCCGCCTTGCGCACCTCGCCCATCAGGGTTGCCGTGTCCTCGCCGGTCAGCTCGACGAGCAGGCGCGCCGCTTCGTCGGTGACCGTCAGCCCCTCGAGCGCCGCGCGCTGGCGAAGCCAGCCCGCGAGCTCGCGCGGCGGGCGATCGGGCAGCGTGACGATCGCGGCCGCCGGTACCGCGCCGAGCAGCCAGTGGTCGCGGCGGTCGCGGTTTGCGCGGAGCGACTCGTCGGCCAGCAGCAGGAGGCATGTCGCCGGGTTCGGGCTCTTGACATAGGCGGCGAGCGACTCCGCCGTCTTCGCGCTGAGGGCCTGGGCGCGGCGCACGACGACGAGCCGCCGCCCACCTCCGAACGGCAGCGTCATGGCGGACTGCACGATCTCGTCGACCGAGTGCTCGAGCCCGTCGAAGACCTCGCGCCCCCAGGCGGCCAGCGAGGAATCGGGGAAGAGCGCGCGGGTCACCGCCGCGAGGGTGTCGTCGAGGAGCTGGCCGTCGTCACCGTGGAGCAAGGCGACGGCCGGGGCCTCGCCGCGCTCCACGCTCTTCGCGAAGGCGGTATGGTCCACGCGCTCAGAACCGGCTGAGGGTGAGGCTCACGATCCCGCGCCCGATCTCGGTGGCGGCCGTCTGCACCGCGACCTCCTCGACCGCAATGGTCTGGGACACGGCGCTCTGGACCAGGAAGTCGGCCCTCTCGCTAAGGCTGTGCTCCTCGAACAGCACGGCGTTCTTCTTCATGTCGAGCAGCTTGATATTCACCGTGACGGTTAGGCGATACTGCTTCACGCTGGCTTGCGAGTCGTACGAGATCTGATAGACGGAGTAGCTGATCACTTCGCCCTCGAGGACCGAGTCGGCGTCTTCGCGGTTGACCACGCGGAGCCGCCCGTTGGTGGAGAAGGCCGTGAGGACTCCGTTCGTGACCAGGTTCTCGACCCTGGGCGTTCCGGTCTTGTTGACGAAGAGCGGCACCGCGACGGTCTGGATGTGGTCGGGAAGGGTCCCGCGAAACGAATATCCGCAGCCCGCGACGGCTGCGGCGAGCAAGCCGAGCGCGAGCGCGCGGCCTCCTGCCCTCACGCCCGCGTCACGATGTTGACGAGGCGGTTGGGTACGACGACGACCTTCTCGACGCGCCGCTGTCCGAGCCACGGCCTGACGCGCTCGTCGCCGAGGGCCAGCTGGCGCACCCGCTCTTCGGCGGCGTCCACGTCGACGACCAGTCGCCCGCGCACCTTGCCGTCGACCTGGACGACCACGGTGACCTCGGTCTTCTGGAGCGCCGCCGGGTCCGCCTCCGGCCAGCGCTGCCGGAAGAGGCTCTCCGAGTGACCGAGCCGCGACCAGAGCTCTTCCGTCACGTGCGGACAGAACGGGCCAAGCAGCAAGAGCAGCGTCTCGGTCGCCTCGCGCAGGAGTGCGGTCCGCTCGGGATTGGCCCCGCCGCCCGCCCCCGAGGCCTGCTCGTAGGCCTGCAGCGCGTTGAAGAGCTCCATGATCGCGGCGATCGCGGTGTTGAAGTGGTGCTCGCGCTCGATGTCGTCGGTGACGCGCCGGATGGTCTCGTGAATCGCCCGCCGAAACGCTATGGAGCTCGGGTGGGTCGAGACGACCCCCCCGAGTGCCCCCCCGGTTCGCTCGAGGGCTGTAACCGTTTCAAGCCCGCGCGCCGGACCGAGCTCGGAAGTGTGCGCGAGGACGAAGCGCCAGACGCGGTTCAAGAAGCGCGAGGCGCCCTCAATCCCCTGGTCGTTCCACTCCAGGTCCTTCTCCGGCGGAGCGGCGAACAGCTCGAAGAGGCGGCCGGTGTCGGCGCCGTACTTCTCGCGAACGAAGTCGTCGGACACCACGTTGCCCTTCGACTTGGACATCTTCGCGCCGTCCTTGATGACCATGCCCTGGCTGAGCAGCGCCATGAAGGGCTCGTCGATCTTCGTGAGACCCAGATCGCGGAGGACCTTCGTGTAGAACCGCGCGTAGAGGAGATGGAGCACGGCGTGCTCGATGCCGCCGATGTACTGGTCGACCGGCATCCAGTAGTCGGCGGCGCTCTGCTCGAACATGCCGCTCTCGTAGCGCGGCGAGCAGTAGCGCAGGAAATACCACGAGGACTCCACGAAGGTGTCCATCGTGTCGGTCTCGCGCCGCGCCGGCCCGCCGCACCGGGGACAGGTCGCGTTGACGAAGCTCGCGACGTTCGCCAAGGGCGAGCCGCCCTTGCCGGAGAGTTGCACGTCGCGCGGGAGCGTGACCGGGAGGTTCTCCTCGGCCTCGGGCACCATGCCGTCGACGTCGCAGTAGAGCACCGGAATCGGCGCGCCCCAGTAGCGCTGGCGACTGATGCCCCAGTCGCGGAGACGGTAGTTCACCTTGCCGGTGCCGAGCCCGCGCGAGACCAGCCAGTCGATCGCCTGGCGCTTGGCGGCGGCGACGGTGAGGCCATCGAGGAAACCGGAGTTGATCTTGACGCCGTCGCCCGCGTACGCCTTGCCCGTCCACCCGTCCGGGCGCTTGACGGTCTCGATGATCGGCAGGGCGTGCTGCTCGGCGAACTCCCAGTCCCGCTCGTCCTCGCCGGGCACTGCCATGATGGCGCCGGTGCCGTAGCCCATCAGGACGTAGTCGGCGAGGAACAGCGGGATGGCGGCGCCGTTGAACGGGTTCACGACCTGAGCCGACAGACGCAGGCCGCGCTTGGGCCGGTCGGCGGCGGTCCGCTCGATCTCGGACTGGCGCCCGACCTCGGCGCGGAACTGCGCGACCGTCGCGCGCTCGGCCGGATCGGTCACGATGCGGTCGACCAGCGGGTGCTCCGGGGCCAGCACCGCGTAGGTCATCCCGAAGGCCGTGTCGGGGCGCGTGGTGAAGACGCGGATCGAGAGACCCGGCGCGCCGGCCACTGGCAGGTCGAACTCGGCGCCCTCGCTCTTGCCGATCCAGTTGCGCTGCATGGTCAGCACGCGCTCCGGCCAGCCGGGCAAGCGGTCACACCACTCGAGCAATTCCTCGGCGTAGCTGGTGATCTTGAAGAACCAGCCGTCGATCTCGCGCGGCGTCACCACGGAGTCGCAGCGCCAGCACCGGCCGTCCTCGACTTGCTCGTTGGCGAGCACCGTCTGGCAGGACGGGCACCAGTTCACGGTCGAGCGCTTCCGGTAGGCGAGCCCCCGCTCAAGCATCTTGATGAAGATCAGCTGCTCCCACCGGTAATAGGACGGATCGCAGGTGGCGACCTCCCGATCCCAGTCGTAGGAGATGCCCATCTTCTTGAGCTGGTTGCGCATGTAGTCGATGTTCTCGTACGTCCAGATGACCGGGTGCACGCCGTGCTCGATGGCGGCGTTCTCGGCCGGCAGGCCGAACGCGTCCCAGCCCATCGGATGCAGCACGTTGTACCCGCGCATCCACTTGAAGCGCGCGAGGAGGTCGCCGATCGCGTAGACGCGCACGTGACCCATGTGGATGCGGCCGGACGGGTACGGGAACATCTCGAGGCAGTAGTACTTCGAGCGGCCGGGATCCTCGCGGACCCGGAATTGCTTGGTGTCTTCCCAGATCCCCTGCCACTTCGTTTCGATCTCGCGGAACGGATAGCGGTCGTCGGCCATGTTTCGTAAATTTCTCACATCCTTGGCAGGCCGGGGCAAGAAAGTGCTGGCGGGAGCGAGGTCGAGGGAGCCGGTCGGCGTGGCGCGGCCGCTCTTCGGGCCGCGCCACGTCGGAACCGGGCTCCTATTTCAGGGATGCAGCAGCTTCGTTGGCCAGCTTCAGCGACTCGGCATGCTTGCCCGAGTCGTGGAGCTTCTGGGCCTCGTCGAGCTGAGCCACTGCCTTCTTCACCTTCGGATCGTCCGCCTTCATCTTGGCGGCGGCGTCCCGGGTCTCCTTGATGACCTTGGGACATGAGCTCGCGAACGCGGCGCCGCTGGTGAAGGCCAGCGCGACCGCTACAGCTGTGACTGCCATGAGCTTTCTCATGTGCTGTCACCCCCCTCCTGAGCCGGTTGGCTCTCAGCATTGTAACAGTCCCCTGTGGATTGGGGTTCCCTTGCCGGGGGGTGGAAGTGGTCGAAGATCCGCTGAGCGAGCTTCGGGGTGACCTTCGGCACCGCCGCCAGCTCGGCCACCGAGGTCTCGCGAATGCGCCGCGCGGAGCCGAGGGTCTTGAGCAGGCTCGTCCGGATCGCCGGCCCCACGCCCGGAATCGTGTCGAGCACCGACTGGATCGTGCGTGTCGCGCGGAGCTTCTTGTGATACGTGATCGCGAAGCGATGGGCCTCGTCGCGGATGCGCTGCAGCGTGTGGAGCGCGGGCGAAGTTTGATCGAGCACGAGGGGGTGCAGGCTGTCGGCCTGGTAAACCTCTTCGGCCTGCTTGGCGAGCCCGACGGCCGGAATGTAGTCGAGTCCGAGGTCCTGCAGCACCTTGAGCGCGACGTTGAGCTGGCCGCGTCCGCCGTCGATCAGGACGAGGTCAGGCAGCACGCTCCCCTGCTCGAGCGCCTTCGCGAATCGCCGCGTGAGCACCTCGCTCATCGAGGCGAAGTCGTCGGCGCCGGCCACCGTGCGGATCTTGAATCGCTTGTAGTCGTCCTTCTTGAGGCCGCCGTTCTCCCAGACGACCATCGAGCCGACCTGCTCGGTTCCCTGGATGTTGGAGATGTCGTAGCCCTCGATGCGATTGGGCAGCCCCGGCAGGCCGAGCGCGCGCTGGAGCTCCTCGAGGACGAGCTGCTGTCGGTTGTCGCGCGAGAGCAGGCGGTTCTGGAGCGCGATGGCGGCGTTGGCCTCGGCCATCGCGACGAACTGCCGCTTGGCGCCGCGCTGGGGTGCCAGCATCTGGACGCGGCGGCCGCCGCCGAGGGTGGCGAGCCATTCGGCGGTCAGCTCGGCCTCCGGCAGCTCCTCGGAGAGCAGGATCTCCGGCGCCGGCGGCACCGTCTTACCGTAGAACTGGCGGACGAACGCGGAGAGGATCTCGCCGTCGCTCCACCCGGCGACCCGGTCGAAGAAGAACGGCTCCTGCCCGACCAGCCGGCCCTTGCGCACGAAGAACAGCTCGACGCAGGCGTCGCTGCCCTGGCGGACGACGCCGACCACGTCCTGGTCCACGTCGTCCGTCGAGATGATCTTCTGGCGCTCCCGCACCTTGTTGAGGGACTGGATCTGATCGCGCAGCACCGAGGCGCGCTCGAACTTGAGCTCGGCGGCGGCCTCCTCCATTTCCTTGGTCAAGCGGCGCGCCAGCTCCTCGTCCCGGCCCTCGAGAAAGTGCATGACGTCCTGCACCGTCCTGGCGTAGCCCTCGCGCGTCTCCCAGCCCGTGCAGGGCGCGTTGCAGCGATGGATCGCGTACTGGATGCAGGGCCGCTCGAGCGAGCCGTCGATCGTGATGGAGCACGTCCTGAGGGGGAAGAGCTGGCGCGTGAGCCGGAGCGTCTCGCGCATCGCGGTGGCTGGATAGAACGGCCCGTAGTACTGAGCGCCGTCGCGCTGGACCCGCCGCGCCACCACGAGGCGCGGGAACGGCTCGTTGGTGGTGAGCTTCAGGAAGGGATAGTGCTTGTCGTCGCGCAGGATGATGTTGTAGCGAGGCCGGTGCTTGCGCACCAGGTTGGCCTCGAGCATCAGCGCCTCGAGCTCGTTGTCGGTGACGATGTACTCGAGGTCGCGGACCTGGCGGACCAGCGCGTCGGTCTTGGGATCGCGCGGACGCGACTCCTGGAAGTACGAGCGCACGCGGCTCTTCAGGGAGGCGGCCTTGCCGACGTAGAGCACCTGCTGCTTGCCGTCCCGGTACAGGTAGACACCGGGCTGGTCGGGGACCCGGGCGAGCTTGTCTTCGAGGAGACTCACTTCAGCTGCTGCTTGCGGAGGGCCTTGAGCCGGTCGCGCAGCTCGGCGGCCTGCTCGAAGTCGAGGCGCTTGGCCGCCTCCTTCATGCGCGTCTCCAGCTCGCCGATGCGCGCCTGCAGGGCCGCCGGCGACTCGAACGTCTCCGGGGCCTTCTCCTCGACCGGCACCGTGTAGTAGTCGCGCTCGTAGATCGTCTGGAGCAGCTCGTGGATCGACGACTTGATCGATTCCGGCGTGATCCCGTGGGCCTCGTTGTAGGCGCCCTGGAGCTCGCG
>Ga0307470_10000877_pt1 | contig 12572 bp, 9 predicted proteins | sample atmos_gasesAM3C__FD_204565 | JGI IMG/M metagenome (GOLD analysis project Ga0307470, IMG submission 204565) | Hardwood forest soil microbial communities from Morgan-Monroe State Forest, Indiana, United States - atmos_gasesAM3C_05 | ecosystem: Environmental > Terrestrial > Soil > Temperate forest... | reverse complement strand
GGCCAGGCAGATCTCCGGGTCGGCGCCGCGCTCGAAGCGGTGCGAGGCGTCGGTGTGGAGGCCGAAGCGCTTGGCGGTCCGGCGCACCGCCTGGCGGTCGAAGTGAGCGCCCTCGAGGAGGATCTCGGTGGTCGCCGCGGTCACCTCGCTGTCGGCCCCCCCCATCACCCCGGCGAGGCCGACCGGCGCGCGGGCGTCGGCGATGACCAGGACCTCGGGGTCGAGCTCGCGCACGGCGCCGTCGAGCGTCGTCAGCCGCTCGCCTTCGTGGGCGCGGCGGACCACGATCCGGTGCTCGGCGAGCTTCGCCAGGTCGTAGGCGTGGAGCGGCTGGCCGAGCTCCCAGAGGACGAAGTTGGTGACGTCGACGACGTTGTTGATCGAGCGCAGGCCGATCGAGGCGAGGCGGCGCCGCAGCCACTCCGGGCTGGGGCCCACCTCGACGCCGCAGATCACCCGCCCGACGTAGCGCGGGCAGCCGGCCTCGTCGCGGACGTCGACCTCGACCGGCCGGTCCCCCAGGCGCTCGGGGAGGGCGAAGCTGGGGGGCGAGAGGGGCCGGCCGTAGAGCACCGCGAGCTCGCGCGCGACGCCCAGGTGATTCATGCAGTCGGGACGGTTGGAGGTGATATCGATGTCGAGGACGACGTCGCCCGCGGCCTCCCCCTGATGCATCTCCTCGATGCCAGTCTCCTCGATGTCAGTCTCCTGGATGCCAGTCTCCTCGATACCTTCTACCGCCAGGCCGGCGAAGGTGAGCCGGCGGGCGACGGCGGCCGGCGGCTCGGGCAGCTCGACGTACTGGGCGAGCCAGTCGAACGAGAAGAGCATCAGCCGTGGACCTGCCGCAGCAGGCGCTCGTCGTTCTCGAACAGCAGGCGGATGTTGCCGACGTCGTAGCGGTTCATCGCCACCCGGTCGGGGCCCATGCCGAAGGCGAAGCCGCTGTAGCGGTCGGGGTCGATGCCGCAGCTATCGAGCACGCGCGGATCGACCATGCCGCAGCCCAGGATCTCCATCCAGCCGGAGCCCGAGCAGACCTCGCACCCCCGCCCGCCGCAGAACGAGCAGGTGACGTCGACCTCGGCCGAGGGCTCGGTGAAGGGGAAGAAGCTGGGCCTGAGGCGCACCTCGGTCGCCGGCGTGAAGAGGCGCTTCAGGAACGCCTCGAGGGTCCCCTTCAAGTGCCCGAAAGTGATCCCCTCCGCCACCGCCAGCCCCTCGACCTGATGGAACATCGGCGAGTGGCGCAGGGTGTTGTCGTTGCGGTAGACCCGGCCCGGGCAGATGACGCGGATGGGCGGCCGGCGCGCCAGCATGGTGCGGATCTGGACCGGCGAGGTATGGGTGCGCAGCAGTAGGCCGTTCTGGAGGAAGAAGGTGTCCTGCGCGTCGCGCGCCGGATGGTCCAAGGGGAAGTTCAGGGCCTCGAAGTTGTGGTAGTCGTCCTCGACCTCGGGGCCCTCGGCGACGCTGTAGCCGAGCTCGGCGAAGATCTCGGTCATCTCCTCGACGACGAGGGAGACCGGGTGGACGCTCCCCAGCGCCGGCCGGCGGCCGGGGAGGGTGACGTCGACCCCCGCCGCGCGCCGCGCCGCCGCCCCCTCCTCCGCGGCCAGCCGGGCGTCGAGCGCCGCGAGGCGCTCCTCCACCGCGACCCGCAAGGTGTTGACGGCGGCGCCATAGGCCTTCCGCTCCGCGGCGGGGACCTCGCCGATGCGGGCGAGGAGGCCGCGGACGATCCCCTGCTTGCGCCCCACCCAGGCGAGGCGCAGCGCCTCCCAGTCGGCGCGGGTCGCGGCCCGCCCGGCCTCGCGCGCGAAGCGCTCGGCGAGAGCCGCCGGGTCGGCCGCCTCTCCCGCCGGAGAGGGCATTACGCCTCCTGGGGAGCCGCCGGGGCGCCGGAGCGGGAGGCGGCGGGAGGCTCACTGCCGAGCGCGCCCTTCGCCAGCTCGGCGAGCGCGGCGAAGGCCTCCGGCTCGCGCACCGCGAGATCGGCGAGGACCTTGCGGTCGAGGCTGGAGCCGGCGGCCTTGAGACCGGCGATCAGCCGGCTGTAGGAGAGGCCGTGCAGGCGCGCCGCCGCATTGATGCGCACGATCCACAGGGCGCGCAGCTGGCGCTTCTTCTGGCGGCGGTCGCGATAGGCGTACGAGAGAGACTTGTCCACCGCCTGCTTGGCGATGCGGTGGGCCTTCGACTTCATGCCGTAGAAGCCCTTGGCCAGGCCTAGGATCTTCTTACGGCGCTCCTTGCGCTTGTTTCCACGCTTGACACGTGACATGTCGAACCTCGTTTCTGCCCCGCTGCGGGGTGGCCGAGGGGGCGGTCAGTGGCCCGCGCAGTCAGCTCGTCCGATGGCGATTCGGGGACGATTGGGGCGCACCATCGTGCGCCGCTGCCGGGGGCCGCGGCCCCGGTGGACAGGTCCCTTCCCACCGGCGGCCGATGTGGTTTTCGGTGCGGAGAGGCTACTTGTGCAGCATCTCCTTGATGATGCCGGCGAACGCGGGCGAGGCCACCACACCCTTGCGCAGGCTGCGCTTGCGCTTGGTGGTCTTGGAGGTCAGCATGTGGCTGTGCATCGCCTGGTGGCGCGTCACCTTGCCGCCCGCCGTGATCTTGAACCGCTTCGCGACACCCTTGTGCGTCTTCTGCTTCGGCAAGGGTTGCTCCTTTCTCTCTTCTCTCTGCGAGAACGACGGCTAAGCGCTGGCGTCCTCTTTCTTGACGCGCTGGCGCGGGGGCCCCAGGATGGCGTGCATCCGGTTGCCCGTCATTTCAGGCGAGGATTCTACCACTCCCCGCTCGCCCACGTCCTGGGCCACCCGGGCGAGGAGCTTGCGGCCGAGGTCGGTGCGCGCCATCTCGCGGCCGCGGAACTGCACCGTCGCCTTGACCTTGTCGCCCTCGTCGAGAAAGCGCAGCACGTTCTTGAGCTTGAAGTCGTAGTCGTGCTCGTCGATGTTGGGCCGGAACTTGACCTCCTTGACGTGCACGGTGTGCTGCTTGCGCTTCGACTCGTGCGCCTTCTTCTTCTGCTGGTAGAGGAACTTGCCGAAGTCCATGATGCGGCAGACCGGGGGCGAGGCCGCCGGCGCCACCTCCACCAGGTCCAGCCCCTGCTCCGTCGCCCGCCGCAAGGCGTCCTCGATCGGCACGATCCCGGCCTGGGACCCGTCGCCGTCGATCAGGCGCACCTCGCGCACTCGGATACGTGTGTTGACCCGCGTCGTTTTGTCGATGCTCAGGTTGAGCTCACCCCCTGGAGAGCGTGGTTGGTCAAGCGCCCCGCGAGGAAGTCGCGCGGCCTCATAGGTCGTTGGCGCGCCGCGACGTCAGGTCGCGGACGCGCGCCACGAAGGCGTCGATCGGCAGCGCGCCCAGGTCATCGCCCGAGCGCCGGCGCACCGCCACCGTCCGGTCCTCCTGCTCACGCCCGCCGACGACGAGCATGTAGGGGACCTTCTGCACCTGCGCCTCGCGGATCTTGTAGCCCAGCTTCTCGTTGCGGGCGTCGAGCTCCGCGCGCAGGCCGGCCTGGGCGAGGGCGGCGCGCACCTCCTCGCCGTAGGCGGAGAACTTTTCGGAGACCGGCAGCACCACCGCCTGGACCGGCGCCAGCCAGACCGGGAACGCCCCGGCGGTGTGCTCGATCAGGACCGCCATGAAGCGCTCGAAGGAGCCCAGCATGGCGCGGTGGATCATCACCGGCCGGTGCTCGCCGCCGTCGGCGCCGACGTAGGCGAGCGCGAAGCGCTGCGGCATCTGGTAGTCGAGCTGCACGGTGCCGAGCTGCCAGCTGCGGCCGAGCGCGTCGGCGACGTGGAAGTCGATCTTCGGCCCATAGAAGGCGCCGTCGCCGGGATTGACCTTGTAGGCGAGGCCGCGGCCGCCGAGGACGGCGGCGAGCGCCCCTTCGGCATGGGCCCACATCTCGGCGGTGCCGATCGACTTCGCGGGGCGGGTCGAGAGCTCGATCGCCGCCTCGCCGAAGCCGAGCGTGCGGTAGATCTCGAGGATCATGTCGGTGGCCGCCAGCACCTCGCCCTCGATCTGCTCCTCCGCACAGAAGATGTGTGCGTCGTCCTGGCAGAACGAGCGCACCCGGAACAGACCCGAGGTGACGCCGCTGCGCTCGTAGCGGTGCAGGCGGCCGAAGTCGGCGTAGCGCAGGGGCAGGTCGCGGTACGAGCGCATCCGCGCCCCGTAGATCAGGCAGGCCGCCGGGCAGTTCATCGGCTTGACCGCGAACTGCTTCTCGTCGACCTCGGTGAAGAACATGGCCTCGCGGTAGTTGGCGTAGTGCCCGGAGGTCTTCCACAGCTCGAGGTCCATGATCTGCGGCGTCAGCACCTCGCCGTAGCCGTAGCGGCGGTGGAGCTCGCGCACGTAGTCGACGAGCGCGTTGTAGACGAACGCTCCCTTGGGGTGGAAGAACGGCGAGGCCGGGGCGAGCGGGCTGAAGCTGAAGAGGTCGAGCTCGGCGCCCAGGCGCCGGTGGTCGCGCGAGCGCGCCTGCTCCAGGCGCTCGAGGTATTGGTCGAGCTCGGCCTGGGAGGCGAAGGCGGTGCCGTAGATGCGCTGCAGCCGCTCGTTGGCCTCGTCGCCCTTGAAATAGACGCCCGACGACTCGAGGAGCTTGACCGCCCCGATCTGGCCGAGGCGCTGGACGTGGGGACCGCGGCAGAGATCGAGGAAACCGCCGTCGCTCCGCTCGCCGGCATGGCGGTAGAGGGTGATCGGCTCGCCCGCCGGGATGTCCTTCAGGCGCTCCACCTTGAGGTCGTTGCCCTGGCGGGCGAAGATCTCCTCGGCCTCCGCGCGCGACACCTCCCGGCGCTCGAAGCCGCCGCCCTCGGCGACGATCTTCCGCATCTCGGCCTCGATCGCCGCGAGATCCTCGGGGGTGAACGGGCGCGGGAAGCGGAAGTCGTACTGGAACTTCTCGCTGTGGTCCTGCCGGCCGGCGTCCACCTGGGCCTCGGGGAAGAGGCGCTTGACGGCGTCGGCGAGCACGTGCTCGGCGCTGTGGCGCACGAAGTCGCCGGCCTCCGGGCTCTTGGCGGTGAAGATGCGGAACCTGCCGCCGGCGGCGAGCGGCTGGCGCAGGTCGACCCTGCCGCCGTCGAGCTCGGCCCCCACCGCGTCCTGGGCCAGGCGCGGCCCGATCGCCGCGGCGACCTCGAGCGGCGTGGTGCCGGGCGCCACGGCGCGCACCGAGCCGTCGGGAAGGGTGAGGCGGATCGCCTCGGCGAGGGTACCCACGGTGGACTGGCCTGCGGCGGTGCCGGGCGGGGAGCCCGCGGTACCGGACGTCACGAGCGGGGGCGTTGGTAGGCGCTAGCGGATTCGAACCGCTGACCTCTACCGTGTGAAGGTAGCGCTCTAACCAGCTGAGCTAAGCGCCTGGGCATGCAGCGGGACGGCATCGATGGGATCGAAGGAGCGAACGGCGCGACCACCGGCGGGTCGGCGGCGTGGAGGGTAGCTGAAGCGCGTTCGATCGTTTTCGTCTCGTCCGTTCGATTCGTCAACTGAGATGGTAGGCCCGAGCGGACTTGAACCGCTGACCTCTACGATGTCAACGTAGCGCTCTAACCAACTGAGCTACGGGCCTGGAGCTCCCGACTCCGCCTGTTGCCGGCCGCCGAGGACCTCGAAGGCTAGCAAACGCCCGCGCTGGCTGTCAAACCTCTCGCACGGAGGACAGTGGCTCAGTTTGATCCCGAGGACGGCCGCCTGGAAGGGCGTGTGGGAGGCCGGGCTCGAAGGCGGCCGCCCGCAGCGGATCAAACTGAGCTACTGCCGCGCGGAGCTCCTACTGATTGTTGCGGCAGTTGCAGGGCAGGTTGCCGAAGTCGTCGGCGACCCCGCCCGGGTATTGCCAGCAATACAGGCAGTAGCCACCCGAGACGCCGCAGACGGTGTCGAGCGCCTTGCCGCGGCAGTAGGTGGCCGGGCTGTTGGAGCCGCAGGTGTAGAAGGCATGCTTGGGAAGGTTGGGCGGCGGGGTGCAGAACCAGGTCATGAGCTGGGGGTCCTGCGGCGCGCTCGCCGGCAGGGCCGGGCTGGAAACGGCCGGCGACACGGCCGCCGCGCGGGGGCTCGCCGCCGCTTCCGCGCTCACCGGCGAGGGACAGAGAGCGAGTGCCACGACGGCGAGGCAGCAGACTGCCAACAAGGATCTTTGCATTTGGCCATACCTCCTAGGAAGCGGACTCTATATCAACGGGCCGCTGACCGAGGCGAGCCAGCCTTTGAGGTATTCCCCCTGGGGATGGCGGATGGAGACCGGATGGTCGGGCGCGGCGGCGAGGGGCTGGAGGAGGCTGACCCGCACCCCGGCCTCGACCGCCGCGGCGAAGAGGACCTGGCGGAAGAGCTTGCCGTCCATGGCGCCGCTGCAGCTGAAGGTGAGGAGGAGGCCGCCCGGCGCCAGGCGGCCGAGGGCGAGACGGTTCAGGTCCTTGTAGGCGCGCGCCCCGGCGTCGAGGTCGGCGCGCTGGCGCACCAGGGGCGGCGGGTCGCAGACCACGAGGTCGAAGCGGTCGCTCCGCTCGCGGAGGTCCTCGAAGACGTTCGCCTTCACCCACACGGCGCGGTCGGCCGCCAGGCCGTTCGCCTCGTAGCCCCGGAGCCCGCGCTCGATCAGGCGGGGGGCGGACTCGACGTGGACGATCCGCCCGGCGCCGCCGCGCGCGGCGTAGAGGCCGAAGGCGCCCGAGTGGGCGAAGAGGTCGAGGACGCTGCGGCCGCCGGCGAGGCGCTCGACTAAACGCCGGTTCTCGCGCTGGTCGAGGTAGAAGCCGGTCTTCTGGCCGCTGGCGAGCTCGGCGGTGAAGGCGAGCCCCGACTCGAGGAAGCCAGCTTCGGCGGGCGGCTCGCCCAGGACCTCGGGCAGGATCGTGCGATCCTCCCGCGGCAGCCCCTCGGCGCGCCGCGCCGGCAGCCGGTTGGCCTCGCGGATGGTGACGCCGGGGCAGCTCGCGGCAAGGGCGGCGTAGGCCTCGCCGGCGAGCGCCGCGAGCCCGGCGACGGTCACCTGGGAGACCAGGGCGTCGCCGTAGCGGTCGACCGTCCAGCCCGGCAGGCCGTCGCCCTCGGCGTTGACCATCCGGTAGCCGGTCGTCCCCGCCGGCACGACGGCGCGGCGCAGCGCCGCCGCTTCGGCGAGGCGCGCCGCGAAGAAGGCGCGGTCGATCGCGGCCCCCTCGCCGTGCGCGAGGAAGCGGACGCGGATCTGGGAGCGCGGGCTCCAGAAGCCGACGCCGAGCGGGCGCCCGCCGGCGTCCTCCACCCGCGCGAGGGCGGCATCCGGGGGGCCGTCGGCGCTCTCGATCGCCCCCGAGAAGAGCCAGGGATGGCCCTCCAGGACCGACCTCTCGCGCCCGCGCCGGAGGCGCACGCGGACCTCGCCGGGAGGGGTGGCGGGGGCGCTCAAAGCGCTCTGCCGGCGGCGACGAAGGGGATCGAGCTCCTGATCTCGTGCCGGGTGGCGCGGTCGGCGGGGAGGGCGGCGGCCCTCAATGCGGCCCCCCGGCCGGCGCCGCGGCGACGACGAAGGGGAGCGAGCTGGTGAGCTCGCGTCGGGTCACGGGGTCGGTCAGCTTGACGACCAGCGTGTAGTCGCCGGCAGGCAGGCTCCCCGGTTTGAAGGTGGCGAGCAGGCGATCGAGGCCCTGGACGGCGCCGGCGCGGCCGCCGAGCGTCATCCCGCCGGCCTGGCGCGGGCTGCCGTCGGCGCCGAGCACCCGGCCCTCGACGGCGAGCTCGCCGCCGCCCAGACCGCTCGCCATCAACTGGAGCGGCGTCTCGCCGCCGGCCTGGACCACCGGCCGCGCGGCGGGGAGGAACGGCCGCTCGCCGCTGGTGAACGGGAACGGCACCGAGCGGAGCTTGTCGCGGCCGCCAGCCTCGCGCAGGTTGAGCCAGCGGCCGGGGGCGTCGGCGACGAGCGGCGGCGAGAGCTCGCCCTGGCCGAGCTCCGGCACGGCGAGCGGCACGGCGCGCAGGCCGGTCTCGCCGGTGATGCCGTTCCGCACCAGCACCCGCAAGACGTAGCGCCCCGGCGGCAGGTCGAGATGGCCGTAGAGCCTGACGCCCCCGCGCTCGAGCACGCCCCGCACCTTCGCCGCGTCGAGCTCCACCACCTGGCCGAAGTGGTCGCGGAAGGTCCCCTGCTCGTCGAGCGCGTAGACGTAGACGTCGGCCTGCGCGGTGTCCTTGGCGCCGGCCAAGAGGGCCGGCCCGTCGATCTCGACGACCACCGGCACGTAGGCCGGCTGACCGGCGACCGGGAGCGGCACGGCGAGCACCGAGACGCCGATCCGTCCGCCGGGAGCGCCGAGCACCAAGGCGGCGGCCGCCAGCCGGCGCTCCAGGGGAGAGCGCGCGAGGTACGGGCGCGGCGTGGTGTAGCCCGGCCGGTAGACGACGCGGGCGCCGCGCGACGCCCGCTCGTCGCGGAGCTTGACCCGCAGCTCGTGGACCTGGCCCGGGGCGCCGAGGTCGGTGGGCTGGAAGGAGAGCACGTAGGTGACGCTCGTCCGCCGCAGGAGCGTCTCCATCGCCGCGCCGAGGTCGTTGGTGTTCTCGAACAGGTCGCCGCCGGTCTCGCGGGCCATCAGGAAGAGGCTGTCCTTGCCCCCGGCGTGGCGGACGTCCTGATCGCCGCCGGCCTTGATGCCGCCGATGTCGACGCTCTCGATCACGCAGTCGGCGCGGCGGAACTCCTCGAGCATGCGGTGGAGGCCCGAGGAGATCCGGGTGTCGCCGAAGCGCTGCTCGGAGTCGATCTTTTCCCGCTCGCCGCTCACCGCCGCCTCCCGGTTGTTCCTGATCGTCTCCTCGTCGGTGGTGCCGAGCATGAACTCGCTGTCGAAGCCCTGCGAGAGGTAGACGACGTACTTCTTGCCCTCGACGCCCGCCATCAGCTTCGCCAGGTCGGCGAGCGAGCGGCTCATCGCGGTGACGTCGTTCTTGCGCGTCTGCCGGTCGGCGCGACCCTCGAGACGGGCGAGCTGCTGGAAGTACTCCAGCGCGAGGCCCTTCGCCCCGCCGTTGTTGTCGCGCTTGGTCGAGTTGGCGCCGCCCATCTCGGCCCGGTCGGTCAGATAGATGAGGCCGAGCGGATCGGGGTGGCGATCGACGAGCTGGGGGGCGTCCAGGGTGTCGATCGCGTACTCGGCCTGCCGCCGGTCGGGGCTGAAGCCGAGGACGAGCCGGGGTCCGCCGGCCGTGCTGTAGCTCGCCACCGCCACCAGGTCGGAGGGGTGCATGCGGCTGCGCAGCAGGCCCTTGGCGGACTCCTGCGCCTTGACCAGGGCGGCGGGCTCGGAGAACGAGAGGTCGAAGAGGAAGAGGAAGTGGCGGCGACCGGCGACCGGCACGGCGGCCGCGCCCGGGGTCGCCGCGGCGGCCCGGGCGGCGGCCGGCGCCGCGAGGTCGACGTCCTCGAAGCCGGCGATCGTCTGCCGCCGCTTGCCGTCGTAGAGCTCGAAGTCCGCGGCGGTCAACCCGCGCACCGGCTCGTCGCCGCGGACGACCGTCACCGGCACCTCGACGGAGACGACCGAGGTGGTCTCGCCGAAGCCCTGCCGGTCGCCGGGGGGGCTCGCGGCCTGGAGAGCGGCGGCGAGGATGAGGGCGAGGGCGGGGGCGAGCAGGGAGGCCGCGAGCCTCACCGCCCCGCCCCCGCCGCCGCCGCGACCGCGAACGGCAGCGAGCTCGAGAGCTCGCGCTTGGTCGCCGGGTCGGTCAGGGTGACGACCAAGGTGTAGTCCCCCGCCGGCAGGCTCCCCGGCTTGAAGGTGGCGAGGAGGTGGTCGAGGCCCTGGACGGCGCCGGTCCGGGTGCGCAGCGTCACCTCCCCCTCCTGGCGCTGGCCGCCGTCGGCGCCGAACACCCGCCCCGCGAGGCCGAGAGTGCCGCTCGGCAGGCCGCTCGCCATCAGCACCAGCGGCGTCTCGCCCCCCGGCGCCACCACCGGCCGCGCCGCGGGGAGGAAGGGCTGCTGGTTGTTGATGAATGGGAACGGCACCTCGCGGAGCTTCTCGCGGCCGCCCCCCTCGCGCAGGATCAGCCAGCGGCTCGAGCCGTCGGCGACCAGCGGCGGCAGCAGCGTCGCCTCGCCCTTGTCGAACGCCGGCACGGAGAGCGGCACGGCGCTGACGCTGGCGTCGCCGTTGACGCCGTTCCTCACCAGCACGCGGACGACGTAGTGCCCGGGGTCGAGGTCGAGGTGCCCGTAGAACTTGACGCCGCCCTTCTCGAGGGTGCCGCGGACCTTGCCGAGGTCGAGCCCGAGGGTCTGGCCGAAGTGGTCGTGGATCCGCCCCTCGTCGTCGAGCGCGTAGGCGTAGATCTCCGTCTGCGCCACGTCCTTGGTCCCGGCGAGGAGGCCGCGGCCGTCGATCTCCACCAGCACCGGCACGTACGCCTGCTGGCCCGGGATCGGGAACGGCGCCGCCAGCACCGAGGTGGCGATCCGGCCGCCGGTCGCGCCGCCCAGCACCATCCCCGCGCCGGCGAGCTGGCGCTCGAGCGCGTTGCGTTGGGCGAACGGGCGCGGGGCGTAATACCCCGGCCGGTAGACCATCCGCATGCCGCGGTCGTTCTTGAGCTTGACCCTGAGCGGGTGGTACTTGCCGTCGCTCGCCAGGCCCTCCGGCTGGAAGGCGAGGATGTAGGTGACGCTCGTCCGCTTGAGCAGGCTCCCCATCGCCGCCGACAGGTCGTTGGTGTTCTGGTAGAGCTCGCCCCCGGTCTCCTTGGCCATCATGAAGAGGCTGTCCTTGCCTCCCGCGTGGCGGACGGCCTGGTCGCCGGGCGCCGTCAGGCCGCCGATGTCGATGCTCTCGACCACGCAGTCGGCGCGCCGGAACTCGTCGAGCATGCGGGTCAAGTCCGAGGTGCTCTTGGTATCGCCGAAGCGCTCCTCCGAGTTGATCTTCCAGATCTCGCCGCTCTCCGCCGCGGCGTGGGTGTCCTGCGTCGCCTGCTGGTCGGTGGTGCCGAGGAGGAGAGAGCTGTCGAAGCCCTGGGAGAGGTAGACGACGTACTTCCGTCCCGGGACCGTCCCCATCATGTGCGCCATGTCGGCCAGGGCGCGGGTCAGCGAGCCGAGATCCTTCTTCTGCACCTCCTGGCTGGCGCGGCTCTCGGCCTTGCTGATCTCCTTGAGGGTTTCGACGAACGCCTGGTCCTTGTCGTTCCTGGCCGCCACCTGGTTGCTGCCGCCCCCCTCGGCGGTCGGCGAGACGATGAGGCCGAGCGGATCGGGGTGGCGGTCGGTGAGCTTGGGCAGCCCCAGGGTGTCGATGGCGTATTCGATCTGGCGCCGGTCGGGAGAGAAGCCGACGACGAGCTTGGGGCCGCCGCTGGTGCTGTAGGTCGCCACCGCCACCAGGTCGCTGCGCTGGATCCCCTCCTTGACCAGCTTGCGGGCCGCCTCCCGCGCCTTGGCGATGGCGGCGGGCTCGGAGTAGCTGAGGTCGAAGAGGAGCAGGAAGTGGCGGCGGCCGGCGACCGGCGGGGCGACCGGGTTGGCGGCGCTCGCCGCGGCGGCCGCCGGCGCCGCAGCGGCGTCGACGACCTCGAAGCCGGTGATCTTCTGCTCCTTCCTGCCCTCGTAGAGCTCGAAGTCGTTGGCGGTCAAGCCGCGCACCGGCTCGTCGCTGCGGACGACGGTCACCGGCACCTCGACCACCACGACCGAGGTCGCCTCGTCGAAGCCCTGCCGGGCGGCGCCGACTGCGATCGCCGCGAAGCCGACGGCAAGCCCGCCGAAGAGGAGCGCGGCGCGGATCTTGGAGCTGCGGATCGTCCGGAGCATGGATGGCCTCCTGGGGGTCGGCGGTTGAGGGCGGGAACGCTCGTCGCGGCCCATTCTACGCTCGCCGCCGATCGGCACGTCGTTCCCCTCACGTGAAAGGCAGCGGCTCGCTCTGCACGCCACGGAGGCGGAGGAGCCGCACGACGTCGGCGGCGAGCGTGGCCGCGAGCTCCCCGGGGCTCTCGGCCGCGGCGAGCTGAATGGGGAGCTCGCCGAGCGCCGCCACCACGCCGTCGAGCCCCTCCGTCCCGCTGAAGGTCGCCGCGAGCGCGGCGGCGCGCTCCCGCGCCCGCTCGCGGGCCGCCCCGCGCTCCACGTCGAGGCGCACGAGCGCGAGCGTCGCGACCGCGGCTTCCGGCAGACGGCGGTGCTCCAGGCCCGCGAGGCGCAGCTCCTCGAAGAGTGCTTCCGCTACGGCGACCTCGCCCAGGCTCGCCGCGATCGAGCCCTCCAGGCGGAGGGCGTAGAGGTGAACCACGAGCGGACTGCGGTGGGCCAATGCCGCGCTCTCGTCGCGCCTTGCCCGCGCCTTATCCGCGAGCCCGCGCTCGGCCAAGCCGAGCGCCAGGGCGAGCCCGCCATAGAACGTCAGCAACAAGTCGGCGAGGAGCGGCAGATCGCCGCGCAAGAGCCCCACCACCTCCGCGGCCTTCCCCTCCTCGACCAGGAGGAGCGCGCGCAGCATGTGGCACGCGCCCTCCTCGTGCGACACCTCCTCCTCCGCCCAGAGCGCCGC